>Ga0316193_10001438_pt1 | contig 16020 bp, 16 predicted proteins | sample MerIslsedime2_MG_FD_207735 | JGI IMG/M metagenome (GOLD analysis project Ga0316193, IMG submission 207735) | Coastal sediment microbial communities from Maine, United States - Merrow Island sediment 2 | ecosystem: Environmental > Aquatic > Marine > Coastal > Sediment | place: USA: Maine...
GCCTACAACGTGATATGCGGGCGAGGCGCAAAGCCGAGTCCGTCGCGTGTAGAACGCCGCTTCCAGAAATGGGGCGGCGTTGTTGGTTTCTGGGCTTGCGCGCCGCAAAGTGCGCCCCACCCCTGAAAATGAAAAATTAAGTGGCCATGGCGCAATCCAGCTCCCGGGGAGGGCAGGACGCTACGGGCAAGGGTGCCTGCTCCAATACCGGCGCGCCGCCGCCATAGGCCGAGCCTGACAAGATTTGGGCGCTCACATGGCACATGCTAGCTTTTCGCCGGGACTCATCGGCAAGGAGAGGGACCATGGCGCTACGTCTGACACCACCGACAAAAAACGTCTTTTATCTGTCCGTCGTCTGCGCGGTTGTTGCGATCGTACTGTACCTGCTGGGCGTGCTCGGCGTCATCGACGGCGGCTTTGCATCCATCGCCCATATCGCCTTCTGGGCCGGCATGCTGGGCTGGGGCTTATTGATGGCCGGGGTCGCCATGAAGGGCGTTTGACGCCTTTATTGGCTGGCAGTATTGACGACTGACGCAGCAAGCGTTGGCTGGGTGCCGACTTAAGTCAGCCAACTGGAAAGGTCTTCATCTTGCTGCAACGCTTTGGCGAAATCGCGCTAGAGCGCGATGTCATGCTTGCGCACTTCAATCTGCAGGCCGTCGATGCAGACGGCACATTCTCCGGAGATGTGAGCGGGTCCGGCCAGGTGGATTTCTGCCGGGACCTTGTCCCGCCGGGCGCACCCCTCGCAGTGTGAAGCAGCTATTTTCAGCATGATCTGAACGAGCCCATCGGGGTGAGGCTCGAACTCAATGAAGACGCACCCGGGTTGTTTGCGCGCGCCCGTTTCTTGGTCAGTTTTTCTCGGCCGTTTACCCCGTATTAAGCAATAACTCACGAATACTTTACGAGCGCGTTCCGCAAAGCAATGACTTGAGACATTGCATTCGGCTTTTACGACCCTACATGCTCGTTAACGATATTTGGTGGAGGACGGCGATGACTGCCCCAAGTTGGGTGCTCCAACGCAGCGTTTATCAGACGCTTTCCAGTGCGCCTGAGCTGACGTCACGGCTCGGCGGAGCCCGTATCTACATCAATCCCCCTCAAGCCGAGGCGCTTCCCTGCATCACGCTCGGCCAGACTGTGAATCGGGATTGGAGTAAAGGCACCGAGGATGGTGGCGAGCATAATCTGACGCTGCATATCTGGTCCCGGGCGGATAGCGTGAGGGAAGTCCACGACATTACAGAGACTCTCCGCACGCTCCTGCATGACAAGCCGCTGATGCTGGACAACCATTATCTTGTGAATCTCCGGTACGAATTCTCGGAAGCACGGATCGATCCCGATGGCGAGATCATGCACGGTATTGTGCGCTATCGCGCCGTGACAGAGCCTCTGCAGCAGGCCGCTGCGTAAGTCGCCAAAGAATTGAGATTGTCTCCGATGGCCGGGCTTGTCCCGGCCATCGTTGTTTATTAGGGGTTGGTTCGCTTGGCATGCGCCGACGGGAGGGACTTGTATGACGCTTTGGACGAAGCTGAAGAACCTTGTCGAGGGCATCGACGACGACAAAGGCCGCTTTAAGGATCTGCACGAAGAGGAGTTGCGGCTGGCATCGGCCGCGCTGCTGATCAACGCGGGCAGCATCGACGGGAAATTTGACTCGGACGAAAAGCGGAAGGTGAAGGCGCTGCTTCAGCGGCGCTTCGATCTTCAGCCCGACGAGCTGAAGCAATTGTTTCAGGATGCAACCTCCGAAGAGCGGGAGGCGGTGGACCTCTACCGCTTCACCAGCGTGCTCTGCCGCGAACTCGACCAAGATGGACGCAAGCGCATTGTCGAAATGCTGTGGGAAGTCGTCATGGCGGATGGTGTGGTGGATGAGTTCGAATCCAACCTCGTGTGGCGTGTTGCCGAGCTGGTGGGCGTGTCCACCCGCGATCGCATAACGATACGCAAGATGGTGGAGGCTCGCCTGGCGGGCTGAGCGGAACGCATTTTTCTCGTGATGGATTGCGTGAAGAGCGGTTTTGACCGCTCTTTTTGTTTGTCTGGGTATGAGGACGGAACATGACGGCGCAAAAGGGCAAGGACCTCTTGTCGACCTTTGGGCTTTGGGCCGTGGGCGACATGACCTTGGCCGAACTCGTTACCGATGTTCCGCTCATTCTTGGTGGCTGGGGGCTTGCGGCGCTGGGCACCAAGGTGGACGATGCGGCAACCAAACCGTGCCGGAGTAAGGCCGGCTCGTTGAACTAGGGGGGCGTTCATGCGGTGTTCATTGGCACATTCGTATGGTGCGTCCCTGAGGCGATGTGTGAGTCAGAGATGAACGACTGGGCAATCAGAATCGTGGGTTGCGTGGCGCTGGCCGCGCTCATAACGACGGCGGAGATTCCGCCGGCCCATGCGGGCTGCGTGCCTTGGAATTCGGCTGGTGCGCTTATTTCAAAGAATGGGCTGGTTCCGGGCAATGTGATCTACAAGAGGGTCCAGGCCAAGACCGGCGGCAAGGTGATTTCGGCCAACCTTTGTCAGAACGGCAAAAATTTCGTCTACAGAGTCACCGTCCTGGGTAAGAAGGGCGACGTGAAAAACCTCACTGTGAACGCAAAGACCGGTCAGTTTTAAAGGCTGTGGACCTGATCAATCCCACATCGAATGGAGGACAGTCGCTTGAGGCTTCTCGTTGTCGAGGACGATCCAGATCTCAACCGTCAGCTCGTGACCGCGCTGGGGGAAGAGGGCTATGCCGTGGACACGGCGTTCGATGGCGAGGAAGGCCACTTCCTCGGCGATACGGAGCCCTATGATGCTGTCGTGCTCGATATCGGACTGCCGAAGAAGGATGGCCTTTCCGTCCTCGAACAATGGCGGCGTGACGAGCGAAAGATGCCCGTCCTGATCCTCACCGCACGAGAGCGATGGAGCGACAAAGTAGCGGGGATGGATGCAGGTGCGGACGACTATGTTGCCAAGCCCTTCCACATGGAAGAAGTCCTCGCAAGACTAAGGGCGCTCCTGCGGCGATCTGCGGGTCACGCCAGCAACGATATCTCCTGTGGCCCGCTTGTCCTGGATACGAAAGCCGCACGCGTCACGGTCGATGGTCGGGCGATCAAACTGACCTCACACGAGTACCGGGTCCTGCATTATTTGATGATGCATCGCGACCGCGTCGTCTCCCGAACGGAACTTGTCGAGCATCTATATGAGCAAGACTTCGACCGCGACTCCAACACGGTTGAGGTCTTCATTGGGCGTTTGCGCAAGAAACTCACGATCGATCTGATCACGACCGTCCGCGGGCTCGGCTACCGTCTTACGGACAATCCCGACGGGGCCTAACCCGATGGGCCCTAAATCCCTCGCTTTCAGATTGCTTGTCTCCGCTGCCGCTTGGACCCTCGTGGTCATCCCCGTTGCCGCGGTGCTGCTCACCTCCCTTTACCGTCAGGCGATCGAGCGCAATTTCGACGCGCGCCTCGACGTCTACATGACAAGCCTTGTGGCTGCGAGCACGGCGGAGGGGGAAGGCATGCCTATTGCGCCCACGAATCTGGGGGCGCCCATCTTCAACATTCCGTTCTCTGGCTGGTACTGGCAGATCAAGCCATTGAAGGGGGCCAAGCGCCCCCTCTACGTCTCGGACTCGCTGCTCGATCAGCAGCTCTACTTGCCGAGTGAGGACGGTATTTCCCCCGACGATACGTTGACCCGGCGCAGTTATGCATCGGGACCTGACGAAGAGAATTTGCGTCTCGTCGAGCGCGAGATCAGGCCCGGCGCGCGGGAGTCTGCCGGATATTCCTACGCGGTCGCCGGCGATGCCGCCGAGATCGATGCTGATCTCGCCCAGTTCACCACCATGCTCATTCTTGCCCTCGCAATCCTTGGCGTTGGGCTGACCGTAGCAACCTTCTTTCAGGTTCGGTTTGGGCTCTTGCCGTTGCGCGCTATTCGCCACGACCTAGCGGCGATCCGCTCGGGCGATGCCGAGAGCCTGGAAGGCGAGCTACCCGACGAGATCAAGCCGCTGCAAACGGAACTGAATGCGCTCATTCAGTCCAACCGAGACGTGGTCGATCGCGCCCGCACCCATGTGGGGAATCTTGCTCATGCTCTAAAGACCCCGCTCAGCGTCATCAGCAATGAAGCGCGGGCCCACGACAATGCGCTTTCGGAAAAGGTCGTGGAGCAGGCTGAGATCATGCGGACGCAGATTACCCATCATCTGGACCGCGCCCGGGTGGCCGCGCGTGCGGGCGTTATTGGCGATGTCACCGAGGTCGATCCCACACTTATGGCTCTAAAGCGGGCCCTCGACAGGATCTATGGTGAGAAGGGCATTGATTTGACCGTTTCCGTCGAAGCGGACCTCAAGTTCCAAGGTGAGAAGCAGGACCTAGAGGAGATGACGGGGAACCTCATGGATAATGCGTGCAAATGGGCGAAGAGCGTCGTCGCGGTCACTGCTTGTCCGTCAGGCAATGGGAGCCTTGTCGTGACTGTGGACGACGATGGACCCGGTTTGACCAAGGCGGAGCGTGAGCGTGCCGTCAAACGGGGCCAGCGGCTCGACGAGAGCAAGCCTGGCTCGGGGCTCGGACTGTCCATCGTTGCGGACCTCGCCCACCTCTATAAAGGGCGGTTTGAGTTGGAAAAAGCTCCTGGCGGAGGTCTGCGCGCGCAGCTAACCCTCCCCACTGCCTGACGTTTTTCTCACACTTCGAGGAAACCTAATTTGGCCAGATTTGTTATTCTTAACACTTGTCTGAGAGACTACACTTGAGTGTTCCGTATCTCGCCGGGCGCCGTGACGGCTCCTTTGTGCTGGGGAATAGCAATGAGACCAATTTTTGCGATCGCTTTGCTGCCGCTAGCACTGGCGGCGTGCGGCACCGACGGTAACCTTGGCACCGATGCTCTTTGGGGCTCGATGACGGGAGGTCCCGGGAATGCGGGTATGGACGCGCATGACCAGAAATTGGCCGCGGATGCACGATTTCAGGCCCTAGAGCGCGGTCAGGCGGGTCAGGCTGTTTCCTGGACCAATCCTGCGAACCAGCATAGCGGCCAGATTGTCCCGGGCGAGCCTTATAAGCAGGGCAATTCGTTCTGCCGAACCTATACGCATACAATGTATGTCACCGGGCAGCCGCAGACCTCTCGTGGCACCGCCTGCCGTCAGCCCGATGGGACGTGGAGCACAATTGGCTAGAGGCGGCCAAGCTTACATTGCCGCGAATTCATGTTTTTTGGCGGCCCCCGCACCTTGCTCTGACATGCGCCATTCCCTATGCCTAGCCGTCGTCTAGATTCTGAAGGTTAGGACCTACTCGTGTTGCTCTGGGTCATCCTGGCGGCCCTTACGGCCGCCGTCTTGTCCTTCTTGCTTCATCCGCTCGTCAGCAATCGCGGCGGCGCGCCTGCGCGCGATGCGTTCAATGCAACCGTCTATCGGGATCAGCTTGATGAGATCGAGGCGGATCGCGCGCGCGGGCTCATTGGCGAGGCCGAGGCCGCGGCCGCGCGGCTTGAGGTTGCCCGGCGCTTGCTTGCCGCAGATGAAGACAAAGACGGCCAGGAGCAGCCTGCATCGCGCGGTGCACTTTCGCGCATTGCATTCGTCTTTGTTGCGTTGACTCTCCCGCTTGCCGTCCTCGGCCTATACCTCACCTACGGCTCGCCCCGCCTTCCCGATCAACCCTTGGCCGCGCGGTTGACCGATCCTGCCAACGAAAACGATGTCAGTGTCCTTGTGGCTCGCGTCGAAGCCCGCCTGCGCGCCCATCCCGATGAGGGCGAAGGGTGGGATGCGATCGCACCGATTTATTTGGGCGGGCGTCGTTACGCGGATGCGGCCGAGGCCTACCGCCAGGCGATCCGGCTGCTTGGGCCCTCAGCACCAAGATTGTCCGGGTTGGGCCAAGCACTCGTTCTTGAGCAAGATGGGTTTGTGAACGCGCCTGCGAAGATGGCGCTCGCAGAAGCGCTGAAGCGCGACGGCTCACTGGTGGAGCCGCGCATTCTCCTTGCCGTTGCCAAGGAGCAGGACGGCGACTATGCCGGTGCGCTCGATGATTGGCGCGGCCTCCTTGAGCGCAAGGGGAGCGATGAGCGCTGGCGGGACATGGTGGGGCGGCGCATTGCAAGCGCCGAAGCCGCTCTTGCCGGCAAGCCGCCTGGACCTCGATCTCCGTCCGCGCCCAAGAGAGGCCCGAGTGGCGCCGATATCGCCGCTGCGCAAGATATGAGCGATACTGAGCGCCAAGCGATGGTGGAGACGATGGTTGCAAGGCTCGCCGCACGGCTCGATGCGAAGGGAGACGATCTGCAAGGCTGGCTACGCCTTGTGCGCGCCTATACTGTGCTAGGCCGCGATGGCGAGGCGCAAGAGGCACTGGCACGCGCCAAGAATCAGTTTGCCGGAAATGCACAGGCCATCGAGCAGCTCGATACGCTTGCTGCGGAACTTGGATTGAAGTCATGACCCGGAAACAGCGCAGAGGCGTCTTAATCGGATTATGTCTTGCCGTACTGGGCGTGGCTGTAGGGCTCGGACTCTTCGCCATGCGCGATTCTATCGTGTTCTTCTACAGCCCAAGCGATATCGCGAAGATGGAGATGGCGCCTCAGCAGCGGATCAGGCTCGGTGGCCTCGTGGAGATGGGCAGCGTCGAGCGCGACAAAGGCACTACGGTTCGCTTTGTTGTCACGGATGGCGCCAAGACATTGCCTGTGCGCTATACCGGCGTCTTGCCTGATTTGTTTCGGGAAGGACAAGGCGTCGTGACGGAAGGCGTATTCGCGCGGGATGGAACGTTCAGAGCGGACAGCGTGCTTGCCAAGCACGACGAGAACTATATGCCGCCCGAGGTTGCTGCCAAGCTGAAAGAGCAGGGCGTCTGGCGCGAAGGCGCCATGGTGGACGGCAAGAGCGGTGGGGTAGGCGTACAATGATTACTGAGATCGGCCATTACGTCCTTATTCTCGCACTCGGCATTGCCATTATTCAGACCGTGTTGCCGGTCCTTGGCACGCGGCTGAACGATCCGCGTCTTGCCGCAGTTTCGGTTCCGGCTGCGCAAGCGCAGTTCCTCCTGATCTGCTTAGCCTTTGGCGCGCTCACAGCCGCCTATGTTACGTCAGACTTTTCGGTGTTGAATGTTTGGCAGAACTCCCATTCGGCCAAACCGATGCTCTATAAGATCTCGGGCGTGTGGGGGAACCATGAAGGCTCCATGGTTCTTTGGGTCTTGATCCTTGCTCTGTTTGGCGCTGCGGTCGCGACCTTCGGCTCCAATTTGCCCCGGCAACTTCAAGCGAACGTGCTGGCGGTGCAGGGCGCGATCGCCGTTGCGTTTCTGCTTTTCATCATCATGACGTCAAATCCGTTTCTGCGCCTCGATCCGGCGCCCTTGGATGGGCAAGGGCTGAACCCGGTTCTGCAAGACCCGGCGCTTGCCTTCCACCCGCCATTTCTCTACGCGGGCTATGTGGGCTTCTCGATGGCGTTTTCCTTCGCGGTGGCGGCGTTGATCGATGGACGGATCGATGCGGCCTGGGCGCGTTGGGTCCGCCCCTGGACGCTCGCCGCCTGGATGTGCCTGACGATCGGCATCGCCATGGGGTCGTGGTGGGCCTATTACGAACTCGGCTGGGGCGGCTTCTGGTTTTGGGACCCGGTTGAAAACGCCTCGTTCATGCCCTGGCTCGCGGGCACCGCGCTGTTGCACTCTGCGCTCGTGATGGAAAAGCGTGATGCGTTGAAAGTGTGGACCATTCTTCTTGCCATCATCACGTTCTCCTTGAGCCTGATGGGGACGTTCCTCGTACGCTCGGGCGTTCTGACGTCCGTGCATGCCTTCGCGGTGGACCCGGAGCGCGGCGTCTTCATTCTCGGCATTATGGCGGTGTTCGTCGGGGGTGCGTTTGCACTGTTTGCTTGGCGCGCACCGCTTCTATCGCAAGGCGGCCTGTTTGCTCCAATCAGCCGCGAGGGCAGTTTGGTTCTCAATAATCTTCTCCTCACGGTCGCCTGCGCGGCCGTGTTTGTCGGCACGCTCTATCCGCTCGCACTTGAGGCGGTGACGGGTGAGAAGATCTCGGTCGGGCCGCCCTTTTTCAATCTCACCTTCGTTCCGCTCATCGTGCCGCTGTTGATCGCGATGCCCTTCGGACCGCTGCTCGCATGGAAGCGTGGCGATCTTCTTGCGGTCGCGCAGCGGATGACCGTTGCTGCGATTGTGAGCCTTACAGCAATCATCACGGCGCTTGCGCTGAACCAGCAGGGTCCATGGCTTGCGCCGCTCGGCATCGGGCTGGGCCTCTGGCTCATTATGGGTGCCGGGACCGAGCTTGCGTCACGAGCAAAGCTGTTCGATGCCTCTTTGGGTGAGTCCTGGCGTCGTTTGCGCAATTTGCCACGCGCCGCGTTTGGCGGGGCGCTTGCGCATGCGGGGATTGGCGTGATGGTTCTCGGTCTCGTGGCGACCACAGCGTGGCGCGTCGAGCGCATTGAAGCGCTCTCTCCAGGCGGGACGCTAGATATCGCCGGCTACGAACTTACTTTCGACGGCGTGCGTGAGAGCCTTGGCCCGAACTACAAGGAACTCACCGGCGTGTTTCAGGTGACGCGCGGCGGCTCGCCGGTGACGACACTTGAGCCGTCGAAGCGCGCTTTCGCGGTGGAGAAAAGTGCGACCACGGAGGCAGGCATCTATAATGCCCTGGGCGGCGATCTCTACGTGGTGCTGGGCGACTCTTTGCAAGACGGCGCCTTTACCGTCCGGGTCTATTTCAATCCCTTGGTCAGGCTGATCTGGCTGGGTGCGCTCGTGATGTTCTTTGGCGGCGCGGTTTCGCTGTCCGACCGCCGCTTGCGGGTAGGGGCACCAAAGCGCGCAAAGTCCAAACCGAGTGTCGCCGTGACGGCGGGCGAGTGACGATGCGCCTGGTGCTTCTGCTCTTCGCTAGTCTCCTCATATGGGGTGCGCTCGGCGCGTCCCATGCCCATGCCGTTCAGCCCGACGAAGTTTTGGGCGATCCCGCCCTCGAAGCGCGTGCGCGGGCGTTGTCGGTCGGCTTGCGCTGTCTTGTTTGCCAGAATCAGTCGATCGACGATTCCGATGCTCCGCTCGCCAAAGATCTGCGCGTGCTCGTGCGCGAACGGCTCAAGGCGGGCGATACCGATGACGAGATCATCGCGTTCGTGGTGTCGCGTTATGGTGAGTTTGTCCTCCTCAAGCCGCGCTTTATCCCCCATACGTGGCCGTTGTGGCTTGCAACGCCGCTTCTTCTGCTGGCGGCTCTTGCTGGCATTATCCTGTACTACTGCCGCAGGACCGAGCGCTCAGAGTCGCCGAATCCCCTGACCAAGACCGAAAAAGAGCGTCTTGAGCGCCTGACCGGGCCGGATGCACATCAGGGTGGTGAAACATCCTGAGAGCCCCCGCGTTTCGGCCCTGACCGTCGGCACGAACCTTACGGAAAATTAATCCCGCCGACACCGCCGCGTAATTGCTGGCTCCCTATATTCGGAGTCTCACATCATCGCTCCACCCAATCAACGGAGCATGTCCAGAATTAATTTTCCTTCTCAGGAGAGGGCTAACGAATGAGCATTGACACGAGGCCTGCGGCGAACGAGAGCAAGCGGCCATCGAAAAAGCAGCCATGGAAGCTGGCGCGAACGCCCGCGCTCCTTGCTGCGACTGCCTTAATCGCCGCTGGTGCGATCGGGTTGTCGTTCAATCCAGGCGTTCCGCTGGCGGTCGCCGAAACGGCCCAGAAACAGCAGACAATCGAGACGCCCTATGGACGCGCCCCGCTCTCCTTTGCCGATCTTGTGGCCAAGGTGAGCCCCGCCGTGGTCAGCATCAATGTGAAGGGTGAGGTTAAGACCGCGGATAATAGCGAGCGACCGGGTCCGAGTCTGCCTAACGTGCCGGAAGACAATCCGCTCTACGACTTCTTCCAGCAATTCAAGAAGGGCATGCCGTCCCCGCCGACCAATCGCACGCCGAGCTTGGCGCAAGGTTCAGGATTTTTCATCTCCGAGGACGGCTTCGTGGTGACGAATAACCACGTGGTTGAGGATGCGGAAAACATCACCGTGACGATGGGAGATGGCGAAAAATACGACGCTAAACTGATCGGCACCGATCCGCGTACGGATCTTGCTCTGGTCAAGGTTGTCGACAAGACAAAAACGAAGTTCCCCTTCGTGACGCTGTCCGAGAAGAGGCCGCGGGTCGGCGATTGGGTGCTGGCCGTCGGCAACCCATTTGGACTTGGCGGCACGGTGACGGCGGGAATCATCTCCGCGCATAACCGTGACATCGGCTCCGGGCCTTACGACTATCTCCAGATCGATGCGGCGGTGAACCGCGGAAACTCCGGTGGACCGAGCTTTGATCTCGACGGCAATGTCGTGGGCGTGAACACCGCGATCTTCTCGCCGTCCGGCGGCAATGTCGGTATTGCGTTTGCCGTTCCCGCCGCGCTTGTGAAGCAGGTGGTGACCGAACTGCAGGACGATGGAAGCGTCGATCGCGGTTGGCTCGGCGTCGTCATTCAGAACGTTAATGACGACATCGCCGACTCCATCGGTCTTGCGAAAACAAATGGCGCCTTGATCACAAAGGTGACCGAGGACGGCCCTGCTGCCAAGGAGGATATAAAAGCCGGTGACGTCATCGTCGAGGTGAACGGAAACGAGGTGAAGGACTCGCGCGACCTCGCCAGGAAGATAGCAGAACTCGACCCTGATACGAGCGTGAAGCTGTCGATTGTCCGCTATGGCGACAAACGCGAAGTGGACATGATGCTTGGGGCCTTCCCCAGCGCCAAGAAGCTGGCGTCTCTTCGGAAGGATGATCCCACCGATCAGAGCGAGCAAATGGAGAAGCTCGGTCTGTCGCTCGCACCGGCGGTCAAGATTCCCGGTGCTGGTGAAGAGGGCGTCGTCATCACCCAAGTCGATCCGACCAGCGATGCCGCCGACAAAGGCCTGAAGCCTGGCGACATCATTCTGCAGGTCGCTGGTGTCGACGTGTCCGCCCCAGGCGACGTTGCCAAAGGTATCGCGAAGGCAACGGAGTCCTCACAGAGTGACAAGGACTCGGTCAAGGTCTTGATGCAGGTCAAGACCGGCGACCAGACCCGCTTTGTCGCACTTTCGCTGAAGAAGGCGTAACACCGCTTTCTTTTGCAGCAGGGCGGCGCGGTTTTCCCCCCGGACCGCGCCGCCCGCCCCTTTTTCCGAAACAACGCAGCCAGTGAGGCCAACGCATCATGCGGGTCCTAGTGATCGAGGATGATCAAGAGACGGCAGCCTTTCTGAAGCGGGCCCTCAAGGAATCGGGCCATGTGGCCGAGCATGCCGCAGATGGCGAAGTCGGGCTCGATCTTGCAAGAACGAATGCCTATGACGTTCTGATAGTCGATCGCATGCTGCCGAAATTTGATGGGCTAGGCGTCATCAGGGCGCTACGAACCGAAGAGATTCATACGCCTGCGCTGATCCTATCTGCACTCGGGGAGGTGGACGATAGGGTCAAAGGTCTCCGCGCCGGCGGCGACGACTACCTCACAAAGCCTTATGCTTTTAGCGAATTGCTGGCCCGTATTGAGGTGCTTGCACGCCGGACCTCGCCTGAGGAAGGATCGACACGGCTTGTGGTGGGCGATCTTGTGCTCGATCGCCTCTCACATAAGGTGACGCGCGCGGGTGAGGCGATTATGCTGCAGCCACGCGAATTTCGGTTACTGGAGTATCTGATGAAACATGCGGGCCAGGTCGTGACGCGGACGATGCTGCTGGAGAATGTGTGGGACTACCACTTCGATCCGCAGACCAATGTTATTGACGTCCATATTTCGAGGCTTCGGTCGAAGATCGATAAGAACTTTGAACAGCCGCTCCTCCACACGGTTCGCGGTGCTGGTTACACGATCCGTGACAGCGCTCACTAAGCTTTTCCGCACCACTACCTTTCGTCTGTCGCTGATCTATCTGGCGCTGTTCAGTGGTGCCGCGGTCATCGCCATCGTTTATCTATATTGGAACACGACAGTTCTGCTGTCGCGGCAACTCAATCAAACGATCGATGCGGAACTGAAAGGCCTCGCCGAGCAATACCGGGCTGGCGGTCGCGACCAGCTTGTGAGGATCGTGGCGCAGCGCAGTCGCACACCCGGTAGTAGCCTCTATCTCGTCGCGGACAAGAACGAGAAGCAGCTTGCGGGTAACTTGAGTGCGGTCTCGCCGCAGCTTTGGGACAGTGTGGGCCCGGTCGAGTTCTTCTATAGCCGCCCGGCGCCGGGCGGCATGGAGCGGCGGCTTGCATTTGCAAATGTCTTCCGGCTGCCAGGCGGCGATCGCCTGATCGTCGGGCGCGACATTGAGGATCGCCAAGAACTCTCGCGGCTCATTCGCTCCACCATGTTGTGGGGGCTTGGGGTGATGGCGCTGGTGGGAATTGGCGGTGGCTATTGGGTCAGCCGTCGGCTGCTTGCGCGCATCGACAATCTGTCGGCAACGACTCGAACGATCATGGCGGGCGATCTGTCGCGAAGGCTTCCGGTGAGCGGGTCCGGCGACGAGCTGGACCGCTTGGCACAGAGTCTCAATCTGATGTTGGCGCGTATCGAACAGCTCATGGCGGGTTTGCGCGAAGTGTCCGACAATATCGCCCATGACTTGAAGACACCTTTGAACCGGTTAAGGAACCGCGTCGAAGAAGCCTTACGTGAGCCGCCCGATGAGTCGTCCTACCGCGATGCGCTGGAGTTGACCATCGAGGAGGCCGATGGGCTCATCAAGACCTTCAATGCGCTGCTCTCAATCGCGAGGCTCGAAGCAGGGGCGGGTGGAGACCATCGGGACCGGCTCGATCTGGCGGCGCTTGTCGCCGACGTCGCTGAACTCTACGAACCTGTGGCCGAGGAGCGCGGCATTGCCCTGAGCGCGGAGACATCCGGCCCGGTTCTGGTGCGCGGCGACCGTCAGCTTCTGGGGCAGGCGCTCGCCAATCTCATCGACAATGCGCTGAAATATGGGGCGCCAAGTGCCTCACAAGGCAATGGAGTGTCGCCAGAGGTAACCGTTCGCGCTGACCATCAGGACGGTATGGCGGAAATCGCTGTCTCGGACCGGGGCCCTGGTGTTCCCGCGGCGGAGCGTGAGCGCGTGCTGGGCCGCTTCGTGCGCCTTGAGGCAAGCCGATCCGAGCCGGGCAGTGGGCTTGGTCTGAGCCTTGTCGCCGCGGTGGCAAGGCTGCATGGTGGCGCGCTGAGGCTTGAGGACAACGAACCAGGCCTGCGCGTCGTTTTTTGGCTGCCGCTGGAGAGAGATGCACTTCTCAATGAGACGGTGGCCAGTCCGTCCCCAGGAGTAGAGCTGAGAACGTCGTGACGGCACTTGCCGAACGCATTCGCGAAGTCCCCGAGACATACGACGCCGCCCGCGGTGCCGATGTCTTTCGGTCGCTGCAAAAAGCGCTGAGCGAGGATGCGAGCTTGGCCGCAGGCGCTGAAGCTCTGCAGGCGCCGAAAACAGAAGCTCTGCTTACGGCCGCATTCTCGGACTCGCCCTACCTTGCTGCCCTTTGTGGGCGTGCCCCCGATCTGCTTGTCGAGTGTCTCCTTCGGGATCCTGATACGCATCTCGCCGAGGCGCGCGCCGCGCTTGAGAGTGAGGTGCTAAAGGCCGGGGCGGTGAAGGATGTCATGGTTCTCTTGCGCCGTTTCAAGCAGCGCAGCGCTCTTTTGACAGCGCTCGCCGATCTTGGCGGTGTTTGGACGACGAAGCAGACTCTGTTCGCCTTGAGCGAAGCGGCTGACATCTCCTTGCGTTTTGCTGTGGATTTCTTGTTCCGACAAGCACGGGACGCGGGGCAGGTGATGTCGCAGCCAGAGGCGCCGGGCTATTTTGTCATCGCCATGGGCAAGCTCGGCGCCATGGAGCTGAACTACTCGTCCGATGTGGACTTCATGGTGTTTTACGATCCCGAACGAGCGGGGTTGGCCGAGACAGTGGAGCCGACATCGTTTTTCGTGAAGCTCACACGCGAGCTCGTTCGCCTGCTGCAAGAGCAGACAAAGGATGGCTATGTTTACCGCACGGATTTGCGTCTTAGGCCGGACCCAGGCGCAACGCAGATCGCTCTTTCGACCGATGCAGGCCTCACCTATTACGAGAGCTTGGGCCAGAACTGGGAACGAGTGGCGTTGATCAAGGCGCGGATCGTGGCCGGCGATGCTGCTCTTGGCGATGCATTCCTCGATCAGCTTTCGCCATTCATATGGCGGAAATATCTCGACTTCGCCGCAGTCGCCGATATCCACGCCATGAAGAGGCGTGTGCACGAATTCAAGGGGCATGGCGCGATTGCCGTGAGCGGCCATGACATCAAGCTCGGCCGAGGAGGCATTCGCGATATCGAGTTTTTCGCGCAGACACAGCAGTTGATTGCAGGGGGCCGCCACTCAGAGCTGCGCACGCGCGGAACCCTGACGACCTTGGCTCGGCTTGCGGAAGGAGGGTGGATTGAGGCCCTTGCAGCGGAGCAGTTGTCTGAGGCCTACCTCTTCATGCGGCGTGTCGAGAACCGTATTCAGATGGTTGGAGATCAACAGACGCACATCATTCCCGCCGAGGCCGGCGATCTCGATCGTCTAGCGCGGCTGTGTGGGTTCTCGGACACCGACGCGTTCGGCGATCAGCTCGTTGCGCAGTTCAAGATTGTAGAGGCGCATTATGAGGTGTTGTTCGAGAAGCTTCCTGAACCGCCAAGTTCGGTCCCAGGGATTGTCGTTGGCGATGATCGCGACCCCGAAACATTTGCCGCGCTTGAGAGCCTCGGCTTCGAAAATCCCGCCGCTGCGATCGAAGCCATCCGGGCTTGGCAAGCAGGCCGCTATCCTGCAACGCGCAGCGCGAAGGCTCGCGAGCGGCTGACAGCGTTTCTTCCATCTCTCTTGGAAGCGTTCGGCCGCACTTCGGAGCCGGACCTTGCACTGGCGACCTTCAATAAAGTTATGGCCAATATGCCGGCTGGCCTCCAAGTCTTCTCGCTGCTTGCAGCCAATCCAAGTCTCCTACGTCTCGTGGCCGATATCATGGGAACGGCGCCAAGACTCGCCAAGATCATTGGGCGCCGTCCAAGGCTGCTAGACGCAGTGCTCGACCCCGGTTTTTTTGGTGCAGTACCAAGCAAGAAGCAGCTCAAGGAGATCGTCCAGGCCACGCTTGCGCTCGGCAGCGATTATCAAGATGCGCTCGATCGTGCACGCATCGTGGGGCGCGAGCAGAGTTTTCTCATCGGTGTACGTGTCATCTCCGGGACAATCTCCGCCGAGCAGGCGGGGGAGGTCTATGCAGCTCTTGCGGATACCTTGATCCAGGCTTTATCGGACCGTGTTGGCCAAGAACTCGTCGCTCAGTATGGCTGGTTGCCTGGCGGCATGGCAGCCGTCATTGCCATGGGCAAACTCGGCGGTGAGGAAATGACGGCCGCGTCCGACCTCGATCTGATCACGGTCTACGACTTCGCGGGTGATGATGCGAAGTCCGATGGGGCGCGGAGTCTTCCCGGCCCCCAATATTACATTCGCTTCACGCAAAGGTTGATCGCGGCGCTGTCGGCGCAGACGGCCGAAGGTGCATTATATGAAGTAGATATGCGCCTGCGGCCCTCCGGCAGTCAGGGTCCGGTCTCAACAAAAATGTCTGGTTTCATAGACTATCAGGAGCGGTCCGCTTGGACCTGGGAGCATCTTGCACTTACGCGCTCGCGCGTGGTCTCCGGCCCGCCCGTGATGCGTGAGACGATCGAGCGAACCATCAAGGCCGTGCTCATGCGGCCATCTGATCGCACGGTGGTAGCCTGCGAGGTCCGAGAGATGCGCAGAAAGATCGCCGCTGAGAAGGGCACCACCGATATATGGGATCTAAAGCAGGTTCGCGGGGGCCTTGTCGATCTTGAGTTTCTAACTCAGTTT
>Ga0316193_10001440_pt1 | contig 16003 bp, 15 predicted proteins | sample MerIslsedime2_MG_FD_207735 | JGI IMG/M metagenome (GOLD analysis project Ga0316193, IMG submission 207735) | Coastal sediment microbial communities from Maine, United States - Merrow Island sediment 2 | ecosystem: Environmental > Aquatic > Marine > Coastal > Sediment | place: USA: Maine...
TTCCGCTCACCCGCAGTGACCTGGTCGAGCCGATGGAGGCCGTTGCGCGGGGAGGAAGTCTCGAGGGCTGGACTCCCGACCTGTCGCCCGGAGCGGCGCTCGTGACGGTCGTGGTAAGCGGCGGTTATCCGGGTTCGTATCCAAAGGGACTTCCGATCGAGATTCCAGCCGATCTCGAGGGACCGACGGTGCACCTGTACCACGCGGGCACGGCGATGAGCAGCGATGGACTGGTCACGGCTGGTGGACGCGTATTCGGGGTGACGGGGATCGGTGTGGACCTGGCCGAAGCCGCCGCGCGAAGCCGCGCCGCCGCAGCCCGCATTCGGTTCGACGGCGCGACCTGGAGGAGAGACATCGGACGCTCGGAACTGGGCTGATGCCCGAGCTTCCAGAGGTAGAGACGATCCGCCGGGACCTTGCGCCTGAGCTCGAAGGTCGGCGGATCACGGCGATCAGGATCCACCACCACGACATCATCATCGGCGCCCATTCCAGTGCGGAATTTCGTCGCCGCGTCGAGGGGCGCCGGATTCTTGCCGTGGATCGCCGCGCCAAGTGGCTCCTGCTGCAACTCGACATCGGAGTTCTCATTACGCAGCTGCGGATGACCGGGCGGTTCGCCGTCGGTCGGGGAACCGTCCCACCGCTCGCCGGTTTCCGGCACGTCGCCGCCGAATTCGACCTCAACGATGGTCGGACGCTGTTCTACGACGACATGCGGCGACTCGGAGGCTTCATGCTGCTCTCCGAGCCTGAGTGGGCACAGGAGGAATCACGTTTCGGCCCGGAGCCGCTCGATTCCGGATTCCGAGCCGTCGACCTCGGTCACGCTCTCCGGCGGGGCCGCGCACCGGTCAAGAATGCGCTGATGGACCAGTCCAGGGTTGCGGGCGTCGGGAATATCTACGCCAGTGAGGCGCTGAACGTTGCCAGGATCGATCCGACCCGCCCGGTATCCGACCTCACGGACGGGGATGTTCGGCGGTTGCATCGATCCCTGCGGCGCATCCTCCGACGTTCGCTTGACAGTGCGGGAACGACGTTCCGTGACTACCGGGCGGTCAACGGCAGATCCGGTTCATTCCAGACGTTGCTCCGGGTTTACGGGCGAGAGGGAGAATCGTGTTCAAATTGCGGTGGCGTCATTCGTCGGATCGTACAGGCGGGCAGGAGTACGTACTACTGCCCGGGGTGTCAGCGCTGACACCCTGCGAGTGACCGCCTACGGGGTAAACGGGGCTCCGTCGGCCAGCGACAGGTGCGTGATCTCGACCTCTCCGTCGTCGACCTGTGCGATCGCAACGGACGCGGGATGTCCGGACCGGGGCTTGGTGGCGGCACCCGGATTCACGATCCATCTGCTTCCCCGGCGATCGCAGCGTGGCACGTGGCTGTGGCCGTGCACGATCACGTCGGCCGTCGGAAACAACTTGAGCAGCGAATCGAATTGCGGCGCGACCAGGTCCCCGTGCGTAACGGCAAATTGCACGCCTTCCAGCTCGAGCTCCACGGTTTCAGCCGTCCACCTTCGGATCTCGTGACCGTCCACGTTTCCCCACACCGCATCGACCGGTGCGATCACCTCCAGCTCGTCCAGCAACTCGAGCCGTTCCACGTCACCGGCGTATAGAATCCGGTCCACACCTGCCAGCAGCTCGAACACCTCCGGCCGGAGCTTTCCATGGATGTCGCTGATCAACCCTACTCGCACCAATCTCTCCTCGGGCTGCGCCGCAGGCATGTCGCCCGGAGCTGAAAGCGCCAGCTCTCCCGGGATTCCTGTTGTCGGGGAACCGGCCCGGCGTCTAGGTTCCCGCCACGGTAGGGCGGAATTGACGGGGCGGCAACGCCAGCGCTGAAGCAGCTCAGGAGGAGCGGCGGACCGGATTGGACTACGGCGGGAAGACCGACAAGGAGCTCGTCCGACTCAGTCGGCGCGGTGATGAGCGAGCCGCTCGCGAGCTGGTTCACCGGTTCGAGCGTCCCGTATTCTCCATCGTCTACCGCATGGTTCGCGACCGGGAACTGGCCGAGGACCTGTCGCAGGATGTGTTCGTCCGCACGTTCAATAACCTCGACCGCTACGACCGCTCGTACCGATTTTCTTCCTGGCTGTTCAAGATCGCTTACAACCTGACAGTCGATCACCTGCGCAAGCGGGAGCTGCCGACGATTTCCGTACACGGAGCCCCGGACGCGCTGACCCCGGAGCGACAGGAAGCGACCTCCTTGAGCCTCGAATCCGACGAGGAGGCGCCGGATGATCGCCTCGTCGCCAAGGAGCTCGCCGGCGAACTCGAAGACGCGATCGCGGGGCTGCGCGAGGACTACCGGACCGCGATCCTGCTGCGCCATGTCGAGGGACGTCCGTACGAGGAGATCTCCGAAATCATGGGAATCCCGCTGGGAACCGTGAAGACATACATCTTTCGCGCGCGGCGCGAGCTGCGGGACGCACTTTCCGGTTCACACGAGGATTCGGAAGACTGAAACCAGAAACCCCCGGCCTCCGTACGGTCGAGGGAATGGAGGAAACGCTGTCATGAACGACACGAAAACAGGGACGACGACGCACCTGGCCGCAGAGGCCAGAGAGCGCATCGGCATGGGCGGAGAGCCCGGGCCGGGCGAGTCGCGTCATCTCGCTTCGTGTGAACGCTGCAGGCGGGAGATTGCAGAAATCGGGTCACTCCAGGAACGGTTCGCCGCCCTTCTCGTGCTCGTTCCATCGACCGGATTCGCGAATCGAGTCATGGCTCGCGTTCAGCTGCCGGCCCCGCGCTGGAGCCGGGCGCTGGCTGGTCTCCGCACGCACCCGCCGAGAGTAGCCGCGATCGCCGCAACGGCGGTCGGAGCTGTGATCGGCACGTTCGTCTGGCTGACCACGTATCCGCAGGTCACTCCGGGCGTCGTGGCGAAGCTTGTCTACGAACGCACCACAGGCCTCGTCTGGCAGGGCGTCGTGGCGGTCGGAAGGGTCGTTTACGACTCCGGACTCGCGACGCTCATCGGGGCGTTCCGTGCAGATCTGAACGCCTGGAGCGCCGTTGGTGCTCTGGCAACGTTGACGCTGGTCGGGATGATCTCGATGTGGATGTTGCTGAGGCTCATGGAAGTCTCGCCCAGTGCGATAAGAACCGGAGTGAGACGAATTGGTTGATCGACACCATGGCACATGCGGAAGTGTGCGCCATATGACTGGACAGCGGTCCGGGAGATGGAGGATGATGATGATGAAGCTCGAATCGGGATCGGAAGCGGGGAACCTCCGTCTTCTGCGAAGAGGTGTCGCCTCGGCGACAGTCCTGTTCGGACTCCTGCTCGTGACCGGGGCAGAGGCGGTCGCCCAGGAGAACCCCGTCTACGGCAGCGCCGTGACGATGTCCTCGAGCGAGGCGACGCTGGAACTCGACCTCGCCTCGGGAGAGACGCGGACGATCTCGTTCCGGGACGGCGACGTCCTGGTAGATGGGACCGTAAGCGGATCGTACGAGTCGGGAGGTGCGCTGGAACGATCCTGGCGTGAGTTGCTGCGGAATCCCGACGTGCTCGATGCCGAGGCGGTGGACGAGTTGTTGCTGGGATGGAGCCCACCGTCGGAGGCGAACTCCAAATCGGCGGCTGCGATCGCTGCAGCGATAGACTTGCTGCAGCCGGCGTCACCGGAGCCGGTTCTGGCGGGAGAAACCGCGGTCGTCGGCGACCTGGGAGATGGCCGGGTCTCGATCGCGCCCGGCATTCGTTCGCTCGATGGGCTGACCCGGAGCATGGAACAACTCCATCGCTCCCTTGCACGTATCGGATCACGGGCGCTCGTGTCGGGCGAGGACGTCGCGCTCGTCGTGCACGATGATTACGTCGTGGGCGCCGACCAGATTGTCGAAGGGAACCTGGCGCTGCTCGATGGTGACGTTGTCCTCGAGGGTACGATCCGCGGTGATGTGATCGTGCTCGATGGCGAGCTCACCCTGGCGGAAGGCGCCCGGGTGGAAGGCGACCTTCTGCAGGTGGGCGGAGAGGTGCTTCGCGAGGGCGGCGTCGTGGTGGGCGAACTCGTGTCCGTGTCGTTCGATCTCGAAGACTTCGAGGGTCTCGCGGAGCTCGCCGAACTCGACGATCTGAGCATTGACGTATCGGTCGATCAGAATGTCCGGGCTCACACGACGCGTCACGATCGGGGCTTCTTTGGCCAGATCGGACACAACATCGGCCACGCCGTGGGTGGTATCGCCCTCACGATTGGCTGGCTGATCGGACTTGGCCTGCTGGGAGCCGCAATCGTCTATTTCTTCCGTCCACGGCTGGAAGTCGTCGCGGACACGGCGCGCCTCGACATGACGAGGTCATTCGGCGTCGGCCTGGCCGGACAGCTGCTGTTCGTGCCGATCGGGCTGGTGCTCGTGGTGGGGATCGTCACCTGGCTGGTGATCCCCTTCTACGTCCTCGCGGCGGCGCTCGCCATTCCGGCCGGTTTCATCGCTGCCGCGCATGCGACGGGCGAGATGTTCGACCTGAAGCGATACGACTGGGTCGAGCGGCTCAACCTTCGTCGGTCCAACTCGTACTGGTACGTGTGGACGGGCCTTGCACTGCTGCTTGCTCCGTTCGCTGTCGGCTCGGCGATGTACCTGCTCGGAGGCATGCTCGGGTTCCTGCGAGGGCTCGTGTTCTTCGCCGGTGGCGTGTTCACCTGGGCAGCCATCACTACTGGCCTGGGAGCTATGCTCCTCTCCCGCGGCGGAAGCCGTCGGGAGTACGTGGAAGGATCGGCGGCCGACCTGTTCGCCGACGCCGAGGAATTCGCCTCGGAGGCGCCCGGTGCGTGAGGCGGTAGTTGCCCTCGTCCTCCTGTTCGGGCTGAGCGCTCCGCTCGGAGCTCAACAGCCCGACTGGACGGACCTCTCGGCGCGTAGACAGACCGATGGGATTCGTTCTGTCGATGCGCGCATTACGTACGTGGCTGGAGAACTCGAAGTGTTCGCGGCCGAGCAGGGACTGTTGTACGACATCGGTCTGCGATATGACGCCGCCCGCCTCCGGCCCGAGCGCTCATGGTCGGTTGACGGTCATGCGGGTCGGCTCGACCTGAGGTTCGAATCGGCCGGAGATGCAGATACGGAGTGGGACTTCGACGACGATGAGTTCGGCAGACTTCGCCTCGGGCTCAGTCGCGAGGTACCGGCAACTCTCAGGCTCGAAGTGGGTGCGGCCGAGGCCTTGCTCGAGTTGGGCGGGATCCCCCTGACCGGTCTCGTCTACCGGACCGGCGCTTCCAGCACCGAGATCACCTTCGATTCCCCGAATCCGAGCCGCATGGAGCGTATGGAGCTCGCCGCCGGCGCGGCGGAGTTTGACGTGTCGGGCCTGGGGAATGCTGGCTTCGAGGCCCTCGAATTCGAGGGCGCGATCGGCAATGTAACACTGGACTTCACGGGTGAGTGGACGCACGATGCCAGCGCCGAAATCTCCGTCGGGCTCGGCGCCCTGCACCTGGTCCTGCCGCGGGACATAGGCGTGCGACTCGAGAAGACGGGATTCCTGGCCGGATTCAATCCGCGGGGGATGGAGAAGGTGGAAAACGGGTGGCAGACGCAGAATTGGGACAGTGCCCAGCATCATCTCCGAATCGACCTGAAGGCCGCGTTCGGGAAAGTTGATATTTCTTTCGACGACTGACGTACGGACCCGGTTCCGGGCCCATACTTCCCCGGACGGGACTCGTTCAGTCCCGCTCGGGCCTCACACTGACGGCTTCTCCTCGACGCGCCGACAGGCGATCTGACGCGCTTCCGTCCCGCACCGCAATTTCGAGCGTCCCGGCCGATCCGATCAGGGCCACGAGTCGATCGGACTCGACGCTCGTGTAGCCGCTGTGTACGCCGGAAATTCCGACACCCCCGATCTCCGTAAGAGCCGATGGCGTTACCCACGCCGCGGGGATGTCGGTGATCAGGTTTCCAAACCGGTCGACATGCGCCACCCGGCCCCGAACGCAGTCTCGGCTCCGCTGCGGCTGTGGGAATTCGAGTCGGATCAGGTCCGAAATAGACAGCTCCGCGCCGAGCTCTTCCGGCGCCGTGCCGCGCACGATGAGAGATGCCGCGGGCGCGAACACGTCCCGACCGTGAAACGTGGGACTGACCGGGCCCGGAGCATAGCGGCCGGGCTCGAGCGCCCACGAAGTTCCCGGCACGCCCGGCGTGAGGATCCGACTGAGAATCCCATTGTCCGGTCCGACATACCAACGGTCACGAATACTGACGGCCAGCGGCTTCCGCGGGCCACCCACCCCGGGATCCACCACGACGACATGGACTGATCCGGGTGGATAGCGCTCCCAGACGCGCCACAGCACCCAGGCTGCCGACTCGACGTCGCCCGGCGGGAGGTCGTGCGCAATATCCACCAGCCTGGCCTCGGGCGCCCCGGAGAGAACGACCCCCTTCATCTCGCCGACGTAACCGTCCGCGGTTCCGAAGTCCGTGGTCAGGGTTACGATTCCCATGTCGCTCGCCTCCGGTCGGTAGCTGCGGACCGACTCGATCAGGTCGCCGGTGTCTCGCTCTCTCCGGCGGTAACCATCTCGTCCACTCGTTCGGCTATGGCGGCCAGTGCCTGCGCTTCGGGCGAATCGGGTCGTCCGATCACCGTCGGCGTGCCACGATCCCCTTCCTGCCGGACTGCCAGCCCCAGCGGCACGGCTCCGAGGAACGGCACGCCAATCGACGCGGCGAGTTTCTCGCCACCGCCCGCTCCGAACAACTCGTGCGTCGTCTGGCAGTCCGGGCACACGAACCCGCGCATGTTCTCGACAATCCCGATCACCGGGACATCCACGCTCTCGAACATCCGGATCCCCTTCAGCACGCCCTGCACCGCCACGTCCTGCGGAGTCGTCACCATTACCGCGCCCGAAACCTTCACGAGCTGGACGAGCGACAGCTGTGCGTCGCCCGTGCCCGGCGGAAGATCCACGATCAGATAATCAAGCTCACCCCACGCGACCTGGTGCAGGAACTGGCGGACGATCCCCATGATGATCGGTCCACGCCAGATCGCCGGCGTGTCGTCGGACACGAGGAATCCGAGGCTCATCAGCTTCACGCCGTGCGCCTCCACCGGGATGACCTGGTCGTCCTCCATGCGCGGTTTCTCGTACGCTCCAAACATCGTCGGAATGTCAGGCCCATAGATATCGGCATCCATCAGCCCGACCCGGTATCCGGCTTTGGCCCAGGCCGCGGCGAGGTTCGTCGACACCGTGGACTTCCCGACTCCTCCCTTGCCCGAACTCACGGCGATCACGTTCCGTACACCGGGCAACGGCTCCGCTTCGCTCGGGTGTCGAGTCGCTTCCTCCCGACTGACCTGGCCCGGCGACTGCGGCGGGGTCCTCTCGCCCCCTGGAGGGGCCATGACGGGCAACGGCCGTCTGCCGCTCTTTCCTGATGAGCCGGCAGAAACACCGGGCGCGGGGACACTGCCCTCCGGTGAACCACCTGCCGGGTGTGTCAATTCGACGATCGCTCGCGCGACACCGGGCACGCCCGTCGCCACGAGGCGGATCGTGTCCGCGATCTCCGGCGGAATTCCGGCCTGCAGCGCGATGCCGATTCGGACTTCGCCGTCCTGGCTCGTGGTCACCGAGCGTACGACGCCTGCGTCCACTACATCCGGACCACCAGCCCCGGTCCGGACCCGGGCCAGCGACTGCATCACGCGATCTTCGAGGGTACGGGTCTCCATGTCGTGTATGTCTCGCATCTGTGGTCAAATGATCTCGCCGTGATTCCGGCAGAAGTCCGGCCGGCAACGTCTTCGGATCAGCCCGTCTCCACCGATTCCACGGCGCTGACTTCGGGAATCAGCATGCGCAGCCGCTGCTCGATCCCCGCCTTCAGCGTCAGGCTCGACATTGGACAGGCGTAGCATGCACCTACCATCCGGATGCGCACGACTCCGGTCAACTCGTCAAACTCGACCAGCTCGATGTCACCACCATCAGCGCGGATTGCCGGTCGGATCGATGCGAGAACTTCCTCGATTCGATCTCGAGCCGGGCGTGGGGCAGCGGAAGTAGTTGCGTCGTTCATGCGGGTCCGTTGCACTTCATCGTGGAGGCGCCGGAAACCACGCCGGCAAGTTCGGGAAGCTATTCGAGCCGCAGAACCCCGTCAACGAGACGCATTCTCAACGAGTCCACGATCAGGTCGCCGTGCTCTCTGCCGTTCTGAATGAAGATCCGGTTCGCGTCGAAACCCGCGGCCAGCACGCCTGCAATGAACAGGCCTGGCACGGTCGTCTCCATCGTTTCCGGATCGTGTAATGGTATTCCCGTCGTCGAGTCGATCTCCGCACCCAGCGCCACCAGGAAACGCGGGTCCGGCCGGAAACCCGTCATCGCGAGTACGAAGTCGTTGGAGATCCAGCGTTCGGCATCACCGCTCACCGAACTGATCCTCACCCGGTTGGGCTCGATCGCGAGTACGCGGCTGCCCCATGCGACCAGGATCTCCCCGCTCGTCACTCGATTCCGGATATCCGGCAGCACCCACGGCTTCACGCCCGGGTCGAAGTCATCGAGCAGGTGGACCATGGTGACCCGGGCTCCGGCTCGCCATGTCGTGAGCGCCGCCTCCACTGCCGAGTTTCCACCCCCCACCACCAGGACGTCCTGGTCAAAGTAGCGGTGAGGCTCCCGGAAGTAGTGCGTGACCTTTGGCAGATCCTCGCCTTCGACGTCGAGCAAGTTTGGTGTGTCGAAGTAACCCGTCGCGACCACCAGGCTGGCGGTGCAAAAGCTGTGCTCAGTTCCGTCCAGCCGGCGAGTGTGCACGTCGAACTCCCCACCCTGCCGCTCGACCCGAACAACTTTCTCGTATTGCCGGACGTCCAGATCGAAGTACTCGACCATACGGCGATAGTAGTTGAGTGCCTGGCTGCGGGTCGGCTTGTCGCTGTTCGTAATGAACGGGACTCCCCTGATCTCCAGGTGGTCCGCCGTGCTGAAGAACGTCATGTCGATCGGGTAGCGCTCGATCGAGCTGACGACGGGTCCCTTGTCGAGTAGAACGCACGACAGGCCAGCGGCTCGCGCGGCCGCTCCGACCGCCAGGCCGCAAGGCCCCGCGCCGATGACGACGATCGCCGTCTGATCGCTCATTCGCTTCGCTTCTTCATGGCTCGAGTACGAAAGTCCGCACGGAACGAGCCCGTGCCAAGTCCAGATCGAGCGGCACTTCGACGAGTTCGCCGGCCCGCCAGCGCACGTTCAGGTCCCGATAATGCCTGCTCAGCGGATTCCCGCTCTGCCCGGTAGGAATCAGGAACCGGCCGACGATCCCTGCGGGCGAAACATCGGCCACGAATCTCTCGGATGGTCCATACTCGCTGGTCCACATCGGCGTCCAGGAACCGGTATCCAGTGCCGCCCAGATTCGGTAATCGTCCGGCCGCAGCGTATTCGGGCCACCCGCGGAAGCATAAGGCCCTATGTGGAAACCAAATAGACGATTCAGCCAGCCGACGGCACCGAGCGGGTGAGAGTGTCGCTCCTGGTGCAGGTCACCCCAGGACGCTTCCCCCGTGACGCGGACAGCGTCCTCCATGGCCTGTTCTTCGAGCTGTTCGAGCGTCTCCACACCCGACGTCGACACGTCGTCGATCCAGGGACTGCCGTCGCCTTCCTCGATCGTCCGCAGAGTCGCTTCGAGCGGAAAGAATGCCCACTCGGGCGCCGCTGCGTACTCGTCAGCGGCAATCAGCGTCCGCAACCGATAGAACCAGCTATAGAACAGGGGCGCCGCACGAGACTCGACATTCACATCGCGATCCCAGCCCGCGAGCAGTTCTGCCTCCGCGGTGAGCCCGAGTCGGCGAGCGGCCCCTACGGCCCGGACGATCGTCCGGTCCGCCAGCAGGCTCCTGGTGTCATGCTGGAGATCGTAGACCGCCTCGGGTGTCCAGTTCCGCCGCACCTCCAGCGCCTGCGTAATTCGCAGGGCGCGCAGCGGAGACGCGTAGTCGGCGCTGACCGAGCGCCCGAGTCCCCGGGCCTGCAGGTTATTCGCCGTGGCGATATATCCGCGCCGCGGATTCTTGACTGCGGGATGCGCATCCGTCGGCCAGAATCCAGGCCAGCCCTGGCCGACTGCGTCCGACGGCAACGGTGTCGCTCCGTCGCGGCCCTCGCGCAGCGGGATACGGCCACCGAGCCGATAACCGATCGATCCATCGCGGCCGGCGTAAACGACGTTCTGGTGCGGGCGTGCAAACTCCCGGATCGCTTCGTCGAGCGAATCCGGACTTTCGGCGCGGTTCAGCCCCTGGATTCCGGTCGTCGAAGAGGTCCCCGCCGCCGCCACCCACAGGACGGACAGGTCGGCCCCGACCCCGGCCAGTGCATCGCTGATCAGCGGTCCGCGACGCGTATGTCGTATGTGGACCAGTTCCGGCTGCCGTCCCCGCACGAACAACGTGTCCGTCCGCGACTCGATGTCGCGCCAGACCTCTTCTCCTCCGACCCGATCCCGGTACCGCTGGCCGTCCGCCGACAGCGTCTCGATTACGAAATCGATATCGTCGACCATGCCGTTGGTGAACCCCCACGCGACATCACGATTATGGCCGACGACGATGCCGGGCACGCCCGGCAGGGTGAATCCCGCCACGGCGAACTCGTCCGTTTCACCGTGCAATGCAGCCAGATACCACAGAGACGGCGCCCGCAGCGCCAGGTGCATGTCGTTGGCGAGAATCGGGTGGCCGGACGCCGTCCGGTCACCCGAGATCACCCAGGAGTTCGACCCGGAACGAGCCGACATCGTCGCCAGTACCTGGAACGGGAGCCACTCGTCGTTCTCGGTCTCCCGGCCGGCGCCCGGGAATCGTGCCGCGGCCCACCTCGCGCCGGGGTCCGCGGCCGCGGCCGAAACCGAATCGTCTTCCGTATCGGGCGGAAACGCCAGCCCGGCTCCAGGCGGCGGAATCCATTCGCCGTCCAGGATCACAGGACCCCAATCCGGATAGCCGTCTTCGAGCAGTTCGAAACGTTCGGGGGTCAGATTCCGGGACGCCCAGAACCTGGACAGTTCCGCCCGCCATACAGCGAGATCGAGGTTCATCACCATCCCGACCGCGAGCGTCGATTCCACGTCCCACGGTTCCGGCTTCACTCGCAGTACACGGAACTCGGGTGGCAGCGCCGGGCGTCCAGACAGGAACGCGTTCACCCCTGATACGTAGGCCTCAATACGCCGGCGTTCGTCAGGGGCGAGCGTTGCAGCGGCCGCCCGGGCGGCCTGTCCCGTCCCCAGGGTGCGCACGAACCGATCGGTTTCCAGCCCCGGTTCACCGAACAATTCCGACAGTCGGCCGGCGGCGATCCTCCTGAACAGCTCCATCTGCCAAAGACGGTCGGACGCATGCAGATACCCGAGCACCTGCAGGGCGTCCGACTCTGTGCCGGCAAATACGTGCGGAATCCCAAACGTGTCGGAATAGACTCTGACCGGCGCTGACAGACTGGACAACTCCATCGGGCCGGATGGTTCATCCGTGGACCGCCACAGGTCGAACCATACCCAGGTGATCCCTAGCCCGACCAGCCAGACCAGGAGGCAAACACCACTGACGATGACCCGTCTCAGCTTAGCGGCTGTCATCCGTCGCGAGACGCAGGTCCGTCATCGCCCCGGAGTTCGTCCGGGGAATGCATGTCGCAGGCGCCGGAAGCGGCGAAGGAGAGAGACTCGAAGGCATCGCCACACCGCCGAATGAGACGCCGTCGGCACAGGTCTGCGAGAAGCCGACCGCACGGACCGGGCTCCAGACCCAGCCTCTGAGCGAGTTCGGGCGCTCTCATCCGCCCACACGCGCAGAGCATGCGCCATGCCTCGCCTGCACCCGGATCCACGTCTCCGAGCAACACCGGCTCTCCGCTGGCCCGTTCGGCGGCGACCGCGAGCCCTCTGCGCCGCAGCGCCCCTTCCACTGGATCCATATGATCGTCGCGGACGCCTCGCACCAGGATGAACCGATCGCCGGAGGGGTCCTGGTTTTCGCCGAAGTCCATTACGAGCTTCGCCACGACTTCGTCGGCACAACTGAAGTCGATCACCACCACATCTCGAAAATCGATGACGGCAAGTGACTCCCCGCACCGATCGGAAAACAGGCGCTCGATTCCGTCACGCACTGCCCGGCCCGTTTGCCGGGTCACGAGGTATTCCTGGTACAGGCTCATCACGGCGATCGCGGGGACGTCCCCGTGCCTTGCCGACCGGTCAGCCGGAGCGCTCATCGGACCTCCTCGGTCCGCGCGGGCATTACGATGAGAATCTGCGCCCCCGGGAAAGCCGGCAGGGAACGCTGCATCGGCGGGTAGTCGTCCCAGTCGGGAACGAGCGCGATCTGTGCATCACCGCTTCGGATCGCCAGGATCCCGTCCCATTTCTCCACCTGCCTGCGAATTGCCTGTAGCCCCTGTCCACGGCCCGGATCCCGGAACCGGGACTCGCCGAACAGCAGCGCCGCCTCGAGCGCGGTTGCGGCAGACCAGGACTCGCCGAACCTCCGGGCGTGCTCGGATGCGAGCGATCCTTCGAACCCGATCCCCACGTCCATTACCGCGAGCATGAGGACCTCACGCCCAAGCCGCTCACGATAGTTGTAGGTTTGCGCGCATACCCAGCCGTCCGTCTCGGCATGTTCGATGATGTTCTGACACACTTCCGACAGCATGACACTGAACTGAATCACCGATGGCTTCGGGTAGTGGAGACGATTCTCCAGAATTGCGGCCGAGCGTTCCCGGACGCGCTCGACAACTGCGTGAACGTCATGATGGGACCGAATCGGCGTGATTTCCAGCAGCGCGTCCGATGTCCCGTGCGTACGGCTCGCTCCGGATTCGAGATCGAACACCTCGTGCGCGGACTGCCAGAAGTCCATTCGATCCAGATATGTCCGTACCTCCCGATTGTCAGGGGCCTCCATGCGAGGCGACAGCCCGGTACGATCCCGGGCGACATGGCCAACCGCCAGGAGCCCGATCAGACCGTACGGAGAAACCCAGCGCACGTGCTTGGCGTTGAACAGGATCCTGGCTCCGGCCGCCTCATCAGCTGCAGGCAGGGCAGCGACAAGCTCTTCAAACCCCCGGCGATCCAGCACCTCCGGCACATCGATCACCCGGCTCATTGCTGTCCTCCAGAATCCGCGAATGAACGCAGCGCTGCCGCCAGGCCCGTCGTGCCTCGATGCCGGGCGGCCCGGCCCGCGAACCGGTTCGCCCGGCCGGCCGCTGCCGCCGCACTCTCACCCGCCAGCAGACTCGACGCACAGACCGCACCCCAGACATCGCCACATCCGGTCGGATCCGCCACCTCGGCCGCCACCGGTTCTGTCGTCACCTTTCCCTCCCGCACACCGTCAGCGGCGCGAACGTACCACCGGGATCCTGCCGCGCCGCAGGTGACGAAGAGGGTTTCCGGTCCGTTCCGCACCGAATCTCGTGCCTCCTCACCCGGATCCCGGTCAGTCTCGGTGAGCGTGTTCAACTCCTCCTCATTCATCTGCACGGTGTCGAAACAGCGGCGCCATACGGGCCACTCCGGGAGCGGTTGGAGGGAGCGAGCCCCATCCGGACCGGTCGCGAGAAGCATCGAATGGATATCGGCGTAGACCGGTCCGCCATATTCCGACCGCAGATGTCCGGCCGTCTCGAGGTCGATTTCCCAGCCTGCGATGAAATTCACGATCAGTGCATCACAGGAACAGATTGCGCCGGATAGCTCCGACCAGTTCCAGCCGGGGACACCGCCCGTAAGCCTCTCGCAACGACGGGGCTTCGAGCTGTAGTACAGATCGACTCTGTTGTTGGGCTCGGGAACGGTGAGCACCCCGCCCAACGACTCGACCCGATCAAGGCCGGTAAGGAACTCGTCCGCCTCGTGCCGCAGGTCTGCTCCGACCTTGACGATGGGAAACACGTCCCACCCGGTCGGGGCGACAGCCTCCAGCGCCGCGAGCGAATAGGCGATCCCACCCCAATCGGTCAGGACATCACCAGCCGGAGCTGGACGGTGAATCGTATCGAGCACCAGAGTGCCCAGAACTCCAAGTCGAGGCATGTCAGAGGTCGCCGAACCGTTCCTGGCGGAACATGCAGGCGGCTCCAATCACGCCGACCATACTTCCAAGTGAACTCGTGACGATCTGGCAGTTTTCGGAGGCGTGGCTGAACGCCCGGCGTCGAACCTCGTTCTTCAGTGGTTCGAGCAGTCGATCTCCGGCACGAGTCACGCCGCCCGAGATCACTACCATGCCCGGATTCAGGATGTTGATCAGGTTCGCGATTCCCGTTCCGAGAAACTTCGCCGTGTCCCGCATCACGTCCTTCGCGTAGTCATCGCCGGCCACGATCGCTTCGTACACAGTCTCGGCGGTGATCTGCGACAGGTCGCCCCTGACCATCGACGGCAGCAGGCTCGGCTCCCCTGACTGCAGGCCTTCCACCGCGCGAGCCGCGATTGCGGGCCCTGACGCGTATGCCTCCAGACAACCGTAGTTGCCGCAATTGCAGCGACGACCGGTCGAGTCGATCGTCATGTGCCCCACTTCGCCGGCCACGTCGGAGATCCCGTGGAATACCTTTCCATCGAGTACGATCCCGCCGCCGATGCCCGTGCCGAGGGTCACTCCGACGAGCGTGGAGATCCCGCTGCCAGCTCCCTGCCACCACTCGCCCAGCGTCGCCGCATTCGCGTCGTTGTCGAGTTCGGCATCGAGACCGACCGCGTTGGAGATCAGATCGCGCAGCGGGAAATTCCGCCACCCGAGATTTGGCGTATCGATCACGGTCCCGGTTTGTCGGTCGAGCGGTCCGGGGGATCCGAGGCCGATGCCCAGGAATGCATCCTCGGCGAATCCGGCCTCCGTCCGTGCATCCCGCATTGCGTCTCGAATCAGGTCGACGATCCGGTCCACCACGAACTTCGGACCTTTGTCCGCGTCCGTCCGCGCCGACCGCATGCCGAGGACCGAGCCACCATCGAACGGTACGACGCCCACATTGATGCTCGTCCCGCCGAGATCCACTCCGACTATGTATCTGCCGTCATTCACTGTGACGTCTCCTCCAGGAGAGCGATCGAGGATTCCAGCACCTCGTCGACCGTTACGAGCCGGAGGCACTCACGCTCGGCCGATTCGAGCAGAGTACCCCTGCCAGTGCGAGGGCAATCATTCTTCACACAGGGGACACAGGGTAGATCGAACCGCCCGATCAGCCGCACATGGCTGGCCAGGGGGCGCGTCTGCCGCACGTCCGCCGGCCCTTCCAGCGCTACGATGGGCCGATCGAGTGCCGCCGCCAGGTGCATCGGGCCAGTGTCGTTGGTCACCAGAAGATGGCACTCCGCGAGCACCCCGGCCAACTCCACGAGTGAGGTGCGGCCGCCGAGATCGCGCACGGCGCCGTCATGATGACCGTCTGCTGTCCGGGCGCGTCCGGTCACTTCGGCCGTAACCTCCCGATCTTCGGGTCCTCCAAGCACCAGAACCCGATACCCACGCCTGGCGAGAGAGCGCCCGAGTGCCGCGAACTTTTCTGCCGGCCAGCGACGGGATGCTCCGTTCGCGCCGGGGAACAAACCCACCGGTGGTTTTCCGTCGTCGGGAATCCGTAATGACTTTCGTCGATCCGCCCAGGCTGAGTCGGAGGAGGCGAATTCCGTGAGGCGCGGGGCCGGCGGCTCACCTGCAGCCACCGGCAGGTCGGCAATCGCCAGGAACTCGTTCACCCGATGATCGGCCAGCAGCTTCGTGCGATCGACGGGGTCGGTCAGCAACCAGCCACGCCCGCCACCGGTGGTCCCGCGCCGGGTGGCCAGCCCGGCAGCCCGGAAGATGAGAGCAGAAGAGACCGATGGCGTGAGGAGAATCCCCCGTCGGGCACCCAGTTCACGAAGTTCACCGGCCGCCGCCCGTATATCCCGCC
>Ga0316193_10001441_pt1 | contig 16003 bp, 6 predicted proteins | sample MerIslsedime2_MG_FD_207735 | JGI IMG/M metagenome (GOLD analysis project Ga0316193, IMG submission 207735) | Coastal sediment microbial communities from Maine, United States - Merrow Island sediment 2 | ecosystem: Environmental > Aquatic > Marine > Coastal > Sediment | place: USA: Maine...
AGCCTGCTCAAGGCTGCAATAATGAGAATCTCGCGATAAACAAAACAGAAGCTGCCTTCCAGAAACTGAAATTATGCACTCAATGCTTGCCATGCCCCTGATACGCTTGCTTACCGTAATGATCCCTGTCATCGGCCTGACAGCTTGCGGCGATGGCAGCGGCCCGACGGGAATTCCTGGAACGCCGCAACCCGAACTGACCGGTGTGCTCGTGGATTCGCCGGTAGCAGGCGTCGCCTGGGAGTCCTTTTCCGGGAAAAGCGGATTAACGAGTGGCGCGGGTAAATTCCGGTATACAGAGCTCGCATCGGGCACTTTTATCGACACGGTCACCTTTTCGATCGGCAATATCGTGCTGGGTAGAGTACCGGGGGCACCTTATATTAGCGTTGTCGAACTGACCAACAGCTTTGCGCCGACTGACCGTGCGGCCGTCAACCAGCTGGTCTTCCTGCAGAGCATTGATGCCGACCAGAACCCGAGTAACGGGATCACCGTCAGCGACGCGACCCGCGCGGCAGCGGTCGGGCAGACACTCGATTGGGATTCGCCGGATTTCGCGACGGAGGTCGCCGCAGTCGTGGCAACGATTGCCCCCGGCAATGCGGTGGTTAGTGATTCGGATGCACTGGATCACTTCTATACAACCTATGCCGGGCTCGGCGGCACCGATACTTTTAATTTTCCGTTCCCGGGCTACCCGCCGGTCGGCGAAGGGTCGGCCGAATTCCAGCTGATCTTCGCGGATGAGTTTGATACAGGCGATGCACCGAACCCCGAAGTTTGGAATATCGATCAGGGCTATGGCCCGAACAACTTCGGCTGGGGCAACAATGAGTGGCAGCTGTACACAGATTCGCCCGACAATCTGCGCGTCGAGGATGGCAACCTCGTCATCACGGCGCAGTGTCCTGTAGCGCCGTGCGGTGTGCGCGATGGCACGATCACCTCCGCACGCATCACGACCAATGATAATTTTGAGTTCCGTTACGGCAAGGTCGTCGCACGCATCAAGCCGCCGGTAGGGAAAGGCACTTGGCCCGCATTCTGGGCACTGGGCAAAGATTTCCCGAATATCCAGTGGCCCCGGGTCGGCGAGATCGATTTTATGGAGGTGTTTAACAACACCTACAACACCCCTGCGCAGAGCCTTGTCGCCGAAAAAACCGCGACCAGCGCGATGCATTGGTGCGACGAGTCAATCGTCACCAACCCGAATGATAATTGCTTTCCAGCGGGGCGCATTTTTACCAAAGGCGAACTGGAGCTGCCGGAGTCGCTGGGCAACGATTTCCAGATCTGGGAAGCGGACTGGAACGCAGATCGGGTGGAGATTTCTATCAACGGCATCCCCTACTACAGCCAGGATATTGACCCTATCCTTATGGAGGAATTCCGCAGGGACTTCTTCCTGCTGCTGAATGTCGCCATCGGCGGCACGCTGGGCAGCGGCGGCGAGCCCCCGACAGGCGACGAGATTTTCCCGCAGACGATGCTGGTCGATTACGTGCGCGTGTATCAGCGGCTCGATGACATCTCACCGCCGGAGTTGACGGAGGTAACGATCGCCTCGAGCAATGCCGACCCGGGCTTTGCGACGACCGGCGACGTCGTGACCGTAGCCCTGACCGCGAATGAACCTATCGTGGAGCCCGTGGTGACAATCGGCGGCACTGCCGCGACGACCGTATCCGGCTCCGGCACTGACTGGCAGGCCAGCCGCGCGCTGACGGCCGCGGATGCCGACGGCGGGATCGAGTTTACCGTCGAGTATGTCGACCTTGCGGGTAACGCAGGCGTCCCGGCATCCGCGTCGACCGACTCGAGCAGAGTCACCGTCGACACCATCGCGCCGGGCCTCACGACCGTCACGATCGCGTCGAATAATCCCAATCCGGCTTTTGCCACAACGGGCGACATCATCGAAGTCACGCTGGCCGCGGATGAGGCAATCGTGCCGCCCGTGGTGACGATCGGCGGCATTGCCGCGGTCTCTGTCGGGTCCGGTCCCAACTGGACAGCGAGCCGTGCAGTGACGGCCGACGACGCCGAAGGCGTCATCGCGTTCGCCATCGCGTATGCTGACTTTGCGGGTAACTCGGGTGTGCCGGTGTCCGAGTCGACGGACGCGAGCAGCGTCAACGTAAACACCACCGCGCCCATCGTCGCGATTCAGGGTGCGCCTGCGACCTTCAGCACGCTCACCGCGATACCTGTGAGCTTCCAGTTCAGCAAGCCGGTCAACGGCTTCGACGTGAGCGACATCCAGGTGTCCAATGGCGCTGCCGGCGGATTTGTCGCCGTGGATAATGCAACCTATACCGCTACCGTAACGCCCACCGGCCTCGGCAATCTCGTCATCGGCGTCCCTGCGGGCGCCGCGACAGACGCGGCGGGCAGTTCGAGCCTGGCGGCAGAAGATGCCCTCGTAACAAGCGCTCTGAACCCTGCTGCACCACTGCTGGCTTTCGTTGGCATCGCCTCCAGCAATGCCAACGCAGCCTTCGCCCGCGCGGGCGACGTAGTCACGATCTCCATGACCGCCAGCGAAGGCATCTCGACGCCGACGGTCACCATCGCCGGCGGGCCGGCGGTTGTGACAGGCTCGGGTGACACCTGGCAGGCGACCCGGGTCGCGCTCGCCACCGACCCCGAAGGCCCGATCGCATTCGCGATCAACAACTTCGAGGCGCTGGATGACCAGACACTAGGGTTCGAGTCCACCGTCACCACCGACGGCTCGGTCGTGACCTTAGACGTGACCGCGCCGACGCTCTCGATAGTCGGGCTGCCGGCAACCATCAAGTTTCTGGAGCCGCTTGCAGTGACCTTCCAGTTCGGCGAGGACGTCACAGGCTTCGATGTGGCCGACATCGTTGTCACTAACGGCACGGTCGGCGCCTTCGCCGTTGACGCCGCCGATACTTATACAGCGCAAATCGCGCCGGACGGGGTCGGTGATCTCACCGTCGCCGTGACCGCCGATGTCGCCACGGATGCGGCAGGTAACGGCAACGCCGGCGCAGCGGAAACCAGCCTTTTTGATTCGGCCTGGCGGCTCGTCTGGTCGGATGACTTCGCGGTCGAGGGTCTCGACGCCGGACTCTGGACCGCCCGCACCGAGGTGGACTGCCCGGATCCGTGCGACGGCGTGCAGTCGTATCTGACCGAGCGAGTGACGGTCGCCAACGGCCTGCTGACAATCGAAGCGCGCGACGAAGGCGGCTCTGTTTACACGTCCGGCCTCATAGATACCCGCGACAAGCGGCTGCTCAGGTTCGGGCGTGTCGAGGTCGACGCGATCATGCCAGGTACCCAGGGCACCCTGCCGTCGCTGTTTCTGCTGCCGGCCATCCCCGCGGGCGAGGTCCTGCCCGTCTACGGCCCATGGCCACAGTCCGGGGAAATCGACCTCGTCAACGCGCCGAATCTCGGCCCGGGCAACAGCATGCTGGAGCACACGCTGCGCTATGGCCTGCCGGAGCCAGAGGATACAGCCACGACGGCGATGTCCATCGCACCGGGGGTTCCGACGCTCGATGTGATCGAGTACGCCATCGAATGGGAAGGCGGCGAGATCCGCTGGTTCGTGAACGACGTTCACGTGGCGACGCAGACCCAGGACAACTGGTACGCCTATTTCGAGGATGCCGACGGCGTCTACACGCTGGGCGCGGACGCGGCGCCGTTCGATCAGGATTTCTACGTGGCGATCGGTCTCGCCGTGGGCTCTGACGCGGACTCGTTCTTCCCGCAAACGCTCGAGATCGACGCGGTGCGCGTCTACGAGTGTGTTAACCCGGTTGATCCGACAGCCGGCACGGGCTGCAGCACCGGCACGGGCGTGCCCCCGGTGGATGCGCTCAGCGAGCCTTACGTTGAGATGCTCGAGGTCTATACCGATGCGCCGGCCACCCTGAATTTCCTGGAGCCGGATGGTGTAACGACGACGCCCGGGACGCTGAACCCCTTCACTTTTGCCGACGCTGGCGTCGTTGTCACGGACAACATCGCCGCCACGGACGGAAGCGACATTTTCTGGAATGTGAATATCGCAGCCACAAGCGGCACCGGCGGCGCAGTCATGGGCGCAGAAGGCTCTATACCTAGCGCTGCGACGCGCTACATTGACCTCTCGGGAGGCGAAAAGGCCGGCGAGCTGTTGTTCAGGATGCGCGTCAATTCGGTTACCGGCGCTCCGCAACTGCTAGCAGGAATAATTGACAGGGACGATGAGAAAGGAACCGTTCCGCTGGACTTCGAGGCGGATGGGCAGTGGCGAAATTACTCGGTGAAGATCGCGGACATCGTGACCGACTCCGTCGTGCAGGCATCGAACCTTGATATCGACAACGTCTTCGGCTTAATTAGCATTGAAGCAAGCGGCGGCACCGTGAACCTGGATCTCGACGATATCGCGGTCAAGGTCGCGTGCCGTGAAGATGGTGGCTGCGAGGCCACACCGCGGGTGGAACCGGTGCCGGCAACCGTGGTGTATACAGAGGATTTCGAGGCGATCGAAGCCGCTGATCCACAAGCGCTGGGAGGCGCTGCACTCGGCGAAGGAGCAGGCTTCATCATCTTTGCAGACGTTTGGTTAGGAGAGGTAGGCACAGGACTGTTCCTGTATCAGTACGGCGCGTTTCCCGCGCCGAATGGCACGCCGGGCTTCTCTTCTGTTGCCACGGGCGAAGGCGGTCCTGCGCAAGGCGACCAGTACCTGAACGTTTATAGCGACTACGACAATCAAGACCATGGGTTTGGCCGCACGATCAACACGTCTGTATTCCAGGAGCCGCGTAGTCTGGCTAACGGGGGAATCACCGCCGAAGATATTGGTTTCTGCTGGACCTTTACCGGCGATTACAAGGCACCCTTCGTGGGCGGCATTGCCGAGCCCGCGTCAAATGCAACGGCAAACGCGTATATCTTAACGCTCGATCCGAATGCCAATTTTGCGGCAACCAACGTCGAACGGTTCGACACGACCTTGGCCAGTACCGCGGACTGGGCGAGCTTCAGCGTCGACGTCGACACGGCCGACCCGTTGCTGATCGGCCAGATACTGCAGCTTGGGTTCAACACGACGGCCACCAACTTCGAAGATTCGGGTGTCTACTATGACAATCTAGAGCTGAGCAAAAGGCCGGGCGCTTGTCCTCCCGACCCCGAGCCCTAGTAACGGAGATAATTCGAGCTGGCGCATGTTGACTTCGAGACCCTATTTTTTGAACCTTCGCAATCAAGAGACAACGCTATGTCGGGTGTATTCTTTTTCAGGGGCATAAAAAAAGCCTGCGCCATTTTGGTCGTCTGTCTTTCGCTCGTCAGCCATGCGTTTGCCGCAGACGTAGTAACAACAATAAAGGATGAAAACGGCTGGAAGCTGCAGGTCAATGGCAGTGACTTCTATGTGAAGGGCGTCGTCTGGGGTTACGCACCGAGAAACGAGAATTACAGTTACGATTTATGGGGTAAATCCGACGATTTCGTCAGGAAGGTCCTCGACTACGAGTTCAGCCTGCTCCAGAAAGCCGGCGTCAACGCGATCCGCAGCTTCAATTTCATGCCTCCCAAGTGGGTGACCTACGTCTATCGTGAATACGGGATCATGGTCGCCATCAATCCGCTCGTCGGCCGCTACGGCGGGTTCGTCGGCGGCACGTATGTCGAGTTTACCGACTATTCCGATCCCCTGACACGAGCAACCCTGATCAAAGACACGCTGGAAATCATCGAGCAATACAAGGACGTGCCCGGCGTCCTGATGTTTGCGCTGGGTAACGAGAGTAATTATGGCCTGTCGTGGAAGAGTTTCGAGATCGAGGATCTGCCAGAAGGCGAGCGCTACACGGCCAAAGCTCGCTACCTGTACAGCCTGTTCAACGAGATCATGGCAGCGGGTAAGAAGATTGCCCCGAATCACCCGTTCACGATCGTCAACGGCGATCTGCAGTATATAGACCTGATTGCTGAGATGTGCCCTGAGCTGGACCTGCTCGGCGTCAACGCTTACCGAGGCAAAAGCTTCACCGGCCTCTGGGAAGAGGTTGATCAGAAGCTCGATCTGCCGGTGTTGTTCTTCGAGTTCGGCAGCGACGCATACAACGCACGCACGGGACAGGAAGATCAGTTGAACCAGGCGCTGATCATCAAAGAGCAGTGGCGGGAGATGTATCACAAGTCCTACGGCAACGGCGAGGAAGGCAACTCGATCGGCGGTTTCCAGTTCGAGTGGCGGGACGAGTGGTGGAAGTACCTGCAGGAGGAACGACTCGATATCCACGACACCAACGCATCATGGGCGAACGGCGGTTATCCCCACGATTTCGTGGAGGGTCGTAACAATATGAACGAGGAATGGTGGGGTATCGCAGCGCTAGGCACCGTTAACTCCGAAGGCGTCTACGAAGCCGTTCCGCGCATGGCCTATGACGTCCTGACGGAAGTCTGGAAAATCGATCCTTACACCTACAAAAAAGTAGCCATCAACCAGTCATTCGACGACTTGAACATGGACTACCTCGAGTTGAAGAGCGATGTCCGCGCGCTTAAGAATGAAACCGCCGAGAAACGCAAGGCGCTGTTTCTGACCGGCGGCAGCATATCTGTTGAGGGCGCGCTGAAAGGCACCGAGAAAGATATCGATGAACAGGGCGACGCCGGTGACGATTTTCAGAACGGCCAGATGGCCTTCATCGATTTCGGGTTCGCGCCTACGGAGAGGATCGACGGGCAGTTCACGGTCAATGTTCTCGGCAACGTCTCCGACCTGCGGCCGATGGAATTTCAGTACGGCGATCGTGGTCTGCCGCTGACGGTGGTGACCATCGAGGACCTCCCGGAGTTCGAGGGCGACGACGAAATTATTTTCTCGAGGGACCTGGATGACCGCGAGCGGATCGAAATATACGACTTCAACGGGACCTATCGGGGCGATAACGTCGATATCGAAGCGTTTTATCACACGCCCCGCTATCACTGGAAATACGAGGGCGACTTCTACGGGCTGGTTCTGGAAGCCACGGATATTCAGGGCAGTGATATCTGGAATGCCAAGGCGCCCGAGGGCGTCGAATTTGCCGGCAAGGGTGCATTCGACGGGCTCAAGGTGGTTGGCGGACCGGAAATTTACTGGGGTGCCAACCCGAAGTTCGTCGTCAAGTACCAATCTCAGGTCAATAAGCTGCTGCCGTTTGTCGGCGACTCACTGTTCGGTAACACGGAATACGCCGTCATGTATTCGGAGGATGTCGATCGCCAGGGCACGGGCGCGCAGGCCACTCAAGCGACGATCCGGGAAAACCGCCAGGCGACTTTATATACCAAGACCAGTTTTACCGACGACTTTAGCCTCGAACTGGGTGGCATCATCGCCTCGACCGACCGGATCGACGAAGATTACACTCGCGTGGACGGCGACGACATCATCCTCGACACGATCGATAAGGGCGATACGCTGGGTTACAGGGTCAAACTGAATTTCCCGCTGCTCGGTTCCGCGGCCTATCTCGCGACCGACCATGCCGGTCTCGTTGCCGAGGGTGGCGCACGTCTCAGAGAGTGGGGCACGCTCCTGAACTATGGCGACGGGCTTGGTAATCGAAGGGAATATGAGGGCGGCACCAGGATGACTTTCGGCAACTGGACGGTCTTCCCGCGGTTCCTGTGGCGCGAAAACCTCGTCAATGCCAGCCCTTTGATCCCGCCCGAAGTCGACCCCGATGGCAACCTGTTCCCGGGCTCGACCCCGCGCAACCGCGATGACGACCCATTTGCGGTGCTCGACAACCGCGAAGCGCGCGCTGGGGAGGTGTTCCTGACCTATGACCCGACCGGCGGTACTTACTTCTACGCGTGGGACAACGACATGCGCGAGGACGCACGGTTTGCATTCAATCTAGGGGGCAACTACACCGAGTATCCGACGTTTACCGATTCCTATCAGTTCTTCTTCGAACCGACCGGTACTAACGGGAATTTCGGTGTCGGCCTGCCGGCGGAAGACACCTGGGAGATTACGAGTCGTATTGTGACGAACCCGAGTGTGAACACGCGCTTCATCGCGAGGATAAACCGCGGATTCCTGCAATCGACCGGTGACCCGGAGGGCGGTACGCGCAAGTTCTGGAAATTCGAAGCTAAACTGGTATTCGCCAATAAGCATATCATCGACGGCTACTTCAAGAAGGACGCGTGGGGCGCGTATGATTTCCAGCGCCAGTTCAACGTTACGTTCCCGGAACAATTCAAGCTCGAGTACACGCGCTTGCTTGACCAAAGGAATGACCCGGAAAAGTCATCGCAAATAGGCGTTCGCTTGATGTACAGGACAAACGGCGACGAGCAATTGCTTGTCCTCCAGGAGGAGGGCTCTTACCGCTATCAAATCGTGTTTAACTATACTCTGAACTTCGGTGGCGGCACGAACCGACCGAGACGAATCAACTAATGCCATGAAAACTAAAATATTACAAATTACTGGGTTGTTCGACTTCCGAATCGGGATGATCGCGCTTATGGGTGTGGGCATGCTGACCCTCGCCGGATGCTTTGATTCGCCCAGTGGCGGGGAAGTCATCGGAACGGTGGACGACCTGGAGTCGAACACGAACCCGGACGGGACGGTAAACGAAGATATCGTTCCGGAAGGCAAGATAGTGCTGCCTACCGATACCCTGCTCAATCTTTATTGCGCGGATGTCGGCATTACCATTGACCCTTGTGTTCTGGATGATCCCGAAAACCCCTATCGGCAGACCGCGACGAGGGAGTTCGATGTCAATGATCCGGACGCAGAGACCAAGTTCGCCCTGTTTCTCGACATCCCTCCCGGACCGACCGGTGCGAAGGCCAGGTTCTATCTGTGGGCTACGGCACTGGCGCGAAGGCCGTCGGGCGAGAACCAGTACTACACCGCTGTGGCGTTACACGAGTTATTCACGGCAGCCGGAGATCCGATCATTCGGGAACAGGCATTGAAAGCCTATCGGTCCGTCTGGGATAACTTCTTTGGCTCGGTCACCGTATTCGAATGCTGCGGCGAATTTTTTCCCTTCCCGCGAGACGACACCGCTTTCGCATTCCCGCTAAACGAACTGGTGCTCGAAGCACTCGTGCGCGCCGCTGAATTCCCCGATGCCGCTTATCCGGGTGGGTATACGCCCCTTATCCCGGAAAACTACCAAGATTTGAATGGGGATGCGGGGTTGATCGAACTGGAGACGCAGGAGGTTATCACCTCCTGGGGCTACGTCTATCGTTGTCCTGATGACATTTGTTTTGTATCAATAGCCGAATTCTGAGGACTCTGGTTCGCCATTAAATTGATCATGGGCATTAACCCCGGATCGCGCTTATTAGTCGCCTTAGCGCACAGTTTGTGGCGTATTCTCGTGTTGATGTCGGGAGCATTGATGCTGCTGCCTTCCGCGTCGCATGCTGACGCCATCCCGGTGGAATTACGCCAAACAGCGCAAGGCTGGCAGCTGCTGCGTGACGGGGAGCCGTATTTCATCCGCGGTGCCGGCGGGAATAGTTCGCTGCCGGAGCTGGCGGCCGCCGGCGGCAACTCGATTCGCACCTGGGGCGCGGACGACATCGACGCATTGCTCGACGAGGCGCACGAACTCGGCCTCAGCGTGACGGTGGGCATCTGGCTCGGGCATGAACGTCACGGCTTTGACTACGACGACGAGGCCCAGGTTCGCGAGCAGCTGGAGCGGGCCCGCCGGGCCGTGCTGCGCTATAAGGATCATCCGGCGGTACTCCTCTGGGGCATCGGCAACGAGATGGAGGGCTACGAGTCGGGCGACAACCCCGCCATCTGGAAGGCGGTGAATGACGTTGCTGCGCTGGTGAAGGAACTCGACCCGGCCCACCCGACCATAACAGTCACCGCCGACATCGGCGGCGGGCGCGTTAAGAGCGTGAACGAGCTTGGCCCGGCCATTGATATTCATGGGGTCAACTCTTACGGCGGCGCCCCGTCGCTGCTTGAGCGCTACCGCAAAGCCGGCGGAACGAAGCCCTTTGTGCTCACCGAGTTCGGGCCGCCCGGGGCTTGGGAGGTTCCGAAAAGCGAATGGGGCGCGCCATTCGAACTCACGAGCACCGCGAAGGCAGCATTCTACCGGCGCAGCTATGAGCGCAGCGTGGCGGGTGCACCAGGCCTCGCCCTCGGCTCTTACGTATTCATCTGGGGCTATAAGATGGAAGCGACCGGGACCTGGTTCGGCATGTTCCTTCCAGACGGCTCGCGGCTCGCGGCCGTCGATGTCATGACCGAGCTCTGGTCAGGAAAAACGCCTGCTGACCTCGCGCCCACAATCGAGCCGTTGACCATCGACGGTAAGACCCAGGTAGATCCGGGCGACGAGGTGCGCGTGCGCGCCGCGGTTGCCGATCCGGAGGGCGGACCGGTCAACGCGCGCTGGGTATTGCGTCCCGAGTCTGGCGAGTACGACACTGGCGGTGATTTCCGGCCCATGTTGCCCGACATCGATGGCGCGGTCCTCGAGAATAGCATTGACGGCGCCCGCATCCGCATGCCCGGGCAACCCGGCCCGTATCGGCTTTACCTGTACGTCAACGACGAGGCCGGCAATGCGGCGACCGCCAACGTGCCGCTCCTGATCAAAGGGGAACGGCGCACGCCCCTGCCCTTTTACGTTTACGAGGATGGCTTCGAGGGCATGCCGTGGGCGCCTTCCGGCTGGATGGGCACAATTGAGTCCCTGACGCTGGAGGGCGATCACACAGAGAATCCGCATGCTGGCAAGGCGGCCATCAAGATGCGTTACACCGGCGAGTTCGGCTGGGTCGGCGTCGCCTGGCAGCACCCGCCGAACAACTGGGGCGACCAAAAAGGCGGCTTCGATCTGACCGGCGCGAAAGCGCTGGAGCTCTGGGCACGCGGTGAGTACGGTGGCGAGAAAATCAACATCGGCGTCGGCCTTATCGGCGACGACAAGCCGCACTATGATTCAGGCACGACGCACGTCGACGGCATCGTTTTAACGGACGAGTGGCAGCGCTACAGCATCCCACTGAAAAAGCTCGATCTGTCGAGTATCAAGACAGGCTTCGTCGTCACGGTAAGTGGGCGACGCACACCGGTGACTGTTTATCTGGATAGCATTCGGTATATACGCTGACCACTCCGCTCCGGTCAGCATCTCGAAGCCGATTCACTCAATATGCTTACTCAGGCAATAACTGGGCAGCTCCGAGCGTCACTGTCAGCTGACGAATACGGCCGGTACGCTGAAACAACTCTGCGCTCACCTCTGCTGACAAACTGAGGTCGGCGACATGCTGTTCTTCGCCGTCATGCCATGCGATCGCAATGCCGGGTTCGCTATCGTTAACCAGCCGGTACATGATCGGGACCTGGCACCATGTAAACGCAAGGCCGCGCTCCAGCACGCTCAGTTCCTGCCAGTCACCCTGCACATCGAGATATCGGAATTTGCGGGCTTGCGGCAGAAACTCCATTGCACGCAGCAGGTTCGGCTGAAAACGCACGGATCCATTGCGGACACGAACGCCAAGTTCACCGAAGCGGCTTAAGACCTCTTCCTTAACCTGTCCGGTCATGCCTGGTTGGCTGGCACCGCCATGTCTTGGGGTATGCGAATAAGGATCGGTTGGAAAAGCACCGTACTCGACAGGGGGCTGATTGAAACCCAGCCCCTCGCGCACGAGATAGTAAAGCTGGCCGAGTCGCCGGCCATCACGCTCGTCGCTGCCTGACTCGACCGCTGCAAAGAAATTCTCCTGTACCGCGAGCAACAGCTTGGAGACCATGTGCCAATAAATAGAGCCCAGACCTTCGTAACCGAACATCGTGCCGGAGCGCCCGGTAAACTCCTTGTGCCGGAACACCTCTTCATAGAGTTCATGAATCGGCTGGCGCGCAGTTTCGAGTTCAGCAGCCGGCACGTCAGCCAGCGACTCCAGCATGGCACGCAGGTGGTCGGCATTCTTTAAGTCAGGATTGAAGCGACACCAGCCATCGGCATCTCTATACACAAGACTGTCGTCTCCCGATGACAGCATCTTCCTGAGCAATGGGATCGCCTCGACACGTTCGGCACTCATGCGATTCTTGGCCAGAAATCCCGGCAATTGCCGATCGGGATAGAGCATGAAGCTGCCTCGCGCGGGGCAGTAGATATCGCTATGGAACAGTGCCTCCAGAACTTTGACGGCCTCGCCCGCGGCGATCGTGCCGGCGCTAAGAGCGGCTACCTGACCTTCGAGCATCGGGTACAGGTTATCCAAGGCAACACTATTCTGCCGTACGTCGAGCAGATTGTAGGAATGAAAAAGACCATCCGCTCGCTGATTGGCGCCGATACTGCGATCGATAATCGCGCAGGCATCGTCGAGCATATTCATGATCCGATCCACGGGCTGCAAAACCACGTCGGAGAATGTGCCCTGCTGATAAACGGTTTCGCGATAACGACTCGCTGGTTGGCCGAATGCAAGCAACGCGTCATAGCGTTGCTGATCGTTGAAGGCACCTTTCCCCAGCAGCGCGAGAATACAATTAAGAGCAGCGGCAGTTTCATCAAACCAGACGCTGACTTCGGCGGACACCGCAAATGATTCAGTTTCTTCCGTCAGTAGTTTCTGCAAAAACCCAACGTAGCGGCGCATATGGCAGAGCGTGACCACGGATAAACCATGGCCGACCAGCGCGTTATTTGCATCATTCCACTCCGGACGCTGGGTATTGAGCCAAATCCCGCCATCGACAACCAGGTTCCCCAGCTTAGCCAGAAGCGGCACAAGCAATTTCTCAAGCAAATTGACCTGGACTACCTCACCCTCGGCATCCAGCAGCAGCTTGCCATCAGCACCCATCGCAGTCACGCGATGCTCGATTTTTTCCGCCAGTGCCTCATCGTATGTGACCGTGCTCTTCGGGTTCTCGATCAACTCCGCGAAGGGCTTGATCCGATAAGGCACGTTCGCGTAGCTAAAAATCGGCCGCCGCAGCAACTCGCGCAATCCGTTCGGATTGAAATTACGGGAAAGCTCAAGCAATTTCTCGAGGTAGATAATCTGGTGATCGCCCCAATAGCCGATATAACTCCAGGGATCGTCAGCCTCCTCCACTTCCCAGTCGATCCCGTCTTTACCAATGCGGTAGGGGTTGTAGCCGTCAATTGTCGACGCGTTCACAAACTTGGCGATGACGCTTTCGACAAACCCGGGATAGCTGAACGTCAACGCCTCCCAGTTCTGAAAAATATCGCGCCAGTTACCCTGAAAGTGCATCAGGTCCTCGCCCTTTTCGTCTTTCAGTTCGATCGCGAAATGATTCCAGGGGCGGCTCGGATCGCCGTGACGTCGTGCAAAGGTCAGTGGCAAGTACTCGCTGGCGAGGCGTTCGAGCTGAACATCACCTTGTTTCACGATGATTGGCAGCAGGGCGTCGAGCCTCAGCCGTTCGGGCAAGCCCTCAATTAGCGCTTGGTTGCGTTGATATACTTTTTTGTTGAAGTGCCGGATCGTTGCGGCGAAATCCCGCGCTAACACATTGTACTGGTCGAAAAAATTTCCGCCCCTCATGGAGTTGAACAAGACGTTAGCGAAATGATGGACCGTCTCGTTTTCCTCGGCCGTACCCTGAAAGCCATCGGCTCTGGCTATCAAGCGGGCCAGGGCATCGGAACCGTCTTCGACCGAGCGAGCAACGGCCTGAAAAACCTCGGCAGGATCCTCAAGCTGGCGAAGTAACGCAACAACCTGACCCTGGCTCTGTTCCAGGTTCGCTACGATCTGCCAATGCTTCGCAGCCTTTGCTGCCAGTTCAAGGGTTACGCTGACCAGATAGGCGCCGCGGATGCCGCTGCGACATGACTCCTGCCGCAGTGTTTTGCCATGGCGGAAGTCGTTCAGGTGATTCGACGAAAGCAGAATCCTGTGTCCCTCCAGTCCCAAAGAAAAAGCGGTGTTAGCCCGGAGCGACTCGTAGGGCTCGGCGCGATCAGTAATTCCGGAATAGAGCGTGAAAAAAGCCACCCCGGTCGCTTCATCGAGCTCCGTCCATTTGTAAGCGTTCAGCAGGTTGCTGGAACTCGCTTGAACAGAGCTCGGGGTTCCGGCAGGCAGGATATTCTGCAGCCCGTCGATGAGATCTGCCGTTACGTTCCGATCGCCCAAGTTGTGCAATTCGCAGAATCGAACGAAACCAAAGCTATCACTGGTAGCCCACGTATAGCGAAAAGCCAACTGCAGGTCGTGATTGACCTCTTCAAAACACAACTTGTTGCCCAGTACATTTTTGTACAGGTTACGGGTAGTCGCATAAAGGCTGTCTTGCTCCCGATTGAAAGGCTCCCAATACGTGGGCTCCGCGCCAGCATGGACCCGCACTATGGTCTTGCTGCCGGTATGGGCCCAACTGTCATGAATCTTGTCATCCGTGACATAAGGGAAAAGCGCGGTCTCGGGCGATACGCGGCCAGCGGTCAGCCCTCCGGTCGAGGAAACAAACAACCAGTGGTCATCGTCGGAGACAACGCTGATAAAAAACGGGGGCATTTTGTCGACATTGCGAATAGCATAAAAGCGCTCACCAGCCACGGTGACGAACTCGCCGCGCACATCATCGCCTTCCGCCCCACTCGTTGTCGTCTTCAATTTCACAACTCTTTTTAACAATGTCGAAACCCTAATGCTCGTTATTCAATAAGGACCAGCGAGCCGAACAGGCCAGCGTCGATCCAACCACGATCTTTTTTATCGCCGGGCGCAAACTCGGAGCCGACGAAATTCTCGCGCAGTTCGCTACCGTCGTTGTCACAATAGGCGACCATCAGGCCCATCACTTTGCCGGCAGTTAAACTAATGGGGGAGTTACTGTCAGAATCATCCTGGTAAGCATCGGTGTACACATCGATCGCAAGCTCCCAGATGATCTTGTTACCCTTTTGCTTCCAGCGGCTTTCCACATGATGCGAATAATTGCGAGCCTGTTTGTCTGTGCCTATGTCGACGGCCTGATTGTCCAGCGAAACATGGTAGGCGAAAGCATTATGGTTGTATTGATGGTCGCCGCCGGAGAAATCTTCATCAATAAAAACCTCGAGACAGTCATCATCCCAGTACTGAACCAAGGGGTCCCGATGCGTATCCAACAGAACGTCGTCGGTCAATTCGGCGAGGATATAGACTTTTCTGTCAGACCAGACGACTTTGTAGCGGCCCTGAAAATCTTGCGGAGAGTACTCGGGCCCTAACCAGCGATGCGTCAATTCCTGCCATCGGGCCTGGGCCCAAATCGCCTCATCGGCAACGCCATCTATCTTCACCGGGCTCACAGCTTTGGGCGCAGAATAGTTGCTGCGGTTAGCGTAGTGAGTGTCATCCGCAAGCACCGCTGTCGCCGTCATTGCCAGTAATCCCGCCACCGTTATCGATGTCGGTGTGGAAAGTGGATAAGTACGCAACCTGCACCCCCCCAGGTTAAAAAAACCGGCAGCTTTGCAGACTCCTGGCAGGAGCCAGCAAAGCATCCAGTAAATGCGAACAATTATATATGACAACGCTGTCATTCGGTACCCTGAGCCGATTCTAATAAAATCAGTAAGTTACACCGATTATTGGCGGCTCCACGGTTCCGGCCGTACAGAAAATGAACTGTTATCAAGCACTTGAACAAACGGGGACTGCAACGGATGACACCGCTGTCGACACTGACTGCTAGAATGCTTGCGGGTGGTTAGCAACGCTACAGCGCTGGCTCTCATTGCTGGTTTACGCAAACGCCGGAACTTTGCCGGCACACATGCAGCGGCCAGCCGAGCTGCGCGATGAGCCGCAGACGGAACTAAAAGAGAAGAACGAATTGGAAGAAACACGGGTCAACCAGCTTGCTGCAGATCGCCGATGCGCCCATGTCGGCTGCCCGCTTGTCCCGTTGCGCTCAGTTGATCAGCCAGTCCAGTTCCAGACCTCAGCCTATGCAGATCATGCTATCTCCGAG
>Ga0316193_10001443_pt1 | contig 15999 bp, 18 predicted proteins | sample MerIslsedime2_MG_FD_207735 | JGI IMG/M metagenome (GOLD analysis project Ga0316193, IMG submission 207735) | Coastal sediment microbial communities from Maine, United States - Merrow Island sediment 2 | ecosystem: Environmental > Aquatic > Marine > Coastal > Sediment | place: USA: Maine...
GGATACGAAGATTGGGTCGGCGATGACGGCAGCGAGATCCGCCACACCACCAGTCTCGACACCTGGGATCTGACCGCGGCGTTTCTCTACCGATTCGGCGGCAAGGGCGTCCGGCCCTATCTCGGGATCGGGGGCGGATTCGTGTCGTGGCGACTCACCGACGAGGGCTACTTCATCGACTTCGGAGCTGCCGGACAACCCGTCATCTGGGCTTGGTACGGCGCCCAGGGATCCACCTTCGAAGCATTCGGTCTGGCCGGCATCGATATCCCGATCAACCCACGGTGGAGCATCATCATCGAAGGCCGTTACCGCTACGCAACCGACGACCTCCGTGACGACTTCTCCGGCTTCGGGGAACTCGACCTTTCGGGTTTCGAGCTCACCGCGGGATTCGGCGTCAACTTCTAGGCGATGGCATCTGGGGATCAAATCTGAGTTTTCGGGTCCTAAATGGTTACCCACGAAACTCCAACGATTTCCCACCGCCAAGGCCGCCAAGCTCGCCAAGATCGCCGCAAAGGACCAGACCATTCAACCGAAATCAGGAGATGTATCGACCGAGGGCCGAATGGGATGGCCAAAAACGGTCTTTGCGATGGCCTTGGCGAGCTTGGCGGCCTTGGCGGTCCAATTGACCGTGGCGGCTCCCAAGACCGTTTTTTCTCCGTAAGCGCCTTCCACCGATGTCGTTGCGAGTCTGCCCATCGCAGCACCGGATTGATGTCCTCCAGAGCCCGAAAAATGCGGCGTGTCGGTGTGAATCCGTTCCGAAATCCTATGAGAACCCGGCAGGCATCAAATCAAGACCCCACGAAGTCAATGGCCGCTGAAGAGAGCGATCCCAACTTCAAGAAAGATCCGTGCAGATCCGTGTGCATCCGTGTCCAATTCCGATGCGATGTCGCAGCGTTACGACGAGGGCCTGACCCCCGAAGACGCAGTGGTCGACCTGGTACGCCATTCCATCGCAATGGGACTCGGATACGGCCACCGATACGGATACGGCCACGGATACGGGAACGCGGCCGACGTCCTGCGTGTTACGATGGATGTGAATGCCGCAAACCACTTCAGCAGCAACAGCGCAGAACCGTCGTCCGACGGACCCGTACATCAAACCAGGAGGCAATGAATGACCTCGAATCACCAGCAGCTCGAGCACCAGACACCGAGCTTTGAGGAGCTTCAGGAAAGCCATCAGAAGTACGAACAGCGCATCGAAGAGCTCAGGAAGAAGGCGTGGCTCACTCCCGATGAGGAACTCGAAGAAAAGCGCCTGAAAAAGCTCAAGCTGGTAATCAAGGACCAGATGGCGAATATGCGCCGCGCGGTTTCCTGAATCGAACTCGAATGATCGCACCTGAGGGTTGGATATTCGTTTGGGTCCCGGTGTGCTTGGGCGGCGGCGCCCTGTTTCTCGGTTGGTCGTGGCTGGGCTGGCCACTCATCGCTATGGGCCTCTTCGCGCTTTATTTTTTCAGGAATCCGGACCGTTACTGCGATCACAGCAACGAGGTCGCCTGTTCTCCGGCCGACGGCAAGGTCATCGTCGTCGGCAGCGCTCCCGATGAACTGGCCGAAAGAGGCCTCCCGCGACAGATCAGCGTCTTCATGTCGGTCTTCGATGTTCACGTCAACCGAGCGCCCATGACCGGAGAGCTCGTCGACTACCGGTACAACAAGGGTCGCAAGTTTTCCGCTTTCAAGGAAAAGGCGTCGCTCGAGAACGAACAGAACCTTTCGGTTTGGGATGGGCCCCTAGGCCGGATCGCTCTTAAGCAGATAGCGGGCCTGGTGGCGCGCAGGATCGTTTTCGACCACTCACTCGGCGAATCCGTCAATCGGGGCGATCGCATCGGCCTCATCCGTTATGGATCGAGGGTGGACATCTTCCTGCCCGACAATGCACAGACACTCGTCCGGGTGGGTGACCGTGTCCGCGCCGGCGAATCGCCTTTGGCCATTCTCGGTCGCCCAACCGAATCGTGAGACGCCCGGTATTCCGCCGTCGTCCGAGCAAGCAGAAGCTGAGCAAGGGCATCTACCTGATTCCATCGCTCTTCACCATGGCCAACATGTTCTGCGGTTTTCTCTCGGTGATCGAATCGAGTCGGGGCCATTTCGAGCCCGGCAGAGGGCATTTCGAACGCGCGGCGCTTCTGATCCTGTTCGCGATCATCGCCGATATTCTCGATGGTCGAATCGCTCGAATGACCGGCGCCATCACATCTTTCGGTGAAGCCTACGACTCCCTTGCCGACGTCATCTCCTTTGGTATCGCACCGGCGCTCCTCGCCTTCCAATGGGGGCTGTGGCAAGTGCCCAGGGTCGGCATGGCGATGGCCTTTCTCTTTCTCGCCGCCACATCCATCCGGCTCGCCCGCTTCAACGCGACGGCCCACGACAGTCACGATTTCTCAGGGCTGCCGAGCCCGGGCGGCGCAGGGGCCGTGGCTATGATGGTTTTGCTGTCGCCAACCCCGGTGCAGCATCCGTATTTCATTCCCGTCGTTGCGGTCGTGGTCCTGAGTCTCACGCTTCTCATGGTCTCCAACCTCCCCTATCGCTCGTTCAAAGACCTCAAGATGCGACGACAGTGGCCGGCGCCGACCCTTTTCGCCATTGCCCTGATCTTCTCGCTCATCACCCTCGATCCGCGCCTGCTGTCAATTCTCGCGGCGATCTATATTCTGTCGGCCCCTTTCAACGTCCTCACCCGACGCCTACGGGGCGGAAAAGCGACACATTCAACCACACAACCACCAGGGAGCGCCGATGGCATCGAAAATCCTGATCACTGATCCCTTGACCCTCGTCGGACGAGAGTTCATCCGATGCCTCGAGGACGCTCCTGATCTGGCCGTCGAGGTGGACTACCGTCACACCTCCACCGACGATGAGCATCAGATCGCGGAACTCGGGGCGAAACCGGCCCTGGTCCCGCCGCTTGATGACCCTGCCGAGATCGCCGGGCTCGGCATCGTCGTGGTGACGAGTGACAGCGAAACCGAACGCACCGGTCATCTCGAAAATCTCCTGATCCGCCACCCCGAAGTGACGTTGGTGGACGTCAGCCGCCTCCCGAGATTGGCGGAACTGACCATCCCCGCCATCGGCGAGACGGTCGGTGCCACCGATCGGTGGCACCTGCGGGTTGCCCACCCGGCGCTCGTCGCCGCGGCCAAGGTTCTCATCGCGCTGCGCCCGCTCGAACCCATCCGCGGCTCCGTCGCGGCGGTGGAACCGGTCTCGATCTTCGGCCGCGAAGCGCTGGAGACCCTGGTTCATCAGGCGGGCCGGCGGATGCAGGGCGGGGAACCCGACCACCCCATCGGCGGCCATGTCCTCGCCTTCAACCAGGTGGCGGTCGATTCCGACGCCCTGACGGAGGAAGCCGCCGAGCTCATCCCGGGCACTCCCCTGGCCGTGACCCGCACGCTGACAGGAAGTTTCCACGGTCACGTGGCTCACATCACCATCGAACTCGCCGAGCCGGTGGACGATCCCGAGCTCCGCGACGCCTTCGACGCGGCCGACGACATCGTGATCGGCGAACCGCCGATCAGTCTCGAGGTGGTCCCCGACCGGGATCACGTTCTGCTTGCCCCACCGCAGCTCTCACCCGACCGGCGAATCGTCTCGATGACGGCGATGATCGACGGTCTGCGGCTGGGGGGAGCGCTGACAGCAGTCGAAATTCTTCGCGCGATGACCGTGAACTGAAATACGTTAAAATGCCGCCTCAACGCGAGTCCGGCATCAAGGAGGTCAAACATGAGCAGTCCGTTGCTTGATCTGGAGCCCAAACTCCTCTGGGAGCACTTTGACGGAATCCGCCAGATCCCCCGCCCGTCCAAACATGAGGAAAAGATCACCGAGCACGTCGAGAACTGGGCATCCGATCACGGTTACGAAGTTCAGAAGGACGAGGCCGGCACCATGGTAATCAGGGTGCCCGCCACCGAAGGCCACGAGAATGCCGACATCGTCATTCTCCAGGGCCATCTGGACATGGTTTGCGAGAAGAACTCGGATGTCGACCACGACTTCATGACCCAGGGCATCGAGGTCGAGGTCGATGGCGACTGGGTCCGCGCCAAGGGAACCACCCTCGGAGCCGACAATGGGATCGGTCTCGCCGCCGCCATGGCCCTTGCCGACGATCCGGATGTGGTCCACGGACCGCTGGAGATCCTCGCCACCGTCGATGAGGAAACCGGTCTCACCGGAGCGAAGATGCTCGACGCTTCGATGATCAACGGCAGGATCCTCCTCAACCTCGACACCGAAGAGGACGGAGCGATCTATATGGGTTGCGCCGGCGGCGCCGACACTGACGCCTTTCTCAAGATCTCCCGCCGTCGCGGGCTCTTGGGATCGGTCCCGGTCAAGCTCGCCATTCGTGGTCTGGCCGGTGGTCACTCGGGGCTCAACATCATCGAGAACCGGGGCAACGCCATCAAGCTCGCGACCCGCGTTCTTCAGGCCGCCCTGTACGCCGACATCGATGTCGATCTTGTCTCCATCGACGGTGGATCGAAGCACAACGCGATCCCTCGCGAGTGCTTTGCTGTCTGCCGCCTCGACAAGGGACTGATCGATCGTTTCCGAGAAGTTGCCGATGGGTGCGCCGCAGATTTCCGCGAAGAGTTTACCGCCACCGATCCGGACCTCAGCGTCGATGTCGAAGAGATGGACGACGATGATGCAACCCGCCAGGTCCTCAATGTGCACGCCCGCGACCGGTTGCTCCGTCTTCTCGCCGCCCTCCCGCACGGTGTCCAGACCATGTCCCGCGACGTACCCGGTCTGGTGGAGACATCGACCAATCTCGCGGTTGTCGAGACCCAGGAGGATGGCCTCAAGTTCGTCACCTCCCACCGATCCTCGGTCATGCCTGCCCTCTTCGCCCTGCGCCGTTCGGTGACATCGAACTTCCGTCAGGCCGGGGCTCAAGTGAGCTATGACGAGCACTACCCCGGTTGGCAGCCCAACCCCGAATCCGCCATCCTCAACCGTTCGGCGGATGTCTACGAGCGGCTCTTCGGCTCGCGACCTGAGATCAAGGCAATCCACGCCGGACTCGAGTGTGGCCTGCTCCTGGACAAGGTCCCCGGTATGGACGCGGTCTCCATGGGGCCCCAGATCGAGGGCGCCCACTCCCCGGACGAGTGCGTGCAGATCTCGTCGGTGGCGAAGTTCTACAAACACGTGGCAGCACTCCTCGAAGACCTCGCCTAGGCGACGTTTTGCTCACAATTCAGCCCCGGGCATCCGCCCGGGGCTTTTCTATCCCCAACTTAAATTCTGCCCGACGGTTTGCAGCAAACCGTCGGGCAGAATTTAAAAAACGACTGCCTTGACAAACCCAGGACGCCGTCGTTCACAATGGACTCAGTGAACACCACGATCCCAAAGCCGCCAACCACCACCCTCCTGCTTGGTGTATCGACAATCATTTCCCAAGCATTGCTGCTCCGCGAGGCAATGGCGGCGATGGGCGGGTCGGAGATGGCTTGGGGTCTGGTGATGGCGTTGTGGCTGGCCGGGATGGGCGCCGGTGCTCGGCTCGGCGTTCGCTTTGGAACGTTTGGATCCACGATCCCGCTGCCCGCCGTCACCCTCGCCCTCGCTGGTGTCGGCGCCATCCTCTTCCGAGCTGCACCGGCGCTTCTCGGCGCAGCGCCTGGCGAAACCATCACCACTTGGCACGCAATCTGGCTGTGGGCGCTCGCCGTCATTCCCGCCGCCACCGCCGGCGGCTTCGGGTTTCCGATTCTCGCCGGCGAGCTCGGTCGGCGGGGACCCGGCCGGGCCTACACCCTCGAGGCCGTCGGCGCCCTGCTCGGCGGGACAACCCTCAGCATCGCGTTGACCACCCTCGGCACGGCCGCTGCGTTCGTCATCGCATTCGGCATGATCGGCGGTGCGACCCTGTGGCCGCGCCGGCGTGTATTCGCGGTGCTCGTCGTTCTCGGGAGCACGATGGCCGCCATACCTGCAGGCGAGATGCTCGCTCGGGCCACATGGCGCTGGGCGGGCCACCCCGGGGATCTCGGCAACTGGGCCGAGACCCGCCAACAACGGCTCGAAGCCTCCACCGGCCCGCCGATGGCTCTCTACACCGACGGTCGCCTGGCGGCGAGCTACCCAGACCCCTACACCACCCTGCCCCGGGCGCATCTGATGCTGCTGCTCCACCCCGCGCCGCGGCGGGTCCTCGCCGTGGGCTGCACCGCCGACGGCAGCGCCGAGGCCATGGTCCGACATCCCGTCACCGAGATCACCCTGGTCGACGAGGACCCACAGCTCGCTCGTCGCCTGAGCGACTGGTACCCCACCGATTTCCGCTCCCTCATGGCGAACCCGAAACTGACCGCACGATCCACCGACCCCTTGCGGGCCATCGGAAACACTGGCGATCTGGACCTGATAATCCTCGCCGACGGCGACCCCATCAGCCTGCGCGCCAACCGGACCCGGACAGTGGAGTTCCTACGGAGCTGCCGCCGCTCCATGAACGACGACGGGATTCTCTTGATGCGGATCGGTGTCGGCGACACCTATCTCGGAGGCTTCGCCGGAGAACTGCTGGCAACCCTGGCGAGCACGCTCAAGGAGGTCTTTCCACGGGTCACTGCGATCCCCGGAGAACAGGTGCTCCTCGTCGCAGGCGTCTCGGAAGACCCCCTGGACACCTCCGACCACAGCCTGATGACGCGCCGCCTCGACCGACCCGAGATCGGTGACCAGTTGCACCCGGCCCTGCTGACGGTGCTTCTCGATGAGGACCGCCGAACCGCACTGGTCTCCTTCATCGACGACGCCGATATGCCACCGAACACCCTGCGGCACCCGAGGGCTGTGCCCATCGCGACCAGACTGCACGAGTCGCGATCCCAACCGATGCTCGCGTCATCCCTCGCCGAGATCGGTCACCGGCTGCCGGTGATCTTTGGCATCTTTACGGCCGTGGCCGTCGCCTGCCTGGTCACCCTCGCGTTCGCCGGCGGCATGGCAATCCGGGCCACCGCCGCCGCCGCAGTGATCGGCTTCACCTCCATGGGCTGGTGGATGCTCCTCATGGCGAGCTGGCAGGCCACCCGCGGATCGATCTATGCCGAAGTCGGTGCGCTGACCGGCGTCTTCATGGCCGGAGTCGCGGCCGGCGGCTGGGCGAGCCTGCGCAGCTCCCGACCGGCGCGGGTTGTTCCCTGGATCATCGGCGCCGGAGCTGCGCTGTCCATACTTCTGGCCACCGGGCTTTCCGACCGCGTCCCCCTGGCGCTCGTGCCGGTTCTGCTCGGCGTCGGCGGCATCCTCACCGGCGCCGCCTTCTCCGGTCTCGGCGAGCTCGCGAGCCGAAGCTCCGGCCGCCGCGGCGCCGGACTCGCCTTTGCCGCCGACGAGATCGGCGCCGCCGCCGCGGCGCTCCTCATCGGCACCCTCGCAATCCCATCGATCGGGATGACCGCGACGGCGGTCGGGTTGGCGGTATTGGGGTTGGCGGCGATTCCGGCGGTGATGATGAGGGGGTGAGGGGCCGAAACCAGCTCATGCGTTGGAATGCCCCTTCATGCGCTCAGACGCCACGCTGTGCGCGTCATGACCAGGTCAAGCCACTGAGGCGGCATGACGCCCTGGGCCGCCGCTGCCCCGGACGTCGTAGCCGTCGCCGTCGCTGAATCCTGCCGCTGTCGCGGATGCTGTCCCGGACCCTGCCCTCATCACCGGCCTTCTGGGCAGCTGTGACGCTGTGGCGTCCCAGCTCTGCCCAGCGTCGCACCATCGGCGTGGTCGCTCGTGGGTAGATTGGGAGGGTTGCGACCACGCCGATAGCGCGCCGGCGGCCTGCCTCGTGGCCGGGAGAGCAGACCGCATCGCCCTGCCCGAGGGAGCCCGGTATGACATTGTGCGGGGAGCGCCGCGAAGCCGGTTGGTCGTTCAGGCACAATGTCAAACCCGGCACCCCGATGGATCGCGATCTCCCGCGTGCCCTGACCGGAATCTGTCGTTGCCCCGGACCCTGACGCGGACGCTGCTCCGGCCGCTGTCGCGGTCGCGGTCGCGGGATTTGGACATCGCGGACTTGATGCGGGCGTCCACGCCAGCTAAAATGTTCTCATGAAGAGAGTTGTTCACAAGGCACGGTCGTTTGACGAAGCGGCGGAGTGGGACATCAAGCAGCAGGTATCGATGACGCCCCAGGAGCGAATCCGTGCCTCCCGCGAGCTGCAGAAGCGGGCGTACCCCGGCCCGCGGCAAGACGTGCGCGAATGCCACCGGAAGTCGTAGAACCCGATTCATTCTCCCCGGATGCTCGGGAGTTTCTTCGCCTGTTGAACGTCCACACGGTCCGGTTCATGATTGTTGGAGGGGAGGCCGTGATCTTCTACGGCCATATCCGGCTCACCGGTGATGTCGATGTCTTCTTCGATCGAACTTCAGCGAACGCCGCAAGGCTCTTCGAGGCACTCGGAGCATTCTGGCGGGGCGTGATCCCAGGGCTCTCTGGTCCCTCCGAGCTCGAAAACCCAGGGATCGTCTTTCAATTCGGCGTTCCTCCGAATCGAATCGACCTCTTGAACGACATTGATGGTGTTGAGTTCGCCGCCGCATGGCCGCGCCGAACAGAGGTCGTGCTCGGCGAAGGGCCCGATCAAACTCGATATGCCTACATCGGTCTTGACGATCTCATTGAGAACAAGCGAGCCTCCGGCAGGCCGAAAGACCTTGACGATATTCCCTTTTTGCTGGAGGCACGCCAAAGCCGGCTCATGCGGTAAGTCGCCAACCTGTGCGCGTCAAGACCAAGTCTCAGCCCCGGACTTCTGGGCCGCCTCTTGCGGATCCGGGACGAATCGAAGGCATGGAGAGAACGAAACATCAGCCTTGAACGGACGTGCCGTCTCAAATGATTTTGAGTGGTGCTGGTACGCGCATCACGAGTGAAATCGCGATGCCGGCAGCTTCGAGAGCCTTGCGGTGGGCGATGAGACCGGTTTCTGTTCGGGCGTTGCGCATGATCACCTCCTGGTTGTTCATGCTTCTCCCACCAGCCGCTGAGATGGACCAGGAGTGATCATGCCGCCCCTGACGCTGACGCGGTCGTTGCCGCTGTCATTGTCCCGGACGCGGTTCCTGACGCTGTCCCTGCCCCTGCCCCGGTCGCTGACGCTGCCACGGTTCCTGACGCTGTCGCTGTCGCGGTCGCGGTCGCGGTCGCGGTCACTGAATTCTTTCAGCTTTGACCAGAACCGCGAAGCCATCCTGCGGGCGGGACGCCCGCACCACAAAGGCGGCCGCGGTCCCGGAAAACTGAACCCCCCGAATATTCGTACTTCTCAACAACGAAGGAGGCCGCCATGTACGTTCCGATCCAGTCTTCTCCCCCATCCGCTCAGGCTATGGATCTCGGACAACGGATCGCGTCGACGGTCCGCGGCTACCTCGCAGAGAACCCGAGCATCGGCTCCACCGATATCTCCCAGGCGTTTACGGTCGCACGACAACTCCTCAAACCAGAGATGGGTGGTCTCTCTCAACAAAAGATGATCTTGCTGGTTGTCGTGATGCTCGGGGTCATGGCCCTCGGTCTCGCCGTGGCCCTCAACTCCGGCGGAATCGACAGCGCGAGAATTCCCATGGTCGCCATCGCGGCGGCAATCATGGGCATCGCGTTTGTCATCGTGGCTTTTGCGAAAAAGGGGCTGTGATCCCTCTGATCAGAGCCCGAGCACGGCGAGAATCCCGAGCCAGACGATCCCGAGGAAGTGCCAGTACATGGCGACATCGGTGACGCCCTCGTGGTCGTCGGCGGTGTAGCGGCCCGCCTTCGACCGCAGGGTGATCCAGATCAGCGGGATCAACCCACCGATCACGTGGAGTACATGGAGAAAGCTCAGCACGTAGACGCCGAAGAGGTAGAGATTGTTCTGCGGTAGTTGGGAGGCCGCCGCCAGACGGGCCCAACCAGAGACCTGGGAGAGGACGAAGGCGACACCCACCACCGAAGCAGCGGCGAGCAACCGGGTTAGCTGAGCGTTCCGTCCCGCGTCGACCGCGCGCTCGGCCGCGATCAGAAGCAGGCTGATGATCACCAGCAGTGCGGTGCTCACCCAGAACGCGGTGGGCAGACCTGGTGATCCCGCCGGCGGCCACTCCGGGGCGCGGAGACGAATGACGATGAACCCGACGAGGCACCCGCCGAAGAGCATCGCCAGCGACGCCAGAAAGAGCCACATGCCGAAACGCCGGCGCTGGGCGATGGCTTCGACCCCGTCCGCATCGACTCCCTGGACGAAGCTCGGCTTCATGTCTCTAACTCAGCGGCCAACCGGGGATGATGACGTCCTGATAGTGGGCCGAGTCCATCAGCGCAAAACCGATGAAGAGCGCAAGGAAGGCGAAGGCCGAGACGAAAACAAAGGCGTTGAACGGCTTGTCCCAGCGCAGGTGCATGAAGTAGAGACCGACCAGGATCGCCTTGACGGTGGCGATGCCGAGCCCGATCCAGATATTGAGGACGCCGAAGTCGAAATGGGTCACCGACACCGTCAGCCAGGTGCCGATCATGAGGGCGACCATGACCCCCACCAGGAGTTTGAGGCTGGCGACGTGAACGCCTGATTCGGTGTGTTCGCTCATGATTGTCGGCTCCTAGTCAATCAAATAGAGGAGGAGGAAGAGGTAGATCCAGATGATATCCACCACGTGCCAGTAGAGGGCCACCATATCCACCTTGGTGAAGTGGCCGCCGTCGAAGTCACCGCGGCGCAGGCACTTGAGCAACCAGAGCATGGCGGCGATCCCGCCGAGGACGTGGATGCCGTGGAGTCCGGTCATCATGAAGTAGATCGAGAAAAAGACCCTCGCGTTGAGCGGCTCGACCGGGACGAGGTCGTGGCCCGCCTCTTCTACCGGTCCCGCCAAGCCCTCCGGGCCGCGGGCGGCCGGTGCGATGGTTGAGCTATCCGGATCGGCGACAACGGGCGCTGGATCGATCTCGACCTCAGCGGCGACGGGCTCGACGATTTCACCCTCCGCCACGGGTTGAATCTCCTCGATCTCGATGATCTCGACATCGGCCTCAGGCGTGTGAAGCTCGCCCTCGACTTCGATGGTCTCGAAGGCCTCCTCGTGGTCTACATGGGGGTTGTAGGCCCCTGCCCACAGCAGACCGTGCTTCCACTTGGCGCTGTACTCGACATACTTGACGCCGAGGAAGGCGAAGGCGCAGAGCATGGTCGCGATGATCAACCACTTGAGCAGTTTGATCTGCTTGAGCTGGGCTGCGCGAACCGCCCAGGCGATGGTGAACGAACTGAAGATGAGCACCACCGTGTTGAGCGCGCCGAGGGCGGTGTCGAGGAAGTGGGCGCCGAAGACAAAGACCTCGGGGTGGTTGCCGCGGTAAACCGTGTAGGCGACGAAGAGGCCACCGAAGAAGAGGATCTCGGTTGCCAGGAAGAGCCACATCCCGAGCTTGGCCGACTGTCGCTGCTGCTCGGTCGACTCGAAGTGGTGGGCCAGATTGGGATCGTGGCCGTCGTCGTGGTGCTGCGCGGCCATCAGTGGGCCCCGCCTTCAGCGAGGACGATCGACTGCGGATCCTTGCGCACCCAGCCCTGAGTCGCAGGGTCGTATTGCAGCGATTTCAGATCGTAGGGATCGCCGGCATTGAAGTCGCGGTCGAAGTTGTAGTACGGGGGCGGCGACGTAGTCTCCCACTCGAGGGTGGCCGAGCCCCACGGGTTGTCGGGCGCGGGTTTGCCGCGGAAGAGCGAGTGGATGAGATACCCGGCCATGATGAAGAACCCGAGGGCGAGCACATACGAACCGATGGTCGAGGCCTGGTGCAGGGTGGTGAATTCCTCGATGTAGTTGTAATACCGCCGCGGCATGCCGTGGCTGCCCATGACGAACTGGGTGAAGAAGGTCAGGTTGAAGCCGACGAAGACGAGCAGCGCCGAGACCTGGCCCCACCGCTCCGAGTACATCCGGCCGAACATCTTCGGCCACCAGTAGTGGAGACCGCCGAGGAAGGCGATGACCGTCCCGCCGAACATCACGTAGTGGAAGTGGGCGACGACGAAGTAGGTGTCGTGCAGGTGGATGTCGGTGGAGAGGGCGCCGAGGAAGAGCCCGGTCAACCCGCCGATGGCGAAGAGAAAGAGAAAGCTGAGGACATAGAGCATGGGCGTGGCGAGTCGGATCGAGCCCTTGTACATCGTCGCCAGCCAGTTGAAGACCTTGACCGCCGACGGGATCGCCACCGAGAAGGTCAGGGCTGAGAAGATCATATTGGTGATCCCCGACTGACCCGAGGTGAACATGTGGTGGCCCCAGACCAGAAAGCTGAACATGGCGATGGCGATGGACGACCAGGCGATGAATCGATAGCCGAAAATGTGTTTGCCCGAGAAGACCGACACCAACTCAGAGATGATGCCCATGGCCGGCAGAATCATGATGTAGACCGCCGGATGGGAGTAGAACCAGAAGAAATGCTGGAAGAGGACCGGATCGCCACCCAGGGTGGGGTCGAAGATCCCGACACCGAGAGCGCGTTCGGCCACCAGTAGTAACAGGGTGATCCCCAGGATCGGGGTTGCGAGAACCTGAATGATGGCCGTCGAATAGAGCCCCCAGAGGAAGAGCGGCATCTTGAACCAGGTCATCCCCTCGGGTCGCATCTTGTGGATCGTCACGATGAAGTTCAGCCCCGTGAAGATCGAAGAGAAGCCGAGGATGAAAACCCCCAGGGTCATGCTGATCACCGCCGTTCCGGTGGTCGTGGAGTATGGCGTGTAGAAGGTCCATCCGGTGTCCACTGCGCCGACGATGATCGACACCACGGCGAAGACCGCGCCGATCATCCAGAACCAGAAACTGGCCAGGTTGAGTCGAGGCAGGGCCACATCCTTGGCGCCGAGCATGAGCGGGAGCACAAAGTTCCCGATCGCCGCCGGAATTCCGGGAATGATGAACAGAAAGATCATCACCGCGCCGTGGAGGGTGAACATCTTGTTATACGAGTCGGCGGTCATGATGGTCGGTCCGGAGGTCAGCAACTCGGTGCGGACGAGCAGCGCGAAGACGCCTCCGAGAAAGAACGAGGATGTGATGGCCACCAGGTACATCACCCCAATGCGTTTGTGGTCCAGGGTGAAGAGCCAGGAGAGGATGCCGCGGCCGTGGGTGAGATAACTCTCCTGATTCGGAGTCCCAACGGCGGCGCCGTCGTGGCTTGGTTTGTCGACTGCCATGCTGCTACTCCTCGCTGGAAGTCCCGTCGAGGGACTTGAAGTACTCGATGATTGCCATGATTTCGGGATCGCTGAGCCGGCCCTGGTAGGTGGGCATCACTGGTTCAAAACCGGTGACGACCTTGGCCTGTGGTTCGAGGATCGACTCGCGAATATAGTTCTCATCCACCGTGATGGTCGTGCCGTCGGCGAAGGTCTCCTGCTTTCCAAAGATACCGAGCAGGGTCGGACCGGTCTTGGCCGAACCGTCCACCGAGTGGCACTGCTGGCAGCCGCGAACCTGGAAGAGTTTGCGGCCGGCGTCCACCGGGGTCATGGTCTCGAGGAAATTCGATGCCTTCTCGAGCCAGGTCTCGAACTCACCCACCGGGTGGACGATCACGTGGGCGACCATTCCCGAGTGGCTCGTGCCGCAGTACTCGGCGCAGAAGAGATCGTACTCACCGGGTATGGTCGCTTCGAACCACGCCTTGGAGTACCTACCCGGCACGACATCCATCTTGATTCGGAAGGCCGGGACATAGAGGCTGTGGATGACATCCTGGGAACCCATGACGAGCCGAATCGGCAGGTCAACAGGAACGTGGAGGTCCGAGTCGATATAACCGTTCGGGTAGGTGAAACTCCAGCTCCACTTCTGGCCCTCGACGAGAATCTCGTAGGCGTTGGATGGCGGCGTCGACATATCGAGGTAGCCCTTGAAACCGAAGATGAAGATCACGACCACCAGAACCACCGGGATCGCAGTCCAGGTCAGTTCCAACGCCAGGTTGTGGCTCGGCGATTCCTCCGCCTGCTGACCCTCGCGGTATCGATACTTGATCACGAAGATCACCATCGCCACCACGATCAGCAGAAAGAAAAGGACCGAGATCGCGAGGATGAAGTTGAACAACCAATCCACGCCTTGCGCTACCGTCGATACCTGGGGCGGCATCCAGAACGACGACCCGTCGTCATCGGGCAGCGCCGCGGTGATCACGGCCAGCAGATGTTGTAGTCCGGTTGATATCATGTGGTGCGAGTCCCCCCATCTCTTTTCTTTCGCCGGCGCGCTTCGCGCAGCCAGTACCCCCCGAGGCTCAGTCCGAGGACCAACGCCGTCGCGCCTCCGCCGAGCCGCATGATGTTCATCGCCACGGGCGCGTAGCGGCGGCTCGATGGATCATAGTGAAAACAGTAGAGAATGAGTTGATCGATGGTGGTGCCGATTTCGCCGTTGGATGCTTCGAGCAGCGCGAGCCGAAGACGTTTCTCCGGGTACTCGATTCCATAGAGGTAGCGGGCCACCCGCCCGTCCGGGGTCGCAATGAAAATGGCGGCCGCGTGAGCGTACTCTCCGGTCTCCCGATCATAGAAATAGCCGAAACCGAGGGTCGAGGCGAGTTGCCGGATCTCGGGCTCCCTACCGGTTAGAAAATGCCAGCCCCTGGCGGCCGACGGCCGCTCGTACCGCTTGATGTAATTCTGCTTCTTTTCGGTGGCGAGAGCCGGTGTCTCGAGCGGGTTGATGCTCACCGTGACCAACTCGAACTCCTGACCAGGTGTCCAGTCGAGATCCATGAGCCCGTCGAGGAGACCGTTGAGCTGAAGACCGCAGAGCATGGGGCACTTGTAGTAGTTGAGGGTCAGGATGACGGGTTTGGTTCCGTCAAAGTAGTCCCCGAGGGTCACCACCGCTCCATACTCATCGCGGAACTCGAGGCCCATCGGGATTTCCGCCTCGAGGTGTTCTTCGATCCCGACGTCCTCGAGTTGGGGCGGTACCTGATCGGCCAACTGCGCCATCGCCGGCACTGCCGCCACCAACACCCAGGCGACGACCGGGAACAGAGCGAGGATCCGTCTCATTCTCATAGATCTAACAGACATTCTCACCCCCCAATTGGCACCCAGAACACGGGATGAATCCACTCAATTCCGTCATATTCCAAGCTCACCGGAAATGTATCGATCTTGCGAGTTGACCAGGCTCTTCCATCCAGTTGAGATCGCGTCTGGAACGCGTGGCTTACGTTACCACAACCCTCCGCCGGACCACATGCTATCCGCCGATTTGATCACGATTCTCAGACTGGTCCCTTGTCAACCCGACCTGCCGGCCATCGTCACAACACCGCAGCGCGGCGGGCCGTTTCTACCCCCCCTGCTCACCAGCTCGCGGCCCGTCGCGCGGTCTTGATATCTTCTGGTGGTGACCACCACTGAACCGATTCGCATTCCCGGCCCCTCTGGCCTCAACCTCTCCGGGGTCCTACACCTCCCTCGAGAGTCCGCTTCCGACACCTGCGTCGTCGTCGCTCACGGGATGCTGAGCTCGAAGGACTCCGACAAACACCGGCTGATCTGCGAGGCGGCCGCGGCGGCGGGATGCGCAGCGCTCCGCTTCGACTTTCGCGGTCGCGGTGAATCGGACGGGGATCCATCGATCCTCACCGTCAGCAACGAAATCGAGGATCTCGCGGACGCAAGCTCCTTTGTCCGAGATCTCGGGTATTCCTGCGTGATGGTGGTGGGTTCTTCTCTCGGCGGCACCGTCGCGATCCTCACCGGCGCCCGGGGACTCGACCTTGTTGGGCTGGTCACCATCGCGGCGCCCGCGCGACTCCCGGACGGGCCACGCGAGGCATGGGGCGGGAGCGGGCAGGAGACCGCCGATCACCGAATCGAGGTCGCGCCGGGTGAGTTCATCGATGCCGGCTTTTTCGTCGACGCCGCCCACCACGAA
>Ga0316193_10001444_pt1 | contig 15995 bp, 15 predicted proteins | sample MerIslsedime2_MG_FD_207735 | JGI IMG/M metagenome (GOLD analysis project Ga0316193, IMG submission 207735) | Coastal sediment microbial communities from Maine, United States - Merrow Island sediment 2 | ecosystem: Environmental > Aquatic > Marine > Coastal > Sediment | place: USA: Maine...
CCGCGGTATCGAGGGCGCGGCCATTCCGCTACTGGCACGTATCGCCGGCCTGGTGGATACCTACGACGCGATGATTACAGCGCGACCTTACGCCACGGCACGAACATCGCACGAAGCGACCCAGGAACTGCTGGATTGCAAGGGCACCCTGTTCCAGGAAGCCCTGGTAGAGCAGTTCGTGCAGGCGATCGGCCTGTTCCCCACCGGTACCATGGTGGAGCTCAACACCGGGGAGGTCGGCATTGTGGTCACCCAGAATGATACCCGCCGACTGAAGCCCGAGTTGGTCCTGGTACTGGATGCCGACAAGGAAAAACTGGAAAACCTCAAGATAGTAGATCTTGCCAACCAGCATATCGCCGCCGAAGGCGAGCGCTGGATTGCCCGCGAGCTGCTTCCCGGGACCTATGGCATCAGCAGTGAGGAGTACTTCATCTGATGAATGGCAGTAGCAATCACAGCGTTCTTGGCCTGGTGGAATTGAGCGATTCGCAAGCTGCAGCCGGCTACCACGGCGGCAACTCGCTGCGTGTAATACGCGACGTGTTCGAAGATCGACTCAAGGGCTGGGTGCGCGCCAAGGATCAATGGCGCCTGCTCAACGACAACCGTGTGTGCGTGATTCTCAAGGACATAGGCAGCCAGGGCGAGTTGGAACTGGCCGCTGCCAAGTTGGGCAGGATATTTGAGCAACCGCATTTCCATATGGGCCGAGCCGTACCCATCGCAGTAACGGCGGGCTTTGCGGAAATCAGCGATAGCGGCCGCGACATGAAATTGGCCATGCAACAGGCAGGCCTGGCACTTACCCAGGCGAAGAAGTCCCGGCGCCTGTTTGACGTGTATTCAGACCAGTGCAATGGCAACAACAACAACGAACGAGAACTGGTGTCCAGGCTGGAAAAGGCACTGGAGGCGGGGGAGTTACAGCTTTATTACCAACCCAAGGTACACGCTGCTTTTCACACTCTGATCGGCGCCGAGGCACTGATGCGCTGGCATACCAGCAAGGGGCAGGTAATCACGCCGGACAAGTTTATCGATGTAGCCGAGCGCAACGAGGTGATCAAGCCCATGACTCGCTGGGCGATCAAATCCGCGGTAGGGCGACTGGCCCGCTGGCCAGAGGAGCTGTCCATCGCCGTGAACGTGTCCCCCAAGCTGCTACTGGAAGACGACATCCCTGCGGTTGTGCGCGACGCACTGGAGATATACGGCGTACGCGCGCAGCGGCTTAACCTGGAGGTCACCGAGAGCATCATGGTGGACAACCAGGAAATTATGCTGGACCAGCTGGCGCGCTTGCGCGAGATCGGGGTAAAGATTTCCATCGATGATTTTGGTACCGGTTTCTCCTCCCTGGCCTATTTCCGCGACCTGCCGGTGGACGAGATCAAAATCGACAAAAGCTTTGTGTTACGTATGCTGGAGTCGGAGAAGGATATGGCGATCGTCAAGGCGGTTATAGACCTGGCGCACAACTTCTCCATGAAGGTGGTTGCCGAGGGTGTAGAGACCAAGGAGATCGCCGAGCACCTGGCGGACCTGCGCTGCGACGTATTGCAGGGCTACTTCTTCGACAAACCGTTGCCGGCAGAACAGTTCGTTCAGCACTACCGGCTCTGATACACCAACACCTGAAACACCGCACATCCCCACACTCAATTCCTGCCACAAATTCACGATTGTAGTTGCCGTGTTTTTGCAGTAGTTTTTAGGCAGGCAAATGAGTGGGAGATCATGCAAGCTATCCTGCGTCTGGATCTGGCAGGCCAACCCCGGGGTTGGATCACGCTGCACGAGGCGGTTTCCGCCTACGCGAAAGGCGATGTCATCTATGGCATCGGGGAGACTCTACCCCCGGTTTTCGGTGGTATACAGCGTACCAGCGGGTGTCGCTCCCGTATCGATCTGCAGCCTATCGTGGCCATTCAGGGTCGCATCATTAATGGTTTCAGCCCCCCGTTGTGCAATCGCACCCTGTTTCGCCGCGACGACCACCGCTGTTTGTACTGTGGCCAGCAATACCCCCGCAGTGCCCTGACCCGTGACCACGTATTGCCGACCTCCCGCGGTGGCACAGATCGCTGGGAAAACGTGGTGGCGGCCTGCAGGCGCTGCAACTGGCAGAAGGACAACCGCACGCCGGAGGAGGCGCATATGCCCCTGCTGGCCATCCCCTTCAAGCCCAACTCCTGGGAATGGCACTTCCTGGCCAAGGATCGTATTCTCGCGGACCAGATGGACTACCTGTCACAGCGGTTTCGCGCCGAAAGGGCCTGGGCCAACTAAAAATCCAGCGCAACTCCCGTTATACTGAGGGTCCAGCCAAATTGGCACCCTGACCAGACCCTAGCGGGAGCAAGCCCTTGTCCAGCGAAGACCATAGCGCTATCCATTCCATGATGCGGCAGATGTCGCAATCGGTTATTGGCCAGGAGGAAGTGGTGCGCACCCTGACCCTGGCGCTGCTGTGTAACGGCAACGTGCTGCTGGAGGGTCTCCCGGGCACCGCCAAGACCCGCTCCATCAAAACCCTGTCCCAGGTGTTGCAGGCCAAACTGGGCCGCATCCAGTTCACCCCCGACCTGTTGCCTTCGGACGTTACCGGTAATGAAATCTACCAGGACAACCAGGGTAAATCGGAACTGCAGTTCCAGCCCGGACCGATTTTCAATGAGCTGGTACTGGCGGACGAGATCAACCGCGCGCCCGCCAAGGTGCAATCCGCCTTGCTTGAGGCCATGGAAGAACGGCAGATCACTGTCGCCGGGAAAACCTACCCGCTGCCACCGCTATTTATGGTACTGGCCACCCAGAACCCCATTGAGCAGGAAGGTACCTACCCGCTGCCGGAAGCGCAGATGGACCGCTTCCTGATGAAGATCTCGGTGGATTACCCGGATTCCAGCGCAGAGCTGCAGATCATCCGCCTGCTGCAGGAAGAGGAGGGAGAGGCGTCGGACAATTTGCAGATGATTCCCCAGGACCATATTTTCGCCGCGCGCAAAGAGGTGCAGGCGATGCGGGTAGCCGAGCCCGTGGAGCAGTATATTGTCGACCTGGTGACGGCCACGCGCCAGCCCGAACGCTATGGCGAGGACCTGGGCCGTTGGATAGACACCGGCTCCAGCCCACGCGCCAGCATCGCCCTGCACCGGGCCAGCCGCGCCAGCGCCTGGCTGGACCAGCGCGACTATGTGACCCCCGAAGACGTGGGCGGTGTATTGCATGCAATCATGCGCCATCGCCTGATCCTGACCTACGATGCCCTGGCCGACCGCATCACGCCCGACCAGGTGATCGACGAGATACTGCAACAGGTGGCAGTGGGCTAAAGCGACATGGTTACGCCTGCCAGCGATGACATCTATACCAATCTGCGCGCACTGGTGCGCCTGCGCTATACCGCCCAGGGCTTCAGCTACCTGCCGCGACAGTCGGTGCGCTCCCTGTTAAGCGGGCGCAAACGCTCGCGCCTGCGCGGCCGCGGACTGGACTTCGACGAGCTGCGCCACTATCGCCCGGGTGACGACATACGCACCATGGACTGGCGGGTAACCAATCGCACCGGCAAGCCCCATGTACGGGTCTATACCGAGGAGCGGGACCGGCCGGTGATCGCCATCGTGGATCAGCGCCTGCCTATGTTTTTCGGCAGCCAGCATAAAATGAAATCCGTGGTGGCCGCCGAGGTGGCGGCGATAACCGCCTGGCGCGTACTCGAGGTGGGCGACCGCATCGGCGCCATCCTGTTTAATGACGAGCGCTGCCTGGAGGTAAAACCCACCCGCAGTGAACGCAAGGTCATGGGCTGGCTGGGCGACCTCGCGAATATGAACAATGAGCTGTCGGTCACCCCCGGGCGCAGTAGCAACCCAGCCGCCCTGGCACAGGCGCTGCAACTGCTGGAAAGCAGTATCGGCCACGACTACCTGGTAGTGCTGATTTCCGACTTCTATGGCTGGGACGCGCAGGCCCTGAAGATCATTCGCAGTATCAGCCAGCATAATGACATCATCTGCTCGCTGATCTTCGACCCGCTGGAACGCGATATTTCCCGCGCCAATAACCTGGTGGTCAGTGACGGCCGCTACCAGCTGCAAATCGACCCCCATGAGCAGGGACTGGGCGAGAAATTCGAGGCCAGTTTTGAAAGCTCCATGGCCCATGTACAAGGCGAATTGAAGCGGCATCGTATCCCGGTAGTCCCGGTGGATACCAGTACCCCGGTGTCGGACCAGCTGCGGGAAAAACTGGGCGGGGAGAGGGTGCTGGCATGAGCGCCCCGCCACTGCCCCAGGCGTTCGGCAACTATGCCCTGGGCGACTTTATCGAGGTGGTATCACCGCAGGATGTCAGCTGGCTGCCCCAGACCCCGGGCTGGTGGCTGCTGGGCGCCGGCCTGCTGGCGCTGGCATTACATCGCGGCTGGCGTTGGCTGCGTCACTGGTACCGCAATCGCTACAGGCGTGAGGCGCTGGCAAGGCTGCAGCAAATATCCGCCGAACACAGGGAGCAGGCCCTGGTGAGGGAGGTCAACAAACTGCTGAAAATCACTGCGATAGCAGCTTATTCCCGTCCAACGGTAGCCAGCTTGTACGGCGAGCAATGGGCGGAATTTCTTAACCGGCAATGCACTGCGCCGCCTTTCACAGCGGAATTGGCGCAATTGCTGGCTACAGGCGCCTATCGCACACAAGCCTTAACTGCCAACCAGAGCCAGGCACTGCTGGAAGCAAGCCTGGACTGGGTGCGCGAGCACCGGACCGCTGCTGATGTTTGAACTGGCGCACCCCTGGGCACTACTGCTATTGCCATTACCGCTGTTGATGCGCCTGCTGCCGGCTTATCGGGAGAGCAGGGATTCAGTGCGGGTACCGTTTTTCGACAAGCTGGTGGAACTCAGTGAACAGCGCCCGGACACCGGTGCCATGATCCTGCGGCGCGACCGCGCGCAGCTTTTCCTGGTGGGTTTCATGTGGCTGTGCCTGATCATCTCTGCCAGCAAACCCCAGTGGATAGGCCCCCCTATTGAACAACAGAAATCCGGCCGCGATCTGATGGTGGCAGTGGACCTGTCCGGGTCCATGGAAACCCGGGACTTCACCCTGCCGGATGGCACCACGATAGACCGCCTGCAGGCCGTCAAACACGTCCTGGAGGAACTGGCAGAGCAGCGCGCGTCCGACCGGCTGGGCCTCATCGTGTTCGGCAATGCCCCCTACCTGCAAACCCCCTTTACCGACGATCACCTGGTGTGGAAACAGTTGCTGGCTGAAACAGAGATCGGCATGGCGGGCCAGAGTACCGTTTTCGGCGATGCCATTGGCCTGGCTATCAAGCTGTTCATCGAGAACGACTCCGACAACCGGGTACTGATCGTGCTGACCGATGGCAACGACACAGGCAGCACCGTACCGCCTGTAGACGCCGCCAAGGTCGCGGCCGCCAACGAGATCCGCATCTACACCATAGCTATCGGCGACCCGGCATCCGCGGGCGAAGACGCACTGGACATGGACACCATTGAGCGGGTCTCGGAAATAACCGGGGGCAAGGACTTCCAGGCCCTGGACCAGGAGGCACTGCGCGGCGCGTATACGACGATAGGCGAGCTGGAACCGGAGCTGTACGAGACCATCAGCTTCCGCCCGCGGCAGAGCCTGCACTGGGCGCCACTGGGCCTGGCGCTGCTGCTATACGGCGTTTACCACGGAGTGAGCACCTGGCGCAGTTGGCGCAGCGGGAGGACCACCCGTGCTGCCTGATCTCAATGCGCTGACATATTTCCATTTTTTGCGCCCTGAATGGGCACTGTTGCTGTTGCCCTGGCTGGCCATGGTGCTGGTACACAGGAGGCAAAGCGCACAGCGCGACATGTTCGGGGGCATTATCGCGCCACACCTGCTGGAACACCTGCGCCTGCAACGCTTTGATCGCCGCTGGCTGAACCCGCGCGGCTTTTCCAACGTGTTCATGGTGCTCTCACTTATCCTGCTGATGGGCCCCAGCTGGAAGCAACAACCCTCACCCTTGAGCCAGGACGAGGCGGCGTTGGTGATCCTGCTGGATGTTTCAACGTCAATGCAACAAAGCGATGTACAGCCCAGCCGGCTGCAGCGTGCACAGCAGAAAATCACCGACCTGCTCGCCCTGCGGCCCGATAAAAAGGCCGCGCTGATCGTATTCTCCGGCACCGCCCATACCGTACTGACCCTGACCGCCGACCAGGACATACTGCAACAGTACCTCGCCGCCATCACCCCGAAGATCATGCCCCGTAGCGGTAAGTTTCCGGAGTATGCCCTGCCCCTGGTGGACGAGGTTTTGCGCGAGACCAATGCACCGGCGACTATGGTGTTGTTCACCGATGGTCCGGGTGCGGACAGCAACACGGCCTTCAAGGACTATTTTGCCAGTCGCCCGCACCAGCTGGTGGTGGTGGGTGTGGGCACTGAGGAGACCACCGAGGGACTGATCCCGCTGGAGCGCAATGCGCTGGAAAGACTGGCGAGCAGCAGCGGTGGCAGTTATGTCGAGCTCAGCGTCAATGCCAAGGACATGCGCCGCATCAACCGCCGCATCGACAGCCACTATGTCATTGTAGAAGACAGCGCCCTGCCCTGGCTGGACAGTGGCTATCCGCTGGTATTCCCCGCCATGGCACTGTTCCTGATGTGGTTCCGGCGCGGCTGGACGCTGACCTGGAGTTGGCTGTTGCTGCCGCTGCTGCTGAGCACGCCCCCGGCGCCGGTTCAGGCTGCGGAGCAGGTAAAGGAAGAGGCAGCACAATCGGGCTCGATAGTGGATACATCATTGCAGTGGTTTGCCGATCTCTGGCTGACGGGTGATCAGCAGGGGCGTTTGTTGATGCAGATGGAACATTACCGGGAGGCCGCGCGCCACTTCGAGGACCCGATGTGGCAGGGTATGGCGCATTACTACGCGGAGGATTTCATGGTCGCCGCGGAATATTTTTCCCGCAGCGATACTGATGATGCGCTGTTTAATGAGGCCAATGCCAGGGCGCACGCCCGTGATTACCTGCGCGCAGTGCACCGCTATGACCGCCTGTTGCAACGCAGCCCCGATTATCCCGGGGCCGCACAGAACCGACAGCGTGTGCAGCAGCTTATCGACGAAATAAACCGTCTCAGCGAAAGCCAGCAACAGGAAGCCGGTGTCAGCTCGGAGGACAAAGAACTGGGCGGAGACGATGCCATACCCGCCGAGGGCGCCGACGAGATTTCCTTCGAACAAGCGGAAATCATACAACTGAGTGCAGAAGATATTCTGCAGGACCCCGCCACACGCGATATGTGGCTGCGCGGGGTACAAAAGGACCCATCGCAATTCCTGGCGATCAAATTCAGCATGCAGCTCAATAACCGGCAGGCAAGCGGTGGGGAAAACAGTGAACAGTAACCGGAAGGGTTTGTTACTGTGCGTGGCACTGCTGCTCACCTGGGCTGCTGCCCCGGTCGTGGCAAATCCACTGCGGGAATTGCAGGCCGCGGGACACCTGGAGGTGACGGCAACCCTCACCCCCGACGGTGAGGTGGTGCCGGGGCAAAAGTTGTCACTGACGTTAAAAATTGCGACTGACCGCTGGTTTGCCGGGGGTACGCGCATCAGTATTCCGGAGGTGCCGGGGCTGGTGATACTGCAAACCGAGCAGTTTGCCAGTAACGCCAGCGAAACCCGCGGGGACCAGACCTGGGTGATACAGCGCTGGACACTCGATGTGTATCCCCAGCGCGCCGGGGAATTTAACATCCCGGGCATAAGGCTGCGACTCAAGGTCAACGCCGCTGAAGAAGGCGATATCGCGGGCGAACTGTACAGCGCCCCAACCCGCTTCAGTGCGGTCATTCCGGCCGCCCTTGCCGAGGTCCCGCAATGGGTAGCTGCACCCGAGTTCGGTGTCAGCCAGCAGTTCGACCGGGACCTGGATGGCCTGCAGATAGGCGATGCCTTTACCCGGGAGCTGCGCTTTACGGCCAGCGATGTCATGGCCATGATGTTGCCCGGCTTTGAGCCGCAGAAAGTGAGCGGACTGGCGGTTTACCCCTCACCGCCGACTCTGGAGAACAACAGTAATCGCGGCGTGAGCAGCGCGACGCGCAGTCAGCAGATCAGTTACGTGGTGGAAGCCCAAGGGCATTACCAACTGCCGGCACAGGAGTATTTCTGGTGGGATACGCGCAGCGGCAAACTGCAACTGCTGTCCCTGCCCGCTATGGAATTCACCGTGGGTGAAGGCGTTTCCGCCAACACCGGCGACAAACCAGTAATAGATGGCCGTTTACTATTGACGATGACTGCCGGCCTGCTGCTGCTAGCCACAGGCGGCTGGTTGCTGCGCTCCTATCTTTCGCGTGGCCGGGGCAAGCGTATTGCGCAATGGTTTACCCGCACCAGGACCCGGCTGCGGCAGTTGCGCCAGCCGGCCCTGCCGCAACAACTCAACCCCGGTAGTAACGCTGGGGAGTAAAGGGCATTTTGGTAACAGTGACCGGCAGCAGCTTGTCGCGCACGCTGACTTGCAGGCGGGTACCCGGCTCACCCGATTCACGCGCGATATAGGCCATGGCGATAGGACCGCCAATACTGGCACCAAAACCGGCGGAGCAGATCGTACCAACCTGCTCGCCCTGCTCGTTGGTCACCACCTGGCCGTCCCGCACCGGGCGTTTCCCCTCTACCACCAGGCCAACCCTGCGCAGGGCAGGCTTATCCACAATGCGCTGGAAAATGACCTCCGCTCCGGGAAAGCCCCCGGGGCGTTCCCCGTCAGCTCGGCGGGATTTACTGATAGACCACAGCAGGCCCGCCTGCACCGGATCAATCCCGGTGTTCAGCTCATGTCCGTAAAGGCACAGGCCCGCCTCCAGGCGCAGGGAATCACGGGCTCCCAGGCCTATGGCCCGTACAGCTTCATGCGCCAGTAATTCCCTGGCCAGGGCTTCAGCCTGTGGCGCTGGTACCGATATTTCAAATCCATCCTCGCCGGTATAACCGGAACAAGTGATATAAACCTCCACTCCCTGCAACCGGGCTGCGCAGCCCTGCATGAACACCAGCTCCGCCGCTGCGGGGCACAGTTCACTCATGACCGCCCTGGCACCGGGCCCCTGCAGGGCCAGCAGTGCCTGCTGCTCCAGCACGGTTAGCGTCTGCCCGTTGAGGTGCTCGCGCAGGTGGGCAATGTCCTGCGTCTTGCAAGCCGCATTAACCACCAGGAAAAAACGATCCTGGGCCCAGCGCGTGATAATAAGGTCATCCAGCACACCGCCCTGCTCATTGGTAAACAGCGCGTAGGTCTGGCGATCGACGCCCAGTGCCTCTATATCAACCGGCACCAGCGATTCCAGCATAGCAGCGGCACCCATCCCTTCGATAATCACCTGTCCCATGTGGGACACGTCGAACAGGCCGGCGGCCTCCCGGGTGTGCAGGTGCTCCTTGATAATGCCCGTGGGGTACTGCACCGGCATATCGTAGCCGGCAAAGGGCACCATTTTGGCACCCAATTCTCGGTGCAGGCCATCCAGCGGCGTGGTCAGCAAGGTCATCGGCAACTCCAGAGCCCCCGGGGCATCAGCATAAAGAGCGCCACTCTAACCAGCCCCGCACAGGCGCGCAAGCAGCCACAGGGCTTGTTGCCACAGTGGTAATCAGGATAATGGCGCACATCCGCCCTTGCAGGGAATTTCACCTTGGCCGAATCCCGGGACACACGCACCACCATCAACCTGATCGGCATGCCCGGCGCGGGCAAGAGTACCGTAGGGGTGATTCTCGCCAAACTGACCGGGTTGCGCTTTTGCGACACCGACCTGGATATCCAGGTGCGCGAACATGCCACCTTGCAGGACATACTGGAGCAACAGGGTTACCAGCGCCTGCGCGCCATCGAGGAGGAGGTACTACTGGCTATCGACCTGGAGCAAGCCATTATTTCCACCGGCGGCAGCGTGGTTTACAGCGATGCGGCCATGGCGCGACTGCGAAACGCAGGCCCCATAGTTTACCTAGCCGCAGATCTGGACAGCCTGGAACAGCGCGTGGCCAAGGCCCCGCTGCGCGGCATTGCCAGCAGTGCCGCACAGAGTCTCGCTGAGGTTTACGCGGAGCGTACACCGCTATATCAGCATTTTGCCGATATCACTGTAGACGCCACCAGCGGCTGTGCCGAAGAGGTGGCCGCCAGCATCCTGCGGCAACTGGGCCTGAACAGCTAGGCACCAACAGACGCGTCCGGACGCGTCCGAAACGCCGGCTATTCAGCCCCGAAGTACCCGGGGCCTGGCGTGGTGCACGCCCTTAAACCTGGCACATTGTCTGCATAGTCACTTACCAGGGCGGCCCGCCTGCGCACCTCAAGGGCCAGGGAAGGCGGTGACAGGGAAGTCACGGTCGGTGCAGCAGACGCCATGGAAGGCAGCGGGTCGCCCCTCCACGCAAATTAGTGTGAATCTTCAACAGTTTTTTTCTATTGTTAAGGCACTGGATTTTTGCTTAACTCCGCAACAACGCTGCCATGAATAGCGCGGCGAGTGATCTGTATTAAATCATCGGGAGGTGATTTATGGGAGAGCGACACCAGGAAACAAACTCGTCGGAATCACTGGACGAAATCTTCGACCCTGCTATCGGGGACCTGAACGAAGAAGAACTCAGTACTTTGGCACCGATCTCCTCAGAAAAGCGCCGCCTCGCGGAGAGGCGCCGCCGGGCAGAACAGCGCCTGGAGGAAAAGCGCCTGCGCGATGAGCTGGGCGACTACGACCTGGAACTGGATGATTTCTAGGGCTGCCTAGGGCAGCCCCCTGTTTCGGTTCACCGCATCCCGATCCGTCACTACAGCGGACGGCGTGTTTTACTCCGCTCAACGGCCCCGGCCACAGTCTCATCTGCGGGACACCCGATAAGCAAATTTGTCATATCTATGGCCCTTCAGGGTATGTGCAAATGCGCAGTAATTCGCTACATTGCCAGCTTACCCCCTATTGGAGCCCTACCCTGTGAAGCGCCCTGTTTGGCTGCTCAGCATGGACTCGGAAGAGTTCAATGCGCCGCCGACCACTACAGCCTCCCTGACCGCATACTTTCGCCGCTACGGCAGTAGCTCGGGCAGCACCGATATCGACCTGGTGCACTTCCAGGCAGCGGCCGATATGGACGCGTGGCTGGAGCGCTGGCAGCAGGAGCAATTGCCGCTGGCGGCACAGGCACTGGAAAATGGCTTACAGCCCCTGGTGGGTTTCAGTTTCTACACCTGGAACGCGGCGGAATTCCTCGCCCTGGCAGAGCAATTCAAGGCACTGCTACCTGGTTTGCAGATAATCGCCGGGGGCCCCCACGTGCAACAGGCGGAGGACTACCTGGGGGTGGAGCCTATCGATGTGGTGTTCCTGGGGGAAGCCGAGGAAACCTTTCAGGAATTCCTTGATTGTGTCGCGCGGGAAAACTGGCGCGATATCGATGGCCTGGCCTATCTCGAGGATGGCAATATCACCAGAACCCGCCCCCGCGCCCGCTGCAAAGACCTGGAAAGTTTTCCCTCGCCGCTGGAAGTGCTGCAGCTCAGCGATGCCCGGGGTCAGCCGCTATATCAATCCATCGCCTACGAAACCAGTCGGGGCTGCCCGTTCAAATGCGCTTTCTGCGAATGGGGCACCGGTGCTATCGGCAGCAAAATGTACCAGTGGCCAATGTCGCGTATCCGCCAGGACTGGGAGCAAATCGTAGCGGCGGGCATCAAGGATATCTGGCTGGCAGATTCAAATTTCGGCGCGCTTAAACAGGACCTGGAAAAGGCACAGCTCATTGTAGAACTGAAGGAGCGCGTCGGACTGCCTCTGTCCTTCGCTACCTCCTGGTCCAAGAAGCACAGCCGCCAGGTGCAGGAAATTGCCCTGCTGCTGCACAGCAACGGGCTGTTGCCCCATTACCAACTGGCGCTGCAGACACTGACACCCGAGGCCCTGCGCCTCAGCAATCGCCAGAATATGAGTTCCAACGAATACCAACCCATTGCCAAGCATATGTCAGAGCAGGGAGTGCCCATTGCGGCGGAACTGATATGGGGACTACCGGGAGACAACCTGCCGGACTTCGAGCGCAACCTCGACACGCTGCTGGCCACGTTTCCCAACATCAATATCTTCGGCTATACACTGCTGCCCGGTACTGAGTTTTACCGCCGGCGCGAGGAGTACCAGATCGAAGCGATCCCGGTGGCCGGCTACGGTAAAGCCAAGGGTGAGTACGTGGTGGGCTGCCACAGCTTCACCCGCGACCAGGGCGAAGAGGGCTATTTCCTGATCAGCGCCCATATCCTGCTGGTACACGGACACATCATGCCGCTCACTACACGCCTGCTGGCGCTGAGTGCACAGGTGCCGGTGTCGCCGCTGTTTCGCGATATCCTGCGCAGCCTGCTGCAGCGATTACAGCGGGAGCTGCCGGGTTTGGATTCCGACGATCGCATGGGAGTGTACGAGGAGCGCAACCGCATTTACCTGGCAGCGCTGGCACAGCGAGACCTGCTGTACCAGACCATTGCGGTGGCACTGGAAAAACAACACCTGGCCCACGGAGCGGACCCCAGGCCAGCCCTGCGTATCTTGCAGCTGGATCGGGCCCTGTGTCCCCGCAGCGGCTCAGAGCACACCATGCGCCAGGACTTTGACTTCCCCGCCCATGCGGCATTCAGGGCTTTGTCTGCCATGGAGTTACCCGGGGAGGCAGCGCAACACAATGGAGGGGAAACCCTGGAAATACACCATCCGGGCGGCATTGGTGACATACTGCATGTCGCAGATGGCGGTAGCTGGCTGCGCGGAATAATCACCGATCAGGCAGACAAGGCTTCAGAAGTTCAGTATGTCGCGATAGCATAGAGACGTTTACAACAAGAGTCGAAACAGCCATGCCAGAAATAAAACGTGAGGTACGCCCGGTGGAGGTCAATTACGTCTGTGATGCCTGTGGCCAGGGAATGATGGCGCGCAGCGGTGAGATGGACCCCGCCACCGGCGATATAGAACACCGTTGCCTTATCTGCGACCACCAGCAAACCTTCCAGTGGCGCGAGTACCCGCGCATTGATCACATCGGGCTGGACGAGGCTATCTGAACCCGTTGCGCTCAGGCAGAGGGGGGTAACGCCAGCGCAGCACCGCTTGCCGCGAAAACCCCCCGCTCGGTGATGAGCCCACTCACCAATCTCGCCGGGGTAATGTCAAAAGCAGGATTGCGTGCGCGGGTGCCGGCCGCCGCCAGATTCACCTCATGCCCATCTCCTTTGGCATCCACACCGTAAACGCTCAAAACCTCCGCCGCATCGCGTTCCTCGATGGGGATATCCAGGCCACTGGCACAATCCAGGTCGATGGTCGACCAGGGCAGGGCCACGTAAAAAGGCACGCCGTTATCATGCGCCGCCAGTGCCTTCAGGTAGGTGCCCACCTTGTTACAGACATCGCCGTTCGCGGCTGTGCGATCACTGCCCACCAGCACGCAATCCACTTCCCCGCGGCGCATCAGCTCGCCGCAGCTGTTGTCGGCCACCACCGTGCAGGGTACACCCGCGCGCTGCAGCTCCCAGGCAGTGAGATTCATACCCTGGTTGCGGGGACGTGTTTCAGACACCCAGACATGCACCGGCAACCCCGCCGCCTGTGCCTTGTAAATCGGGGCCAATGCCGTGCCCCACTGGATCGTAGCCAGCCAACCCGCGTTGCAGTGGGTCATGATATTGAGGGTTCCAGTGGCCGGCAGGTCGCGTAACAGCTGCAGGCCGTAGTCACCTATCAGGGAACAACTGGCAATATCTTCCAGGCGCAAGCGCTGGGCACAGGCCAGGGCCCGTGCGGCACGCTCCCCCGACTGCAGTGAGGCTACTTCTGCCACAACCTGCTGCAGTGCCCACTGCAGGTTAACCGCAGTGGGGCGCGTCGCCAGCAGTATTGCCCGGGCGCGTTCAAGGCTCTCCAGTGAAGGGTCCAGGGCCAGCGCATGGGCCAGGCCGAAGGCCGCGGTGATGCCGATCAGGGGTGCACCGCGCACCTGCATACTGGATATCGCATGGCAGAAATCCTCCAGGGAATCCAGCCGGCACCAACGCAAGGTATGGGGCAACAGGGTCTGGTCAATAATCGTTATAGTGGCACTGCCGGGGTCCCAGCGCAGACTACACAGGTCATTATCGGCTAGCATCAATAATCTACTCAGGCCGTCTCAGGCCGCTGCGAGGTTTCACTCTGCCATTCAAAGACATTGAGCTCGATAAAGATAAAGGCAAACAGCCACAGGGCCGCATCCCAGAAATCCAGAAAGTCGCCGGCGAAACCCCAGTAAGCGGCCGCAACAAACAGCAAGCCGTAGACAGCGAATTTAAAGAGCTTGGTAAACTGCATCACCTGCTCGGATAAATTACCACGCAGCTGCAAGCGCACTTCGACCTCCAGCACGACGCACACCAGAATCCACGCGGCGGCATTGATAACGTCTGTCCAGGCCAGCCAGCGGGCCGATTCCAGCGCAGCCGAGTCGGCAATGATATCGAAATCCTTTAGCCGGTAGGCTTCCGCGCCTACCGTTGCGCAATTGCTTACATCCAGGGAGGCGTAATCATCCAGGTCCAGCAGCAGGGCGTACTCCAGGTTCAGCAGGGAACAAGCATCGGTCAACAGGGGCTCTACCTGATATAGCGTCACCAGTTCCGCATAGTAACCAGTGAAGGCATATACGATGGCGATATAGCAGATCCCCCGTATACCGTGCAGGGCCCACTTCACCGGACCGCGAATCCGGCTGTCATCCAGTACCGAGGTCTCCAGCTCAAACAGCAACAACAGGATCACCCAGGCGGTGGTATCGATGGTGGCGGAGAATACCTGGACCACCTGCCCGAGCTCGAAACCGTCGACGAAGGTGTGTTCCAGAGCAGCCAGTTCTTCCTGCAGGAACAGGTACACGTTGAAACTCAGTAAGGCGTAGACCAGGTATTTAACCGCTGTAAAAGTACGGTAACTTGCCTGGGTGGTGCCTAACAGGCCATCACTGTCCTTCATGTTATCGTCACTACTCCTGCACTCAGACCTGCAGCAGCAGGTGTTCCCGCTCCCAGGAACTGATAACCCGGTTGAACTCCTCAAACTCGTCGCGTTTAACCGAAGCGTAGGCGCGCAGGAACAAATCGCCAAACACGTCCTCTACTTCGGGAGAAGCCTGCAGGTGGCGCAGCCCTTCTTCCAGGGTGCGGGCAACTTCGATCTCGTCATCATTCGCGGTGCCATGGTGTGGGTCGCTGGGTTTCAGCTTGCCCTTCATCCCGAGGTAACCGCTGGCCAGGGTGGCGGCGATGGCCAGGTAAGGATTCACATCGGCACCGGGGAAGCGATTTTCCACACGTGTTGCCGCCGCAGGGCTGTTGGGTACCCGGAATGCCGTGGTGCGATTGTCATAGCCCCAGTTCAAATTGATGGGGGCAGCAATATCCGGGGCCAGACGACGGTAGGAATTGACGTTGGGGGCATACAGGCTGATCAACTCAGGCGTATAGCGCTGCAAACCCGCGATATAGCTCATAAATTCCGCTGTGTGCTCACCTTTGCCATCGATGAAAATATTCTCGCCGGAATCAGTGCGCACCAGGCTCTGGTGGATATGCATGGCGCTGCCCGGCTCGTTTTGCATCGGCTTGGCCATGAAAGTGGCATACATGCCGTACTTGTGGGCGGTCTCGCGCACGGTGCGCTTGAAAGTGAATACCTGGTCCGCCAGAAACAGCGGATCGCCGTGCTCAAAGTTGATCTCCATTTGCCCGGCGCCATTTTCATGAATCAGGGCATCGACCTGTAACTCCTGCAATTCAGCGAAGTCGTACATGTCCTCCACGAAATCTTCGAACTCCGATACCGCATCGATACTGTAGGACATGCGGGAGGTTTCCGCCCTGCCCGAGCGCCCGATGGGCGGTA
>Ga0316193_10001445_pt1 | contig 15986 bp, 16 predicted proteins | sample MerIslsedime2_MG_FD_207735 | JGI IMG/M metagenome (GOLD analysis project Ga0316193, IMG submission 207735) | Coastal sediment microbial communities from Maine, United States - Merrow Island sediment 2 | ecosystem: Environmental > Aquatic > Marine > Coastal > Sediment | place: USA: Maine...
GGGCGTGGCCTGTTCAAATGTTTCGTGTGCGGCGAGGGCGGGGACGTCTTCGGGTTCTTCATGAAACACCTCGGGCTCGACTTTCCTTCCGCCGTGCGACACGTAGCCGCCGGAATCGGTATCGAAGTTCCCGAGGATCGCGAGGTCCGCGAAGATCCGTGGGGACCACTTCGCGAGGTCGTGGCCTTTGCGGAGGAGTGGTTCAGCGAGCAGTTGCACGACGAGTCGGCTGGCCGGGCCGCCCGTCGCTATCTCGAAAAACGGGGCTTCGCGGACGAGGATATCGATCGTTTCGGTCTCGGGTGGGCGCCTGACCAGTGGCGTGCGCTGCGAGATGCGGCGGCGGCGAGGGGGATCGCCGCAGAGCCCCTGCTCGAGACGGGCCTGCTCGCGACCAGCGAGCGCGCGGAGGAACCGTACGATCGATTCCGGGGGCGCCTGGTGTTCCCGATCCGCGATTTGCGGGACCGGGCGATCGCCTTCGGTGGGCGAATCCTGGCGTCGGAAGCCGAGGGGATCCCGAAATATATCAACTCGCCCGAGAGCCCGATATTCCACAAAGGCAGGACCCTGTATGGCCTCGGCTGGGCGCGTCACGAAATCCGCCGCGAGGACGCATCTCTGCTGTGCGAAGGATACATGGACGTCCTGGCTCTTCACCGGGGCGGATTCACGACCGCGGTTGCTCCTCTTGGCACCTCGCTCACGCACGATCAGGCCGAGTTGTTGACGCGGTACGGGCGAAAGGTGTTCCTGCTCTACGACAGCGATTCGGCGGGCCTCAAGGCGACTTTCAGGGCAGGAGATACGTTGCTGTCAGCTGGTGCTCACCCGATGGTGGTGACGCTTCCACCGGGGGAGGATCCCGACTCGCTGCTCCAGCGGGATGGACCGGAAGCGCTCGCCGAGTTGCTCGAGGACGCGGTCGATGTCCTCGAGCGGAAGCTCCAGATTCTGGAGCGCCAGGGCTATCTGGAGAGCATCGACGGCCGCCGACGTGCCGTGGATGGTCTGCTCAGCACCTTGCGCTCGGTACAGGATCCGGCCCTCCGGGACCTGTATCTCGGGCGGGCGGCCGAGCGCACCGGAGTCCGACGCGACACGCTGGTGAGCGAGGTGGCCAGGGAACAGGCCCGGGAATCGAGCCCGCGGATCTGGCGCCGGTCCGGGTCGCCGGATTCGGGGACGAAGGGTCGGGCCCCGGATCCGCAACCGACATACGGTTCGGAGGCGGATGTGGCTGCCGAGCGCGGTCTTTTGCTGCTCGTCCTGCGGGACCCGACGCTCGTCGAGCGCTCCATGGAACGCGGTCTCGATCCAAGTCACTTTCGGGAGCCGGGGTTTCGCTCCATCTATGTAGCCCTCCAGGCGGCAGGGTCGGACAGGGATGTGAAATCGCTTGCCATGTCGCTCGGGGCCGCGGAAGCGGATCTGCTGGAAGAGCTGGCGGAGGATTCGACCGAGATCATGCACCCGGGCGATGTGTACGAGGAAGCGTTGCGACGCCTGTTGAATCGGGAGCAGCTGGATCGACTGCGCCAGATCGATCGTGAGCTGAACCTGGCGGACGAGGAGCAGGCCCGACGCCTGCTGGTGGAAAAGGCGGAAGTCGCCAGGTTGCTCAGGGAGGCAGGGGTCTCCCTGAGTTTCGTGAGGAATCTCGCGAGGCCGGAAACGTGGACCTCGCGATGAGATCCGTCCGCCGGGACGGCGATAAACCCAGAACTCGAAGACGGAGAGCCGGATGGAATATCAGGTAGTTGACGAACTCCTGTCGCTACAGGAAATGGACGGAAACATCGCTCGTAGCCGGGCGGAGTTGCGTGCGATAAAGGAAGAATCGCAGCTCCTCCAGGAAGGGCTGGAATCGGCGCGACAGCGGGAGTCGGAAGTGGCGGTACGGGTCGAGGCGGCGGATCGCGCCCTGCGGCAATACGAGCGGACCGTTCAGGCCGGTCGGGCCACCCTGAAGCGCCTCCAGCAGCGAGCGCAGGAAGTAGCGAAGCAACGCGCTGCCATGGCGGCCCGCGTGGAGATGGATGCGGCTCGTCAGAATCTGGACGCCTCGGAGACAGCCATGCTCGAGGGCATGCAGGTCCAGGAGAGAGTCCGTGCCGAGCACCAGGCCGCCGTCGAAGCGCTCGAGCTCGAGCAGCAGGCCGCGGACGAGAGAATGGCTGAGATCAGGCACCTGAGCACCGAACTGGCTGACTCGATCGCAGTGCAGATGGACCAGCGGGAGAACCGTGCACTGAGGATCGATGGTCCTGCGCGCTCGGTTTACGATCGAGTCCGGGCCGGGCGGACGAGCGAAGCGCTGGCCCCGGTGGTCGACGGCGTGTGTGGTCATTGCTTCACGTCAATTCCGCTACAGCGCCAGGCCGAAGTCCGGGGTGGAAAGACCCTGATCGTATGCGAAACGTGCGGAGTCATTCTGCACGCTGACCGCTGATCCCCCAACTCGCGGCTCGGCCCGCCAGGCGCGAATGACCGACGGGATAGCGGCCAGCCGGAGCTGGATCCCTCCGAAGGCGGTGCCGGACGACAGTCTTGCGCGCCTGACCACGCGGCTCGGACTCCCGCGCGAATTCGCCCGTCTGCTGTTGAGCCGGGGCCTCGAATCCGAATCGGACATCAGGACGTTTCTCTCTCCAAGTCTCGACGACCTTCACGATCCGTTTCTCATGCCGGACATGGATGTCGCTGTCCATCGCATCGAAACCGCCATTGCCAGTGGGGAAAGGATTCTTCTGCATGGTGACTACGACGCCGACGGCATGTCCGCCGTGGCGCTCCTCACATACGCTCTGCGAAGACTCGGCGGTATCGTCGAGACGTTCGTGCCCCACCGCACGAAGGATGGCTACGATCTGTCCGAGGCCGGACTCGAAAGGGCCGGGCGGATCGGGGCCTCGCTGATCGTAACGGCAGACTGCGGGGTGACCGCGCTGGAAGCCATAGCGCGAGCGGGACGACAGGGTCGCGACGTGATCGTCACGGACCACCACCGGCCGGGCGCGAGGCTCCCATCGGCTGTCGCTGTGGTGAACCCGATGCGCGAGGACAGCCTGTACCCGTTTCCCGCGCTGGCCGGTGTGGGTGTGGCATTCAAGTTGACTCAGGCCCTGTTCGATCGGGCCGGCATCTCATCCAGCGAAGCCAATCAGCATCTCGATCTGGTCGCCCTGGGAACTGTGGCCGATCAGATGCCGCTTCAGGGGGAGAACCGGATTCTCGTTCGAGCGGGCCTGCGAGCGCTGGCCGTGAGCCGCAAGCCCGGTATCCGCGCCATGCTGAGCAACGTTGGAGCGCCAGAAGGAGACTCGCTCGGCACCGATCACGTTTCCTTTCGGATCGGGCCTCGCCTCAACTCCGTCGGTCGCATGGGATCAGCCGACTCCGGCGTGAAACTCCTGATGACGTCGGATCTACGTGAAGCGGAGAGACTCGCGGGTTATCTCGAGCGGCGTAACGCGGAGCGTCGGCAAGCCGATCAACGGGTGTATGCCGAAGTCGAGGAACAGATTGCCCGCCGGTTCGATCCGGCCCGGGACAGTGCGGTGGTCGTATGGGGAGATGACTGGCACCCGGGAGTGATCGGGATCGTCGCCTCCAGGATCGTCGATGCCACCCATCGTCCGGCGGTGGTCGTTGCATTCGACGGAGACATCGGCCGGGGCTCCGGACGCTCTACCGGGGGGTTTGACCTCCACGCGGCGCTCGATCAACTGTCGGAGCACCTTGAACGATTCGGTGGACACGAGATGGCGGCGGGCCTGTCGATCAGGCGGGAGCGGATTGATGAATTCGCCGCCGGTCTGCAGGAGATCGCATCCCGGAACTTCGAATCCGGGGCCGGTCGGGAGGCGATCAAGATCGACGCGGAGCTACCGATCGGTGCGGCCGACAGATCACTCCTGGACTGGTTGAGACGGGCAAGCCCGTTCGGAGCCGGCAACCCCGCTCCCGTCTGGCTGGCGCGTGCCGTCGAATTCAGTGACGTGCGCGGTGTCGGCCCGGAGGGAGCCCACCTCCGATGTCTGATGAACGAGGGAGAGGCCGATCTCGAGGCAATCGGGTTCGGACTGGGGTCGAGGCGGCCGGAAGCGACTTCCGGGGGTCGCTTCGACGTGCTGTTCCACTTCGAGGAGAACCTCTGGAACGGCCGGTCCCGGCTGCAGGCACGGTTGATCGACTTCAGAACGGCGAGCGAGTGAGCCTGCGCATCGTGGCCGGAGAATTCGGGGGAAGGCGGATCGACGTGCCGCCGGGGCGACAGGTGCGCCCCACGGGTGCGCGAGTCCGGGAGGCCTGGTTCAGCGCTCTCGGCGATCGGATCAGTCGAGCGACCGTGATCGACCTGTTTGCCGGTTCCGGTGCGCTCGGCATCGAGGCATTGTCGCGCGGTGCGTCCACGGTTCACTTCGTGGAAGAGGATCGGCGGTGTTTCGAGGTCCTGCGGAGGAATGTCGACTCGCTCGATCTCGCGGCGCGGGTCCGGCTGCACCGGGGCGAGGTGTTCAGGTTTCTGTCCAGGCTCGGAGACGAGCCGCGATACGATCTGGCACTTGCAGACCCGCCGTACGGAAAGGGAGTGGCGGCGAAGCTCGCAGGCGAGTTTCATCGCAGGCCGTTCGCAGGAATGTTGTGCGTCGAGCATGGCGTAGACGACGCGCTCGAACCGAGTCCGATCTGGGAGCGCCGGTACGGAGATACGGTACTCTCGTTCCATTCCGCTCCGACTGGAGGCGACACCGGTGACTGGTAATCCGCGCATCGCGATCTACCCCGGTTCCTTCGACCCGCTCACGCTGGGGCACGATGACATTATCCGCCGTGCTCTAAAGCTGGCGGACGAAGTCGTGATCGCCGTCGCGGAGCGAACCACGCAGGCGAAGGAGCCCGTCTTTGCGCTCGACAAACGGGTCGAAATCATCTCGGAGGTCTACGCGGACGAGCCCAGTGTCGAGGTCGTCCGGTTTTCAGGCCTGCTCGTCGACTTCGCCCGAGCAAGAGGTGCGCGTCTGATCGTTCGGGGACTTCGGGCGGTGAGCGACTTCGAGTACGAGTTCCAGATGGCCCTGATGAATCGCAGCTTATGGCCTGAGATCGAAGTGATCTTCATGGCGCCGGCCACGAATTACACCTTTCTCAGCTCGTCCCTGGTCAGGGAGGTCGCGAGTCTCGGGGGCGATGTTTCGGCGTTCGTGCCGCCGACCGTGCTCGCGCACCTCGTGGAATACTACGGGCCGAGTGTAGCCGGCCGTTGAGTTTCCTCGATTCGCTGCCGGATCGTGTGCCGGCCGGGGTCAGGGTCGGATTTCCCGAAGCGACCGAAGCGAGAACTGCGTCAGCCCTGGAAATCCTGGAGTCGGCGGGACGCATGCGCCCGGTCCATATCCTGGACCGGGCAGTTCCCGGATCCCGTGCTGAGCCTGGCGGGGGCAGGTCCGAGATTGTATCAACGGCGGACGGGGAGCACCGACAGGCAGCACTGTCGGCCTGTCCGGATCTTGCGCCCCCGGGCGAGGGCGACGGCCTCAGGTTCGCGATTGCCTTGCTCGCCGCAGGGGAGCTGGACGGCGTCGTGGCCGGGGCAGAAGCGACAACGGCTGCCGTGCTGCGGGGTGGCCTGAACATCCTCGGACCGGCGAACGGGACTCGTACCGTATCGAGCGCCTTCTACATGGTCATGCCCCCGGCAGGCGGTGAGCCCGAGCGTGTTCTGACCTTCACGGATGCAGCGGTCGTCCCGCAGCCGGAGCCCGAACAGCTTGCCGAGATCGCGGATTCAGCCTGTCGGGCACGCGAGCTGGTGGTCGGCGATGAGCCGCGCGTAGCGTTTCTGTCGTACGCCACTCGGGATTCGGCCGGAGGCGCCGCGGTCGAGCGGGTAGCCGGGGGACTCGAGTTGTTTCGCCGCCGCCGGCCGGAGATTCCCGCGGACGGACCGCTGCAGGCCGATGCCGCCCTGGTGCCTGAAATTGCGCTGCGCAAGGCCCCCGGCTCGGCGGTCGAGGGTCGGGCCAACATCCTCGTCTTCCCGAACCTGGACGCAGGCAACATCGCGTACAAACTCGTGCAGCGCCTGGGTCGAGCCCGTGCGCTGGGGCCAATACTGCAGGGACTGTCGTCTCCGTTGAACGATCTTTCGCGGGGAGCAACAGTCGAGGACATTGTCGAGGTCGCTTACATTACCGCGCTCCTCGCCGGCTGACGTCGAGCGATCTGGAGCACCGGAATCACAGGGCAGGGAGATCACGCATGAGTTTTTCGATTCGCGACGACGGTGATATCACGATCGTTACCGTGGACGGGGAGTTGATCGTCGGAAACCGCCAGGAGCTGAAGGCGAACGTGCTCGACAGACTCGAGCGGGGCGACCGGAAGTTCCTCATCGACTTTTCGAGTTCGAGCTACATCGATTCATCGGGCCTGGGCGTGCTCGTGAGTCTCTCGAAGAAGATCCGGGAAGCCGGCGGCGCTCTCCGCCTCGCGGGCCTGAATGACGACCTGCGTACTCTGTTCGAGCTGACGAAACTGGACACGCTGTTCCAGATCGCCGATACGCGGGCTGCAGCTCTCTCCGACTTTTGAGTACATGATCTCGTCGGCCTCCTCTCGGGTGCTGGTCAGTTCGGCGCGTACCGCCGTCCGTGAGGAACTGGTCCGTCTGCTCCGGCAGTTGGGAGCGGAGCCCCGGGTCGCCGGCACGCGGGGCGAGTGGCCAGAAACTGGGCAGGATCTCGTGTTCCTCGATCTGGCTCGCGGTGAGCCGACGGCGCGAGAAGCCCGAAGGGCGTTCGGCCAGGACTGCGAGATCATTGCGCTGGTGGACAACGAGTCGTTCGATCGCCTGCTTCCGGCGTTGGCCGCGGGCTGTGGTGACTATCTGTTTCTTCCCCTGAATCCGGAGGAACTGGGTCTGCGCTGGCATCGTCACGCGTCGGGACGCGGAGGTACGCGCGCCCTGCGGCGAGGCCTCACCGGCGATCTCGGGCTGGAATTTCCCTCCACGGTGGAGAACCTGCGGCATGCAGTGTCGGAAGTAGTCGAGGCTTGTGAGCGACTCGCGTTCGCGGGTCCGCGTGCCACGCTCAATCTGAGGGTGGCGGTCGGGGAAGCTCTTGCGAACGCAATCCTCTATGGGAACAGGCAGGATCCAGAGAAGCGCGTTCGGGTGCGAGCTGAGTTGAGGCCTGGTGAAGCGATCGTCACGATCACTGATGAGGGGCCCGGATTCGATCCGGAATCCGTTCGGGATCCCACGACGCCGGAGAACTGCGGTCGAAGTCACGGCCGTGGACTGTTCCTGCTTCGCAAACTTGCTGATGAAGTCCGGTTCAACGAGTCCGGCAATTCCGTCACTTTGACTCTCCACGGTTGACAGCGTCCGCCGAGATGGAGAGTGGAGCGATGCCGGGCGAAATCGACAGGATGCAAGCTCCGAGAGGTGAGCGTGTAGAGGCATTTCTCGCTGCTTTCGAGCGGCTCACCGGAACGCGGGTGCGTCTGACCGAGGAGCGAGCCGGCGGGGCCGTGATCCTGTTCGACGGATTCGCGCCGGATCCAGCTCCTGCGACGGGAATGAGGTCGGAGACGTGGCCCACGTCGAACGGTGGGCAGGTCCAGGTGGACTACGAGGCCATGGACGGGGACGAGGGACTGCGCGCCGGCGAGTTGCTCCGCGAATCTCTCGTGCCGCTGCTGTCCTCGGAGACCGAGCTTGTGTTCTTCGCGCGGGAACTCGAGACCCGTCTCGAGGAAGTCGAGCTTCTCACCTCGGTGAGCGAGACGCTCGGCTCAATGGTTGGACTCGAGCGGGCGGCCGGAAAGCTGCTTGCATCTACCGCGACGGTCCTCGGTGCGGAGAAGGCGGAGGTATGGGTTGCGGACTCAAACGGACTGAGCCTGTCCCGTCTCGCCCAGGTTGGACCGGAAGGAATGTCGCACGCCGACGGGGCGGGGACCATCTCCGACGTGAACTCGGATCCGTCTCCGCTGGCCCGGGCGTACAGGGAGCGACGATCGGACGTCGGACTTGATCGACGCGGCGGGCGGGAGCCGGATACTCCGTGGATCATCGTTCCCCTCCGACACACGGCGCTGCACGGGACGGCGGGTGCCGTCGGGATGCTCAAGTTGCGAGGTATGCCAGGCCGCGCTCCGTTCCGGCCGCGTGACGAACGACTCGCGTCGGCCGTGGCCAGTCACCTTGCCGCGGCACTCGATAACCGAAGGCTGGTGAACGAGAATGTCGAGCGGGAGCGAATGCTGGTGGAACTCGCTCTCGCTCACGATCTGCAACTCAAGCTGCTTCCCGAGCCGGCCGACTTCAGTTCGCTGGCCGACATCGCCGCGCGTTGCGACCCGGCTGAGTCGGTGGGCGGGGACTTCTACCACATCCTCAGACTGCCCGGGGACCGACTGGGCGTGATGCTCGGCGATGTGAGCTCGCACGGCTACTCGGCTGGTCTGATCATGGCGCTGACAATGAGCGCGGCATCCCTCGTCGCACGGGAACATGACGACCCGGCAGAAGCACTGTCGGGGATTCACCGGGAACTGGTGCGCAAGCTCGAGTCGACCGAGATGTATATGACGGTGTGCTACGTGGTGTTGGATCCGGCCCGGGGTACGCTCCGCTACGCAAACGCCGGTCACCCGCACGCCTGGAAGATCCGGGCCGACGAAACGATCCGCCTCGAGGCGCTCAATCCCCCGCTCGGAATCGCGGAATTCGACCGATACGGGAGCCTGGAACTGCCGTGGGAGCCAGGAACCGACACACTTCTGCTGTTCACGGACGGCCTGAGCGAGTGTCTGCGCACGGGCCAGATGTGGTCGGACGATGTCCTGACCCGCGTCGTGCTCGAGGCTTCAACCGCCAGCGCCGGGGAGATTCTGGACCGTCTGTTCGAGCTCGCTTGCGTACCGGACGGGGAGGCCGTCGATGATCGGACCGCGGTGGTCGTGAAATGACGACGGTGCGGGGCGGGCGAATGGTCCGTGCCAAGCGCTCCCTAAGCCAGAATTTTCTCGTCGATCCGAATCTCCGGCGCAAACTCGTCGAGGCGCTCGGAGCCGGTCCGGATGATACGGTGCTCGAAGTTGGCCCCGGCCATGGCGAACTGAGCGAACGGCTGGTGGGAGAGGTGTCCCGCCTCGTACTGGTCGAGAAGGATGATCGGCTCGCCGAGTTTCTGGATCAGCGGTGGGGACCCCGTGACGACGTGTGCATCGTACACGCGGATGTCCTCGATCTGGATCTGTCGGTGCTGGTCGCGGGATGCCCGGCACCGCGCGTCATATCGAACGTGCCGTACTCGATCACTTCACCGCTTCTGTTCCGCTTCCTGGACATTCGGCCGCTTCCGAGCCGGATCGTGGTCCTGCTTCAGGAGGAAGTCGGGCGTCGAATCGTCGCCGATCCCGGAACCCGGGAGTACGGTGCTTTGAGCGTCGGCGTCAGGGCTCGGGCAAGAGCCCACCTGGCATTCCGGGTCGGACGGCAGGCCTTTCGACCGATTCCCGCCGTGGACTCCGTGGCTGTCGTGATCGAACCGGACACGCATGGCCCGACAGACAGCGAGCTTAAAGCGCTTCGCGACCTGACGCGCGTAGCGTTCTCACGCCGCCGGAAGCAGATTCGAAGGATTCTCAGGGATGCCCCGGAGTACGGCCTGTCTGCGGCTGCCGCAAACGCGGTGCTGGCGGAACTGGGCATCGAACCGACGGCACGCCCGGAGACTTTTGGTCCTGGCCTGTTTCTCCGGCTCGCGGCACAACTCAAACCGGCGGTCGAGAGCCCGGAGAGTTGAGGCCGCGCGGGCGGACCGGTATTGTATTCGTGACTCCTGTCACAAGGGCTATGAACACTCGAAGAATATCAGACTCGACCGTGCGGCGACTTTCCGGTTACCTCCGGTACCTCCGTCAGCTTTCGGCCGACGGACGTCCGGTGGTTTCGAGCCGGGAGCTGGCTGACGAGACCGGAACGACGGCGGCTCAGGTCAGGAAGGACCTCAGTCAGTTCGGTTCGTTCGGGCAACGAGGCCGTGGATACCCTGTCACCGCACTTCGCGATGTGCTGATTCGAATTCTCGGACTCCGCAGACAGTGGCGCGTGTGCGTCGTCGGAGCGGGTCGCCTCGGTTCGGCGTTGCTGGGCTACGAGGATCTCGCCCGCCGGGGGTTCGAGGTGGTTGCGGCGTTCGAAATCGATCCGGCGAAGGTCGGGCGCAGCGTACGTGGAGTGCCAGTTCTGCCCGTGGAAGAGCTGGAGCGCGAGATCGACATGCGGGGGGTGGAGATCGCCATCCTGGCGGTTCCGGATGCTCCGGCGCGCCAGCTGGCGCAACGTCTTGCAGCCGCGGGAGTGACCGGGATTCTCAACTTCACGTCGACCAAGATCGATCCCGGGCCCGGCGTTGCGGTTCGCGTGATGGATATCGCGGTGGAACTCGAGGGGCTCAGCTACACGATCGTGACCGGGGCCAGCGCGGGCGGGGCGGGCCCATGAGCCCGGCCGGATCGAAACTGAACATCACGAGTGAAGTCGGCCGGCTCAAGCGAGTGATCTGCCATTCGCCGGGGCCGGAGCTCACGGTCGTGACACCGAGCAACCGGGCCGACTATCTGTTCGATGACATCCTCGATCTCGAGATCGCCCGACGGGAACACTCCCGGTTCGTGGCTATTCTGTCGCGCTTTTCCGAGGTGCTGGAGATTTCGGATCTGCTGACGGAAACCCTCGAGATCCCTGAGGCCCGCTCGTACCTGGTGAACAACTCCGGGGACGCGATCCGGGAGCGAGCCACGGATCTCACCGCAGAAGAGCTCGCCCGCCTGTATATCGAGGGCGAGGAGAGTCGCGGCGGGGCGCTGGCGGGGCTCGTGAACGAATCCGGGTACGCGCTTCCACCGCTGCCGAACCTGTTCTTCACCCGCGATTCCGCAGCCGGCATCGGCGACCGCGTGATGGTCGCTTCCATGCGGCACGAAGTCCGGTGGAGCGAAGAGGTGTTGTCGCATGCGCTATTCTCATTTCACCCCGCGCTGCGAAACCAGGGCCTGCTGTACGATGGGTCGCAAGAGCGTCGGCTGAACGTCCGGCTCGAAGGCGGTGACGTGCATGTTCTCCGACGTGACCTGCTCGCGGTCGGTATGTCCGAACGGACGACGGCCGCCGGTATAGATCAGCTCGCCGAGGCGCTGTTCCGCGATGGAGAGGTCACGGACCTGCTGATCGTCTTGATGCCCCCGCACCGGTCGTCGATCCACCTGGACATGGTATTCACGGTGCTCGACAGGGATCTGTGCTGTATTTTTCCACCGTATTTCCTCGGACCTACCAGGCTTCCGGTGCTCCATGTCGGCAAGGGCAGGGCGGGTGTCACGGAAGCAGCAGACCTGTTTTCGGCCCTCCGCGATGTCTCGATTCCCCTGCAGCCGGTGTTCTGCGGCGGCGAGAGGCGCACGATGCAGGAGCGCGAGCAGTGGGCGAGCGGCTGCAATTTCGTCGCGGTCGGACCGGGACAGGTCCTCGCCTATGCGAGAAATGAGCACACGTTGGAAGCGCTCCATCGGGAGGCGGGGTTCCGAATCGTCACCGGCGTGGACTTCCTTACCGGTGATGAGGAGCCTGAACCCGACGAGCGGTTCGTGCTCACGTTCGAGGGCTCGGAGCTGGTGCGTGGCGGGGGAGGGCCCCGGTGCATGACCCTCCCCATCGAGCGTGAGCTGCTCGATTGAGTGATTCGGGGATCGGTTTCGAGCAGCAGTCCGAACTTGTCCGGCGGGCCCTCGATACGATCGCGAGGGCTCCGATCGCAACCGACGAGCTGGCGCGGGAAGTGTTCGGAATACAGTCGGCGCCAGCAGGACTGGCATCGAGGCTGGTGTTCGATCTGCTCGGCGCCGATCGTCGGGTGCAGGTCGATCGGACGGGTGTATGGAGTTCTGCCGAGCGACTTCCACGCCGAACGGACCGCCGCCTGGAGGAAATCGAATTCGCGGTCGTCGATGTCGAAACGACCGGCGGTTCGCCCACCAGGGGCGACAGGATCGTGGAATTCGCCTGTGTGCGGATGAGGAACGGGCGGATCACGGGAGGTTTCGAGACCCTCGTGAATCCAGGGCTTAATATCCCGCGCTGGATTACCGGCCTGACCGGCATTGATGACGAACTGGTTGAACCGGCTCCGCGGTTCGGAGATATCGCGGATCGGGTTCGAGAAGAACTGGTGGGGCGGGTGTTCGTGGCCCACAACGTCAGTTTCGACTGGCGTTTCGTGTCGGAGGAACTCCGAATGTCGAGTTCTGAGGTGCCAACGGGTGACCGCCTTTGCACGGTGAAGCTGGCACGGCGGGCCGTGCCGGGTCTGCGAAGACGGGGATTGGACTCTCTGGCCCGCTACTACGGAGTCGAAATCGATGGCCGGCATCGGGCCGGAGGAGATGCACGGGCGACGGCCACGATTCTCGCCCGCATGCTGGACGTCGCGAGCCGGGCCGGCATTGAGACCTGGTCCAATCTCGAAGCCTGGCTGGCCGGCCGTCCGTATGGCGGCGAGCAGCTGCCACGGGCTTCAGTGTAACTTCGGACAGGGAAGCGGTGGGGATGCCTCGCATCGAGTCGAGTGAAATTCGGGTGCAGACCGTCATGGCGGGTTCGTTGTGGCTCGATGGCGGCGCGATGTTCGGAGTCGTCCCCAAGACCCTGTGGAGCCGCCGGACTCACGCCGATGAGCGTAACCGGATTCAGCTTGCGATGCGGTGCCTGCTGATCGAGACGGAGGCCGCGACGATTCTCGTCGATACCGGTCTCGGCGACAAGGACGACGAGAAGTTCCACGACATTTACGGCGTGTCCAACGCCGGTGAGCCAACAAGGCTCGAGAGTTCGCTGCGGGCGATCGGTGTCGAACCGGGGCAGGTCGACATCGTGGTGAATACGCACCTGCACTTCGACCACGCGGGGGGCAACACGGTCAGGCGGCCCGACGGCCGGATTGAACCGACATTTCCGAATGCCTCGTACGCGATTCAGCGAGGTGAATGGGATTATGCCCGGCTCGACAACGAGCGGGTCCAGGCGAGTTATGTTGCTGACAATTTCATTCCCCTGGAGGCGGAGGGAAGGATCCGGTGGTTGGACGGCGAACGGGAATCGATCGTGCCGGGAGTCGAGGTGATCCGAACGCCGGGGCACACCCCGTTTCACCAATCCGTGCTCGTGACGATAGGCGACCAGCGCCTGTTGTACCTTGCCGACCTGGTCCCGACGATCGCACACCTGCCGCTGCCGTGGATCATGGGATATGACGTCGAGCCGCTGGTCACGCTCGAGTCGAAGCGGCACTGGATCGGGCGCGCCGTTTCAGAGAGCTGGTTGCTCGGGTTCGAGCACGATCCGCTGGTCGCCTGGGGAAGTGCCTCGCCAGGTGACCGACCGGGAAGGACGGAGTTGAAGGACGTGGTCGAAGATCCTCCGGATTTCGTTGAACAAGAGGAGGAAACATGATCGGAAGGTTCATGATATGCGGGGCGTTGGTCCTACTGGTGCTCTCTCCGGCCCGGGCCCAGGAGCCCCCTCCTCACCCCGAGTCGCAGGTGATGGCCGTCGTCAACCAGCTGTTCGATGCGATGCGGGCGGCAGACGCCGAGGCGGTGAATAGTCTGTTTCATCCGGACCTCGAGAATATGGCCAGCTCAGGTCTCCAGCGGGACGGCGTCCCGGTGGTCCGATTCGGAGACCTTGATGGCTTCGCTACTTCCGTTGGTGGAGCGTCCCCCGGGGACTTCGACGAGCGACTGGGGAATCCCCAGATACGTATTGACGACAACCTTGCGACAGTATTCACGCCGTACGCGTTTTACTTAAAAGGACAGTTGAGCCATTGTGGCGTAAATGTCTTTCTCATTGGACGTACGGGCGATGAATGGAAAATCGTCGGATTGGCCGACACGCGCCGCACACAAGGCTGCGAGGAGTGGTTGAAATGAGTAACGCTGATCGGACTGCTGTCATCGTCGGCGCCGCGCGGCTGCCGACAGGCCGGTTTCTTGGCGGACTGTCGTCTCTCCCGGCGCCGCAGCTCGGGGCCAAAGCGATTGCCGCGGCCGTCGAACGCTCGGGCGTGGACCCCGAAGCGATCGAGGACGTGATCATGGGCAATGTCGTCCAGGCGGGCATCGGTCAGGCCCCGGCGCGCCAGGCGGCGATCAATGCGGGACTGCCACCGACGATCCCTGCCATGACCATCAACAAAGTCTGCGGGTCGGGGCTGAAAGCCGTGATGCTTGCGGCTCAGGCGATTCGTGCAGGAGACGGCGCGGTCGCCGTGGCGGGCGGCATGGAGTCGATGTCGAACGTGCCGTACCTGGTGAGAGGATACCGCGACGGCGTGAAGTTCGGTGACCGGACCCTGATCGATGCGCTTATCCATGATGGGCTGTGGTGCGCGTTCGGGAACTGTCACATGGGAGGACACGCCGAGTACACGGCAATGAAGGCGGGAGTCTCCCGGGAAGACCAGGATGCGTTTGCGGTGGAGAGCCATCGGAAGGCCATCGAGGCGATCGATTCCGGGGCATTCACGGACGAAATCGTGCCCGTCGAGATCAAGGGCCGCAAGGGCCAGGTAACGGTTGTGGATACCGACGAGCCGCCGCGCCGTGACACGTCGATAGAGGCCATGGCAAAGTTGAGACCAGCATTCGCCGGAGACGCTCCACCGGAGGTGACCGAACCGTCGGTCACGGCCGGAAACGCACCGGGCCTCAACGATGGCGCAGCCGCAACCGTAGTGACGTCGGAGTCGTACGCCATAGCGAACGGGCTGGACATTCTTGGACGGGTCGCCGCATATTCGGTCGGCGCGACGGCCCCCCGTGACCTCTTCTTCGCCCCGATCGCAGCTGTCCGCAATCTGATGGACAAGGAAGGCACTTCGATCGACGATTACGGTCTGTTCGAGGTGAATGAAGCGTTCGCGGTGCAGGCGCTGGCGGACGCGCGCGAACTCGGGATGGACATGGACCGGATCAATGTTCGTGGCGGAGCGATCGCGCTTGGACACCCGATCGGTGCCTCGGGCGCGAAGATCCTGACTACGTTGTTGTACGCCATGCGGGACCTCGACGTGGACAAGGGAATGGCTACCCTGTGTCTCGGCGGTGGCAACGCGGTGGCCCTGAGCGTGGAGAGAGCATGAATCAACAGGTCTCGCAGGTGCTGGCCGACACTGCTTCCGAAGCTGCTTCCACGACGCTCGTCTGGCGACGGGTCGTGACGGTGGCGCTGGCGGCCGCCCTGACCGCGGTGGCGGCGAAGGTCGCCATGCCGTTGCCCGGGATTCCCGTCCCGTTTACGCTCCAGCCGGTTGCCGTCCTCCTCGCGGGCGCGTTGCTTGGCGCGAGTGGAGGATTCAAGAGCCAGTCGATCTACCTGGCCGCCGGAATGGTCGGTCTCCCGGTATTCGCCGCAGGTGGTGGATGGGCGTACCTGCTGGGTCCTACAGGTGGCTACTTGCTGGCGTTTCCGGTAGCTGCGTGGCTGGCCGGAGCGTTTTCCGACCGGTCCCGCAGCGCGGTGAGTATCGCGCTCGGTGCGGTCGTCGGTCTCGCGGTCATTCACGTGGGTGGAATCGCCTGGCTTGCGGCGCTGTCGGGGCGTGAAGCGGCGGCGGCGGTCGGACTCGCGCCGTTCTTTGTCGGGGACCTGCTCAAGGTCGCGCTGGTGACCCTGATCGGGGCAGGTTTCGGGGGTCGCGTTCGCCGCTGGATCGGCTGAGTCGGCTAATCGCCCGGTGTCGCCCGGCCAGCCGGCGGGCGAAAGGAAGCCGGGCGTGATCTCCGGACCGGATGGCGGAATTCGCTGGGGATGGCGGTTGCTGCTGTTCGTGTCGCTCGTATTTGCCATCGCAGCCGTATTCGGACGCCTGACGATCTGGCTGGCCGGCCCTCCGCCGGACGTCCCCGGC
>Ga0316193_10001446_pt1 | contig 15981 bp, 11 predicted proteins | sample MerIslsedime2_MG_FD_207735 | JGI IMG/M metagenome (GOLD analysis project Ga0316193, IMG submission 207735) | Coastal sediment microbial communities from Maine, United States - Merrow Island sediment 2 | ecosystem: Environmental > Aquatic > Marine > Coastal > Sediment | place: USA: Maine...
TGGCTCCGTGGTGGTGTCGGTCGTCGTCTCCGTGGTGTCGGTCGTGTCGGTCGTCGTGTCGGTGGTCGTGTCGGTCGTCGTGTCGGTGGTCGTGTCGGTGGTCGTGTCGGTGGTCGTGTCGGTGGTCGTGTCGGTGGTCGTGTCGGTCGTGTCGGTCGTGTCGGTGGTCGCGGCGGCCAGCGGAGCCGGCGGTTCACCGACCGAGTACATCGGCAGGCCGTAGTACGTCCACGACTGCAGGATCTTCTCGTCGTATGGGCTGATGATCAGGGTGCTGGCCAGGTATCGCTGCTTGGCGTCCCGCACCGCGGCGCCGAGCGAGCCGGGCCCGCCGCCACCGGTCATGCTCGCCACGTTCTCGGCGAACAGCGTTGCCAGCCGCTCGGAGTAGGCGACGATCTCGGTGTCGCCGTAGCCGTAGGTCGTGTGGGCGACCCACTGGGTGTTGTTCCGCGCGTACAGCTGCGCCCAGTCGAGAGTTGTCCCGACCTGGATGTCGGACACGCTCAGGCCGGCATGGCAACCCACGGTGAAGCCCAGTGCGTTGACGGGCGCGAGGGCGCCGGTCGGCGAACCCGGCTCGAAGTCGGCCGTCGTGACGAGGTCGGTCTCGTCGTAGGTCCCGACGCTGTCGGGGAGCGCCGGTAGGAGCGCCTCGAAGTCGTAGTGCGCATTCGGCGAGAACACGGAGTAGTCAGGCCGTGGGCCAATCGTGTCACGGAACAGATCCAGGTACTGGTTGCGGTCCCAGTCATCGCCGCTCAGTTGCGCAACCTCGTAGGACCCCGTCAGTTGATCGCGCACGGCTTGCGCACCGTCGTCGAGGAAGTCGTAGCCGGTGACCGCGGCGTCGAACGTGCGTGGGTCGACCTTGCCGCCGTAGGTCTTGAAATTCTCGAGTTGGGCGATGATCTCGTCGGTGGTCTCGACCAACCGCCCGACGTTGCGGTCGGGGACGTACAGCTCGTGGTCGCCGCTGAGGATCGAAATGCCCGCATCGGTTGCGTACGGGTCGTCACTGAGGAAGAAGCCGCTCGCCTGTGCGCCGGCGATCGGGGTCCCGGCACCGTTGGTGTCGAGCACGCTGAGGGCGAACGTCGACTCGTTGGAGTACTCGGCCAGGTCGGGAACGGCTGCCATCGGGACGACGCCGTCGCCTCCCACGATCACGATGTTCTCGACGGCGCCGTTCGCCCCGGCCGGACCGTTGGCGGTGTCGATGGCGGCACCGATCGCCTTGGCGAGAACGTTTCGCACATCGGGGTCACAGCCCGAGGTGTTGTACTGGTTCCACTCGGGGAGGCCATCGAGGAGGAGCAGCCCGGCGTCGACGCCGTTGACACCGTCAGTGTCGGCGATGGCTGCGAACACCTCGGCCGAACCGCCGACCGTTCCGTTCTCGACCGCTTCGAAGTCGAGGCGTGCGGCGTCGGTGACGTACAGGGTGTTGGTGCCCGGCGTGATCGCCAGAAGGGGGTCGACGTCCGCAGATGGGGTCGAGCTACCCGGGTAGCCGGATGATGCGGGGCACGCCGGTATGGCGGTGCGGCGGTCGAGGCGGACACGCAGGCCGTAGGGCTCCGGGCTGACATCGCCGAAGTAGCCGGAAACGACGACCACATAGGTCTTGCCGCTCACCAGCGCGGGGAGGGTGACTTCTTCGTCGGTGTTCGAGCGGCGACTGGAGATGTCGCGCAGGGCGTAGCCGTTCGCTTCTGGCGGCAACGTGAGGCCTACCGTCGGAGCGATCTCGGTGATGTCGAGCGCGATGTCGTCGACCACATCGGTGGGCAGCACGTCGTCGCCCGGATCGAGGTCGAACCGGTCGTCGCCGATGGCGGGGCGGTCGGGCAGCGGCGCACCTCGCAACGACACCGCTCGCGGGCCGTACACCGCGAGGTCGTAGTCGACGTCGGCCGGGATGTTCGACAGCAGGATGCGCGCGGAGGCGCCCGTGGTGCCGGCTGGCGCGACGAACGAGTACACGTCGAGTTCGCCGCTACCGCCGATGTAGCCGAGCTCCAGCTGGCCGTCGTCGAGTTGCGGTGCTGTCGGCGCGATGCTGTCCGCTTGCACCACGGTGACGCCGACGCTGTTCGAGTCCTTCATCCCAGGCGCGCCGTTCGGGCCCGTGGCCGTCACTGAAGCGAACGCCTGGAACTGGTTTGCGTCGCCGATCGTCGAGCCGGCTCGCACCGGGACGCTGAGTTGATAGCTGCCGCTGGCAACTCCGAGGATGCTGTAGCTCGGCGCAGCGGAGTCGACCGGGTCCGACGGCTCCACGGTGGATTCGCAACCGAGGCCGGCGGCGGGGCAGAACGTGGCGGCGACCGCGTTGGCACCCGCAGCGATCGCGAATCCGGCCGGCAGGCTGAGGTCGATGTCGACGTCGGCAGGTCCTCCGGAGATCTCGACGTCGACGAGGTAGTCGAAGGTCGGCTGCGCCGGCGAAGCGATGTTCTGCAGCGACGCGCCCTGCAGGTTCACGCTCTCCCACGGGATGTCCTCGGGTGCGGTGAACGCGAGCAGGATGTCGGCGAGGGTGAGCCCATCGAGCAGTGTCACTCCGCCGACTTCGACCCCGAGGAGGTCGATGAGCTGACCGAAGTCAGCGTCCGGACGCAGCAAGCAGGTGGCGGGGTCTCCCGCCGTGTTGAGCGGATCGTTGAGGACGTCGTCGGGGAGGCAGCCGGCGATCACGTCGCCAAGGGTGAGAGTGTTCTCGTCGCCATCGGTGCAGGCGACGGGGTTCTGCCCGCAGTCGATGATCGATTCGAGGCTGATTTCGGGACCGTTGGCGTCGGCGGGGATGCTGCGCAGACGAATGCTGCGCAGGCGGATCGACGACAGCGCAGTGTTCTCGAGGAAGATCGACCGCAGCCGGATGCTGCGCAAGCGAGCGTTCTCGATGTCGGTGGCCGTGGGGTCGATCGACCGCAAGCGGGCGCTCGTGAGACCCGAGAGCGGGACCTCCAGCACCGTGGGTTGGTCGACGTCGGCGCCGGCGAGCTGGGCTTCCCAGAGTTCGAGGTCACTGACTGCGGTGGCGAGTTCGGTGCTGCATTCAGCTTCCCCGATCAGCGCGATGCACCACGCGAGGTCGTTCGCGGGGCTCGGTGCGATCAGTTCGTCCGAGAGCGGGATCGAACGCAGGCGGGTGCCCTCCAGCAGGATCGACCGCAGCCGGATCGACCGCAGTCTGGTGCTCGACAGGTCGATGCTTTCGAGGGTGAGCGTGTCCGGAACGTACGCAGCCACGTCCTGGAGTGTCAGCGACTGCAGTGGGACGTTCTCGAACTCCGTGTCGACGAGGAGGGCTTCCCAGCCGCCTGGCACCTCCGTCAGTGGGATGTCCGACAACGGGATCGACCGCAGACGGATGGAGCGCAGTCTCGCCGACGCAGTGTCGATCGAGCGGAGGCGAGCGGAGTCGAGCTCGATCGAGCGGAGTCGGATCGATTCGAGCGCGATCGACCGCAGGCGGTTCGCCTTGAGCTCGATCGAGCGGAGGCGAGCAGCCTCGGGGCTCGTGCCGCTCGTGTCGATCGAGCGAAGGCGGATGTCCTGGAGCTCGATGCTCCGGAGCCGGATCGAACGAAGTCGAATCGAACGCAACCGCGCAGAGTCGAGCGTGCCGTCCTCGTTCGTCGTCGCGTCGGAGACGAACTCGCCGCCGATCAAGCCGCTCGGGACCGAGGTGGCACCCACTTCGACGGTTCCCGCCGCCAATCCCTTGGCCTCGTAGTTCGTCGTGTCGACGCTCAGCGCCGGATCGGCGAGTTCGAGCCGTGCCTGCTCGAACGCACCGAGGTCACACGCAGGACCCGCCGGACGGTCGGTGCCGCGCTGATCGGCGGTGACACCGGAGACGCAGGCATTGCCATCAACAGTGACGGCATCGAGCGCCGGACTACCGTCGAGCAAACCGGCCGTCGGGGTCGGGCCGCCGCTGTCCTGAAGGGCGCCCACGAGTATCGGCGCGACGATCTCGGTGCCGCTGGTGTTGCAGCCGCTCGTGCTACTGACGAGATTCTGCTCGCGGAGGAGAACTCCGCCGCCGCAGTTGCGGGCAGCGGAACCATTGGAGCGAAGGTTGTCGCCCACGATCGAGAAGCGGACGTCGAACGCCCCGCTGTAGCGCTGGAGCCCGGCGACTCTGCTGTAGGTCGAGACATTCCGCACCACGGTGGTGTGGAGCAAGTTGATCGTGTTGAAGCTGGTGACACCGGCGCCGAACGAGGCGCTGTTGCCGTCGATGGTCGTGTTCGTCACTGTGGCGGTGCCCTCGTTGAGGAGCCCGCCGCCCTTGATCGAGGCATGGTTGTCGGCGATCGTGCTGTCGACGATGGTCAGCGTGCCCTCGTTGAGGATGCCGCCGCCGGTGTACGCGCGGTTGCCGGTCACGGTCGACCGGATGAGAGTGAGCGACTTGCCGCCCTCGACCTCGAGGCCTCCGCCTCCGTCGTCGTAGGGATTCGACCCGCCGGTGACGGTGATGCCGTCGATGGTGACGTTCTGCGCATTGACCTGGATGACGCGGTCATTCGATCCGTCGAAGCGGATCGTTGTGGCGCCCGGGACCGTCGCGCGGAGTTCCGTGCCGTCCTGGCGGATGTCGAGGGCGGAGTCGATGACGAATTCGCCGGGCGCGAGGTCGATCGTGCCACCTGCAGCAACGGCGGCGACCAGCGATGCGCTGTCGCTGACGGCGAGAGCGGGGAGTACCGCGGGTGTCGCGGCCTCGGTCGGCCCGGTGGCCACGAGCGCGGAGGCTCCCAGCGCCATGAGACAGAGCGCCGCGATTCTTCGCGATCGACCACTTTCTGTGTTCGTCGTACTGGCGCCGAAGATCCGCTTGCTCATCGCTCTCTGTTCCCCATTCCGTACTGCGACCGTCCGACCGCAGTGCAAAGACCGTAGACCTGGGAGTTCGCCGGCACAAGGTGACGTGAGCATTGTCACAAGCCGTTCGTTCGACAGAGTGGTGAGTCTCGCGCGCTGAGTGGTATTTCGGTCCGATGCGGCCCGCTCGTTGATGAATTCCGGAGTCGCGTCAGCAGTCGCCGGAACGGTGCGTGGTCCCAGGGGCCAGCTCGCGCAGCGCAGGCAGGACGTGTTCGGCGACGAGGTTGCACTCGGCGAGATGGGGGTAGCCCGACAGGATGAACGCGTCGATGCCGAGGTCCATGTAGCTGCACAGCTTCGCCACCACCTGATCGGGGTCCCCGACGATCGCGGCGCCGCACCCGGACCTGGCGCGGGCGATGCCGGTCCACAGATGGTCCTCGACGAAGCCGTCGTGGTCCGAGGAGTCACGCAACTCGGCCTGGCGTGACACGCCGGCGGACGCGGTGTCGAGTGACCGGTTGCGGATGGCCTCGCCCTCGGTGGCGTCGAGCTTCGAGAGCAGTCGCGTCGCGGCTGTCCGCGCCTGGGCCTCGGTCTCGCGGACGACCACGTGGGTGCGGTAGCCGAAACGCAGCGTCCGGCCGTGGCGCTCGGCCCGGGTCCGCATGTCACTGATGATCGATGCGATCTCGGGCATCGTGTCGGGCCACATCAGGTAGACGTCAGCGGCTGCCGCAGCGACATCGCGGGCGGGTTCCGAGAGCCCGCCGAAGTAGAAGGGCGGGGTAGCGGGCTCGCCCGCCCGCGTGCGCGCCGCCGTGCGGTCGACGGCGATCCGGGGTGCGTCGAGCGTCAGATCGTAGAAGTCGCCCTGGTGGTCGATCGGTTCGCCGGCGAGCAGCGCCCTCAGGATCGTCATCACCTCGAGTGTCCGGGTGTAGCGCGGATCACTCGGCAGCTGTGTGCCCGGGAGGTCGGAGCTGATGATGTTGATCGTCAGTCGGCCGTCGAGCATCTCGTCGAGCCCCGCGAGCTGGCGGGCCAGCTGGGGCGGCCACATCTCACCGCACCGCACGGCGAGGAGCAACTTGATCCGTTCGGTGATCGCCGCGATTCCGCCGGCGAACGGCACGCCGTCGATACCGAGCGCATAGCCCGACGGCAGCAGGACGTTGTCGAACCCGTTCGCCTCCGCCGTCGTCACGATGTCGCGGCAGTGCATCCAGGACGACCGCAACGAGGCATCCGCGACGCCGAGGAACTCGTAGTCGTCGTCACACAGTGCAGAGAACCAGGCGACCTCAGGGCCACTCGCCGTACTCATGGCATCGGCTCGCCACGGCCGGCGACGAGGATCTCGTACCACTGGCTCGGATCGATGTCGACCTCGGTGGCTCGAGCGCCGGCGCGGATGCGATCGGGTTGCTGGGTGCCGATGATCGGCACCACGCCGGCGGGGTGCCGCATCGCCCAGGCGAGCAGGATCGCGCTCCGGCTGACCCCGAACTCGGCGGCGAGACGATCGCAGACGTTTGTGACGGCCCTGGCGCGCTCGTGGCTGGGATCACCCCCGAGTCGTCCGCCCGCGAGCGGGCTCCACGCCAGGGCGAGGAGGCCGTGCTCCATCGCATGGTCGAAGGTTCCGTCGGTGATCGCATCGAGCGCAAGCGGTGAGAACTCCGGTTGGGTTGCCGCGAGCGGTGCCTCGAGGTAGCTCTGCAGCGCGCGCGTCTGGGCGACGGTGAAGTTCGACACGCCCAGTGCCCGCACTTTGCCGGAGGCGACGAGTTCGTCGAGCACCCCTGCCATATCGGCAGGATGGGCCAGCAGGTCGGGCCGGTGGATCTGGTAGAGGTCGATCGTCTCGACCTGCAGCCGCCGCAGCGACGCTTCGCATGCGGAGCGGAGGAAGTCGGGACTCGAGTCGTACGGTACGGGCGGCGTGATCCCGCCCTTGGTGGCGAGCACCATCTGGCCGCGTAGACCCGGCGTCTCGGCGAGCACCCGCCCGAGGAGTTCCTCCGCCGTGCCGAATCCGCCGCCCGGTGCCGGTGCGCTTCCCTCGTAGCCGTAGATGTCGGCAGTGTCGATCAGGGTCATCCCGCAGTCGAGTGCGGTCTCGATCTTCGCGCGTCCGGTTGCCACGTCGGTCCCGGCGAAACGCCAGCATCCGTACGCGATCGGTCCGATGTCGGCGAGGACCCCGTTCACCCGCCCGAACCTACTTCCCCCGCCCCGCGACCCGTCACCCCGACCCTCCGACCCGACCGATCTGCGCCCCTTCAGTCCCACCATCCGATCTGCGCCCCGAGAGCCCCGGAAGGCGGGACTGAGCGGGCACTGATCGTGCGATGGAACGGAAGGTCAGGTCCAGCGGGCGATCGTCGCGGCGATCCGATCCGCGGACTCCTGCGGTCGCGCGGTGACCGCCCGATAGGTGAATCGCAGCACGATCCATCCGGCGGCCGCGAGATCGGCGTCGCGCTCGCGGTCGCGCTCGAAGGTCGATCGCTGGAGTCCGTGGTAGGCCCAGCCGTCGCATTCGAGGATCACCGGTGTGCCGATCACCCAGAAGTCCACCTCATGGCCGCAGATCACCGGATGAAACTCGACCGGTGGCAGTCCGTGGCCAGTGATCAGCCGGCGCATCGACTGCTCCAGGAGTGAATCGGTGGGCTTGCGGTCGATCGACCATTCGCCGACGGCGTGACGGAGGGCGACGATGCCTGTGCGCCCGTGCTCGGAATGCTGGATCACGACGGTCTCGAGGGCGTTCAACGTGGCCAACCGGTTCGAAATCACGTGACCGACGGCGTCCGACACGGCGGGTTGATCGACGGCGCCGAGGTCGAGCAGGGTGCGCAGCACGTTGGTGCAGGCGATCCCCAGCCGACGCTGCGGGGTGAGGCGTTCGAGATCCCTGGGTCGATGGATCACGATGTCGTCGAGGGTGGGGAATCGCCGTCGAGAACCGACGATGATGACATCGACAAGATCGTCCTCCGGCCGCGGGATGCCCCACAGGTGCGCAGCCGATCGGTGCGACGCCAGGGCCGTCGGGCCGGCCGCGAGGACGGCGGCCATGATCCGTTGCTCCGGCGTCTTCGCCGTGCCGTGGAGTCGGGCGACGCCGGGATACACCTGCTCGAGTTGGCCAGCAGCGATCGCTCGGTACCAACTCGAGCGCGACAGCCCGCTCATTGCTCGGCTGACGAGTCCATGGTTGGTGGTCGCGAGGTGATCGAGTTCCCCAAGTCGCATACACCGGAGTGGGGGCTCGACTATCCCACCGGAACCCCGTCGCGAGTTCGACCGATCAGTGCCCCTTCGGTCCCGGAATCCGGAACTCGCCGGGCATAGATCGGGCGTTGGGACGGTGCGGGCGCAGATCGGGTCACTCGGCCCGCAGGGGACGGTGCGGGCACTGTGGGGGTCCAAGGAGGAGGACTACGGTCGAAGGTATGGAGACGATCGGCTACGGGATCATCGGCAGCGGGATGATGGGTGGCGAGCACATCCTCGACCTCAACCACATCGACGGAGCGAACGTTGTGGCGCTCGCCGATCCGGTGACGACCAGCATCGAATGGGGACTGGCGTGCATCGAGGCCGGCCCCGGCGGCGCCACGGCGAAGGACGCCACCAACACCTATGCCAATCATCGCGACCTCCTCGCCGACCCGAACGTCGACGTCGTGGTGATCACGACGCCGAACTTCACGCACGCCGCGGTGCTCGCTGATGCGCTCGCCACCGACAAGCACGTGCTCGTCGAGAAGCCGCTGTGCACGACCGTCGAGGACTGCATCGCCGCGCGCGACGCGGCCGAGCATCGAGACGCGATCACCTGGATGGGGTTGCAGTACCGGTACATGCCGACCCCCGCTGTCATGCTCGAACAGCTGGCGACCGGCGTCTGTGGCACGACCCGGATGGTGTCGATTCGCGAGCACCGCAATCCGTTCCTCGTCAAGGTCGGCAACTGGAATCGCTTCACCCGGAACACCGGCGGCACGCTCGTCGAGAAGTGCTGCCACTTCTTCGACCTGATGCACCTCGTCGCGGGCGCCCGCCCCGTTCGGGTCATGGCGAGTGGTGGCCAAGACGTCAATCACCTCGACGAGTACTACGAGATCGACGGCCGGGAGGAGCGCTCCGACATGCTCGACAATGCGTTCGTCATCATCGAGTTCGCGAACGGCATGCGCGGGGCGCTCGATCTGTGCATGTTCGCCGAGGGCGGCCGCTTCGAACAGGAGATCACCATCACCGGCGATGCCGCGAAGATGGAGGCGACCGTGCCGGGTGACACCGTCTGGCTCGGCGAGCGCTCAGCAGCAACGATCGGCGCCGGCAACATCGGTGCAGCGGTACGGGAGATCCCGGCCCCGATGGATCCACGCGTGCCCGACGCCGAGTTCCACCAGGGAGCGAGCTACATGGAACATCTCGCCCTGGCTGATGCGATCAGTGCGGGTCGGCCCGAGGCGGTGACGATCACCGAGGGGATGTGGGCGGTCGCGATGGGCGCGGCAGCGCACCGTTCGATCCACGAGCGGCGACCCGTCGAACTGATGGAGTTCGGGCTCAGCTGACCGGCTCGGTCGGCTGCGTTCAGCCGTCGGAGAACGACGAGAGCAGTTCGTCCATCGACGTGACACCCACCTCGAGTTCGAGACCAGCGGCCACGCGCTCCACCAGCGGTCCGAACTCGATCACGGCGGACCGGATCATGGCCCAGGACCACGCGATCACGCCCGGGTCGAGCGGGCGCACGCTGATGGCGTGAGTGTGCCGGAACACGATGGCTTCGTTCCGTTCACTCAGTTCGAAGCCGGCCATCGGCAGGTTCGTGTTCAGCGTGCACAGGAATCGAGCGAGTGCGTCGACGTGCTCCATGGTCACCGCGTACGGCAACGCAACGAAGTACTGCAGGACCGGAGGGTCATCGAGGTCCGGCACGAAGAAGGTGTTGATCCGGAGATGACGGTCGGCATCGAGCGTCGGATCCTCGATCGGCACGACGAGCTGCGGCGGAGCGCCGAGCGTCGGGGGGACCAGCGTGGCGTCGATGCCTCCGTCGCGGAACTCGGTGACGAGCACCTCCAGCAGCTCCGGGAGCTGCTCGAGGTCGCTCACATCGCCTCGGCTTTGGACAGCTTCTGCTCGATGAGGAGCTGACCGGACGCAGCGAGCGCCTCCTCCGAGTCGATGTTGACGGCGCTGAGGAGCCGGAAGGCATCGTGGAGACGTCGGTCGTTGGGATCGAGGATCATCTCGGCGATGTCGGCATGTTCGTTCGCCGATGCGGCCGCCAGTGCGCCGGTGACGAAGTCCTTGTCGCCGTGGCTGAGCGCGTCGCGTAGTTCGGCGGCGGTGCGAGCGTTCTGGCTCGCCGATCGTGCGAGGCGGTCGGCCTCGGCGATCGCCTCGTTGCGTTCGGCCTCGCCCTCGACGAGGTCGTGCGCTTCGGGTGTGTGGCCGGAGCCCCGATCCCGCTCGTTCTGTGGACCTGCGGGGATGACCTTCGACATGTCGTAGCCCTTGCGCCCCAGATCGATGTACGAGCGCCCCTCGTCTTCGAGGACGTCGGCGTGCGTCGGCGCGCTGATGTCTGACTTCTGACGATCCTCGTGTCGGGCCTTCGACTTCTCGCGGGCGTTCGACGTCTTGGCGGCGATCTTGCCGACGGCATAGACCCCAGCGGCGATCGCGGCAGCGAGGCCCAGACACCAACCGACGGGACTGCCGACGATGACCAACGCGCCCGCAGCGATGCCGAGCGCGCCGGCTGCGATCTTCAAAGCGTTGATCGCGACCTTGAACTTCTCGGACGCGACGAACGCCGACTTCCAGCGTTCGCCCTCCGGGCTGAGCATCGTCTCGCCTCGACCCCGAGTCAGTCGGCACAGCTTCATCACGGCCTTGCCGCCTCGCCACGATCCCTGGATCACCATGGCGCTGCCCCCGACCACGCCGAGTGCTCCGGCGGCGACTCCCGCGGCCGCAGGAGTCGCGCCCTTTGCGACCTCGGCAGTGCCCTGCAGCACGTTGGTCAACGTGGCGATGCCGCGCCCGGTGCTGACAGCGCCGGTGGCGAGCGCTGCGCCTTGGTCCTTGGCCTTGTTGCGCGATTGCTTGGCCATTGCCGCGTCACCGAACTCGTCGGCCTCGATGTCCATGTTGATGGCGTTGTTGAGGCCCATGCCGGCGTCGATGGCGGTGAGCACGCCAAGCGCTCCGGCGCCAGCACCGCCTGCTGCCGCCATGTTGCCCACGGCTCCGGCACCTTCCGCGCCGGCGCTGCCGCCGACACCGAAGCCCGCGCCCGCTGCGCTGCCGCCGGCCACGGTGACGGCAGCGGCGGGCTTGCCGACCTCGGACTTCGCGCTTCCTGGCTTCTTCACCTTGCCTTGGTAGGGCTTCGCACCGGGTGGAGGCGCAGGTTGGCCGATCTGCGGGTTGGCGAGCGGGACCGGATGAAAACCCTGTTTGGCGAGCTCGCCCTCGACGTCGGCGTTGTTGTTCAGCGTGACGTTCGTCGGCGCACCGATCACGGGAGGACCGGATTTCTTCTTCTTGCCGAACGGCCACCACCTCCGCATCAACATGGCGCGGTTCACCGCGGCACCCTGCTGGAGGGTGTGGGTCAGTTCATGGGCCAGGAGTTCCTGGCCGCTGCTCGACGAGACATCGGGAACGTTGTCGCGGAAGTAGATGTCACTGCCGGTGGTGAACGCCTTGGCCTGGATGCGGTCGTTCAGCTCGGTCGATGTGGGCCCGGTGTGGACCTTGATGCCACCGAAGTCTGCGCCGAATGCAGATTCCATCTTCGATCGGGCCGGGTCCGGGAGCGGCTTGCCGCCCGAACGCGAGGCTCGGAGCATGCGGGTGGTGTCGGCGTCGAGATCGCCGCCTTCGGCGCCGATGGCCGGTGTTTCGAGGTTCGCCGCCCGCTGGATTCGCCGGACGCTGATCGGTGGGTGCAGCGTCGGCGCGCTCGTGCGGCGAATACGACGAAGTCGTCCGCCGACATTGACGCTCTCGCCGTCACCGTCGTCGTCGCCGGACGGTTCACCGTCGCCACCGTGGCCGACGGTGACAGCGCTGCGATGCACCCGGGGTGCCGTGTCGTCGCTGCTCTCCCGGTCGAGCACTGCAGTCTCGGATCGGAGGGTGCGTACGACGCGCGCGGCCACGGCATCGGCTTCGCGCTCGAATGGGTCAGACGCGGGGCCGACAGTGAGCTTCGCCTGGATGACCGCATCGTCGAGGTCGATCTCGGACTCGGGCGACTTGGCCTCGGGCGCGACCTTCTTCGGGGCCTGCTGCTCGGCTTTCCTGGTCTCGTGCTCGCCATCGAGGTCGCGCTGAAGGGGGTCAGCGCGCTCGATCATTGGCCCATCCCATCAAATCGAGGCTACTCGGGCGGATCAGCCGGTGCTGGTGTAGGCCGCGCGACGATCAGCCGGCAGTCACCGCTCGGTTCGCGGGAGCGTCGATGCGAAAGTCGAAGGCCGCATTCGCCACCTCGGTGGTGATGTCGACGAGGTCGGCGACGCTGATCCCGAGGCCCTCGTCGTGCGAGTACGTGCGGAGCCCGACGAGGTTGTCGACGAACTGGGCGCGGGTGACGCCGAGGTCGTCGGGGTGCGCTCGGACGCCGTCCTGTGAGAACAGGCCGTGGGCGAAGCCGGGGTCGTTGCCCTGTACGTGGGCGAGCGCGACGGTGGCGAACGAGATCAGTTCGCCGTGAACGTGGTGACGTTCGGTGGGATGTCCGACGTCCTCGACGCGCTCGGCGAACGCCTCTGCTCGCCGCGGCTCGCCGCCCCCCGCTCAGCCGGCCACCAGCCGCCCGGCCGGCACCGGTTCGCGTCGCGGTGACCGCTGTTCCGGATTCGGAGACCCACATCACCGAGTTGTCCGACGGACCGTTCGGTTCGACTCGTCGACCGGATGGAGATGACGACGTTGGGCCCTGGCCCGTTTGGTCGGGCGGGCGGACGATCGCGACATGACGGCTCGCCTCGCGCGCCTCGTTTCGCCGATGCCGTGGATCAGCGCGGCGTTCGTCGTCGCCGCGCTCCTGGCCTGCGGTGGTGGCGATGATGATGCCGGTGCGTCGACCCCGACATCGGCGACACCGGTCGCACCGACCGTGCAATCCACGACCGTGCCTGCCGCCACGGAGCCGGTCGTCGCTGCGACCTCTGCGCCGCCGGCGACCGCCCTGTGCGACGACGAAGTCGATGCAATGCTCGCTGTCGTCGACGGGTCGATCGATGGATCCCGACTCGCGCCGGGCGGTTCGTGGAGCTTCGACACCGACGGCGCCGCGTTCGCCGACCGGACGCTCCCGACCGCTGAGTTCGCGTATCGACTCGGGCTCGACTGCACGGTTCGGGCAGTGCAGCTGACCGCCGACGGCAGCGAGCGATTCGTCGTCGGGGCATGGACGGGCGAGCGCCGGGCATGGGTGGTGCAGGCGACCGATGGCCCGTCGACGCCGTACTCTCCCGACATCCGGTTCCAGTTGTTCATCGACCAGCCCGATGGGGAGTGGATCGAGGACCAGGCGGTGTGGGCCGGCACGCTCGACACCGGGGAGACGATGATCGTCGGCACCGCCGACACGTCGACCGGGTTGACCGCGAAGTCGTGGTGGGAGGAGGTGCCCAGGTTCGAGGACCTCGAGGTGACGATCGACGCGGAGCGATACGCCATCGATGCGCTGGCGCAGGCGGGCGCACGCAACGTGTCGGTGGCCGAGCCCGCCGACTTCGGGGTGGAGCTTGCAGCGGTGCAGTTCATCACGCCGGAGGGTCTGATTCTGATCGGCACGATCGGGCCGCCCGACTGGTTCGATCCGGCAGCGCAACTGTTCGACGGCGAGATGAGCGTCGAACAGATCGGAGGTGTCGACGTGTACGTCACGACTGGCGCGGCGGATGCCTATGCCGTCGGGTCCGTCGGTTGGATGTGCGGCGACTACGTCTGGTACATCGACGCGGTCTACGGCACCGTCGAAGAACTCACCGACTGGGCCACCACCGTCATCGAATCCACCGGCTGCTGACCGCCGGTGAACGATTCATTCTGGATCGGCGTCCGCGTCGAACGCTCGCCGGCGTGACCGACCGCGCGGCGGCCAGTTCTCTTCGGATCTGATCTCGGCAGTCGCGACTGAGTCCGGGGAGAACGCTCGGCGTGGGCCATCGCCGGCCACCCATCGGAAGTACCGTCGCACTCATGCGTGTGGAGCCGATCGACCTGCGACCGTTCTGCGAAGGATCAACGACCGATCTGTTCGAGGCGTTCGAGCCATCTGAGCTGGTGCAGTGCCGATGAACGGCCTGCGCCTTCCCGACGGGCTGAGACGGTCGCGCATCACCCCCGAGTTCGACGAGCACTCAGTTCCCGCCGGACTGCTCGCCGAGCACCGGGTTGCCGACGGCGTGTGGGGTCGCCTCGTCGTGAGCAGCGGGTCGCTCCACTTCGTGTTCGAGGACAGCGAGCCGATCGAGCCCAGGACGGTCGGTGCCGGTGAGGTCCAGGTGATCCCGCCGGCGCGTCCTCACCATCTCGAACTCGTCGGCCCGGTCACGTTCCACGTCGAGTTCCACCGCTGAGACCAACGAGGGAGCCGTTGATGCCGAACGAGTTCGAGGAGGAGTTCGAACACGACCACTCCGACGTCCGTGAACTTGCGAACAGCCATGCCTCGTCTGGGCTCTGACCGTGAGGTACACCGTGTGAGGTGGTTTGCGCGACACGGCCGATGGTGAGGCGGGCGTGGCTGCTCGCGCTGTTCGGGCTCGTCGTCGTGGGTTGTTCCACCGACGGCCCAGATGGTGCGCCGACTTCGATCGGGAGTTCACGCGTCGAGAGCGCGGCCTCCGATGTGTCGGGGGGAGAACGTTCGCTTCCGAACAGCACCTCGGCGTCCACTGCTCCGCCGACGACGTCCAGCCCGACGACGTCCAGCCCGACGACCTCGACCTCCACGACAACCAGCACGACGACCACCACCGAGGCGGTTCCGACGACCACGCCGTACCGCACCCCGCTTGCCGACCCTGCGCCTGCGTCGTGGGGCCCGACACACTCCGGGTACCCGGCCACCGACATCTTCATCGCCTGCGGGGCCGAGATCGTGTCGCCGGTGAACGGCGTGATCAGCGATGTGCGGAGGGTCGATTCGTGGGATCCAGCGGTCGACAACCCAGCCACCCGCGGCGGTCGCTCTGTTGCCGTGGTGGGCGATGACGGTGTCCGGTACTACGTGGCACACCTCGATGAGGTCGATCCAGCATTGGTCGCCGGCGAGCGTGCCGTGATCGGTCAGCGCCTCGGCACCGTTGGCCGGTCAGGCCGTTCGTCGGCGTGCCACGTGCACTTCTCCATCTCGCCTCCGTGCCCCGGCCCCGAATGGTCGGTGCGCCGCGGCGTGGTCAGCCCTGCCCCGTATCTCGACGCCTGGCGTTCTGGCGAGCAGTCGAGCCCCGCCGCCGAGATGGCTCGATGGGCCGCTGGCCATCCGACTGCCTGTGCTGATGCCATGGCCGACCCGTTCGCTCCCGACGCCTGATCGAGCGCATCTCGCGTCGACACGGATCACCGCGCGGCGAGCAGACGGTCGACGATGCACGATGCCGTCGCGAGGTCGATCCCGGCGAGTAGCAGCCGTTTGTGGCGACCGCTCGCGCCGGATCGGATCGTCACGGCGGACCGGCGCAGCCCGAACGTCTTCGCCACGAACGCAACAAGTGCTTCGTTGGCGCGGTCGTCGATCGGCGGCGCCGCAACGCGGATCTTGATGGCGTCACCATGCCGTCCGACGACCTCGGTGCGGCGGGTACGGGGCTGACCCTGGACGGTGAGTACGACGCCACCGTCGACCGAGGTGAGTTCGGGGTGTGTCTGGTCGGGCATGCGCCGTTGGAGCGGTGTCAGCGCGACGCGAGGACGTTCGCGAACAGCCCGAGGGTCGCTGAGGTGAAGGCGAGCATGTTCTCCGCCCGCTCGTCGATCCCGGTGAGGACGTTGCGAGTCGCCGACCGGGGTCCGTCGACCGCCAACCAGCTGTGCCCCGCCGGATCGCCGTAGGGGTTCGCCGGCCCCGCCGCAGAC
>Ga0316193_10001448_pt1 | contig 15975 bp, 14 predicted proteins | sample MerIslsedime2_MG_FD_207735 | JGI IMG/M metagenome (GOLD analysis project Ga0316193, IMG submission 207735) | Coastal sediment microbial communities from Maine, United States - Merrow Island sediment 2 | ecosystem: Environmental > Aquatic > Marine > Coastal > Sediment | place: USA: Maine...
CCACAGGCTCCAAAAATAAATGCTATGCTTTTTTTAGTAGCTCCAATCGACATTAATATTGCAATTTCTTTTTTCTTATCATTTACCAATAATATTAGCATTGAAATGATGTTTGAGAAGGCGACTAATAAAATTATAATAGCAACTAAAGAAAACAGAAGTTTGTCACTTTGGAACTGCTGCAAAAGATCCTTAGAGAAATCAAAATCTTCATAAGTCTCAACTTTCCAGTACTTGTTTATTTTTTTATCAACAAGGTTAGAATCAATTGTAGCTTTGATTTTCCTAGCATCTTTTAGAGGAATGCTCCATACAAAAAATCCATTATTAGATATCTCACTAGTTGAAACAAATGATGAAGAGTTAATAACTCTTACTAGTTCGATTGGAGCTATTAAAAATCTACTTCCTAGTGGAAAAACACCAGGGTCATAAAAGCCTGCTACATAAAAAGGAGTTCTCATTTCTTTAGAAGAGGTTGAACTAGCTGATGAATATCCAAAATAACCATTGTCTCCAATAAGGGCTTGATTTTTTTTGAAAGACTTAGGCAGCAATATTCCATAGCTGTTATTTAACATAGGTAAGACATATCCTTTTCCTTTAACAAAATAAATCCAAGGAGGGGAAGTTTCAGGCTCTTTATCAAAGTTAATTTCAGCTTTTGCATCAATTAATTTGCACTGAGATAAAGAGATTTTTCCATTAATTGGATTATTTTGAATCTTGCCTTTAACAAAAAGGGTCTCATTCTCAGTTGACTTAACATCAAAATAATTGGACTCTTGGGTATATAAAATTGCTAATTGAGCATCGAAGCTTTTTTCTACTTTTCCTTCTACAATGTATTGAATTTTGTCATTTAACCTAACGATTTGATGGTTTGATTGACTATTATTCTTTAAAAGAATCTGTTTCAAACCTCGACTCTCAGAGAATTTTTCTACGTAAAAAGGAGTATTCTCAGGTAAAAAATAATAAGGAATTGTTAGGTTCTTTAGCTGGACTTTTTTTATTTGAATATTTTTTAACACAGATTGGTTAAAAGATGCATTGACCGGCAAAAAAGATGCCCTGTCTTTTAAAGATGCTTCGTTTTTTTTGGTCAAAAGATTTTCAATATCTTCTGTTGTAGGTTCAATTAAAAGATCTGATAAGTTTGGGTTTTTTTCAGAAAGCGATAATATGTAGGTCATTTGAGATATAAAAGATGTCTGCGGTAGAGATCCGGATGAGTTCCTGTTTAAGGAAAGGCGCATAAATGCGCCACTTGACTCGTAGTCTTGAAATTCAAGTGTAGGAAAATCTTTCTTTAAGTTATCCAATCCATTGTAAGCCATTTTAACAAGATCTTTAACACTTCCATTTCCATCTAAGTCTGGTCTATTCCAATAATGGGGAATTTCAATATCTGAATCTGATGAATAAGGGTCAGTTAAGCTCGAAATCTTTTTTTCTCCAATTGTTTTTGTCTCATAAAAAGACTCAGATGAAAGGCTATCAATTAGGTAATAATATGATTTATAATATTCATCTGTTGGAGTAACTCTAACGGGAGCATTCAATGAAGTCAGTTTTCTAAGCCAGTTTTGTTCTAAACCGGAAGTTACTGATAGAAATATCAAAACGAGCCAAACTACTAGAGAAATCACAATAAAAGCTATAAGTGATATAACTGATGTAGAGATGGCTCTTTTTTTAGGAATTAAGTATTTGAGAGCAACAAAAATCTCATACATTACATTACTTTGCTTCTCTAAAACTCACGTGCTTGCGAAGTTTTTTATCAAATTTTTTAAGTTCAAGTCTTTCTGTTACATTTCTTTTGTTTTTTTCTGTCCAATAGACTTCGTTACTTTCTGTGCTTTTTAACTTAATTTTTTCTCGCGGTCCTTTTTTAGCCATTTGTCAACCTTTGTTTGATAGATAGACGATTTTACAAGATTGAAAATATAAGTCTCAAGTGTAAAAAGAAGCACGTGGTAGTGGAGACAGATCTAGGTCAGATCCTTTCTTTGATAAATTAAATTTTTGATAGCCGAGACCCGCTATCATTGCAGCATTATCTAAAGAAAGATCTTTCGCTGGCCAAAAAAATGGAGTGGAAAAATTTTTAGATTCAATCATTTTCTTTAAGGTCATACTCTGAGTAACTCCACCACCAAGATAGACTGCTTTTGCATCGATTTCAGTAATGGATTTTTCAATTTTTTCTATAACGTCTGAAAAGGCAGCTTTTTGAAAGGCTGCTGCAATATGTTTTTTTTCATTTTCAGCAATTTTAAGAGGACTGTTTTTATTGGAGCCTTGACCTTTAAGTGTGTATAGAACTTTTGTCTTTAGTCCACTGAATGAAAAATCAAATGGACGTCCTTTGATTACAGCTGGCTTAAAATTAAACTTTTGTGAATTGCCTTCTTTAGCAATTTTTTCAATTTCAGGTCCACCGGGGTAGGGAAGCTCAAGCATGGAGGCAACTTTATCAAAAGCCTCGCCTATAGCATCATCGATGGTTTGTCCGATTAGTTCATATTCCCCAATGCCATTTATCTTAACTAATATGGTATGACCTCCGGATAAGACTACCCCAAGGGATGGAAATATTTTTTTCTGCCCCATCATTGCAGCGTAAAGATGAGCCTCTACATGATTTATTCCAATAAACGGGATATTTTTAGCAAATGATAAGCTTTTCGCGCAGTTTACACCTACAAGCAAGGCGCCCATAAGCCCTGGTGCATAGGCAACAGCTATTAGGCCAATGTCATCTAAGGTGACAGATGCTTTTTTAAGAGCCTTATCTACTGCTAAGGTTATGACTTCAATGTGTTTTCTGCTTGCTAGCTCAGGAAAAACTCCACCATATTTCTTATGAAGATCTATTTGGGAAAAAATAATATTAGACAATATTGAATCATTTTCACCTACAACAGCTGCTGCCGTCTCATCACAAGTAGTTTCTATTCCAAGTATAAGCATAATGCTAATAGAATAGCAAAAAACTGATATTAGGGGAGTTTTTTTAAGTTTATAGATGCTGCTTTATCAATAATCCATAAAGCTTTATTTTGACTTGAGCCAATCATTTGGCATGGGTAGCTTTCTGATCCAGGTTCAGGAAATAATACTTTTTTTAAAATATCCTTTTTATTATCGCCAAGAACATACAAAACAATATTTTTTGATTTATTGATTGCAGAGAAAGTAAGCGTCATTCTACTAGTTCTTTTGGAGGGAACATAATTTGCGACAACAAGTTTTTCTGTTTCCTTGAGGGCCTCAGTATTTGGAAAAAGTGATGCAGTATGCCCATCATCACCAACTCCCAGCATGACTAAATCAAAAAGTTTTGAGTGAAGCTTTTTATTAATAAGCTCTTCATATTCTTTAGAACCTTGTTCAAGGTCGTGTTCAGCATTCATTCGAAAAATATTTTCTTTTTTTATAGGCATATTTTTTATCCCTGACTCCATAGCCATTTTATAGTTGCTTTCAGGATCTTCTGGTGGGACAGCTCTTTCATCACCCCAAAAAAACAAGATTTTATCCCACTCTATCTCACCCTTAAATTGATCAGAGCAAAGCATTTTAAAAATAGACTTTGGTGTCGATCCGCCTGAAAGCGCCACGCTAAAGTACTTTTTTTTTGAAATGCTCTTTTTACAAAGATCTATAAAGTGATTTACGCAGTAGTCAATAGTCTCGTCAAAGTCACCTGGAAAAACTAGATTTCGCCTGTCATCTAATGACTGAGCTCTTCTAATATTTGTGTCAATTATCATTTACATCCGAAAGTTTTGATAAAGTTTTAGTAAAGTGATTACTTATAGGCTGTGTGATCATTTCATTTGCTAGAAAATGACCCAACTCAAATTTCTCAAATTTAAAATGGTGTGGTAAATAGCATTGCTGAGTGTTGGAGGAGTCTACTTTAAGAGCTTCTGGTTGACTTTCTGATCTTTCAAAAATAATTTCGTTACCCTCATCTGCAAATACCTGAATTTTTAAAATATCACCTGAGTTAAATACTTTTTTTTCATCAATGTTTATTGTAATTCTTATAGATGAGCTTGATTTGTTAAACAAAATATGGTGAGTATTTTCTTCAATTTTTTTTTCTTTGTATGACCAATCTAGCCTAGAAGCTATCCAAAAAATTACATAGTATGCTTGGATTAAAAAATTTCTAACTAAGGGATTTTCTTTTTGATTTACATTTAGAGTAATTGAGGTTGCACTTGTTAACATCTTAAGTTTTTCTGACTCATAAAACTCTGATGATAAAATATCTCTAAAGTCTTCAGTTTTAAGCCAATTCAAGTCTACTAAACAACTTTCCCTACATTTAAAATTATTCATAATAAATTTTGAAAAGTCAAAGATGTTATTTGATGTCTCCGAATCGAAGATTATTTTTGAGGCTAATTCTTTTAAATGAAAAAGAAGTTTAGTTTCTTTACAAGGATCTTCGCACCAAAGCAAGTGAACCGGAAGATCTGGAATTAATAAGGGAAGTACTACATACCTTACTTTCTCTATATCATCTTTTCCAACGCCGATATCAATACTATCGCAGGCAACTTCTTTTTGTTCTCCAGGAGGAGATAAGATAGATACAGCAGTTTTTAAGTAGTTTTCTTTTGACTCGGGTTCATAAGTGATGAAAATGATTCTACATGGAAATTTTTCTATTAGATTTTGAATGGTATCTCTGACTAAGTTTAGTCGGTTGTTTCTTTCTGAATAAACAATCAAAGTAAATAAGTTTGCCTTATTTGTGTCTTCTTTACTAAAAGACTCCCATATTTTTTGAAGCTCTGATTCTATTTTTGCAGGTGGAACAATTTTTTGAGAAATCATTATTTTAAAGCTTTCTCCAACTGCGGTTGTCTTTTTTAATTAACTCATCTGCTGATTTTGGTCCCCATGTCCCGGATTCATAATTTGGAAAGTCTTTTGGAGAATTTGCTTCCCAATACTCTAAGATCGGGGTAAAAATTTTCCAAGACTGGAGAACTTCATCAGATCTAGCAAATAAAGTACTATCGCCATTAATGCATTCTAAAATTAGCCTTTCGTAGGCCTCCGGGGGGGCTTTGCCAAAATATGCACCATATCTAAAATCCATTTTAACGGGTTGTATTGGACTGCTAGGACCTGGAACCTTACAGTTTATCTTCATGGAAATGCCTTCATCCGGCTGAATTCGAATAGCTAAAACATTAGGCTCATTCTTATTATCTTTATGTTGGAATAAAACCCCAGGAGAGTCTTTAAAAATTACTGCAATTTCAGTCACCTTTTTAGGTAGTCGCTTTCCACCTCTAATATAAAAAGGAACTCCATCCCATCTCCAGTTATCTATAAAAAATCTGATAGCAGTAAATGTCTCAATATTCGACTTATCACTTACTTCATCTTCTTCACGATATGGCTTAACTTTTTCCCCATTTACAAATCCACCTTTGTATTGCCCCCGTACAACTGAGTTTTTAAAATCATCCTCAGTAAAAGGGCGAACGGATTGGAGTACTTTAACTTTTTCGTCTCTTACTCCTTTTTCAGAGAGGTCGACAGGTGGCTCCATTGCAATAATTGATAAAAGTTGCATCATGTGGTTTTGAATGATATCTCTAGTAAGCCCTTCTTCTTCAAAAAATTCACCTCTATTTTCTACACCAATATCTTCAGCAACCGTTATTTGAACATGTTCTATGTGTTTATAATTCCAAATTGATTCAAAAATAGAATTTGCAAATCGAAATACTAAGATGTTTTGAACAGTTTCTTTTCCAAGATAATGGTCTATACGATATGTTTGTTCTTCAGAAATGTGCTCTTGAATTTGGTTTTGAAGCTCTTTTGCAGAGTCCAAATCCTTACCAAAGGGTTTTTCAATAATAACCCTAGACCATTTTTCATCTGACGGATTATATATTAATCCATGCTTTTTTAACTTTTCTATGATAAGTGGAAAAAATTTAGGTTGTACCGACAAATAAAAAATTCGGTTACCTCCTGTAGCATGCTTAGAGTCAATTTCTGATAAAAAGATCTTTAAGCTTTCATATCCCTCATCGCTATCAAACTGAGATTGATGATAGAAAAGCCTTTCTTTAAAATTAGACCAAAACCCTTTATCAATAGGCTTGGTCCTTGAAAACTTATCGATATTTTCTTCCATATCATTTCTAAAATCGTCATGGCTTTTTTCTCTTCTAGCGACTCCAACACAGGCAAAGTTAGTAGGCAAATGTCTTTCTTTGCCTAAGTTATAAATTGCTGGAATTAACTTCCTAGCAGTTAAGTCACCAGTAGCTCCAAAAATAACTAGTGTACATGGATCTATTGACTTTACTATTTTTTCTGAATCTTCAAGGGGATGTGAGTTGTCTTTTTGCATATAAATAGCAATAATCTAATTTATAATTTTTGAGTATGTTTTTTTTGTTAGATAGAGCCATCATGGCTCTATCTATCTAAGTTTGGTTTCTAAATTTGTTTTTTTGCTAACATTATTAATACATCTTCATCCTTACTAGTTGCTGAGACTACTCCACCTTTTAGAATGCCTCCAAATGCTTTCATTTCAGCTTCTGACATAAATCTATCTAAACGTAAGTGACTATCTTTATATTCTCCGTCACTATGAATACGTCTTGAGGTTAAGAAATCATCACTTTGTAAAGAACTTTTAAAAACTATTTCAGTAAAAACATAGTTAGTTTTTCCAGTTGTTGGATTAATAGCTTTTAAAAGGACAACAATAAATGGACATTGATTTGTCAAAGTGCCTTGCAAGATCGAATGTTCACCCATTTCAGAGACCCCCATGGGAAGTGGGCGTGGTCCAAATTTTTCTGGCGCCAGATGCGAATTTCCTTCTGCTTGTGGAATAGTTGGGATAGATTCGATTTTTCCAGCTCCAATATTTTCCGTGAAAAGTTCTCCAAATTTTTCAGCAATTGGCCTTACTTTTTCTCTCCATATTGCTTTTAGTTTAGCGATATCCTCTTCCACTTCAGCAATAGTCATACTAACATGATCCGATTCTTTTAGTGCCATTGGTGCTGATGGTGCTGATGCTGCCATTTTTTGCTCCTTGGTTTTACTTAAGATTAAAAGAATTAATGAGATAGCATTTTGCTATTATATTTTTCAAGCTTTTTAGTTGTCTTGGTAAGGGATTTTTTAGATTAAGAAGATTTATTAGAAAATTTTGAAATTAAATTAAGGTATATATCCTAAACGCTTAGTTCTGTTTTTTTTGATTTTAAAGATAGCATGATTCTCAGAAGGAGCTAAAATTAAGCTCCCTCAGTGGATCAAATATTCACTAAAATATAAAAATTAGAGCAGCTCCCAATCACTTCCACAACTACCATTTGTGACATCTGATTCATGTTTAAATAGTCTTAGTAATTTAGTATCATCCTCAGGAGCAACGATTTCTTTTCCCTCTAGAAGATCCCTTAATGCTTCAATTTGTTTATCTGACATTGATCCATTTGAGTATAAGTAACTGCTATCTTGTGAATTTTCGTCCACTCGATTAGAGGTGACATAATTACTTGTCATATCAGCAGCAGCATAGCGCTGTAATATTATCTCTGTTGAAACACCAATAACTCTTTTTGTTGTACTATCACGTACTTCTACTTTGATCATAATAAACGAACGATCCGAATTTTGCCCTCTTAAAGTTGCATTATTACCCATTTGGATAGGCTTCAGAGGAGTCGGATATTTTGAATTTCTAAATAATGCCTCTAGTTGAGCTATCAGATCGAGGTGAAGCTTTTGATGAGCTTCAGGAATAGATTCGATTTTTCCAGCTCCAATCTTTTCTGTAAAATATTGCCCAAATATTTTAACAATGCTACCTACTTTTTCTTTCCGTATCTTTGTTAGTTCAGAGATAAATGCATCCAATTGATCAATAGACATATTACCATATGATGCTGTTGCTAGTGTTGTCGATGAAGTTGCTGCTGCCATTTTTTCTCCTTTTGTTTTACTTAAAATTAAAAGCTTAAAAGAGATAGCACTTCGTTATTTTGTTTTTCAAGTTTTTAATTAAAAAATTAATTCAATCTAAATAGATCAAAAGGATTTGTTAAGATATGTTTGCAGCAAAACTACAGCAGACATTGAGTCTAAGTTTTTAGTTCTTTTTTTTCTTGTAGCCTTGGTATCTCGCATTAAAACATCTGCTCCTTTAGATGAAAGTCTTTCATCCATGTAGTCAACTTTGATGTTTATCTCACTTTCTAGGGCCTCACCAAACTCTTTTACTTGTTTTGCCATAGGTCCTTCTAAGCCGGATAAAAGAAGTGGTAGGCCTATAATGATTTTTTCGATGCTAAAAGGCTCTTTTTTTAATTCACTTGCTACTCTTTTAGCACTTTTTTCAGGTGATTTGTCGGCTTGAACTACCTTATGAGGAAAGGCAATTGTTTTTGTATCATCTGTTAGGGCTAAGCCTATTCTTTTTTCACCGTAATCAATTGCAACTATTTTTGACATGTTTTGGCTGCTTTTAAAAATTCACAAAATAATGGATGAGGATCCAATGGTTTAGACTTAAACTCTGGATGAAATTGCACTCCAAGCATCCAAGGATGGTTTTTATTTTCTGCAATCTCACATAAATTTCCTTCACTAAATATTCCACTAAAAAGCATTCCGTGCTTTTCAAATTCGTCTTTAAATTCATTGTTGAATTCAAATCGGTGACGATGCCTTTCTTGAATGATTTTCTTTTTGTATGCTTGAAATGCCAATGACTTGGGATTTAAGGTACATGGATAGCTACCAAGTCGCATTGTACCACCTAGCTTTGCTTTTTTTTTCTGTTCTTCCATTAACGATACAACGGGGTATTTAGTGTTTTTATCTACTTCGATTGAGTGGGCTTCTTTCAGCCCGATAACATTTCTAGCAAAGTCCACTACCATAATTTGAAGTCCGAGGCATACTCCAAAAAAAGGAATGTTGTTTTCTCTACAGTACTTTGCAGTGATAAGCTTTCCAATCCAGCCTCTTGATCCAAATCCGCCAGGAACAAGATATCCATCGCAAGGTGGAAGTAGGCTTAAATTGTCGACTTTGTCAGATTCAATTTGAATGATTTTTAACTTTAACTTATTAAATATTGCTGCGTGATCCAAAGCTTCATATATAGACTTGTAGGCATCTTTCAACTCAATATACTTTCCAACTACTCCAATGGTAACTTTACTTTTAGATGATTTCAGCGTTTTTAACATATCTTGCCATTTGCTTAAATTAGCGTCGTTTATTGGTAGGCTGAGTTTTTTTAAGATATGAGAATCTAGTCCTTGTTGATGCAGGCTAATTGGGACTTCATAAATGCTTTCATCTACGTCTTTTTCATCAAAAACAGACTCTTTTGCAACATTACAAAATAGCGAGATTTTATCTTTAATCTCCTCGCTCAGAGAATTTTCTGATCTACATAAAATAATATCCGGTATTATTCCAATTTGCCTTAATACCATTGCTGAGTGCTGAGAGGGCTTGGTTTTTACTTCTCCAGCAGCTTTAAGATAGGGGACATAAGTTAGGTGAATATTAATGCAATCATTTGGATGTTCATATAGAAACTGCCTGATCGCCTCTAAAAAAGGTAAACACTCAATATCACCCACAGTTCCACCAATTTCTACTAATACAACATCAATTTTTTCTTGTTGCTTAGAGCAATCTTTTATATTTTTTTTAATCTCATCTGTAACGTGAGGTATTACTTGGACTGTTTTACCTAAATATTCTCCATTTCTTTCTTTTTTGATTACAGCTTCATAAATTTGACCAGATGTTGCATTTGATTTTTTATTTAGTGGGCTGTTTGTAAAACGGTAATAGTGTCCCAAATCAAGATCGGTTTCTGCTCCATCATCTGTTACATAGACTTCTCCATGCTGAAATGGGTTCATAGTTCCAGGATCAACATTGAGATAAGGATCAAGCTTAAGGATTGCAATATTAAGCTTTCTTGATTCTAATAAATTGCCAATAGCTGCAGTGGTTAACCCTTTTCCTAGAGAGGAGACAACACCGCCTGTTATAAATATGTATTTTGTGTGCACAAGTATCTCCTTAAATTAACTAAGTCACTTGGAAGATCAACAGAAATCTCAGCATCATTGACAATCACAGTATGAATATCATAGCCATTCTCTAGAATTTTAAGCTGTTCTAAGTCTTCTTTTAATTGCATTGGTGTGTCTGGTAGGTCCATTAGCTTTATTAGAAATTCTTTTCTATAAGCATATACGCCAAGATGTTGATAATATTTAGTTGCATTGTAAGGGATGGTGGACCTGCTGAAATAAAGAGCATTTCCAATTTTATCAAAGACACACTTTACAATACTTGGTGAGTTTGCTTTTTTTAAATCTTTAATAAGTATCAAAGGGGTTGTAACTAAGGTTTCTTTGTTATTGAAAGGATTTAGCATAGCATCAATTGTAGATGGCAAAATGCAAGGATGATCACCTTGAATATTTACAACTACATCACTTGGTTTGATTTCTTCCAGGGTTTTTAAGGCGTATGCAATTCTTTCAGTGCCATTTTTGCATGCTTTTGTTCTGATAACTTTTGCGGAAAAGGACTTCGCCTTTTCTTCGATTAAATCGCTATCAGTTGCGATATAAATTTCGTCAAGCGAGCGACACTTAAGTGCATTTTCATAAGTTCTTTGAATTAAAGGCTTGCCTAAAATATCTTTTAATAATTTTTGAGGAAACCTCTTACTCTCTAAGCGGGCTGGTATAACACCGATGTTTTTCATAGCTTTTAAATTATTTAAGAAAACAGATTAAGAGAAAAGGAATTTTAATGCTTCCTGTTGTCTAAATCAATGATTTAGGTAAAATACAGAAAATTATACGGAAAAATGCTATGCACAATAAAAGCTCTTTGCAAAAAAAAAGATTGTCATATGTCCCTTTAGTTCCTGAAGCTGTTAAAGCTTTAAGAAAACTAAAGGTTGTTTCAAAAGAAAAAACGGAACCTCCAAGTGATCAAGCGGAAATTAAAAAAAAATTTAAAAAAACCTATGGTCAGCCAATTGTAGCTTTTGAAGTAGGTGCTGAAACAGAAAAAAAAACATTAAAAATTGGAGTGGTTTTTTCAGGTGGTCAGGCAGCAGGAGGACACAACGTTATTTCGGGGCTTTTTGATGCTATTAAAGATTTTCATGAAGACGGAAAATTATTTGGCTTTTTGAATGGTCCAATTGGAATTGTAGAAAATAAATATATTGAGATCACTAAAGATAAACTTTATGAGTATCGTAATCAAGGGGGTTTTGACTTAATAGGATCTGGTAGGACTAAGATTGAAACAGAAGAGCAACTTAAATCATCGCTCGACACCGCTACAAAACTTGCAATAGATGGCATTGTTATTATCGGGGGAGATGATTCTAATACAAACGCTGCTATTTTAGCTGAATACTTTCTGAATCATAACTGTAAGACAAAGGTAGTAGGCGTTCCTAAAACAATAGATGGCGATTTGAGGTCAAGTGACATTGAAATGTCTTTTGGATTTGACACAGCGTGTAAAACCTACAGTGAATTAATAGGAAACATTTGTAAGGACGCTTTGTCTGCTAAAAAATATTATCACTTTATACGACTCATGGGAAGGTCTGCATCTCATATTGCTCTTGAATGCGCATTTAAAACCCAACCCAATCTTACGCTAATTGGTGAAGAAATAATGCATAAAAACATCTCATTAAAAGAGATTGTATCAATGATTACTGAGTTGATCATTAAGCGAGCAGAAATGGGGAAAAACTATGGAGTAATTCTAATCCCCGAAGGGATTATTGAGTTCATAGGAGAAGTCAAAACACTGATCGATGAGCTTAATGTAATACTAGCTAGCGGCTCAAAGCATTTTGATGCTATAAATAAGTCCAAAGATCATATGGAGGTATTGGCTTATCTTAAACAAAATCTAAATATAGAATCTTTTTCTTGTTTTGAAATTTTACCAAAAGATATTCAAAAGCAACTTCTTTTAGATAGAGACCCTCATGGCAATGTCCAAGTCTCTAAAATAGAAACAGAAAAACTCTTATTGGACATGGTGAAAAAAGAACTAAATGAAAGAAGTTTCAAAGGAAAGTTCAGTGCTATAGCTCACTTCTTTGGATATGAAGGTAGGTCAGCACTGCCAACAAACTTTGATGCAAACTATTGCTATAATTTAGGTAGGCTGTCAGCTCTTTTAATAAACCAAGGCCTTACAGGTTATATCGCGTGTGTTAAAAACCTTAAAGAGTCAGTTGAAAAATGGCAGTACTGCGGCCTGCCATTAACTATGCTTATGAACATCGAACATAGACATGGAAAGCAAAAGCCAGTAATAAAAAAATACTTAGTAGATCTTAAAAGTCACTCTTTTCTAGAATTTTCTAAATTAAAAAATTATTGGAAGTTTGACGATCAATATTTACTTGTCGGTCCAATTCAATTTTATGGAGATAAAGAACTTACAGAGTCATGTCCTTTTACTCTGTGATTTTATCAATTTCTAGCAAAGAATCATCTTTTGATTGGATAAGCTCAATAGTTTTCCATTTGCCGCTTTGATAGCGCAAGTAGTAAATAATGCTGGTCATAATGCTGTATGTAACTGAAAGCATCCAGGCAATCTCAACTGAGAGGTTTAGTTTGACTACAATAAAATAGATAGGGGCTAGTAAGAAAACCCAAACAGAGAAGGTCCCTGCAATTAGTAAAAAAAGAGTATCTCCGGCAGCTGATAAAAGACCTGCAAATATCCATTTAAAACCCTCAAAGGTTATGTACATAAATACAAATAAAAAACATGTTTTAAGCGTTTTTAGAAATTCAGCAGAAGTTAATAAGCTGCTTTCTTGACTATTTAGAAAGAAGGGGACTGTAATGTTTGGATCGAGCAAGAAAAACAATAAGACTGCTGAGCTGAAGAGCATTTGAAGTTTTATGCTAGATTTCATTACCTTTTGAGTTTGATCTGACCTTTTAGCCCCAATGAAATTACCAGCAATTGCTGCAACTCCTTTATTGAGTCCATCCATAAAAAACGATAGCAATATAACAATACTCTGGCAAATAGCAGAAATTGTAATATGGAATTCGCTGAGACCTGTCATCATTTCGTAAAAAATAGCCCAGCCCATGATTTCAAGAGAGTAGAATATACCTTGTGGAGCCCCAATTTTTAGAGCTTGTAAAAACTGATTTTTATTAAATTGAAATTTATAAGTTCCATATTCTTGTCTATTTTTTTTACTTAAAAAAAGTGCAAGTAATATCGCAGCTTGAACCAAATAGCCGGAGCAAGTGGCAATTGCAGCTCCTTTAATACCCATTTCTGGCACAAATCCTTCAATTCCAAAAATTAAGATCCTATCTAAGATGATGTTAATTAAGTTTGCTGTAATAGCAAGAGCGATCAGTAGTTTTGTTTTGCCCTGCCCAATAAAAAAGCCAGCTAAAGCTGACATTAGTGCATATGCCGGGGCAAACATCATCAAAGTAGAAAAATAGTCTATTTGCATGCTTGCGTAAACTGAACCAGAGTAAATGAAAGGCCCTCCCCAAAGTGACATCGGGACAAAGAAAAGGATAGATATGACAGCTACCCAGATCATCTGCCAAACAGAAGCTCCAATCATTTTTTTATCGTTAGCTCCATTATATTGAGCCACAAACACTTCTGACATTGCGGTGGCCATCCCTATACCGCCGAAAAAAGCCCAGGCCATTGTTCCAGAGTTTACAGCAGCATTTAAGGTGTCGGTCGAGTACCTAGCCAAAAAAAGCCTGTCGACAAAGATCATAAATAATGTTGCCAAAGCAGAGATCATTAAAGGAAGTGACAGCTTAAAAACTCCTTTAACACTACTGTTCAAAAACTTATGGCTGTTCGGCATATTTGGCTCTTTTTAATAAACTACATTGTAGCGGAAATTAATATTGTTAATAATTAGTTTTTATCTATTTTTCAAAATAGAGTTATAAATTAAATTTTTTCTTGCAGTATGAAAACTAAATGGCAAAAAGAATATCAGAATAAGAGAGGGTTTTTCAACCCTTATCAAAAAGCTACTAGGAGACATTTCTGGAATGTCGTTCTATGGAAATTAGGTTTTTACAACGAATCTAAAGCGAGGGGTAAGCCTCCGGAAGATTTTAAATACCCAACAAATATAAAATTTGAGAAAGGTGACAATTTTTGCAGCTGGGTAAACCATTGCACTTTTTTAATTGGATCAAACAATACTACTGTTTTGACAGATCCTATTTTTAGCAATTACTGTTCACCTTTTCCAATAGCTTCACTAAGAAGAAGACATGAGCTTAAATTAGATTTAAGTAACATAGCACAAGTTGATTATGTTTTGATCAGTCATAATCACTATGACCATTTAGATAAATTCAGTGTAAACATACTAAATAAAAAATTTCCGGAAATAAAGTGGATCATCCCTTTAAATTTGTCTAAGTGGTTTAAAAAACTTGGGATAAAAAATACCTTTGAGCTGGATTGGTGGGAAGAGATTATCTTTGATAATAATATAAAAATTACAGCAGTTCCCTCGCAGCATTTTTCAGGACGAGGCCTTTTCAGTATGAATAAAAGCCTTTGGAATGGGTATGTCCTCGAGTTTTTAGATAGTAGGAAAAAGTGTTATTTTACAGGGGACACAGGTTATAATGAATATGACTTTTCAAGGATAGGGCGTAAATTTAAATCAATTGATTTGAGCTTGATACCGATAGGGACTTATTGTCCTAGACCATTTATGAGGGCGGTACACATTGATCCTAATGAAGCTGTAACAATCCACAAGGAAGTAAGATCTAGGCTTAGCATCGGGATGCATTGGAAGACATTTAAATTATCGGATGAGCCATTAGACCTTCCTCCATATGATTTATATCGGGCAATGACAAGAGAAAAGGTTCCACTTAAAGAGTTTATTGCGATTGAACCAGGAGAATATGTCAGTTGGTGATGCTTTATTTCAAAATAAAAAAATACTTGTTTTTTCAAGAGTTTTTGACTCTTCAGTATTATAAAAATTTCAAATTCGCTGTCATAGATGTTTTTCAAAAACTGATTTATGCTTTTATTAATCCGTACAGGATATCTAAGAAATTCCTGGTGAGAAATAACTTTCAAGATGTCCATATGTATGGAGAAACCCCAATTGCTCTATTTAGCGGACTTTTAAAAAAATCTGGATTAAATAAAAAAGATATTTTTTTTGAGATGGGATGCGGTAGAGGAAGACTTTGTTATTTTGTTAGTTCATTTTACAAATGTAGTGTGGTTGGAATAGAACAAGTTCCAACATTTGTGAAAATTTTACGATTCTTAAAAAAAATTGCGAGAATAAAGAACTTTAAAATAGTTAATAAAAATATGTTTGACGTTGATTACAGTCATGCCAGTTTTATTTATCTATATGGGACATGCTTGAAAGATGATGAAATCTATAAATTAACTAATAAATTCAAAAATCTAAAAAAAAATACCAAAATACTCACAATCAGCGTTCCATTAAGCAATCATGATGAAAGCTTTAAATTATTAAAAAAGCATAAAGTGATTCTTCCCTGGGGAAAGACGTTTGCTTATCTTTTGCTAAAGGTTTGAAAAAAATATTTAAATAATGCTCTGGAGTTGAATTTTTTATGATGATAACGTGAAAAAAAAAGATTAAAAGGAAAATCGCAATGGATATACCCAAAAAGGCATTAAAAGACGGTGTTGAGATTCCTATGTTGGGATTTGGAACTTGGCAGTTAGAAGGAGATAAATGCGTAAAGGCTGTTAGGACGGCTTTAGAGCTAGGTTACAGGCATATTGATGGAGCTTATGCTTATTGGAATCACAAACAAGTACGAGATGGGATCGGGGCATTTCCAAGGGAAGATT
>Ga0316193_10001450_pt1 | contig 15965 bp, 11 predicted proteins | sample MerIslsedime2_MG_FD_207735 | JGI IMG/M metagenome (GOLD analysis project Ga0316193, IMG submission 207735) | Coastal sediment microbial communities from Maine, United States - Merrow Island sediment 2 | ecosystem: Environmental > Aquatic > Marine > Coastal > Sediment | place: USA: Maine...
AAGCCGCGGCCTGCGGATAGTTGGTCTTGCTGACGAATCAGGGGGGAATGGTGCCGGAAAGAGGAATCGAACCTCCGACCTACGCGTTACGAATGCGTTGCTCTACCAACTGAGCTATCCCGGCGCGCAGAAGCTGGGTATTTTACAATCCGCGTAACAGTTTTGCCAATCTCAATCGGGGCTGAACCAGGCTTCTCGTTTGACTTTCAGAATAGAAAACACAGATAGATATCGCTGGCCTTCTACCGGTTAAACAACAAGCCTTTACACAATCGTTTAGCACTGTGCCGAGCGCTCGAACCTGTTCATTTCGCGGGCGATAACTGCAGCAAGAAAAATGTGAGCAGCCTGAAGCGAGACAGTAGCCATTGGCCGTCAGGCCAGCGAGCTGATGCAAATATTTGGCAGGGATTTGGGGCGAAAAACTGGGTACTGGGAAGCTGCCGGCATTCGACCTGTCGACGGCAGTTAGTGGAAGGTATAACCGGACCAGGCCTGCTTATCGATCGTCCTTTTGCATTTCGATATTGGTGATATCTTCATCGAGCTCTTCGAGAATTCTCTTTTCGAGCCTGGCCCTGTCTTCGTCGGTCTGGATTACCGTCATGTCTTCGTCATCGTTCATAGCGTACAGAAATAGACCAAAACCCCATAAAATTCAAGGAATATCGCCTAAAAATGCGAACCTGATGCGGTTTTTGCCAATTTCCAGCGACAATCCACGGTTGCTGGTGTCTGCCGAAAGGTATGACCTGAAAAGCGTGTGTCCCTCTGCATCACCCAGAAAAGCGTGTGTCCCTGTGCACCCCAGCGCACCATCGCCGAAAAGCGTGTGTCCCTGCGCACCCCCTCCAGCGCACCATCGCCGAAAAGCGTGTGTCCCTGCGCCCCCCCGAAAAGCGTGTGCCCCTGCGCACCCCTGCAAATTTTTTCAATATTAGCCCTCTCCCTTGTCCATAACGTATAGACTACGCCGTGGAGATACACCTAAAGAAACAAAAATAGAATGGGGGAGTAAGAATGAAGGCTTCAGATTTATTAGTAAAATGCCTGGAAGAAGAGGGCGTGGAGTTTATCTACGGTGTGCCAGGAGAAGAAAACCTGGACATGCTGGAATCAATGCGCACATCCAATATCAAACTGATTCTGACCCGGCACGAACAGGCGGCGGGGTTTATGGCGGCAACCTATGGCCGGCTCACCGGTAAAGCAGGTGTCTGTATGGCTACCCTGGGGCCAGGAGCCACCAACTTTGTCACCGCGGCGGCTTATGCACAACTGGGCGCAATGCCCATGGTCATGATCACCGGGCAAAAGCCGGTAAAAACCAGTAAACAGGGTGCCTTCCAGATATTGGATGTCGTCGACATGATGAAACCGATCACCAAGTTCACGCATCAGTTGGTGAGTGGTGAAAATATTCCTAATAAAGTGCGTGAGGCATTCAGGTTAGCCGAGGAGGAGCGCCCGGGTGCAGCGCACCTGGAAGTTCCGGAGGACATTTGTGAAGAAGATGTGGATTTGCAGCCCTTAAAAGCCAGTTCGGTGCGGCGCTCCATCGCGGAAGACAAGAGCATTGCTGCCGCTGTGGAAAAGATTAAACAGGCCAAAAGCCCGTTATTGCTGATCGGTGCAGGTGCCAACAGAAAGTTAACCGGCAGGATGTTAACCGCCATGGTGGACAAACTCGGCATCCCGTTCTGCACGACGCAAATGGGTAAGGGTGTGGTGGATGAAACCCGTCCCGAGTTCATCGGCAACACGGCATTGTCCGCCGGTGATTTCGTCCATCGAGCGATTAACCATGCAGACGTTATTGTAAACGTAGGCCACGATGTCATCGAGAAGCCACCCTTCTTCATGACTGACCACGACGTCGAAGTGATTCATATGAGCTTCAACACCGCCAAGGTCGACCCGGTGTATTTTCCCCAGCTTGAGGTAATCGGCGACATTGCCAATGCCGTCTGGCGAATGACCGAACAACTGGAGCGGCAGGACCACTGGGATTTCAAGTTCTTTGAAACCGTGCGCGATAAATTGACGGCCCAGATAGCCGAAGGCACGGATGACGATCGTTATCCGATCTACCCTCAGCGCCTGGTCAAGGATGTGCGCGACGTGATGCACAGCGAGGGCATCATCGCCCTCGATAACGGGGTATATAAAATCTGGTTTGCCCGCAATTACATGGCAAAGCACCCCAATACCGTGTTGCTGGACAATGCGCTGGCAACCATGGGGGCAGGCCTGCCTTCGGCCATGGCCGCCAGATTTGTCTATCCCGACAAGCGGGTTATGGCGATCTGCGGCGATGGCGGGTTCATGATGAACTCCCAGGAACTGGAAACGGCCGTACGCTTCAATATGAACCTGGTGGTATTGATTCTTCGCGATGACGCCTATGGCATGATCAAGTGGAAGCAGCTCAACTATGGTTTCGAGAATTTCGGTCTGGATTACGGTAATCCCGATTTCGTGAAATACGCCGAATCTTATGGCGCACACGGCCATCGGGTGGAATCTGCCGCTGGGTTGAAACCCCTGTTGGAGCATTGTCACAGCACTCCAGGAGTCCATGTGATCGATTGCCCCATCGACTACAGCGAGAACGACCATATATTGAACTCGGAAATCCAGCAGCGCGCGGCGGCGATTTAGTTCCGGCCTGCAGGAATTGCCTGGAATAGAAATAGCCGGAAAAGCAGTTTGATATTTTCACTCAGGAACGGCTCTTCGGAGTCGTTCTCATTTTCAGAAAGTTAACTCCCCATTCTTTCGAGTTACTCAACAAAATATGCCCGTGGTTGCAATTCTCAGTCAGATCCTTCTGGCGAGTTCCGCGGTTATGTCTAATCCATCGTGGCAGCGTGGACTTTCGATGAACGGGGCCTTTATGCCACTTAAACTTTGACTTGGCATATGGCAGAACTTAGAATTGTTAATGTACTTCTCACACCGAGAAATCATCAACAAAAATGAAGAGAGAATCAATGAAATCCGTTCAACTATATGCCTCAGCTCTGCTGATTTCCACTGTCCTGCTTATCTCTGCATGCAGTAGCAGTTCAAAAACTGAAGAAGCACCTGCTCCGGCAGCAGCACCAGCAGCAGCACCAGCAGCGGCCCCATCAGGCTCTTCTGCAACCGCGGGCCAGCAATTGATTGATCTAAACAAAGCGAAAGAAGCCGGCGCCATTACCGACGAAGAATATGAAGCAGCAAAGAAGAAGCTGCTGGATAGTCAATAATATCAACCAACTGACTTCAATCTCGATAAGAGTTAGGAGTTACGGCACTGATTAAGAAGCTGTTATATTTCGGCTTCTGAATATACGGCGCTGCATTTCTGGAACTGCTAGCAATATCCAGAAAGAAACATTAACTTTCCGTCTTTAGAGGCGGCTCTTTCAAGAGCCGCTTTTTTTATGCCGATTGCGCGACAGACCATCTGCGCGACATTTATGTCAAGGTCTGGAATTGCTGTTTCTGAGACTATCACTGGAAAGTGGGGGGCTCATTGTGGCTGCTTCGAGCCCCTCAAACTTTAATCCCAGGCGTCCGCGCCACGGCTATAAACACCTGAGGAAATACTCTATGGCAAATAACTAATGTGGTAGCACTTCAAACTTGATATCAGGTTTCATTTTATTCTCATATACATGCCCGATGACTTAGGCAATTCAGAATAGGTAAATCCGAATTTAGCGTAGAAATCTGCGGCACCATGATCAGCCATCAGGCTCACATACGCCGTTTTCGGGGCATTTTCATGAAGATAGTTTACTAGTGCGTCCATGATCATTTTCCCCACTCCCTTCTTTTGATGTTCTGGAATTACCGCCATGTCAGTAATTTCAAAGAAGCACCCACCATCTCCTATGATTCTTCCAATGGCAATGGGCTGGTTATCACAATAGATGACAACACCATAAAGGCTATTGGGGAGCCCAATTGACGCGGCCTCTTCAGATTTCCTGGATAAGCCAGCCTTTAAGCGGATATCGATGTAATCTCTGATGCTAGGTATTTCTTCTTTTAATTCGTATGCCATTGGGCCTCAGTTCCGGGGACAGTATATCTATTTTATTCTGTGTCGGCGGTGGTGATCAAAGCAACAGAATCAACGACGGGTATAGTGCCTAAAGTGGAAATTCTAAAGCAAACTCCAGGCGATGATAACCGGGAGCATAAAGATGGATGACTGCCTCCGGTCAACTTCGGAAAGAGTGTCCGCAGTGCTGGCCGGCAGTACAGGAAAGTAGCAGGGTAAAGCAGACTGGTTATTCGGCAAGCTCGTCCCCATCTAGTACACTTCCGATCGACACAGCCGCGGAGCGCAGCATGGCGCCACAATTTAACAATTCATATGTTCAACTGCCCGAGCGCTTTTACGCGCGCCAGGCGCCGATGCCGGTGGCGGACCCGACACTGATTCGCGTCAACCAGGAACTGGCCGGGCTGCTCGGCATCGATCCGGCATGGCTGGAATCGAATGAAGGTATCAACACGATCGCTGGTAATAGCGTACCCGTGGGGGCCGATCCCATTGCGACAGTGTATGCCGGTCATCAATTCGGCAACTTCAATCCACGCCTCGGCGACGGCCGCGCTATCCTGCTTGGCGAGGTAATCGGCAGTGATGGTGAGCGCTACGACGTACAACTCAAGGGTTCCGGTATCACACCCTTCTCGCGCAACGGCGATGGCAGGGCACCCCTGGGGCCGATTCTGCGCGAGTACCTGGTCAGCGAGGCCATGGCGGCGCTCGGCGTTGCCACCAGCCGCACGCTCGCCGCGGTCACCACCGGTGAAGGTGTTTATCGCGAACAAAGACTGCCGGGCGGCGTTTTAATCCGGGTCGCCAGAAGCCATATCCGCATCGGCACCTTTCAATACTTCGCTTCCAAGCAGGATCTGGACGGTTTGCAATTGCTGATCGATCACGTCATTGCCCGACATTATCCCGAGGCCCTCGATGCAGATAACCAAGCGCTCAGCCTGTTTGAAAAGGTATCGCAGCAACTGGCCGAATTGATCGCACACTGGCAGACAGTGGGCTTTATTCACGGCGTGATGAATACCGACAATATGCTGCTGTCAGGCGAAACCATCGACTTCGGCCCCTGTGCCTTTATGGATGGCTACGACTCGGCCGCGGTGTACAGCTCTATCGATCACGGCAGCCGCTATGCCTACCGCAACCAGCCCGCCATCACGCAATGGAACCTGGCCTGCCTCGGGCAGAGCCTGCTGCCATTCATCGCCGACGACGAAACCGCGGCCACCGAAGCGGCGCAGGCCGTGCTCAATGCTTTTCCGGATTTTTACATGAACGCCTACTTCGAGCGCCTGCGCGGCAAGTTCGGCCTAAGCGAAAAAAAGGACGAAGACGAGGCACTGATGCAGGAATTTCTCGATCTCCTCGAAGCTGGCCGCCACGACTTCACCCTGGCATTTCGGCGCCTGGCGGACATCGCAGCGGATGAGAGTGAAGTGGGCGAGCTGTTCGATTTTACCGATTCTTTTAAGCCCTGGATCGAACGCTGGCAGCAAAGATGCGCACAGGAATCGGTTAGCGCAGCGCAAAGACAGGCGCAGATGCGTGCTACAAACCCGGTCTTCATCGCGCGCAATCATCTCGTGGAACAGGCTATCGCAGAAGCCTATGCAGGCGATTTATCGTTTTTCCACCGCCTGCATGAGCGACTACAACAGCCCTTTACCTACGATGCGCAGGACTCCGCCCTGGCAAAGCCGCCACAACCACATGAAATCGTACAGCAAACCTTTTGCGGTACCTGATGAGTTCAGGTAGTTCAACGGAATTTGATTCCCCGGTCTAGCCGGGGCCATCAGGCGCTCACTTCACCGGCTACAAAACAATGGATGTCGGGGTTTAGCTTGGCCTGACACCTGGCCTGGTCCGCCCTCTCCACCAGTTCATCCACCGTCATCCCCGCTTCAAGGTAGGCGGCACCGGCACAGAATCCGATGTCCAGCACCAGCGTTCCGGCCTCGTCTACCGGCAGCGCCTTGAGCTGATCGCGCAAGCGGGCGGTCAAGCCAACAACATCCTGGCGATCATTATTTGACAACACCAGCAGAAATTGGTCGTCGCCCCACCGCGCCACCCAGTCGCGTTCTCTCAATGATGCAGTTAACAGGCTACCCACATGCTGTAAAACACGATCGCCGACTGCCCGTCCGTAGACTTCGTTGATCCTGCCAAAGCCCTCGAGGTCGATGAACAACAGCAGCAGGGCACGCGGATTTTCATCGCCGACTAGCCCCATTCGCTTGAGACGCGCATCGGCCCCCTCGCGATTAGGCAGTTTGGTCAACACATCGATCTGCGCGCAGGCTTCAAGATGTTCGATGCTGTGCCGCAGGCTGGTGAGCGCAAACCGGGCACTGTTCGTCAGTTCCGCAATTTCTCCCTGGTAGCGCCTGCCGAACTGCGGCAGACCGTGGGCCTTTTCAAACGCCGCAAGCGCCTTACCGACAGCCCCGATCGGTGTCAGCAGCGCTTGAATCGCAAACAGGATGAGTACTGCCCCGAGGAGTGAACCGACCAGCACTACCAAAAGCGTTGCCTGATCGAAGGAGCCCTGCGAGGTAAAGAACAATACATAAATCGCTAGCGAAAAAAGCGGCATCAAGGCTCCCAGAAGAGCCACTAGCAAAATTTTATGGGCTATCCGCCGCGGACCGGGCAAGCGGCCGAGCAGGTCATATAGGGGAAAGCGCAAGGCCGCGATCTGATTGTCCATGTAACATCCCTGAAGGTTATCCTCGGCACCTTAGCGCGCTGCCAGGTTCAAGACCGTGAACTGTTTCAACCCGGTCAAAAATAAATTGTTACCACCGTTTCGGCAACTTTTACTCCACTGGCCGCTCGCCCGGCAGTGGCCGCCACCGGCAACCACCCGTCACCTGACTTGACTCATCACCTCAGGCTGCTCCGCGCCGGGCTTGTGACAATTCAATCCAGTCCCGTAACCGCCACCAGTTGCCGATGATGGGCAGAAACCATGGCTTACCCGCATACAACGGCCGCGTCTTATAGGCCAGCCCTTCGAAGGCGCTCGGTTGCGACGCTGCGCCGAGAATTTTCTGGGCCACCCGCCGTCCGAGCCAGCTCATCATCACGATACCGCAGCCACCGTTACAGCCGATGGCATAATGAACGCCTTCATGAATACCGATCTTGGGCATGAAATCAAAGGTAAACGCCATGTATCCCGACCAGGCATTGGTCACTTTGATATCGTGCATCTGCGGAAACATGGTCAGTAATTGCCCGTGCAAAATCTGCGCGCTTTCACTCGCGCCCAGTGGAGAGAACCGCGCCCGCCCACCGAACAGGATGCGCTTGCGATCCGGCGTCGGTCGCGCAAAGCAGATGACGCGTTTGGTATCGATCACCGGACAATGCTTTGGCAGCATCGCGTTAACACGCTCCTCACCGAGCTCTTCACTGGCAACGATAGTGCTGGAAATTGGAATCAGGCGTTTCTGATGCCAGGGTGACAGGGAATCGGTGTAACCATTAGTCGCAAGAACTACCTCGCGGGCACTTATGCTGCCTTTTTCGGTATGCACAAGCTTGCCGCCAACCTCATCGACAATGCCCAGCACCCGGTTATCTGATATCAGGGTGACGCCGGCTCGCAGACATAAATCCAGTAACCCGTGATGATAACGAGATGGATGTATGCTACCTGCATCATTAGTAAACATGCCCCCATACCAGTAGTCGCTGGCGACATACTCGTGTTGTTCTGCCTGGCTTACCATGCGAAATCGATTGCTACCGTCGCTGTTGTACTCGCGCATTTTATCGGCAAGTTTATCGAAGGCTTTGGGCGTGTGCGCACCGATGAAACGGCCGGTTGCGTCCAGATTACAGTTGATATTTTCTGCGGCAACCAATTGCTGCAAATACTCATAAGCCGTATCTGCCTCGTTAAAAATGCGCCTGGCATGATCGCTACCAACCAGTGCTTCGAGATCGATCTGCTTGCTCACACCAGCCCTGCCGGAGAGAAAACCGGCGTTACGAGTGCTTGCACCGAAACCACATTTGCCTGCATCGATCACGCTGACCGACAACCCGTCTTTCGCCAGTTCATGCGCGCAGGACAGTCCGGCATAACCACTGCCAACAACGACAACGTCGACGTCATCCTGCGCCAAAGACCCACCCTGATGGGTTGGTGCGGCGTCATTCCACCAAAGAGGCTGCTCACTAAAGCCTGGCGCGAATATGGTGTCACTCATCGTAAGTCTCCAGCATTCCAGATTCCATTAGATCATATCGATTGTCGTCGAGCAGCGCCGCGGGCACCGCGCGACTGCTGACAGCATCGCCCAAAGCCCTGGCACAGTAAAGCCAATTGGTATGTCTATTCAGTCAGGCGATATCATTTCGACAAAGACTGGCGATTGTGACCGTTCACCGGGTAAATAGCTGATTTCTGGTGGCAGAAATAATTTCATCAGCAAACGGTTTTGTTGGCGCGGGAAAACTGACAGAATGCAGCGATGAACCTGACCGATCTTCCCACTCCGACGCTGCTACTCGACCATCACAGAATGACGGCCAATATCGCCCGCATGCAGGCTATCGCTGACCGTCTTGGGGTCAAGCTGCGCCCGCATTTGAAAACCCTGAAATCGGCGCAGGCAGCCGAGGCCCTGATCGCTGCCGGTGCCAGCGGTATCACCGTGTCCACGCTGAAAGAGGCCGACTATTTCAACCAGCGCGGCATAAGCGACATTACCTATGCCGTCGGCATGGTGCCGGCCAGGCTCGCCGACGCGGCCAGCCTGATGGCAGCTGGTGCCGATTTGAAAATCATGACCGACAATCTCGAGGTCGCCCGGGCTATCGCAAAAGCAGCCAGTCAGAACGGCGTCAAATACAAACTGTTGATTGAAATCGATTGCGGTGACAACCGCGGTGGATTGCAGGCGGATAGCGCTGAACTGCTGCAAATTGCCGAGGTGATCGCGGACTCCTGCGCCAGCCTGCAGGGACTGCTTACCCATGCGGGGCACTCCTACGGCGTCGACAACACCGCCGCATTCGAACAGATCGCGATGCAGGAACGAGATGCCGTGGTCATGGCGGCAGAACGCCTGCGCGCCGCCGGGCATGAGGTCGAAACCATCAGTGTCGGCTCGACCCCGACCGCCCTTTTCGCGCGCGACCTGTCCGGCGTCACCGAGTTGCGCGCCGGCGTTTACACGGTCTTCGACATGGATCAACAGTCACGCGGTGTTTGTGAGACTGACGAAATCGCCCTGAGTGTGCTGAGCAGTGTCATCGGCCACAACAAGGCCGCGGGTAAGATCCTGCTGGACGCGGGCGGCCTCGCGCTTTCCAAGGACCGCAGCGCTGACCGGTTTCGGCCCGAGGTAGGTTATGGACAATTGTGTGACGCCGATGGTCGCATTATCCCGAATCTGTTTGTCACCTCGGTAAGCCAGGAACACGGGCATGTGCGAGTCCGTGACGACTCCGACTATGCGCGATTTCCGGTCGGCTCGCTGCTGCGCGTACTCCCCGTCCACGCCTGCATGACGGCCGCCGCCTATGACTATTTTAATGTGCTGGAAAACGGCCAGGTCAGCGATCGTTGGGACCGCGTCAACGGTTGGTGACGCAGCCTTCAATGCGACGACCACGCTAATTCAGAGCGCGCGACCGTCAGCTAGTAGCTGGATATCAGATTAGTGGGGAACAAAAGGTTATGACGAAAGACGCATCAAAAACCTGCGGCGAGGTTCTGGTCGAGCTGCTGCAATCCTATGGCATCGAAATCGTGTTCGGTATTCCGGGCGTGCATACCGTTGAACTCTACCGCGGGCTGCCCAACACGGGCTTGCGCCACATCACGCCGCGCCACGAGCAGGGTGCCGGGTTCATGGCCGACGGTTACGCGCGCGCTACCGGCAAACCGGCCGCCTGTTTCATTATCTCGGGGCCTGGCATGACCAATATCATTACTGCCATGGCGCAGGCCTACTCGGACTCGGTGCCGATGCTGGTTATCTCCAGCGTCAATAATTCTCATGAGCTGGCGCTCGGTGGAGGTCGGCTGCACGAACTACCCAGTCAGCGCCAGCTGGTGTCAGGTGTCTCCGTTTTCAGCCACACCGTCGCGCGCGCCAGTGAACTGGCCGAAGTGCTGGCACGTGCTTTTGCCGTGTTCGACAGCGCCCGCCCCGGCCCGGTGCACATCGAACTGCCGCTCGATGTCATCACTGCACCGATGTCTGCCGAAAACCTGCCCAAAGTCGGCAAACGCTATCGCTCCGGCCCCAGCGCGCAGGCGATCATGGACGCAAAAGCACTGCTGCAAAGCGCTTCGCGACCCTTCATCGTGCTCGGTGGCGGCACCCAGGATGCAGCCGACGCGGCGCGCCAGCTGGTGGATCGACTCGGAATACGCACCGCGCTCACGGTCAACGCCAAGGGCGTACTGCCACCCGATCACCCTCTAAACCTCGGCAGCCGTCTGCCACAACGCCCGGTGCTCGATGCACTGGAGGCGGCCGACGTGGTGCTCGCCATCGGTACCGAACTCGGCGAAACCGACACGCTGCTGTTCGACGACAAACTCGAACTGAGCGGCCAGGTGATCCGCGTCGACATCGAACCCGAACAAATGACACGCAACGTGCTGCCGGCGATCTCGATCTGTGCCGATGCCGGGCTGACAATGAAAGCGCTGAGCGAGGCCATGGCAGATATCACGCCTTTCAATCACGAAGCCGAAGTCATCACGCTGCGCGATGACTCCGACGCACTCGCACCCGCGGCCTACCGCAAACATGGCCTGTTCGTCGATCTGATCGCAGACATCCTGCCCGGGGTGGTGGTGGCCGGCGACTCAACGCAACCGGTTTACGGCGCAAACCTGTTCTATGAAGCGGCTCAACCCCGGCGCTATTTCAACTCGTCGACCGGCTACGGAACGCTCGGTTATGGATTGCCAGCCGCGCTTGGCGCCAAACTGGGACTGCCCGATACGCCCGTGGTTTCACTCATCGGTGACGGTGGCCTGCAGTTCACCATCGCGGAACTGGCGACCGCGGTCGAACTCGAACTCGGAGTCCCGATCCTGGTGTGGAACAACCAGGGTTACGGCGAGATAAAGCGCTACATGCTGGAGCGCGACATTCCGACTATCGGCGTCGATATCTACACTCCCGATTTTATCGCTATCGCCAAAGGCTTTGGCTGCGAGGCGGTAAGCGTCAACACGCGTGACGAATTTATCGACGCGTTACGGCGCGCCGACCAGGGCAATAAACCGACCCTCATCGATATAGCCGAACACCTGGCGCTGGACTGGTAACGCGATAGCGCGATGGCTCGATAAACATCAGTGAAATCAAATCCCGGCCTGAATCGAACCAAGCAGCGAACACTACTCCCTGACCGCGGCCAGCGAGTCGTCTGCCGCCTGCTCCAGCAGCCAGTCACAAAAGGCTTTCACCCGGGCGCGACGCAAATACTCGTGCGGACAGATCAGCCAGTAAGAGTAGTCGACGGGCATCGCCAGATCAAACGGCTTGACCAGGCGCCCTGCTTTCAAATCCTCGACAATGGCATGATGACTCACCAGGGCGACGCCATTGCCGCTGATTGCCGCCTCTATCGCCATACTCTCGATGGTAAAATGTGGGCCGGGCGCCGGGTTGACGTCGTTTTCACCGACCGCCCTGAACCACATTCTCCAGTTGGGAACCGCACCGTCCAGCTCGCCCCAGTCGATGTGCAGCAAACGATGCTGCCTGAGGTCAGCGGGAACCTGCAGCGGTTTTGGGCCCGCCAGTAATTCCGGGCTGCAAACCGGGCTGAATTCTTCACCAAAGATGCGCGCCTGGTAAAGACCGGGATAATCGCCCTGGCTGAGACGAATACTGATATCGATATCTTCGCGGTCGAAGTCGCGGGGCACCAGTGAAGCATCGAGGCGTACATCGATATCGGGATACTTTTCGGAGAAATCCGGCAACCTCTGCAGCAACCATTTGGCTGCGAATGTGGGTGCCATATTGACGGTCAGCATTCCGGTTTCCTGGGTCACAGACAGGCGTTCGACAGCTTCCGCAAGGCGATCAAAACCCTCCGTCAGCAATGGCAGCACCGCCCTCGCCTCCTCGGTAAGCCTGACCGCCCGGGTCAGTCGATGAAACAGGGTGACCCCAAGATAGTCCTCCAGCTGGCGGATTTGCTGGCTGACCGCTGCCGGAGTCACGTGGAGCTCCTCCGCTGCCTTAGAAAAACTTAACCAACGGGCGGCAGACTCGAAGGTTCGAAGCGAGTTTAATTGCGGTAGTTTGCGCATCAGCAGCAATAGAATAGTTATGGTTAAGTAAAACTATTCTATCACTTAAGTAAGTATCATTTGTAGCATTGTCTATCCGCCTCTATATTTCAATCCAGATAAACACCGCAACTCAACCAGGAGAGCAAGACATGAACCACTCAAATACCCACCACCAGAATGCCCCCGTCACCTTCTCGGTAATGATTTCGGAAACGGTTTACAAAGCGGTAATCGGCGTTGAACGAATGATTCGCCGGTTTACAAAATAAGCTGCAAAGTAAGCCGCCAAATATAGAGACTGGCGCGTAAGCCAAACCCTGACAAGTGGTGACCTGCCCGGCCGCCACTTGCCCCATACCGCTGCTTTTGCTTTTGCCGCCGACACAATAGAACAGCCGCTCAGCGGCGCACAGAGATGCTCCAGCCTGCCTGGATAATCGACACTCCGGGCAGCATTAACCCAGACGCTAAATTCGACCGCATTCACTCGCCACAAAACCCTCGATTGTACAAACATAAACGCTCGTCCAAGCTAATCGCTCGTCACCTGCGATGACAAACAGGCACAATCTCGTGACCGGCAGATTGCGATCATTGCAGTCCGGAATTATAGTAGCCGAGCCGGCAACCGCTCCGGTACAACCACAGATCTCAATCAGTCGAGGAGAATTGCTCCATGTCGAAAAGTCGCATTACTGAGTTCGCTCGATCAAGCCGCAAAGTCAGGCGCGTCGAGCAACCCTATGGCGGCTATTATCGACAGGCGCAGGTGCCACTCGATGAAAAACTGATACGCGTCGGCCGCGGTACACCGGGTGGCGAGTACCTGCGCCGCAGCTGGCAGCCGGTCTGCCTCAGCAGCGAACTCGGCGAATTGCCGTTAACCGTCACCATGCTGGGCGAAAATCTGGTGCTGTTTCGCACGCAGCAGGGCGACATAGGGCTGCTCGATAAACACTGCAGTCATCGCGGCGCTTCGCTCGAGTACGGCCTGCCGACCGACGTCGGTATCCAGTGCTGCTACCACGGCTGGCATTTCGCCTGCGACGGCCGCATCCTCGACACACCGAACGATCCCCATAGCAGTCTGAAAAATCGCATGTGCCATCCGGCCTACCCGGTGCACGAATACCAGGGCATTATCTTCACCTGGATGGGTCCACCCGACGAGAAGACCGACTTCGTAGAGCTGGATTCCTACCACCAGCCGGATACCCAAATGGTTCCCTTCTCGCTGCATTTCCCCTGCAACTGGGTGCAGCTACTCGACAATACCCAGGACCCGACCCATTCCTGCTTTTTGCACACTCGTGTCAGTGGTGCGCAGTTTTCCGAATCCTGGGGCGAACTGCCGGAGCTCGATTACGTGGAAACGCCCATCGGCATGATCAACGTTAATGTGCGCCGCTGGAAAGACAAGCTCTGGGTGCGCACCACGGACGTTATCCTGCCCAATCTGAATCAGACCGGTGCACTGTGGCTCAGCGCCGAAGACGAGGAAACCTTTCTTGGCGCCGCGCTCACGCGCTGGATGCGGCCGATTGATGACAACCATACGCAGATGATCGGTTGGCGTTATCTCAATGAAGAACTTGATCGTGAGCAAAACGGCGATGCGGCGCAGATCGGCGTCGGCAAGATCGATTTCATCGGCCAGACCGAAGATGAACGTCCTTATGCCGAGCGCCAGCAGGTACCGGGAGACTACGAGGCTATCGCCGGGCAGGGAGATATTGCCGAAAGCGCCCGCTGGAATCAGAACCACGGGGATCGCGGCGTGGTAATGATGCGGCGCCTGATAACCGAAAACATCGAGGCACTGGAACAGGGGGAAGACTATAAAACCACCGAACGCGCCAGTAAGGTTGACGGCGTTGTGGCCACCTACACCCGCGACTCGGTGATGGCGATACCGCAGCGTAACGAAGATGAAAGCGAACTACGCAAGACCTTCGGACGCGAGTTATCCGCACTGGTGTTCGACGCCTCCAAAAAGTCACCAGCGCAGGCACGCGCATTTTTCGCTGATGCGATGAGACGCTTTATTGAACCTTATCGCTAATGCCACACTTAGCACGCCAGAAAGCGTCGCAATAAAGCGGACACTAACAGCTATTCAATGGGCTTCCGAGAAGTGCCCAGAACCGACACCCGTTACGTTAAAGTCAGTGACGACCTTCGCCCAGATTTGGAACTCGTCAATGTTGCTGGATCAGAGCAATTCGAGTCATCGAGCGCCCATCACGGTCTTTGATCGCCGCTCTGTTCGATCTGGCGCACCACATAGGCACGACGAAAATCGGGGTTAACCTCCGCCAGTGCCGCCCAGAGCTTGTTCATGTAATCGGGCGGGAAATCATACACGGGCATTGATGTTTTTAGCCTGAGACCGCGCTGCTCGGGCGTAAGATCATACATCAGCGTCATCAGGATATCGCTGCTGGCCCAGGGGCTATTGCGAAAATATCCGTGCCCGTTACCGGTATCTGCGCCCTCGGCATCCGACACGTCAATCATGCTGATATAGTCCTTGTTTTCCGTCAGCGCGCGCTTCGCAGCTGGCGAAAACTTGTTTTCATCGATGACTTGGCCCAGGCGCTCGTGACGCGTCAGCCAGCGCACAAAACCAAGTGCTTTGTCCTTGTCGGACACATAGATACTCATGTGGCGCGGCACATCGAAGGCGCCGTCTGCCAAATAAGACGCAAATACTTGGCGATCGAGATCACTGCCAACCAGTATTAGGTTGCCAAGCTTGTGCCGCGCATGGATTTCCTCGCGCGGCTTGCCATCATTCATCAAAGCGAGCTGCTCGAATGCTCGTGCCGCCAGTCGCGTACCATTACTGTAGGCGACAATGTGAATTTCCTCGGCATCCGTTTTTTCGGCAAGAAACTCGAGGAACTTGCGAAAATGGCGGGCATATCCATTAGACGTATCGGTATCCCTAATGTAAGCCCACTTGCTTGGTGTCGACGGCCAGGAAAAACCGATCATGACACCGTCGTAGCCCAGGAAATGCCAAAGCTCCGTAGCGACCAGCATTGGGTTTTCAAACACCACCTTGTAACCGTGCACATAGACATACACATGCTTGCGTTTTGATCTCGCGAGCTGCGCATTGACCGCCGCAGCAAACTCCTCATCGCCGTCGAGCTGGTCATCGCCATAGTCCTCGCGCTTTGCAAAGCCTGGAATCGTATCCTCGAGGATGCCATACTCCTGAATCCCTGTGACACGCAATGGGTACTTGTCAGTGCGGTTTTTCAGCAGGGATATTTTCCTGACTTCGGCCCAGTTCACATCGGCTTCATGCAGAGAGATTCGTGCGACACCCAGGCGTACGAGTTGACCGCGATCGTTGGCGTAATATTTTTCATTGTCATCTGGACCGGCCGGCCGTCGATCCGTCGCGTAGAGCAATCCCTGGTAAGGAATCAGATCCATAGGATCCTGCGCGGGGAGCGGATTCAGCATGCCGTCGCCATACACGTCCGGAGGCGGCATCAGGTCGACTTCATCCCAGATGACACTGGAACAGCCCGTCAGCATAAGTGATACCGCAACCAGTATCAGGGTATTACGCGCATTCATAAGGTATATTTTAGACAAAGCGGG
>Ga0316193_10001451_pt1 | contig 15964 bp, 15 predicted proteins | sample MerIslsedime2_MG_FD_207735 | JGI IMG/M metagenome (GOLD analysis project Ga0316193, IMG submission 207735) | Coastal sediment microbial communities from Maine, United States - Merrow Island sediment 2 | ecosystem: Environmental > Aquatic > Marine > Coastal > Sediment | place: USA: Maine...
TGTGTGTTCAGTGATTCGACGGTGGATGTGTTGGCCGATGTGGCGGGGTTCTTTCCGGCGGGTTCGGGGTTCACGCCGAGCGTGAACCCGACGCGGATTCTCGACACCCGCAACGGCATCGGCATCTGACCCCAGCCGTCGTCCCGACCGCAGCGTGAGATGGCGACCTCAGGTCGGCAGTTCCTCGGTCCCGACCCTGGTCACCGCATGCCAGGCGTCGCTGATTCGTATCGACGGAGTTCCCTGCCCGACCGCGGACATCCGGTCGTCCTGGAGCACGACGCCGCCGCACTCGGGGAGGCCCCACACCGTCGACTCGGGAATCTCCCAGCGGGATTCGAAACCTGGCGACCAGTGGGGGACCGCCATGCCAGCGACCAGGCCGAGGCCGTCGGCGATTCCGTTGCCGGCTCCTGCTCGGCGATCGGGAATCGCTGTCCGAGTACACATCACCATTGCGCCCGCGGACGCGCCGGACATACCGGCGCCCGACAGCCACAGCTCGACGATCCGAGCGCCGATGGAACCACCGTCAACGATCGTCAGCACGTCGAGCAGACCACCAGGGGCACCACCCGGCATCACGATCAACCCGACATCGTCGGTCAGGGCCGCTCTTGCCCGGCCAGGATCGCTTCGGGGGTCGGGCACGACGACGACCTCGGCTCCGAGCCCGCGGTAGTACTCGACCGTGCGGGCGGATGCTCCGACGTAGTCGCTCCCGGGCCGGGCGGCGCCGGCCAGGATCGCCACGGCACCGTCGCAACGTTCGAGCACGGCGCGATCCATGTCGATGCAAGCAGACGTCAGCTCGCGACCGCCCTGCAGGCAGAGGACGCCTGGACCGGCACGGGGCGTCATCGTGCCACCGGGGTCCATCGGGCTGCGGTCAATGCCGTCGCGCCGTTGACCAGCCAGCTCAGGCGGTCACCGGCATCGCCAGTCGACGACGCGAGCACGAGCTCGGCATCGGGGTCGATCGGCGCGAGGTACTCGATCTCGCCGACCCCTCGACGTGAACCCTCGGGCAGTGTCTCCTCGACGATCGTCCAGTGAACCGCGTTGTTCACGTGGTGGAGCGGGTCGATGTCGACGCGCCTGAGTGGCCACGCTCGTCGTGCGGCATGCTCGGAAGGAGCCGGGAGGCGAAGGCGCGTCGAGACCTTCCGGCCGCCTGCCGGCCCGTAGATCTCCAGGAACCGGTCATCCAATCCGGTCGGCCGTCCGGAGATCGGATCGATGCGGATCCAGAGGCTGGCGGTCTCGATCGATGCGCCGCGCTCACCGGAGATCGACGTGCGTCGCTCGGCCCAGCTTCGGCCGATGCCCGAACAGAACGTCGTCAACTCGAGATGTTCGTCGAGTCCTGCTGCTCGCCGGACCTCGATCATCGTTCGGCGGACCACCCAGTTGAACCCGTCACCGAGGCCGCTGGCCGCGGTGTCGTCGGTGGCGACATCTTGGAGATACCGCGCGGTCGCGTCGAGGCGAAGACGGCCCCGGTCGTCGACGTCGCCCAAGCGGACCGACCGGGTTCGGGTGACGGTGCGGCCACCCGACGGGGGATCGACGAGCTCGGTGGCGGGTGGGATCGCTGGCATCTCGCTGCGAACGTATCGGCTCGAATCGCGGGCCCTAAGGTCGGGCGATGGCATTCGAGACGGTGACGGGGTATTGCTGGCCACAATCGGTTGCACCGGGGGAGCCGGTTGCGTTGTACCTGTCGTCGGCCGGTGGTCGCCCGGTATCGGTCGAGGTGGCTCGGGTCGGCGCTACCCGCACGGTGGTTTTCACCGAGTCCGACGTCCCTGCTGGCGACCATCCGACGCCGCTCGATGCGCCCGAGCGCGGTTGCGGATGGCCGGTTGCCTCGGAAGTTGCGGTCGAACCGACGTGGCCGTCGGGCTACTACGAAGTGGTGCTGACGATCGATGTCGACGGCAAGCAGCGCGTGAGCCGGGCGTTCTTCGTCGTGCGGCCGGATCTCGTCTCGACGACCTCGACCATCCTGTGGGCGCTCGACACGAACACGTGGCATGCCTACAACGACTTCGGTGGACGCAACCTCTACACCGGAGCGACGCACGTGTCGATGCAACGCCCGATGGCCCCTGGCTACCTGTACAAGCCGCCGGGGGCAGGTCAACGGGTCACCTCCATTCATCCGCCGGATCACCAGTCCGCGAGTCACGTCGGCTATCTCCGGATGAACCACTTGTCGCCCTACGGCGGCTCGGCCGGCTGGCCGAACTGGTCGTTGCCGTTCGTGTACTGGGCCGAGCGCGAGGGATACGCGATCGACATCGTCACCAACGCCGACCTCGAGGAACATCCGGAACTCCTCGGCCCCGACTCTCCCTACTCGCTGTACCTGTCGATCGGCCACGACGAGTACTGGTCGGCGCCGATGCGTGACACTGTCGAAGGCTTCACCGCCCGTGGCGGACACGCTGCCTTCTTCTCCGGGAACACCGCGTTCTGGCAGGTCCGGTTGGAGGACCCGACGGGCGACGGTGCTTCGGGGCCGGCCGCGACGATGGTCGGCTACAAGGGGTTCTTCAAGCAGGATCCTGTCTTCGACACGGACCGGCAGGCCGAGCTGACGACGATGTGGTCCGACCATCTCCTGGAGCGGCCCGAGAACCACATGACGGGTGTCAGCTTCAGCCGCGGGGGCTATCACCGCATCGGCAAGCGGGTGACCAGAGGAGCGGGCGGGTATACCTTGCATCGGCCCGAGCACTGGATCTTCGACGGCACGGGTCTGGACTACGGCGATGTGCTCGGCGCTGCCGCAACGATCGTCGGCTACGAGTGCGACGGTTGCGATTTCACCTACCGGGACGGCTTGCCGACTCCGACCGGCCTCGACGGAACACCGGCCAACTTCGAGATCCTCGGCAGCGCGCCAGCCGCTCACTTCAGCCGAACGACAGCGTCGCGTCCGCCCGCACCGCACGAGCCGGCCGAGGACGAGTTCATCGCCTCACGGTTGTTCGACACCCGCGATCCGGCCGCCGTCGATCGCATCACCCACGGTCATGCGATCCTCGGCTCGTTCGTGTCCGCCGGTGGCGGGACCGTGATCACGTCGGGGTGCACCGACTGGGTGTGGGGTCTCGCCGAACGCGATCGTGGCGTGGAACAGATCACCCGCAACATCTTCGACCGCCTCGGAGCTTGAGCACCCGACCTGGCCGTCTTCAACGGCTTCTTCGCCCGCGTGCGTGACGACCTCGAACGAATGTGGTCGTCCTGACCGAAACCACGACGGCACACCGACAACACGGGTCAGACCCGTGTTGTCGGTCAAGCCTCGTCGCGGATGACCTTGATGCCGCTCGGGTCGATCAGGTGGTCGAACTTCATTCGGTTGTGGCTGTGACCAACGTGGTGCAGTCCGAATGCCGACTGGAGGGATGTGTACATCCCCATCGCGTCGAGCGAGTTGTTGACCGACTGCTTCGCCAAGGTGAGGCCGAACATCGGACGCCTCGCGATGTGAACGGCCATCTCCAGCGTGGCGCTCTCGAGGTCCTCTCGAGCGACGACCTTGTTGACCATGCCGTGCATCAGGGCTTCCTGTGACGTGATTGCCCGCCCGGTGAAGAGCATCTCCTTGGCCAGTCGCGCTCCCGCTTCGTACGGGTGCGTGAAGTACTCATGGCCGTTCATCCCCAGCGCGACGACCGGGTCGGAGAACGTGGCGTCCTCCGAACAGACCACGAGGTCCATCGGCCACACGAGCATCAACCCGCCGGCGATCACCTTGCCCTGAACGGAGGCGATCGTCGGCTTCGGGAGGTTCCGCCATCGCCAGCACATGCCGACGTACAACTCGGCCTCTCTGGCCATGTACCCCTCGGCACCATCCGCGTCGAAGTGGCATTGCGTGCCGATCGTGTTCAGGTCGCTCATGTCCGAGTCGAGGTCGGAGAGGTCGTGCCCCGACGAGAAGTGGTCGCCGTCGGCGGCGAGGACGATGCAGCGGATCTGGTCGTCACGAGCAGCGACGTCGAACGCTTCGTTGAGTTCGGAGATCATCAGGTAGTTCTGCGCGTTCGCCATCTCGGAACGGGCGAGCGTGATCCTGGCGACCCGCTCGGCGGGCACCTCGTAGCGGATGTGGTTCCAGTCGCTCATGCCCCGAACGTACCCGCCGTTCGGTCTGCGGGCGGACCCCTGGCGTACCGGTCAGGATGGCGCGAGGGCTTCGAGGCAGTTCCAGTCAAGGGCGAGCGGGCCGTCGGTGGACACGGGTTGGATGCAGACGTGATCGGCGCCGGCGTCGTAGTGCGCTTGGATGCCTGCACGAACCCGCTCCTCGTCGCCCCACACGATGACGTGGTCCACGAAGCGGTTGGCCCGCTGTTCGATCTCGTCCTCGGTGAAGCCGATGCGCTTCCAGTTGTTGCGGTAGTTGGGGAGGCCGGCGTATCGATCGATCTGCACGTTGGCAGCCGCACGGGCCGCGTCTGCATCGGTCGACAAGATGACCTTCTGCTCGACGCAGAGCAGCTTGTCCGGTCCGATCACCGCACGCGCTTCGGCGGTGTGCTCGGGGGTGACGAAATACGGATGGGCGCCATCGGCTGCGGTCGACGACAGCTCCAACATCTTCGGCCCGAGGGCGGCGAGCAGCCGAATGGGCGGAGCGGTCGGGGGAACCGCCATGTACGGCGATGCATCCATCGCCTCCAGGTAGGCACGCATCTGGGTCAACGGCTTCGAGTAGTCGAGCTTGCGCAGGCCGGCAACCATCGGCTCGTGGCTGACTCCGAGACCGAGGACGAAACGGCCATCGGTCTGCTCTGCGAGCGTGTTCGCCGCCTGCATCATCGGCCCGGGGTGCCGCGAGAAGATGCTGGCGATCCCGGTCGCGAACTGCAGCGTCTCGGTCTGCGAACCGAGCCAGGCGAGGTGGGCGAACGGGTCGCGGCCGACGGTATCGGGCACCCAGAGGGTCGAGTAACCGATCGACTCGATCCGCCCCGCAGCTTCAGCGGCCTGGCCGGAACTCATCGCGTCGGTGAAGTACCAGACACCAGTGTTGGAGGGGCCGGACAGCTGTTCTCGTGCGCTCATCTGCCTGAACCTAGAGGGCGGCTTGGCGTGTGCGTCAGTCGCGACGTGGTGGCCACCTGATGCCATGTCCGGCCCGGCACCGTGTGACGGTCAGTCGGGGAGCATGGGGAGTTGGATGCCGGGATCGCCGCGCATGGTGGTGGCACGTTGGAGTGCGCTGCGCCCGAAGCGATCGCGGACTGCGTCCATCACCGTGTCGAGTCCTTCGGCGTCGCATCGCTCGAACGGGAGGACGAGTTGGACGGCATCGATGTCGTCGAGGTTGCCCACCGAAACGCCGAGCAGGCTGATGCCGCGTTCCTCGATCAGCGGCCACGCTGCGTCGAGGACGGCTGCTGCGGTTGCGTGGATCGCGGAGGTACCCGCCGTCGGGTCCGGGAGGCTGTGCGAGCGCGTCGCTCGAGTGAGGTCGTCGAAGCGAAGCCGCAACGTGATCGTGCGCCCGACCCGGTTGGCGCGACGCATCCGACCCGTGACGCGATCGACGAGGCGCCACAGCACGACGTCGATCTCCTCGCGCGATCTTCGTCGGCGTCCGAGGGCCTGCTGTGAGCCGATCGACCCGCGCCGCTTGCCGGTCGTGACTCGCCGGGAATCATGGTTGTGGGACAGCGCGTGGAGCTGATGGCCCATCGCCGCACCGACGATCGCTGTCAACGCCTCGGGCGACATGGCGGCGACCTCGGCGACCGTGTGGATTCCCCGCTCGTGCAGTTTCGCGGACGTGACCTGGCCAACACCCCACAGCCGTTGAACGGGCAGCGGATGAAGGAAGTCCAATTCATCGTCCGGCTCCACCACGAGGAGCCCGTCGGGCTTCGCGACGGCGCTCGCCACCTTCGCCAGGAACTTCGTTCGTGCAACACCGACCGTGATCGGCAGCCCGACCTCATCGGCGACACGGACTCGGAGCCCGGCACCGATCTCGCGCGGCGTACCGGCGATCCGCCACAGCCCAGCGACGTCGATGAACGCTTCGTCGATGGACATGGGCTCGACGAGTGGCGAGGTGTCGTGGAAGATCTCGAACACCGCCCGACTGGCGGTGGTGTACGCCTCGAAGCGCGGCGGGACTTCGATCAGGTTCGGACAGGCCCGGCGAGCTGACCCACCCGACATCGCCGTGCGGACCCCGAACGCCTTGGCCTCGTAGCTCGCCGCCAGCACGACGCCGCCACCCACGGCGATCGGCTTGCCGCGTAGCGATGGGTCGTCACGCTGCTCGACCGACGCGTAGAACGAGTCCAGATCAGCATGCAGGATCGTCGCCGTCGATCGCGTAGACACGAACACATGTTCGCACGCATCGACGTCGCTCGCAATGCCCGAGTTGAGACGCGGGGTCAGACCCGCGTCTCAACTCAGGCGCTGGAACGATGCGTCCGACACCAGTGCTAGACCGGGCGGTGCTGGAGCCAGTCGCCGGAGGGGATCGGGGTGAGTTCGAGTCCCGCGCCGTAGGCGTAGGACCACGCTTCGGTCCCACTCGCCGTCTTGATGATCACGCGGCCGTACTCGCCGCCGACGATGTCCTCCACGTCGTCGAGCACGCCCAGCGCGTGGTCCAGCGATGACTCCAGGAGCGCGAACGTCTGGCCGACGATCGTGCCGGCCGCGCCGAAGATGGCAGCCGGGTAGTCCAAGCCGGTGTCGAACAGCTCGCCTGGCGTGGTGTCGGGCCAACCACCGTCAGCGACGAAGGGCTCCAGGAGGTGCCAGCGGACGTCTCCCGGCCGCAAGGTTCCGTAGACGAACAGATGGTTGATCACGTCGGTCACTTCCTGCGATGAGCGAAACCACCGGGGTTTCGCTCATCGCAGGGTCGGAGTCGGGGGATGAGCCGGGGGTGCTCAGCCCTTGGCTTCGATGAAGGCGTCGGAGTAGTTGATCTCGAAGTCCCCGGTGTCGACGATGAGTTCGAGGCTCTCCTCGCCGCTGGTGATCACCGCCGGATCCTCGAGGAAGGCCAGCAGGTCCTCGTCGAGGAACGGCTTCGCGGCTTCGTTCGGGGTCGTGTAGTAGTTCCAGTTCGCCAGCGCGGCACCCTGCTCGCCGTCCATCAACCAGTTGATGAAGGTGTGCGCGGTGCACGGGTGCGGCGCGTCGAACGGGATCGCCATGTTGTCGATCCAGCGCGTACCACCCTCTTCGGGAACGAAGTACACGTAGCGGTCGGTGCCCTCATCGGTCTCGAGGATCTGGGTGAACATGTCACCGGAGAATCCGTGAGCGATCGCGGTCTCACCGGAGGTGAGCAACTCGTCGGAGGAGTCGGTGTTGAACGCCGCCAGGTTGCCGCTCGCCGAGGAGATCAGATCGCGGGCCTCGGCCAGCTCGTCCTCGCTGGTGGTGTTCAGCGAGTACCCGAGGTACTTCAAGGCGGCGCCGAGCGTCTCGCGCGGGTCGTTCAGCAACGAGATCTGTCCACCGAACTGGCTGGCGAACTCATCGTCGAACACGATGCTCCAGCTCCGGGGGAAGTCGGTGCCGACGACGGCTGTGTCGACCGCCAGGCCGGTGGTGCCGGCCTGGTACGGCACCGAGTAGGTGCTCTCGGGGTCGTAGGGAAGACCGGTGAACTCCTCGGAGAGGTTGGCGAGGTTCGGGATTGCATCCTGGTTCAACGGCTGGATGAATTCGCCGGCGATCATGATCGACACCATGTAGTCCGACGGCACGACGACGTCGTAGCCGGAGTTGCCGGCCTGGATCTGGGGGAGCATCGCCTCGTTGGAGTCGTAGACGTCCATCGTGGCGCTGATTCCGTACTCATCGGCGAATGCCTGCAGCTGTTCGGGGTCGATGTACTCGGCCCAGTTGAACAGTGCAAGATCGCCGTCGACCTCGTCGACGGCACACTCTGCGGTGGCCATGTCGCCCGAGCTGGTGTCGCCGCCGCTCGTGCCGTCGGTGTCGGTCGTGGCGGCGTCGTCCGACGAGCTGCTGCTGCTGCTGTCGTCGTCGCTGCCGCAGGCGCCGGCGACGAGGGCCAGGCTGAGCGGGATCGCGGCGAGCTTGATCGCTCGTCGTGTGGATGTCATGGTGTCTCCCCTTGTTGGTGGGTGTGGTGGTGGGTGTTCACGCTTCGTGGTCAACTCACTCGGCCGAGGCGGTCACGCTGCCGCCCCCGCGTCGTTGGAGGACCAATGACAACAGTACGAGCAGAATCGATGCCGCGAGCATCACCACCGAGACCGAGTTGATCAGCGGGGTCACGCCGCGCCGGATCAACCCGAACACGTACACCGGCAACGTTGTCGACCCAGGTCCGGCGACGAACTGGGTGACGACCACGTCGTCGAGCGACAGCGTCAGTGCGAGCAGAGCGCCGCCGGCCACGCCGGGCGCGATCAGCGGCAGCGTGATGTGGCGGAACGTCTTCCATCGCGTCGCGTACAGGTCCATGGCGGCTTCTTCGAGCCGTTCGTCCATCCCGGCGAGGCGGGCACGTACCACGATCGACACGAAGCTGATGCTGAACGCGATGTGACTGACGATGATCGTGGTCAGTCCCTTGCCGTACTGGACGCCGAACACGGTGTCGATCAGGTCCAGGAACTGCGAGAAGAACAGCAACATCATCACCGCCATGGTGACGTCGGGGATGATGATCGGGAGGTAGAGGAGTGCATCGAACACTCGCTGGCCGCGGAACTTGAATCGCTCGAGCGCGAGTGCTGCCATCGTGCCGAGCACGACGGAGACGACCGTCGAGGCGAACGCCACCCTGAGCGACACCCAGATCGCGCCCTGGATCGGTTCGTTGTCGATGAAGTCCCGGTACCAGCCGAGGGTGAACCCACCCCAGGTGCCGACGTTGCGGTTGTCGCTGAACGAGAAGAGGAGAAGCAACGCGATCGGCGCGTAGAAGAACACGTAGACGAACACGGCGTTCGCCGTGAGGAAACCCCTGGTGAGGCCCTTCGGTCGGGCAGCGCTCTCGCTCACGGCGTGCCCCCGAGGTGCGAATGCCGCCTGCTCACAGCGTGCGTCCGCCTTTTCGGAAGTAGAGGATGGTCGCGAACAACATGATCACGGTCAGCGTGAACGACAGCGATGCGCCGACGGGCCAGTTCCTGGCCGTCAGGAACTGCGTGACGATGTAGGAACCCATCAGGGTCGTCTTCGCGCCGCCGAGGATCTCGGGGGTGACGTAGGCGCCGAGGCTCGGGATGAACACGAGGATCGATCCCGCGACCACGCCGGGCATCGACAACGGCAGCAGTACCCGGCGGAACGTCTGCCAACCGGAGGCGTAGAGGTCGCGGCTCGCCTCGACGAGGCCGAGGTCGATGCGCTCGATCGCTGCGTACAAGGGCAGGATCATGAACGGCAGGAAGCCGTAGACGAGACCGAGGACCACGGCGGTCGGGGTGAACAAGATGCGCGACTCTCCGAGGCCCACGGCTTCGGTCGCCCGTGAGAACGGACCGTCGGTGCCGAGAATGACGCGCCAGGCGAAGTTCCGAACCAGGAAGTTCGACCAGAACGGAATCATCACGAACACGAGCATCAGGTTGCGGATGGTCGGCGACCGGGTCGCGAGGAAGTAGGCGAAGGGGTACGCGATCACGAGGCAGATCACCGTGGTGAGGACCGCCAGCCATAATGAGCGGAAGAAGATGTCGCGCACCAGCGGCTCGGTGAGCTTGCGGTAGGCGTCGAGGTTCCAGTTGGCGAGTTCGGTGTCGCCGAATCGATTCCGTGTACCGAACGAGTAGATCATCACGATCACGAGCGGAATCGCGAAGAACAGGATCAGATACGAGTAGGCGGGGAGCGCGATGAAGAATCCACGGCGCGAAGCTGCTCGCTCCGCAGCCCGTTCGAATTCGGGGGTCGCGACCGCAGCGTCGTCGGTCGGCAGCGCGATCGGCTCAGGCGCCGCACCGGCCGGTGGATCTTCGAGGACGGTCATGCCTACTCCGTCACCACGGCAACAGCTCGATCGTCCCACGACACCGTGACGTCGGCGCCGATGTCGAGGCGGTGCGCGTCGGGCCGGTTCTCCTCGCGGACCTCGATCTCCATCCAGTCGAGCCCGACGCGATAGACGATGGCGTTGCCCAGATACGTGATCGATCGGACGACACCATCGACGGCGGATCGGCCGGCGATGGCATCGCTGCGGGGTCCGATCGTCGCCCGTTCCGGTCGCAGGATGACGGCGACCTGGGTGCCGGCCTCGAGCCCGGTCGTCAACGGGATGCGTGCACCGTTGAGCAAGCACACGGTCGTCGCATCCTGCACCGTGCCCTCGAGGAGGTTCGTCTGGCCGATGAAGTCCGCCACGAACCGGTTGGCGGGACGTTCGTAGATGGCCTCGGGTGGGTCGACCTGGAGCAACTGGCCGCGGTCCATCACGGCGATTCGGTCGCTCATGGTGAGCGCTTCTTCCTGGTCGTGGGTGACGAACACGAACGTGATGCCGAGTTCGCGCTGGAGGCTCTTCAGCTCGCCCTGCATCTCTTGTCGGAGCTTCAGGTCGAGCGCACCGAGCGGCTCGTCGAGCAGCAGCACCTTGGGGCGGTTGACGAGCGCTCGGGCGAGGGCGATGCGCTGCTGCTGGCCGCCGGACAGCTGGGTGGGCTTGCGCTCTCCCATGTGGGTGAGGCGCACCATCGCCAGTGCCTCGTCGACGCGCGAAGAGATCTGGCGCTTGGGAACCTTCGTCATCTTGAGCCCGAACCCGACGTTGTCGTTGATGTTCAGGTGGGGGAACAGCGCATAGTTCTGGAAGACCGTGTTGACCGGCCGTTTGTTGGGCGGCAACGTGCCGACCTCCTGGCCGAAGATCTGCAAGCTGCCCTCGGTCGGGAACTCGAGCCCCGCGATCATCCGGAGCGTCGTCGTCTTCCCGCAGCCCGAGGGGCCGAGCAAGGCGAAGAACTCTCCGTCCGCGATCTCGAGCGAGATGTCGTCGACTGCGGCGACCTCGCCGAATCGCTTGGTGATTCCCGAGATGCCGACCGCCGGCGCGGCACCGCCCTGGTCGGTTCTGTTCTCGGATTCAGCCGTTTCGGTCACCCTGCTCCCCAGGTCGTCCAATGCGAGTCGCGCGACAATAGCCGCGCCTGCCCGTGGCGCGATCCGCCCGATGCGATACGGCAGTCAACACCACCGGCAACCCCGAGCGCAACAGGCCGTGTTGCAGCCGTGTGAACATGTTCGAACCTGGTGGACGTGGCGATCTTGATCGGCCGTCACCCACCAGCCATGATGGCGACACATCGTCCGGACGTCGGACCATGAGACCGGAAGATTCAGACCGGAAGACGAGAGGGAGACATCATGGGTTCGAACACGCTCGGCAACGCCAACTTCATCGGCGGCGACTGGCGCCAGGCCGCCAGTGGAGCGACGGACACCGTCCTCAACCCGGCGACGGGCGAGGCTCTCGGCGAGGTGCCGGCCAGTGATGCCGTCGACATCGATGCCGCCGTCACCGCCGCGACGACGGCATTCCCGGCCTGGGCGGCACTGACGCCGCGAGAGCGCAGCGAGACCCTGCACCGTGTCGCCGACATCATCGACGAGAACATCGACGAGTTGTCACGCATCGAATGCGAGAACGTCGGAAAACCGGTCGGGATCGTCGAGTTCGAGATGGATCTGACCAAGGACAACTGGCGCTTCTTCGCGTCGGCGTGCCGCTTCCTCGAGGGCAAGGCGGCCGGCGAGTACATGGAGGGCTACACCTCGATGGTTCGCCGCGATCCGCTCGGTGTGGTCGCATCGATCACCCCCTGGAACTACCCGCTCAACATGGCGACGTGGAAGCTCGGTCCTGCACTCGCGGCCGGCAACACCGTTGTGCTCAAGCCATCGGAGCTGACGCCCTACTCGGTGCTGCGCCTTGCGGAGCTGACCGCTGACGTGTTGCCCCCGGGGGTCTTCAACGTCGTGTGCGGTCAGGGTGCCGTTGCCGGCGCGGCCCTCGCCGAACACCCCGGGATCGCGATGATCTCGATCACCGGCAGTGTCGGCGCAGGCAAGGCGGTCGCACGCGCGTCGGCTGACTCGCTCAAGCGCGTCCACCTCGAACTCGGGGGCAAGGCACCTGTCATCGTGTTCGACGACGCGGACATCGAGGCCGCCGTCGAGATGCTCAAGGGCATGGCGTTCTACAACTCCGGACAGGACTGCACGGCGCCGTGCCGCGTGATCGCCGGCTCGAAGGTGCACGACGACTTCGTGAACGCTCTCACCGACGCGGTGGGCGAGGTCACCGTCGGTGACCCGATGTCGGAGGACACCGAGATGGGTCCCGTGATCTCCGACATCCACCGCTCGCGCGTCGCCGGCTACGTGGAGCGTGCCCGGGAGGCCGGCGCCGAGGTCACCGTCGGTGGGTCGGTGCGTTCCGGGGCCGGATTCTTCTACGAGCCAACCGTGGTGGTCGGTGTCGACCAGGCGTCGGAAATCGTCCAGCGCGAGGTGTTCGGACCGGTCGTCACGGTGCAGTCCGCAGCCTACGAGGAGTCAGCCCTTGCGATGGCAAACGACGTCGACTACGGCCTCGCCGCGAGCGTGTGGACCTCCGACGTCGGTCGGGCGATGCGGATGAGCAAGGCGCTGCAGTTCGGTGCCGTCTGGGTGAACGACCACATCCCGATCATCTCGGAGATGCCGCACGGCGGGTTCAAGCAGTCCGGCTACGGCAAGGACATGTCGATGTACGCCGTCGAGGCCTACACCGAGGTCAAGCACGTCATGATCAAACACTGAGCCGAGACACTGGGTCAGACTCCGTGTCTCACCTCAGTGCGTTCGACTTCCGGATCTCCCAGGCTTCGAGGTGGGCCTTCGACAGCTCGGTCCGCTCGGCGAAGTCGCGGCCCTGAGAGAGGTACACCGCGGCATCGAACAGGCCGAGTGGCTGGAGGAACGTCTCGCCACCGGGGTCAGCGTGAACGTCGTGTGGGTGAAGCCTCCACCGCTTCGCCATGCCGGCTTGACGGGCATCGTCGTCCACGCTGACAGCGGCCGGCTCAGCGCCGGCCAGGGTTCAGACCCCAGATGCAACTGCGCGTCGGGTGAGTCGAGCCGGCACGGGGATGCGGTCGGCGAACTTTGCGGCGAGCGGCCCGACGATCGCGGTGGTCAACACGTAGCCGGCCGCGAGGGCCCCGAGCTCAGGGCCCTCGACCAGGCTCGAACCGAGCGCAGCGATCACGATCGAGAACTCGCCGCGAGCGATCAGCACCGTTCCGGCTCGCAACCGGCCGCGAGGGCCGGCACCGACGCGCCCAGCGGCATACCAGCCGGTGATCACCTTGGTCGCGATCGAGACGAGTGCGAGGCCGACTGCGGGGCCTGCCGCATCGACCAGGTCGGCCGGGTCGATCTGGAACGAGAAGAAGAGGAAGAAGGTCGCGGCGAACAGATCGCGCAAGGGAGAGATCAGCATGTTCGCCCGTTCCTCGGCTCGGCCCGACAGCGCGAGGCCGACGAGGAACGCCCCGATCGCGCCGGACACCTCCAATTGCTGGGCGATTCCAGCCACCAGCAGCGTGATGCCGAAGACGGTGAGGAGGAATGCTTCGTCGGATCCACCGGCGATCAGGTCGCTCAGGCGTCGCCCGTATCGAAGCGCCGCGAGGAGGATCACCGTGACGGCGATCAACGCCACTCCGACGCTGGTCGTCGTTGCCACGACGGTCCCGCCGACGATCAACGCGGCGACCACCGGCAGGTAGACCGCCATGGCCAGGTCCTCGATCACGAGCAGGTTGAGAACGGCCGGTGTCTCGCGGAAGCCAAGACGGCCCAGGTCGGAGAGCACCTTGGACACCACGCCGGACGAGGTGATCCACGTGACACCGCCGAGGAGGATTGCCGCGAGTGGGTCCCAGCCGAGGAGCAGTCCGACGGCAACGCCGGGAGTTGCGTTGAGGACCATGTCGGCCACGCCGGGGCGGAGCCCGGACTTCAAGCCGTTGCGGAGTTCGCTCTCGGAGTACTCGAGGCCGAGCGCGAACAGCAGCAGGAGGACGCCGATCTCCGCGGCGATCTCGAAGAAGTCACGGGAGACGTCGAGCTGGACGAGGCCACCTTCGCCCATCGCGAGCCCGGCGAGGAGGTAGAGCGGGATCGCCGTGAGCCCGAACCTGCCGGCAAGTCGCGAGAGGAGGGCGAGCCCGAAGATGAGCGCGCCGATCTCGATGAACGCGAGGGCGGCTTCCTCGGTGCCGGCGGCGAGCATCATCGGCGACGGATCAGCGACGGATGAGTTCGCGCATCGTCGCCAGGCCCTCGGTCGTGCCGACCGCGACGACGACGTCCCCGGCGAGCAGCCCGAACTCCGGCCCCGGCGCGGGGACCGACTGTCCGTCGCGGATGATCGCCACGATCGACGACCCGGTCTTGGTGCGGTACATCCCGTCCCCGATCGTGCTGGCGGCGGCCGGCGAACTCGGGTCGATTTCGATCCATTCGATCGCCAGCCCTTCGATCTCCTGTTGCACCGCTGCGACGGCTTCGGTGACCCTGCTGGCCCCGAGCAGTTCCGAGACGGTCCTCGTGTCGGCCGCCGACAAGCTCACCAGCGATGAACACGCGTCGGGGTCGTCGGAGTCGTACACGAGGATCTCGCGTCGTCCGTCGTGGTGCACGAGGACGCCGATGTCCTCGCCGTCTTCGGTCGTGAACTCGTGGCGGACGCCAACGCCCGGCAACTTGGTCTCGCGCACCTCAGCCATTTTCTCATTGTGGCAGGACGCGGGCGTGGTGGCACCCGTGAGGGTTGGGAAGAGCACCAGGCACCCCTGAGCCGGTCAGCACTACCCTTCGGGTCATGAGCGAGCACACCACGAACACGCCGGTCGACGTCAAGCCACGGTCGCGTGATGTCACCGACGGGATGCAGAAGGCACCGTCGCGGGCGATGCTCCGCGCGGTCGGGATGGGTGACGACGATTGGGACAAGTCGCAGGTGGCGATCGCGTCGTCGTGGAACGAAGTGACGCCGTGCAACATGACACTGCGCAAGCTCGCCGAACACGCCAAGGTCGGTGTTCGCGAGGCGGGCGGGTTCCCGATGGAGTTCGGGACGATCACCGTCAGCGATGGCATCTCGATGGGCCACGAGGGGATGCGGGCGTCCCTGGTGTCTCGCGAGGTGATCACCGACTCCGTCGAGACCGTCATGCACGCCGAACGCTTCGACGGGTTCGTCGGCCTGGCTGGGTGCGACAAGTCGATCCCCGCCATGTTGATGGCCGCCGCTCGCCTCGACCTCCCGAGCGTCTTCGTCTACAACGGCTCGACGATGCCCGGCGAACACAACGGCACGGCGCTGGACATCACGAGTGTGTTCGAAGCGGTGGGTGCCTGTGCGGCCGGCACGATCACCGAGGACGAACTGCATGCGATCGAGTCGAAGGCCTGCCCCGGTGAAGGCGCATGCGGTGGCATGTTCACGGCAAACACGATGAGCTCGATCGCCGAAGCGATCGGGATGAGCCTGCCCGGCACGGCATCGCCGCCGGCGATCGACGACCGACGCGAGGGCGACGCTCGGCGGGCGGGAGCGGCGGTCGTCAACCTGCTCCGGCTCGGCATCACGCCCCGCCAGATCATGACCAAGAACGCCTTCGAGAACGCGATCGCGTTGACGTCGGCGCTCGGCGGGTCGACCAACGCAGTGCTGCACCTCCTCGCGCTCGCCAACGAGGCGCGCGTCGATCTCGACCTCGACGACTTCAACCGGATTGCAGATCGGGTTCCGCACATCGCCGACATGAAGCCGGGTGGGAAGTTCCACATGAGCGATCTCGATCGTGTCGGTGGTGTGCCCGTGGTGCTCAAGCTGTTGCTCGACGCCGGCTTGCTGCACGGTGACGTGATGACCGTCACCGGCAAGACGATGGCAGAGAAT
>Ga0316193_10001453_pt1 | contig 15956 bp, 12 predicted proteins | sample MerIslsedime2_MG_FD_207735 | JGI IMG/M metagenome (GOLD analysis project Ga0316193, IMG submission 207735) | Coastal sediment microbial communities from Maine, United States - Merrow Island sediment 2 | ecosystem: Environmental > Aquatic > Marine > Coastal > Sediment | place: USA: Maine...
AGTAAAATTGTTTTTTAAAAAAAAAAGGACTTAAGGCGAAAGCCCTAAGTCCTTTGTATTGTTGGTGGAGCTAGTCAGGATCGAACTGACGACCTCTTGAATGCCATTCAAGCGCTCTCCCAGCTGAGCTATAGCCCCACACGGTAAGCAGTCAAAGGAATTTTACTTACCAACCTTTACTCTGGGTGTCAATAAAAATAAACACCGAATAAGGTCTCTTGCATCCCATTAATCTTGCCAATAAAGCAGTGCTCTGGTATCCTTCTCACTTTTACTGACACCATATTTTTCCAGACTTCCTGTTATACACCTAACTGCTTGGAAATCTGAATAAATTTCACATAATGTCCGTTTGTTGAAAAGGAAGGTTTTATGTATTCGCCATTCAATTTTTTATTCGGTTGGCTCTCCAATGATCTGGCCATCGATCTTGGTACGGCAAACACCGTTTTATATGTCAAGGGAAAGGGAATTGTTCTGCGTGAACCCTCGGTTGTGGCCGTCAGGCAGGATGCAAGAATGAGCAGAGTACTGGCCGTTGGTCAGGAAGCAAAACAGATGCTCGGCAAGACGCCGGGTAATATCAATGCGATCAGGCCAATCAAAGACGGCGTTATCGCCGATTTTGAAGTCACCGAGGCGATGCTTCGCTACTTCATCAAGAAAGTGCATAACCGGCGCACACTGGTGCATCCCCGAATCATCATCTCCGTACCTTCAGGCATCACCCAGGTTGAGAAGCGGGCGGTGAAGGAATCGGCCGAGTCGGCCGGTGCCCGGGAGGTCTACCTGATCGAAGAACCGATGGCGGCGGCAATCGGCGCCGGTCTGCCGATCACGGAACCTACCGCCAACATGATTGTCGACATCGGCGGCGGCACCACTGAGGTTGCCGTCATCTCCCTGGCCGGTATTGTTTATGCCAAGTCCGTCAGGGTTGCCGGAGACAAGATGGACGAATCGATCCTCCAATATATAAAACGTAAACATAACCTGGCCATCGGTGAGCGAACAGCCGAGCTGATCAAGACTACCATCGGCAATGTGATCCCTGAAGAGCCCTATGAGGTGATGGATATAAAAGGGCGGGATCTGGTCTCCGGTGTGCCTAAAACGATTACCGTCGGTGCCGATGAAATTCAGTCTGCCATTGCCGAACAGATCGATGTCATTATAGAAGCGGTAAGGGTGGCGCTGGAAGTGACACCCCCTGAGCTGGCCGCCGATATTGTCGATCAGGGTATTGTTCTGACCGGCGGCGGTGCGTTATTGAAAAATCTCGACAAGTGCCTCAAAGAAGAGACTGGAATGCCCATTATTGTGGCAGACGACCCGCTTTCGTCCGTGGTTCTCGGTTCTGGCCAGGCGCTTGATAATTTAGATATTCTTAAAGAAGTCACCATCGATTAAGGCCGCTTCTGCCCTGCAGCGGGAGAGCTGCCGTTCTAATAGTGAGTAAACAGTCCAAGGACAGAAAGACACGTATCGGGACCTTGCGTCTCCGCTCCGTGCTGCTTGCCGTATCTCTGCTGCTGGGAGGGCTGATCCTGCTGGCCTATACCTTCGGTGGCAGGTTCGGTGTTTCCCATCAGATTACTCTGGAAATCCTCGGGCCCCTGCAGTCCATCTCAGCCAAAGCAACCTCAGCCGCCCGCAACTTCTGGGATGACTATCTCGATCTTCTCTCCGTCCGGGAAGAAAATCAGCGTCTCAAAGCAGTGCTCAAATCCTATGAGGAGGATCTGGCAACCTACCGCGAGGCCTATACTACTTATCTGAGACTGCAGCAGGAACTCGATTTCAGAAAAGGTACAGATTTTCCCCCCTTGACCGCTCGGGTCATCGGCAAGGATCCAAGCTTCTGGTTTCATACTATCATCGTCGATCGCGGTGAGAATGACGGCGTTGTCGAGGGGATGGTGGCCCTGAACTCCAACGGAATTGTCGGGCAGGTGATCCACGTCTCTAACAATTACAGCAAGGTGCTTCTGGCCATCGCACCAAGCAGTGCCATAGATGTCTTCGTTCAAAAGACCAGGGTTCGGGGAATCCTGAAAGGTGTTGGTGAAAATGGCTACCAGCTCCATTATGTGCTCAAGAACGCCGAGGTAAGCAGGGGTGATCATATCGTCACAGCCGGAATCGGCGGGGTCTTTGCCTCCGGAATTCCGGTCGGCACCGTATCTGCCGTGCACCGAAAGACAAGAGGCATGTTTCTCGAAATTGAGGTGAAGCCCACTGTCGATTTCCAGCGGTTGGAATTCCTGCAGCTCAATCTCTCCCTTCAGCAGTCGCTGATCCAGGGTAAAATCGATTCGTCGGGAGGCTGATCGGAGATGAGAGTCACCATTTTTCTGCTCATTGGAATTTTCCTGATAGTCATGCAGACCACGATTCTGCAGGTCCTCCCGGCCTGGTTCGGCTTTCCCGACTTCGTCTTTATCCTGATTGCTTTTCTGGCCTTTCGATTCGACTGGCTGAGCGGCTGTCTGCTGGCATTTATGCTGGGTTGGATGATGGATGTGGTTTCAAGCATCTACCTGGGAATGTTCGTGGTAAAATACCTGATTGTCTTTTTTGTCCTCAATATGCTCACCCAGAACAGCCCGGTCAAAGAGGCCGCCTATCAGGTACCGCTTGTGGGCATCAGCTATTTTCTTATCCAGTGCGGCTTTTATGCGGCGCTAACCTTGGCGGCTGCCGATCTGGTTTCCCCCTGGTCCTGGCACCGGGTGGGAAGAGAGACCATTATCCTGATGATCGTCACCGTCCCCTGTTTCCTATTGTTCAACAACCTCTATGAGTATCTACTCAATAGACGTGCAGTTCCCAGGGTGATAAGAAAGAAGGGGGGAAACCGTTTCAGGCCTTAAGATGGAAAAGAAACTGTTCATAGAAGATATCGAAGAGATCACAGAGCATGATGAAGAAGCGGTAAACATGCTCAAAAGAAGGGCGATGGTCGCCGTAGGTGTCGTCATTCTCTTTCTGCTGATCATTATTTCGCGCTTCTGGTACCTGCAAATCAATCTCGGTGAGCACTATCGCGATCTGGCTGAAAACAACCGGGTTCGAATCCGCTCGGTTCCACCTCCCCGCGGCCATATTTTCGACAAGTACGGCCGGGAAATCGTTACCAACAGACCGTCGTTCAATGTCTCTCTGATCAGAGAAGATTCGTTTGATATCCAGGATGTGCTGAAAAGGCTCTCGGTGGTGCTTGACGAAGATATAGAGGAGCTCTGGGAGAGGATCAGAAAAGGTGCCGGAACGCCCCGTCATCTACCTATCACGCTCAAGGAGGATGTCGACTGGGAGACGCTCGCCTATCTGGAGAACAATAAGTACAAGTTCTCAGGAATCAGAATCGAAGTGCAGCCTGTCAGGATCTATCATTACGGTGATTTGGGGGCAAATATCATCGGCTATACCGGCTCGATCAGCCCCAAGGAGTTAGAGGCCGATATAGAGGGGGTCTACGAAGGCGGCGATCTGATCGGCAAACGAGGTCTGGAACGTATCCGGGAGGCGGATCTGCGTGGTGGAAAAGGCAGCAGTTCGACCGAGGTCAATGCCCGCGGCTTCGAGCAGCAGCAACTGAAACATCAGGATCCGCTGCCTGGTAGGGATATCCATTTGACAATTGATGTTGAACTGCAGCAGGCGGCCGAGCAATATCTTGCCATTAGCGACAAAGCGGGTGCCGTGGTGGCGCTGGAGGTGGATACCGGAAGGGTCCTTGCAGCGGTCAGTTCTCCGACCATCCACCTGGAGGATTTTATCGGCGGTATTTCCCTGAAAAACTGGAATGCGCTCCTTGAAAACAAGAGAAATCCGCTTCTCAATAAAGCGGTTCAGGGGGTCTATCCACCCGGTTCGACCTACAAGATCGTCACCGCCCTGGCAGGATTGAGCGAAGGGGTCATTACCGAGAACACCACTTTCTACTGTCCCGGCCACTACTATTTCGGCAGGCGCCTTTATCGCTGCTGGAAGCACAGCGGACATGGGACGGTGGACATCAGGCGGGCGCTTACTGAATCCTGCGATGTCTTTTTCTACCAGGTCGGGCAACGGCTCGGGGTAGACCGGCTGGCGGCTTATGCAAAAAAACTTGGACTGGGCACCAGATCGGGCATCGAACTGGAACACGAGAAAGCGGGTATCGTCCCAACCAAGGACTGGAAGAGGAAACGGTTCAAGGAGAAATGGCATGAGGGTGAGACCTTGTCGGTGGCCATCGGCCAGGGTTTCAACAATATGACGCCGCTGCAGATCTGCCTGATGACAGCTGCTATCGCCAACGGCGGCAGGATCTATCAGCCCCAGATAGTGGAGATGGTCAAGACCACTGACGGAGAGATAATCGAACGGCTCACCCCGAAACTGCTCAGCGAACTGTCCAGCCGGGATAAATCATACCTTCATATCGTCAAGGACGGTCTGTTCGGAGTGGTACAGGGCAAAAGGGGTACGGCCCGCAATGTACGCATCGAGGGATTGACCGTGGCCGGCAAGACCGGCACTGCCCAGGTGGTTCGCCTGGCTCAGTACAAAGGCTTAAAAGAGCAGGATATTCCCTACAAATTCAGGGATCATGCCTGGTTCACCTGCTATGCGCCGGCTGATAATCCTAAAATTGCCGTAACCGTGCTGGTTGAGCACGGACTGCACGGCGGCTCAGGGGCGGGGCCTATTGCCCGGGTAATGTTGAAAAAATATTTCGAGCAGTATCTGTTGGAGCAGGCCAGGAAAGAGGCCGAGGAAGAAAAAGATGGTAAGGCATAAACGACTCGGACATGCAGGGACCGACTCACTTTACGGCCTAAAGAAATGATTCGTTTCGACAGAAGACTTCTGGCCCATTTTGACTGGTGGCTGCTGATCATGTTTCTGCTGGTCTGCGTCATGGCGCTGTTCAATCTCTACAGCGCCTCCTACCCACCGAAACCTTGGGGCATGCCCCCCTATCTGAAGCAGCTCTATTTCTTCCTGATAGGCTTTGGGGCTATTCTGGTGCTCCTTGCGGTCGACTACCAGGAGCTGCATTTCTGGAATTATTTCTTTTACATATTCGTGGTCGGCCTGCTGGCCGCCATTCTTATCATCGGTAAAACTGCCGGCGGCGCCCAGCGCTGGATCAATCTCGGCTTTTTTAATCTGCAGCCTTCAGAACTGGCCAAACTTATGCTGGTGATAACCTTGGCCAGTTACTACTCGCGTAAAGAGGTTACCGACGGTTATACCATCAGGCAGCTGGTGGTACCGATCGGTCTGACTCTCGTGCCTTTCGTCCTTATCCTCCTGCAGCCCGATCTGGGAACGGCCCTGATGCTTGGCTTTATTTTTGTTTCGATGACCGTCTTTGTGAAACTGAGGTTTTCAGTCTATGCGATTTTGGGGAGCACCGGCGTGGCCATGGTTTTTCTGGCCTGGGAAAAACTGCTCAAACCTTACCAGAAGCAGCGCATTAAGACCTTTCTCAATCCGGAAGGCGATCCGATGGGGCATGGCTATCAGATCATGCAGTCAAAGATTGCAGTGGGCAGTGGTGGAAGGTTCGGCAAAGGCTACCTTGAAGGTACCCAGGGCCATCTCCATTTTCTGCCCGAGCGTCACACCGATTTCGCTTTTGCGGTCTGGAGCGAGGAATGGGGTTTTTTCGGCAGCCTGTTCTTTATCTCTATCTATTTTCTGATGTTGCTCTGGGGGCTCTACTCAAGCGCTTTCGCCCGCGACAGGTTCGGTATGCTGCTGTCGTTTGGCATTGTCATGCTGATCTTCTGGCAGGCGGTTATCAACCTGCTGATGATCCTCGGCTTTCTGCCGGTGGTCGGGATTCCTTTACCACTTGTCTCCTATGGTGGATCGTCGCTGCTGACCACCCTGCTGGCCTTTGGCATCCTGCTCAATGTCAGGATGCGGCGCTTTCAGATCGGCCAGAATGGCGACTGATAAGGCCGGGTAGACCACCTCTCTGTTTTTTAAAGGTCGGATTGCCTCGATGGACGGATCAGGCCTTACTCAGGGCCTGCAGGACGATGTCTTTCAGGGCTCCAATGAAATCGGCATCATCGTTGAAAGATTCGGTGGACTCAAGACGGATGCCGCACTCGGCAGCCAGTTCTCTATATTCGATGTTTATTTCGACCAATGTTTCCACGTGATCGGAAACAAAGCTGATCGGCACCATGAGGATGTTGGTGCAGCCCTCAGTCCCGAGTATATTGATGGTCTCTGGCGTTGAAGGTGACAGCCACTCAACCGGCCCGGATCTGCTCTGATAACATATTCTGCCCTGCACCCCAGTAATTTTCTCCACCGCACCAATGGTACGCCGCAGGTGATCGACATAGGGGTCTCCCTCCTCGATGAAGGATACCGGCAGGCTGTGGGCGCTGTAGACCAGTTCCACCGGATTGTTGCCGAACAGCTGCAGCCCCTGAGTTATTTTTGCTGCCAGGCAGGAAATGTATCCGGGATGATCGGGCCATGAGCCGATCTCGATGAGTTCTTCCCCAATCGGGTTTTCCAGCAGGCAGCGCTTCAGCTCGTTCAGCGATGAGCCGCTGGTGGCGCAGGAATAATGGGGATAGAGGCTCAGAGCAACGAGCCGGTCGATGGCTGTTTTTCTCAGACTTTTCAGTGCTTCCTGAGTGGTTGGGTGCCAGTAGCGCATAGCTGTGGCGACGACGAAGTTTCCTTCCTCGCTAAGTCGCTTCTGCAGGGCCTGCTGCTGGTCCCTGGTGATTCTGGAAATCGGTGACCCACCGCCGATCCGTCTATAGGTCTGCTCGCTTTTGGGTGCTCGTTTCCTGGCGATAAGCCGGGCCAATGGTTTCTGAAGAAAGGACGGTCCCAGCCTGATGATTTCCCGATCTGAGAAAATATTATAGAGAAAGGGTCTGATATCCTGAGGTTTTTCAGGTCCACCCATGTTGAGAAGCAGGACGCCGGTGGAGCTGTTTCGATCGTTGAAATCGTGCTGATCTGATTTCATAATCACCAATTCATAACACATTCCCAGAAGGGTGAAAATAAAAGAATATGAAATCGCAACCTTGGCATTGAATTGGGCTCTGGTGGCAGTAAAAAAATTGACGAAAACTTGATTATGGGTAGGTGGACCATATATTATTAACACAGGAAGTCAAAAGAATTGATACGTATAAGAGCTTCAGAGAGTCTTTGTGTTGATACCTCGGTTATTTCTTTCCAAACCCCAATCCCTGCAAAAATTAGAGTTGTTTGCTTTCATCCGTTTTCATACTGAAATCAGGAGGATTCAGAACAACGGATTTGTCGAGGCGCGTCCATAGGGACGTATGTTTTTGGCAGTCATTGCTGCCTGAAAACCAGATGGAGGAAATATATGGAACTGAAAGTCGAAGCCCGGAATGTTGAGTTGAAAAAAGGCTGGCAGATGAAAATCGACGATGAGAAGGAGAAACTGCTTAAACACTACGCAGGTTTCGTTCTGCATCTCAGAGTGACGATTGAAGCCACGACTCACCATAAAGAGGGTGGTTACGAAGTCAAGGTCGTGGCTTCGGTGCCAAACGACACAGTGGTAGTAACCAGAAAAGGGGAGATGGTACGCCCCTTGCTCATCGAAGCATTCGATGTTCTTTCATTACAACTCAAGGAAATTCTCAGAAAGAAGAGAAAAAGTAAGAAGCAGGCTGAAGCTGCCGCCGTCAGCGACAGTGTCGGTGTCATAAACAAAGTCTCCCCGCATGAATCCTATGGATTCATTACCACCTTTGACGACCGGGAGATCTATTTTCACGAAAACGCACTCAAAAATGTCGAGATTGACGACCTCGTCGAGGGCGACAGCGTCATCTACGGAGAATCACTGGGGGATAAAGGGCCCCAGGCATCCTGGGTGAGAGTGGCCAAGTAAATCTATCTCAACTGAAGAGTTCAAAGCCCCCGGAGCAGTTTTTGCCCGGGGGCTTTTTTATTCGGGGACACAATACCTATCGTGTCCCTGCCCATACAATGGGGACACGATAGGTATTGTGTCCCCGTTGTATCCAGCTAATATTTCCTGAAACAGAACTGGTCGCTCTTATAGAGTTCAGGGTCGGCATCAGGATAGTCGACTTCCTCGCCGTTCCACGGCTTTCTCAAGGTGTAGTTGTTGTTTTCTTCAGTGACCACATTCGAGCGGTGCAGTGGAATCTTTCCACCGGCGGTGGCGATATATCGGGGAATTGCATCACCCGAGATATTGCCGTACATCGACTCAACGATGTCCCGGCCGACCTCGAGCGGAACCCGGAAATGGGTGAACTGTGGATTACGATAGCTGCAGTTGAAGATGTAATAGGGCCTGACGTAAGCTTCCTGGATCGTTTCGCAGAGCTTCCACATCTTCACCCGGCTGTCGTTGATGCCCTTGAGCAGGACGGCCTGGTTGAGAACGGTGAAGCTGCGTTTGGAGAGGCGGCGGAAGCTGTCGCGTGATACCGGGGTTATTTCCTGGGCGGTATTGATCTGGGTAACCACCCTGATCGGTTTTCTGTCGTTGCTCTTTTCGATAATGTCGAGCAGCTCGTCATTGACCCTCATCGGCACGGTTACCGGCACCCTGGTGCCTAGGCGCTTAACTTTCACATGGTCGATTTCGTCGAGCTGTTCGAGCAGCCAGTCGAGCATCGAGTTGGGCAGCACGAAGGCATCGCCGCCGGTGACCAGCACATCCCTTATACGTTCATTGGCCCTGATATAGTCGAGTGCTTCTCGATACGCTTCTCGTGAATAGATCTTGTCCTTGCTGCCGATGTGGGCGATGCGCAGGCAGTGGGTGCAGTACATGGCGCACATATTGGTGGCCTTGATGGTTACCACCCGGGGGTAGAACTGATCGATGAGTCGGGCCGGAGAATGATCGGCAGCCACCGGTGGAATTTCGATGCCGGCATTGTCGATCATTTCCCCGGTGGGGATAGACTGGAGCATTACCGGGTCATTTACTCTACCAGGAATGATCAGGCTGGTGTAATAGGGGGTCAGCCGCATCCGGTATTCTTTGGTGACCTGGGTAACCGAAGCCGCTGCTGCGGGGGGCAGGTCAATCAGCTCAGCCAGCGTCTCAATGGAGTCGACGGCATGTCTGATCTGGCCTGGAAAAGAATTCCAATCCTCATCCGACATCTTCAGCTTTCGCTTGATTCGGGCCTGGTTTTCCAGGATGGTTTCCCACAATTCAATGCCGCTGGGAGCGGCCTCGTTCTTTTCTCTAAGGTACGCATCGACCCGGTTGTTGGCTTCACCCGCAATGGGCAACGCCTGGGTCAGCCGCCCGCCTATGCTGACCATATGCTCGTCGATCTGCTGGTGCTTAAGGGCAAGGCTCTCAAGTGTTTCCGGGCGGATGCCGAAGGCCTCCGGGGAAAAGCGATGCTGCCGCCGGCAATGCAGCAGAAAGTTAAAAAGCTCGACGATCGGCTCGGTCAGTTCCGCTTCGCTGGCCCTGGCCAGCAGTTCATCAGCTCTGAGGCGGGCTTCCTCTCCCGGGTCTCCGATCTGCTCACCCGAAGGCTGCAAGGCTTCCAGCAGTGTTCTCGTATAATTGTCCAGCGCCGGCTCAGATGAAGCGGCGCCATCATTGTCGCTCATTGTTTTCTGCCTCGATTACGGTTTGTCTGATAAAGCCGACCCCCTGGCACAACCCTTCGTCAACGTCATCCCTGTTTTTGGCCACCGAGACAACCCGGGCCAGAAAACTACCCGGCATGACCAGAAAATTGGTGCCCGGGTGTTCGAGTATGACAAAATCCTTGATCAATTCACCGTTCGCGACTTTTCTGAAGGTTTCCCGTTCGTAGGGATTCTGAGGGATGTAGCCGGTAGTCAGTTTCTTGGCCTCTATTTTGTAATTATAGGTGCCCCAATGAATATTTCTAATATTGCCGTTCATTTCCATGAGGTGCGGTGGAAAACGATTTTCGATCACCGCATAATATTCCAGCTCCGGCAGCATGGGCGAGCCTTCGGGGAGGGACTGTTCCAGGGTGAAGCAGAACTCCAGGGTGGTCCCCTGTTTCCTGGCGTTTATCTCAAGAAAAAATACCTCGCCGTCGTTGTCGACCAGGTAATCGCAACCGAAGATGCCACGATATCCTTTCCTGCCGAGCATCTTGCCGACCTCTATGGTGTAATCGTAGAGTTTCGTGCGTTGCTCATCGTTGACCGTTGAAGGAAATTTAGAGCCGATGAAGCGGTTGCCGTCGACAATGACCTGATCGGCCACTCCGGCGATGTAAACATCGTCTTCGTTGGCGACGACGGCCAGCACCGTCGGGTCGAGTTGATGCGGAATGAAACGGGAGATCAGGCAGACATCGTTGGTGTTGCCGAAATTCAGGTCACCGGCCCAGGGTTTACAACAATTCGCATCCCGCCGCCTGTCTTAAAAATATGGGGATGCTGAACTGGTCAGATTAGGCTCTGATTACCTTCAGGATCTGTCTTTGTCAAGCAAATGGTTGCCCCTAACAGAAGTTTAAGAATTTTTTGCAGAAGATGTCAAAATGATTATGGTTTTATTTGTTAAGCGGTCTCCTCGAGTCAGTGCTCTCCGAAGGGAAATGGCTTGACTTATGGGGTAAATTTTGTGATTTATATTTACACCTTAGTGCTTTTCCGATGGAGGTGTGGAGATCTCAATTGGAAACAGGTGAAGGCAATCGATGCCGTTCACTGCGGCATTTCGTCTTTCAGCCACTATTCAAATGGTTCAAATGGTCACTGTCATTGGTGGCCGACCAGTGTCTCTTGGGTATCTAATTGAGAGATAGTCTTTAAAATCAAACAGGAGGGAGTATGAGTATGAAAAGAAAAGCATCATTATTGGCGGCCCTGACCCTGGGCTTTGTCATGGCGTTCAGTTCTGCTGCGGTCAGTGAAACCACCTTTGTAACCATCGGTACCGGCGGTGTAACCGGTGTTTATTATCCGACCGGTGGCGCCATTGCCCGTCTGGTCAACAAGGGTAAAAAAGAGCACGGTATTCGTGCTTCTGTCGAGAGTACCGGTGGGTCAACCTACAACCTCAACGCCATTGCCTCAGGTGAGCTGGATATGGGTGTTGCCCAGTCTGACTGGCAGTATCACGCCTGGAACGGCACCTCAAAATTTAAGGAAAAGGGACCGAATAAAGACCTTCGGGCCATATTTTCCGTACATCCCGAACCTTTCACCGTCGTTGCCCGTGCCGACTCCGGCATTAAGAATTTCGAAGATCTCAAAGGCAAGCGTGTAAACATTGGTAACCCGGGATCTGGACAGCGTGGAACCATGGAAGTTGTCATGGAGAAAATGGGCTGGACCAAGGACGATTTCAAACTCGCTTCTGAGCTCAAGTCTGCTGAGCAGTCAAAAGCTCTGTGCGACAACAAAATCGATGCTATCGTCTTTACCGTTGGCCATCCCAGTGGTTCGATCAAGGAAGCTACCACCTCATGTGATGCCGTAATAGTCAATGTCGAGGGTCCGGTGATTGATGCTTTGGTGAAGGAGAACGATTATTATCGTTACGCTACCATTCCCGCTGGCATGTATCGGGGCAACGACCAGGACGCCAAGACTTTCGGCGTCGGTGCAACGTTCGTTTCCTCGTCCAAGGTTCCCGAAGACACAATTTATGTTGTAGTCAAGTCGGTTTTTGAAAACTTCGACGATTTTAAGAAACTGCATCCCGCGTTTGTTGTTCTGAAGAAAGAGGAAATGGTCAAAGACGGCCTTTCAGCTCCACTGCATGACGGTGCTGCCAAGTATTACAAAGAAGTCGGCCTGATCAAATAGTTCGGGGCCGATCTTATCATGGTTGTGCACACTCGTATAAAGTGTGCACAACCTTTTCTTTTTTGTCCGGCCGGGCAGGGGGCTTCAAAGAGAGCACTGCCTGCCTGACCTGGATTGCGGCAGATGACTCACCGCACTAAAACAGCCCCACAAAAATTCTCATGGTGATCGTTGGAATGTAATTCACTTCACTAAACAACCGTTTGCCAGTTACGGAGAACAGGAGTCGATCATGACCAAGCCCACCGAAAAGCCCCTTAGCAACGATAACGTGCATGATATGATTGCCGAGGTCGATACCGGGGCTCGCAATCCCAAAGGAGCGATTCCTAAACAGGTGCTGTTCTACGTACCACTTATCTGGACCCTGTTTCAGTTGTGGTATGCCTCACCACTTCCGTATATATTCAACTTGTTCGTGCTCAATTCGACCGAGGCCAGGGCGATTCACCTTGCCTTTGCAATGTTTCTTGCCTACACGGCCTTTCCCACCTTCAAATCTTCACCCAAGAGCTACATTCCGATCCAGGACTGGGTGCTGGCACTGGTGGCCTCGCTGAGTTCGGCATATATTTATCTCTTCTACGAAGGTCTCTCAGAACGACCCGGAGATCCGACCAACCTAGATCTGGTGGTCGCCGTGATCGGTCTGGTCCTGTTGCTGGAAGCAACCAGAAGGGCACTGGGACCACCGCTGATGGTGGTTGCCTCGATTTTTATTCTCTACACCTTTGCCGGACCGCATATGCCGGAAGTAATCGCCCACAAAGGTGCCAGTCTGGTCAAAGGGATGACCCACTACTGGCTGACCACTGAAGGTGTCTACGGTGTCGCTCTGGGTGTTTCCACCGGTATGGTGTTTATGTTCGTGCTCTTCGGCTCACTTCTTGAGTCGGCCGGAGCGGGCAACTACTTTATCCGGACGGCTTTCGCCGGTCTGGGCCACATGCGCGGCGGTCCCGCCAAAGCTGCGGTGGTGTCATCGGCAATGACCGGGCTGGTGTCAGGGTCGTCGATCGCCAATGTGGTGACCACCGGCACCTTTACCATACCGCTGATGAAAAAAGTCGGGTTTTCCGCGGAAAAGGCCGGTGCGGTAGAGGTTGCCTCATCGACCAACGGTCAGCTTACTCCGCCGGTTATGGGGGCGGCCGCGTTCCTGATGGTCGAATATGTCGGCATCTCCTATATCGAGGTCATCAAGCATGCCTTTTTACCGGCCATCATTTCCTACATCGCTCTGGTCTATATCGTTCATCTCGAGGCCTGTAAAATGGGACTCGAAGGGCTGCCCAGGCGGCAGACCAAAACTTTGGCTCAGAGCCTGCTCTCTTTTGTCGGGACCATTGTCTTTCTGATCGTTATCGGCGCGGCCACTTATTACGGGCTGGGCTGGATCAAGACGGTGGCCGGTGGAGCAACCATCTATATTGTCTGCGTACTGCTCTTTGTCGCCTACCTGGCGCTGCTTATGCTGGCCTGCCGGGTTCCCGAACTGGAACTGACCACCGAAATCACCGAGCTGCCACCACTGGGGCCGACTGCCCAGGCCGGTTATTATTTTCTCTTGCCCATCGTGGTGCTCATGTGGTGCCTGACGGTCGAACGTTTATCACCTTCTTTGTCAGCTTTCTGGGCAACAGTACTGATGATTTTTATCGTTTTGACCCAGCGTCCGCTGAAGGGCTGGATGCGGAAAATGTCCGGCGACGACTTCAGCATCAGAAGAGGCTGGCAGGATCTTATAGATGGCATGGTCTCCGGGGCCAAGAACATGATTGGTATCGGCGTGGCCACGGCGGCGGCGGGTATCGTCGTAGGCACCGTGACCCTCACCGGCATCGGCCTGGTAATGACCGAATTCGTTGAATTTATCTCGGGAGGCAATCTGGTTCTGATCCTTCTGTTTACCGCCGCCATCAGTCTGCTGCTGGGTATGGGGCTGCCGACCACGGCCAACTATATAGTTGTCTCCACCCTGATGGCGCCGGTCATTGTCGCGCTGGGCGCCCAGAACGGCTTGATCGTGCCGCTCATCGCCGTCCATCTCTTTGTCTTTTACTTCGGTATCCTGGCTGATGATACCCCGCCGGTGGGGCTGGCTGCCTTTGCGGCAGCGGGGATATCGGGCGGCGACCCGATCCGAACCGGTATCCAGGGCTTTACCTACGACATCAGAACGGCGATTCTTCCCTTTCTGTTCATTTTCAACACCGAATTGCTGATGATTGGGGTCAGGAATCCGCTCCATCTGATCATCGTCATTATCACAGCGATTATCGCCATGCTTGTCTTCGCTGCCGCCACTCAGGGCTACTGGCTGACCAGGAGCAAAATATGGGAGACTGCAGCACTTCTGCTGGTGGCCTTTACCCTGTTCAGACCTGGATTTTTCTGGAATCAAGTTTATCCGGAGCTTAACGAGCAGCCGGCTGACAACCTCGCCCAGTTGGTCGAGGAGATGGAACCTGGATCGCAGTTGCGAATGACGCTTAAAGGTGAAAAGCTCGACGGCACCGAGTTTACCATGGCGGTGATGCTGCCGGTCGGCGATGAACCAACCGGAGCCGAACGTATCCAGGCGATTGGCTTTGAGACGCGCGAGGAAGAAGGCAAAATACTGATCGACAACGTGATGTTTTCCAGCTCTGCAGAGAAGGCCAAGATCGATTTCGATCAGGAAGTGCTCAATGTCCAGGTGCCCAACCCGAGGCCTCCGAAACAGTTGATGTTCATACCGGCCCTTATGCTTCTCGTTCTGGTCTGGTTCCTCCAGAAAGGCAGGATCAAGAAGCAGCAGACAGCCGCAGCCTGACGACCAGGCAGAACGATAATGAGTTGTTCCTAGTAGTTTCAGAGGAGAATAGGATGATAACCAAAATAATGGTTCCCGTGGCCTTTTCAAAGTATTCCCTGGGTATTCTCGATTTTGCCGCCGAAATTGCCAAACCGCTGGGGGCCGAGCTTCAGGTAGTCAACGTTATCAGCGACAGGGACCTGGAAGCGGTCAACAAGATCACCGAGTTTGGCTACAAAGTGGACAGCGACAAGTACCTCAAAACCATCAAAAAGGAACGGCGCGAATCGATTACGGCCATGGCCGATCACCTGACCCTGCCGGATGACAAGGTTTCCTTCACCTTTCTTATCGGTGATCCGACCTCAGAGCTGCTGCGCTTCGTGGTTGAGTCAGAGGTTGATCTGGTGGTCATGGGAATTAAAGCGCGGGACCTTAAGCACATGTTCGCCGGATCAGTGGCTGAGCGGATGTTCAGAAGATGCCCGGTGCCAGTTCTTTCCTATCGCGGAGACGATATTGCCGAACGTTTGCGTAAACGGGTGAACAGGCACATTGGTGATCATTGATCAGTGCTGAACATTGAAGGAGTAGGAGCGAAGGAGAGGCGCCGCCTCTCCTTTTTTGTGTGCAGAATATGAACCTGGATGATCACGGCGCTGATGGTCACTACTTATACAGAGGTGCAAGGTGGCAGATGAGATATATCTAATTGACGGCAGTGCCTTCATTTACCGGGCCTTTCACGCCGTCGCACCATTGACCAATGCGGAAGGGTTCCAGACCAATGCGGTGTTTGGCTTCGTCAGTATGCTCAACAAACTGCTGAAGGACAAAACTCCCTCGCATCTGGCCGTCGCTTTCGACAGCAGGGGCAAAGTGTTCAGGCATCATATGTACCCCGAGTACAAGGCCAACCGTCCACCGATGCCCGATGAACTGGCGGCCCAGCTGCCCTATATAAAGGAAGTGGTAGAGGCCATGGGCCTGGTAAGTTTTGAGCAGGCTGGAATCGAGGCCGATGACATCATCGGCACCGCAGCCCTGGCTCTTGGCGGCAGGGGTAACAAGGTGGTCATCGTCTCCGGGGACAAGGACCTGCTGCAGCTGGTGGATGAAAAAATCACTATGTGGGACCCGATGAATGACCGGGTGATGGATTCTGCCGGGGTGGAAAATAAATATCAGGTGGGCCCCGACCGGCTGCTCGACTGCTTCGCCCTGATTGGCGACAGCTCCGACAATGTGCCCGGTGTCCCCGGTATCGGCCCTAAAACTGCTTCAAAATTGATCGTCGAGCACGGCTCCCTGGATGGGCTCTATGAACAGATTGGCAGCCTGAAGA
>Ga0316193_10001455_pt1 | contig 15953 bp, 12 predicted proteins | sample MerIslsedime2_MG_FD_207735 | JGI IMG/M metagenome (GOLD analysis project Ga0316193, IMG submission 207735) | Coastal sediment microbial communities from Maine, United States - Merrow Island sediment 2 | ecosystem: Environmental > Aquatic > Marine > Coastal > Sediment | place: USA: Maine...
TCCTTCGGTAATTTCCTCATTAAAAACGTGGTGCAGGAACTGAAGAACGAAATGCCCAACCTGAAAACATTTGTCACCCTGTCTCCGGTGCCGGGTTTTCGCAAGTGGTTGCTGGCGGCGGACCTCAATGGCCTGGTGGCTCCTGATCTGCAGGGCAAGGTGAAACAGCCCCTGGGCAAAGTGGTGGAAACTGAAGTCTACGAGGCATTGGTGCGCCTGTGTGCCCACTACCTGCTACATGAAAAGTCGGGTGAATTACCGCGGGATCCGGTAGCCCGGTTCCACCTGGGCAACGGGGCGCGGCTGCACCGTATTCATGGCGCCGCGGATTTGTCTGTCAAAGGCCGCGAGCAATCTGCGGGTATCATGGTCAATTACCTGTACGACCTGGACAAGATCGAGGAATACCACGAGGCGTATTTCGAGCAGGGGGTGATCTCTGCTTCACGCACCGTCAGGCGTTTGCTGGAGTAAACCAGCGCAGCCGTTAAACTGACGCCATTCTGCGCCGCAGGAATGCGATCTGGGTAGCCAGTGGTAGCTGCTTGGGACACATGTCCTCGCAGCCCAGCAGGGTCATGCAGCCAAACACGCCGGAATCATCCCCCACCAGTTGGTAGTAGTCCGCGTCACTGCGCTGATCCCGGGGGTCCAGTTGGAAGCGGGTGATCTGGTTCAGGCCCACGGCACCAATAAAATCCTCGCGCATTTGCGCCGTGCCACAGGCGGCGATACAGCACCCGCATTCGATACAGCGTTCCAGTTCATACAACTGCTCCGCGAGCTCCGGCTCCATGGTGGCTTCCAGGGTGTCGATACTGGCCTGCTCCAGGCCCTGGCTGTGCACCCAGGTCTCCAGCTGCTCGGACATGCCGCGCATCCATTTGCCGGTGTTGACCGACAGGTCCCCGATCAGCTCGAAGGCGGGCAGGGGAGCCAGCGTAATCCTGTCGGGCAGGTCTTTGGTCAGGGTGCGGCAGGCCAGTCCCGGTCGCCCGTTGATAATCATGCCGCAGCTGCCACAGATCCCGGCGCGACAGACAAAGTCGAACTGCAGTGACGGATCCTGGTTCTCCCTGATATCGCTGAGAGCGATAAACAGGGTCATAGCGTCGGCTTCTTCCAGTTCGAAAGTCTGCAGGCGGGGTTCGCTTTGTGGGTCGCAGGGGTTGTGGCGCAGTATCTGTATATGCAGGGTGCGCGCCAGCTGTTTGACCGGGATCTGCTTCACTGTTCATCCCCCAGGCGCTGGTTGTTACCGCGCAGATGGGGCGGCAGCAGGTGCTTGAATGGCATCAAGGTCTCCTGCTGTGTATGGCGATTGGCGCCCTCCATACCCTGGAGCACGGAGTCGATCTGCTGCTGTCGGCGGGCAGTGTCCGGGTGCTCTATATAATCTTTGGCGCCGTAGCCGCGCCACCCGGGAGGGATTTCCATGTTCATGATATTCAGGGTTTCATAATCCAGGGTTGGCAGCATGGCGTTCTTATCGGGCCAGGTCGCCAGGGTGCGCCGCATCCACTCCAGGTCATTGCGCTGCGGGTAGTCCGCGCGAAAATGTGCGCCGCGACTTTCGGTGCGTTGCAGTGCGCCATAGGCCACGCACTGGGCCAGTTTCAGCATGCGTTGTACCCGATAGGCCGCCACCAGCTCCGGGTTGGCACCCGCCGCTGAGCTGCGCAGGCGGATATGTTGGCTGCGCTGCTGTAGTGACTGCAATGTCGTCACCGCTTCCTGCAGGCGCTCGCCGTGGCGGAAAATCCCCACGTTGCCGGTCATGGTTTCCTGCATCAGCTTCAGCAGCTCAAAGGCGCTTTCACTGCCCCCGGTATCAGAGATGCCTGACAGCAGTTGTTGCTGGCGCCGCCCGAACTTTTCCACCAGTGCGGTAGAAATATTCAAGGCCCCCGCAGTGGAATCGCAAAAGTCTGCCATGGTTTCGCCGACGATCATGCCCGCCACAACGGTTTCGGCCACCGAGTTACCCCCCAGGCGATTGAAGCCGTGCATGTCCCAGCAGGCGGACTCCCCGGCGGAAAACAGGCCGCGCAACTGGGGGCTTTCGCCGCGGTGATTGGTGCGCACTCCGCCCATGGAGTAGTGTTGTGCCGGGCGCACCGGGATAAGCTGCGTGACCGGATCGATGCCCAGGAAATACTGGCAGATTTCCTTCACCTCGCGCAGATTGGTATTGATATGCTGTTTGCCCAGCAGGCGTATGTCCAGCCACAGGTGTTCACCGAAGCGGCTCTGGGCGCCGTGCCCGGCTGCGATATGTTCTTCCATGCGGCGCGAAACCACGTCGCGGGAGGCCAGCTCCGCTTTTTCCGCTTCGTAGTCAGGCATGAAACGGTGTTCCTGCGCATCGAGCAGCAGGCCGCCATCGCCGCGGCAACCCTCGGTCACCAGGATGCCCGCGGGGAAAATCCCGGTGGGGTGAAACTGTATCGCTTCCATGTTGCCCAGGGTGGCGATGCCGGTTTCCAGGGCGATCGCGGCGCCCATGCCCTCGTTGATAACGGCGTTGGTGGAAACTCTATAGATACGCCCGAAGCCACCGGTGGCGATGCAGGTAGCCTTGGCCACGTAGGCCAGTAGTTCACCGGTCATCAGGTTGCGCACGATGGCGCCGCAGCAGCGGCCATCCTCGTGAATCAGCGCCATCGCCTCCATGCGTTCATGCACCGGGATATTCTCGGCGATGGCCTGGTTGCTCATGGTGTACAGCATGGCGTGACCGGTGCCGTCTGACACATAGCAGGCGCGCCATTTCTGGGTGCCGCCGAAGTTGCGACTGGTGATCAGGCCGTGGGCCGCGTCCGCTTCGGTGACGGTTTGTTTCTCCCCGTTGACGGTGATTTCATGGTCACCGCGCTGCACCCGGTTCCAGGGCACACCCCAGGCGGTGAGCTCGCGTATCGCCTTGGGGGCGGTGTGGGCAAACATGCGCACCACCTCCTGGTCTGCGCCCCAGTCGCTGCCGCGCACCGTGTCGGTGAAGTGGATATCCTCATTGTCACCGGCGGCGCCCAGGCAGTTACCCAGGCTGGCCTGCATCCCGCCCTGTGCCGCTGAGGAATGAGAGCGCTTGGCGGGAACCAGGCTGAGCACGATAACGTCGTGTCCACGCCGTTTTGCACCGATAGCCGCGCGCTGGCCCGCCAGGCCACCGCCAATCACCAGTACATCTGTATAGATTATCTGCATGGGCTAGTGACCCGCCTGGCCGGTGGAAGAAGAGACCGGCTCATAGCGTTCACCGGCGCGATCCGCATGATCGTAGCCAATCTTCATATACGTCAGCAGGGATGCGCTGCCCAGCAACAGGAAAAACCCGATCACGCACCACATAGCCAGTTTCAGGCGCTGCCGCGCCAGCGGCGCGGTCTGTGCCTTGAACGGCCACCATTTCATCGCCAGCCGGTACATGCCAACACCCGCATGCAGGTGCACCGAGATCAGCAGCAGCACGTAGAGAATCCAGAAGCGACCGGTCCATATCCGATCCGATGAGGCGTAGGGCCCGATATTGTCCGGCTGTACGAACACCACGAAGAGGTGGGTGGATGCCAGGAAAAACATGGCGAAGCCGGTGATGACCTGCACATACCACAAGGTGGTATCGGCGTGGCGCATGGCGCCCATGTGCCGATGAAAGTTGTGATACTGACTATAGCTGCCGGGGAACTTGCGCAGTGCGAGAATGGCGTGAACGGCGATCAGCACGAAGACGGCGGCAACGGCCCCGGAAACCAGGATGGGGTAGGGCTTGTCGAGAACGTGCGCGCCCTCGAACATACGCGTCACCCACAGCATGGCATCCTTGCCCAGCAGGATGCTGGACTCGAAGAACATATGTCCCCAGATGAACATCACCAGCAACAGCCCGGTCAGGCTTTGCAGGACATCCAGCCGCGCCGGCCACAAATTCAGTTGTTTTGCCATGTAAGTATAATAGACGATGAGGCTTCCTGTGCACCATTGTCATACCTCAAGATTTTAGCGCTTTGCCAGTTGCACCTGTCGGGCAATGGCAGACGCACAGTAGGGCGCAATCGGTTATAATCACGCCCTGTTAGCAGCCTGAACAGGCCAGGTTTATTATTATGTCCGAGCAGAAGTTAATCCCCAGCGTGCAGGTGCCCAGTGGCGAGAAATTCGTCAATGACAAGGGTATTACGGCGATCAAGGACGGCATCAAGTCCAGCGCCGGGGCGTCCGCTGGTCTGCGCAAGCCCGATTGGTTGCGCATCCGCATCAAGGGCGGGGCGACCTATGAAAAAGTCCAGGGCATCGTGCACCAGCATAATCTGGCCACCGTATGCGAGGAGGCCAAATGCCCCAACATGAGCGAGTGCTGGAGCTCGGGCACCGCCACGATCATGCTGATGGGGGACGTCTGCACGCGTGCCTGCCGCTTCTGCGCCGTGAATACCGGCAACCCTAAAGGCTGGCTGGACAGTGACGAACCCGACAATACCGCGCGCTCTGTATCATTGATGGGTCTCAAATACGTGGTGCTGACATCGGTTAACCGGGACGATCTTGCCGATGGCGGCGCGGGTCACTATGCCAACTGCGTCAGGCGCACCAAGGAAGTCAATCCGGATACCGCGGTGGAGGCCCTGACCCCGGATTTTCTCGGCAACCTGGCGGACGTGGCCACCGTGGTGGACTCCGGCATCGAGGTGTTTGCCCAGAATGTCGAGACCGTGGAGCGCCTCACCCACCCGGTGCGCGATCCGCGCGCCAGTTACCGGCAGACCCTGGACGTGCTCGCCCATGCCAAGGCCCACCGTCCCGAGGTGTTAACCAAGACCAGCCTGATGCTGGGCCTGGGTGAAAGCGACGAGGAAATACTGCAGTGTATGGACGATCTGCGCGCGGCGCGAGTGGATATCCTCACCCTGGGCCAGTACCTGCAGCCCACTGTTAACCACTATCCCATAGACCGCTACGTTACTCCCGATCAGTTCGAGCAGTACCGACTCCAGGGCCTGGAAAAAGGCTTTCTGGAAGTGGTTTCCGGGGTTTTTGTGCGCTCCAGCTATCGCGCTGAACAGGTGCTACTGAAGAATAACGTCGGCCTCAGCCAATAGCGCCCTGTTCCCGCAGCCGCGCTATATCAGCGGCGCTGTAGCCAGCCTCATCGAGAATTTCTTCATTGTGCTGTCCCAGTGTCGGGGGGTGTCGGTGCAGGCAGGCCGGAGTTTCCGACAGGTGTCCCGGGTAGCGCACATAGCGCATGGTCCCCGCGTCCGGATGTTGCGCATCGAATATGGTGCGGTTGTGTTTTGCCTGGGGATCCTCGGCGAATTCACGCACGGTTTTCACCTTGCCGAAAGGGACTCCATGGGCGTCGAAGCGTCGCAGCAACTCATCGGTAGACCACTTGCCGATCTCCGCCTCAATGGCATCCAGCCAGGGCGCGAAATCGGTAATACGCTCCCCTACATTGCGCATGCCCTCTCGCTCCAGTAATTCGGGGCATTCCAGGGCATCGCACAGCCCCTTGAAATGATTATCCTGCAACGCCATACCCACCACATGGCCGTCGGTGGTGGCAAAGGTGCGCAACACAGCAAGCGGTTCCGGATCGGGCATCTCACTGGGCATGAAGCTGTCTACACAGATTATGTCGGCCAGGGAATTGGCAGCGTAGGCGTCGATCATCGGTACATCCACCCGCTGGCCTTTGCCGGTGCCGTGCAATCCGTCGCGCGCGTACAACGCCGCCATCGCAACACCGGCGGCGGTGGTGGCGGTCGTCTTGTCCACGATGGCCGACTGTATCAGCTGCGGCTTGCCGCCAAAGGCCTTGCCCTGGATGTGCATCATCCCCACCAGCCCCTGGGCGATGGGGTCGTAGGCGGGGCGGTCAGAGTAGGGCCCGGTGGGGCCAAAGCCGCTGATAGACACATAGATCAGGCGTGGGTTGATCTCCTTGAGATCCTCGTAGCCAATGCCCAGCCTGTCTGACACACCGGCGCGGAAATTCTCCACCAGAATATCCGCGGTTTCGGCGAGCTTCTTGATGATGGCAATGCCCTCGGGGTTCTTCAGGTCCAGTGCGAGGCTGCGTTTGTTGCGGTTGAGCTGCGTATAGAAGCCGCTCAGGCCGGCTTTCTGTGGTGGCACCATCCAGCGGGTCACCTCGCCGTGCAGGGGCTCTATCTTGATGACGTCGGCACCCAGGTCCCCCAGTTGCTGGCTGCACAGGGGGCCGGTGATCATAGTCGTGATATCTATTACGCGAATGCCCTTTAGCGGGCCCTGGGGTTGCTCTTCCAGGCGTATATCCATTGTGATTCCCTCCGTATCAGCCTCGTGTTATGTGAGTGGCAGTTCTGGCTGGCAGCTCACCATAGCACGGCCAGAAACCGGTACCAGTGCCTGCCGCGCTGCAGATGCGGATTCCGTTTTCCGGTTCGGAATTGCATACTCTGGAACCCAGGTGGTAACCATCTGCCAGAATAGGAGAGTAGGTAAGTGACCTTAAAGATAATGCCCCTTGGATTGCTCCCGGAGCGACCGGGTGGCTGATGTATCGACATCCGCGGCATTGCTGAGCCGGCTGTCGCCCGAGCCGGTGCTGGGTGTGTCCATGGCGCATGTGTTGCTGCTGCGGCTGGACCGCACCGGGGGGCTGGCACCTGGCAACAAGTCGTTCAAGTTGCAGGGCAATATAGCGGCGGCGCAACGCGGTGGTAGCAACAGGCTGGTGTCGTTTGGCGGCACCTGGTCCAACCACCTGCACGCCCTGGCAGCGGCCGCTCATGAGCAGGGCATGGAGTCTGTGGGACTGGTGCGCGGGGGTGAGCAGGACACTGCCATGCTGGCGGATGCGCGCGCATGGGGCATGCGGGTGGAACTGCTATCGCGCTCGGACTATCGGCGCCGCAACGATCCCGATTACTTGCGGCAAGTTGCTGAACGTTATGCGCCCTGCCTGCTGATTCCCGAGGGTGGCGCCAACTCCGAGGGCGTGGCCGGGTGTGTCGGTATTGCCGACCTGGTGCGGGAGCACGCGCCTGAAATAGCCCGGGTGGTGCTGGCGGTAGGCACTGGAACCACACTGGCTGGCCTGGCAGCCGGCCTGGGCAGCGCGACAGCGACTGGCATTGTGGGTATCTCGGTATTGCGCGGAGCACATGATCTGGAACAACGGGTACAAAATGCGTTGGCCGTGTATGGAGAGGGCGAACACGCCAGTTGGGAAATCCTGCACGATCATCACTGTGGTGGTTATGCCCGTGTCAGTCCAGCGCTCAGGGAATTCATCCTGGCCTTCGAGGTTGTACAGGGCATAGCGCTGGATCCGGTATACACGGGGAAAATGCTGTTTGCCGTACACCAGCTGTGTGCCAGTGGGCAGTGGGATAGTTCACCTCTGTTGGCGGTGCACACTGGGGGTCTGCAGGGGCGCAGGGGTTTCTCCTGGTAGAGTCTCTACCTGAACAACCCGTTGGATTTACGCGACTGGCTCAGCCGGCGATACCGAACTGATAGCGCAGTTCCAGGTAGGCGCCGCGCGGTTGACCGACGAAATAGCGGTATTGGCCAAAGCCGAAATCAGCCCGCTCCGCGTATTTTTCATCCAGCAGGTTGGTCACTCTCAGGGTAGCCTGCCAGCGCGGCCCCAGGCTGCTGGATGTCCTCAGGTTGAGCAGGGAATGCCCGTCGTATTTATGCTGGTTGTCCGGGTCCAGGAAGTATTCGTCCATATAGACCCATTCGACCTCTGCGACGCTATTCTGTCCGCTAATTTGGGAGAAATCCCAGCTCAGGCGGGCGCTGCCGAATATCTCCGGTGCGGTGTCTATATCATTGCCTTTAATATTGCCGCTGCTGCCCAGCAGGGCAATGCGGCTGTCGTAGCTGTGCTCGGAGAAAGTCGCGTCCAGGCCAAACTGCCAGGTTTCGGCAATGCGGTAGTCCAGGCTCAATTCCAGGCCGTAGTGGCGGGTCTTGGCGCCGCTCACGTTTTGACGGTTGCTGTCCTGGAAGATTACGTTGTCCTTGCGCATGTAATAGACGGAGGTGTCGTAGCTCAGGCGTTCTGCCCAGGTGCCCCGGATACCCAGTTCTATATTGTCCAGTTCCTCCGAGTCCAACTCGGCAGTGCGCTGGCCGGACTGCAGGCGATACAGTTCGGTGGCCTGGGGCGCGCGAAAGCCTCGTGCCACGCGCAGGTACACCAGGCTGTCGTCGTTGAGTCGGTAGCCGGCACCCGCGTTTGCCGAGACGTCACTGAAATCATCGTCGCGATCTGCGGGGCGATAGAAACGGCAATTGCTGGCCTGCGGGCCGCAGGCTGAGCCATCCTCGGTCTGATTGTCATAGTCGTAGTAGGTGTATTCCATGCGCAGCCCGGCGCTCAGCTCCCAGGGTGATTGCCACTGGCTGCGCAGTTGGCTGAAGGCGGCGACTACGGCGGCGTCTACCTGGTAGTCGTAGTGCACCCCGGCGGGCTGATTGGGGCTGAAGTCTTCATCCTGGGTCTCTTTCAGCGTGGCATCCGTGTACTCCATGTCCAGGCCGTTTGCCCAGAGAAACTGATCTCCCTCGGTATGCAGTGTGGTTTTCACGCCAAGGCTACTGTGGGCATTTTTCTCCACCGGCTGCCAGGGCAGGAAATGCTGCAGGAATTCCATGTCATTGTCGCGCAGGTAGGGCGTGATGGTCAGGGTGTTGCGCTGCCCCAGGGCGCGGCTCGCATCGCTGTAGAAACGCGCGGACCAGGCATCGCGGTAAGCCTCGGGGTTGGGGTTGCTGTCACGCAGACTGCCGTCCTTGTATCCCTTGTAGCCCTGGATGAATCCCGCGGTCTCCTGGTTGAGATTGGTGGCGTCCAGTACTGAGCGGATGTTCCACACACTACCGGCGTAGTCGTGCCGCAGTGTCATTTTCTGCTGGTCGTAGCCGGAATCGTCCTTGTAGCCCCCATCGCTGCTGCCATTGATGTTAACGCTGATGCCGTGGGCACCCAGTGTATTGCGGTAGTGATATTTTGCCCGGTAATAATCGTAGGGCCCACCCTCCAGTGAGACGCTGTGATCCAGGGTATCGGTGGGAGCCGCGCTCAGCACATTGATCACGCCGTGCATGGCATTGGAGCCATACAGTGCGGTGGCCGGACCCTTGATCACTTCGATTTTCCCCGCCTGCTCGGTGTTCGCGTCAAACAGTTGGTTGACGTTGCAAAAGCCCGGCGCGCGCAGGCTGATGCCGTCCGCGGCCATGAAAAAAGCGCCGCAACTGCCGGCGCCGGTCAACACGGGGGAGCGCAGCGCGGTAAGGCTTTCCTGGCCATTGCCGCGGCTGATCCAGGCGCCGGGGACGCGCTGCATGGCCTCGTTGATATGCACGTGGCCGGTCAATTCCAGGGCATCGGCGTCTACCGCAGACCAGGCCAGCGGCAGCGTTGCCCCGTCCTCCGCGATACGGGTGGCGGAAACGATCACTGTTTCGAGCTCCTGTGCTGGCGCCCGGCCGCTGAGCAATGGCAGTAGCAGGGTGCTCAGCAGAACCAGTGGGCGTATCGGGTGCATATCGTTGCTCTCAGTTGAATTCGGGCTGGATTGTAGCGGATATAGGGGCCAGCCCAAAGTACGGCGACCGTCTATATGATGGCAGTCTCCTGCAACTGGGTTATACTTGCGCGGCAAGCAACATTACGTAAAAGGAATAGCTGAATGTTTTCCAGATTTTTACCGCTGCTGGCAGCTGTGCTGCTGGCCCTTACCGCCTGTACCCAGACTGACACAAGCGATTACACTGCCCCCGAGCGTGGCGATCCTGAATATCTGAAAGGTAAAAATACGCGTGTTGATCAGTTGTACGTGAGTACCGAGGTTGAGCCGGGTGGTCGCGATTTCCGCAATGTTTATATCGCCCCGGCGGATCTCTCGAAATTGCTGATCATCCAGCCCGAGGGGGTTAAGGCCGATGAGGGTTGGCAGGTATCGGACATTGAAAACAGCCACCTGCAGCAGGCAATCGTCAAGGAGTTCACCGCGACCCTGGGCTTCGAGTCTGCCTACAATGTCGTCCCCACGCGGGAGCAGGCGGAGATCATCGTGCAAACCACCGTGGTGGCGATACACCCCAACGCCACCCGCGCCCAGGTTGAGGCGGGCGCCGGGAAGGGCGGTGCCATCACCGCCAGTATCGCCCTGATCAATGCCGGCACCGGTGCGGTGATGGTGCGCTCGGTGGACACCAAGTCCACTGACCAGATCTGGGCTTTTCACCAGGTGGGCAATGACGACCCGGCGGTCAACCTGATTTTTCGCTCCTGGGGTAACAGTATTCGGCGCGGCATGCTGCAATTGCAGGGGCGCTCCAGCGATCCGCTGAGCACCCCGGTGTTACTGAAAGAACAGAAATAGTCCGGGGGCGCATCTCCGCGCCCCCTCAAGTCACCCCGCCGCGATCACATTGGGATCGGTGGCGGCCGCACTTGGGCCCTCCTTGTTGCGTATAGCGTCGGCTATACGAAACAGGGGTACTTGTAGCATTTCCACCAACTCCTCGCTGGCACCTGTTTGCTCCAGGGCCTTTTGCATGCAAAGTAACCACTGATCGCGTTCCTCGGGCCCGATGTGGTAGGGCTCGTGGGGAGTGGTCATGCACACTGTGCCGTATTTGTCGGCGTACAGCGGCGGTCCGCCCATCCAACCGGTAAGATATTCAGCCAGCCTGGTTTTCATTGGTGTGAGGTCACTGGCGTGCATGGCGCGCAGCTTGCTGGCTTCCGGCAGCGTATCCATGATGTCATAGAAGGTGCTGGTCAGTTCCCTTATGCCTTCCTCGCCGAGGATCTGGTAGGGGGTCCGGGATGTATTGCTCATCTGCTTGAATTCCTGTTTCGCGCCTTTGCGCGTGTTACTCAGCGCATATTTTACCCGCAGTGGGCATGCTTTGTCCGGGTGACATGCTGTTTTGTTGAACTGCTGGACACGCGGTGGTGATCAAATGCCTGTCCCGGCGCGGTGTTTTGCGTGTCGCAGCGCGAATCCTCTGATAGACTTCGTGTTTTCGGCGTTCCCTGTCTGGCCCTGGCGACTGGTCAGGTACTGCTTTCAGCGAGCGTCATTCCTCGACCCATAAAACGACAGGACACCACTTATGAGTCTTGCTGACAAGGTATTGGCAGTCAACGATGATCTACCCATTCGCACCGGTGCTGCTGTGCACAGCGGCAAAGTGCGCTCAGTCTATTGGTTAAACCCCGCTGATAGCGCCCGGCTGATATTGGAACGCGACTACGATGTTGCCCCGGACGCGCCCCTGGCGATCATGGTGATTTCCGATCGTATTTCCGCCTTTGATTGCATCTGGCAGGGAGAAGGGGGGATGCGTGGCGTGCCGGGTAAAGGCGCAGCGCTTAACGCGATTTCCAATCACTGGTTCAGGCTCTTTCGGGAGCAGGGACTGGCCGATAGCCATATCCTGGAGATACCGCACCCGCTGGTGTGGATTGTGCAAAAGGCGCGCCCGGTCATGATCGAGGCGATTGCCCGACAGTACATCACCGGATCCATGTGGCGCTCTTACGAAAAGGGAGAACGCGAATTCTGCGGCATCCAGATTCCCGATGGCCTGCAGCGTGACCAGAAGCTCCCCGAGCTGCTGATTACCCCGTCGACCAAGGGCATTCTCGAGAATATTCCCGGCGTGGACGCTGTCGATGACGTCAACATCACGCGTGCCAACATTCTCGATAACTACCAGGCCTTCAAATTCCGGAGTGTGGAAGACGTCGACCTCTACGAAAAGCTGCTGCGAGAGGGCTTCGAGGTGATCAGCAGGGAGCTGGCAAAGTTGGACCAGATATTCGTCGACACCAAGTTTGAGTTTGGTTACGTAACCGACAAGTCAGGTAATGACAAGCTGATATACATGGATGAAGTGGGCACTCCCGATTCCTCGCGTATCTGGGACGGCCCGGCGTGGCGAGAAGGCAAGGTCGTGGAAAATTCCAAGGAGGGCTTCCGTCAGCTGCTGCTCAACCATTTTCCGGATCCGGATATCCTGTTGAACAAAGGGCGGATGCCGGAACGGGAGGCCCTGGCTCGGGATAATGCACTACCCACCGAGGTGTTGATGCAGGTCTCTGAAACCTACGTCAATATCGCGGAAAAAATAACCGGCGCCACTATCCCTATTTCGGATAATCCACGCGCGGAGATCATTGCGGTGCTAGGCGACGAGTTCGGCCTCATTGACTGAGCCGATTTTCGCCACCTGATCCCGGCTTTTAGCGTGCCGATGTGGGGCAGGTCTGCTGGCGCCAGCCCATCTTGCTTAGCGCCTGCCCAGCTTGCGCACATTGGTCGGTGAGAAGTGCGCCGGTCCTTTCACCGGATTGACGTCATAGAACATTGGTGTGCTGTCATTGATCAGGCGTTCTGCAATATACGCTCCCGCGCGCAGATCATGATAGACCTGCACACGCCGTACATAGGCTTCGCCGTTGTATTCATAAATATTGTTGAACAGCACTACCTTCCACAGTTCTCCGCGGCCATCGTAGTTCTCGGTAATAGCGGTCAGTCCGGTGTCCTCGTCCACATAAATGCGGCGCTTGCCGTATATGTGTCGCTCACCCTCGCGCAGGTTGCCTTCGGCGACCCAGACCCTTTTCAGTTCATAGCGCATGTAATCAGGGTTGGCATGAAACTTGGTTAACAGCTCCTCGTAGCTGACGTTGGGATCGTCAAACTTGTAATTGTGGTAGGGAATGTACATCTCCTGGCGGCCAATCATTTTCCATTCGAAGCGCTCCATGGAACCGTTGAATCCGCGCACCTCGTCCACGGTCTTCAGCCCCCCGGGTCCATCCGGCGTGTCAAAGCCTACCGTGGGGGCGCGACGTACCCGGCGAGACCCGGGCAGATAGCGCCATACTTCCCGCGCATTTTCCGAGTAATCATAGGGCTCGAAAATCGAGGTTATCAGGCCCTTGTCCCGTGCGGGCTCCGTGACATAGGTCATGATATAGCCAGCATATTTGCCCAGCTTGGGATATTCGAATTCCGCTGTGGCGGGATTGTTGCGGTCGGCATAGGGCGATTCCTGGATAAACTTGGAGCGCCGCGTCGACTGGGTGCCGTTGGGGAATACGGCGATGTCACTGTATTCGCCATCGCGAGTCAAGTAGGCGCCGGTGGTGCGGGTAAACCAGACTACTTCAGCCCCCGTGCCTGGCACCGGGAAGGCGGCGCCGCCGACAAAACCCTTGATACCTTCATCGCCATTGATGAGCTCACCGTGCTCCGCGTTGTAGCGCACCTTGTCGTAAAAATTCTGGTAATAAGCGAATTCCCGGTGTCCCGGATACACCGGGATACGGAAAGTGTCCGGGTAGGTCTCGAACATGGCGATCTGTCCGGGGCTGAGCCGGGCTGCATGTTCCTTCATATTATCCTTGGTTATTGTGAACAGCGGTTTTTCCTGTGGCCAGGGATCGGGGTAGGGCGTGCCGGGGCCATCCCACTGCAGTCCCTCGGGCAGGCCCACAACCTTGCCGGTCCACTCTGGCAGCAAGCCGTCCTCGCTGCCGGCTTTGATGGCACCCATCGGGGTGTATTCCTTCCCCAGGCGCGCGACATCCTCGGCTGACATTTTGGCCGTGACAGCGCCTGAAACCAGCGACAGGGTCATAAGCAGTGCGGTTGAAGTAAATCTTTTCATGAAATGGACCTCTTGTTCGTATCAGAAACTGTAGGAAACGCTAAATGAAACATTGTCGCGATCGGTAATCAGGTGGTCCTCGCCGCCGTCGAAGAAGTTCGAGTAACCCACCTCTGCGCTGAAATTATTCAGGTAAACGCCTTTGATAGTAATGTTGAAGGCAGTTGCGTCCTCCACTATCGCGGTTTCCAGTATGCTGCCGTCCAGACCGCGCTGCAGATACAGGGGAACCTTGATATCCAGGCCGGAGAGTACGTTGAGATAGGCCAGCTCAAGGCGCAAAAACACGGCCGTGGCATGATCGTCGTAGCGCAGTTCATCTCCATCGTGGCTATCGATCTGGGCGGTTGCCAACTCGAATGTAAGGTTGGCATCGTCCCAGAGTACGGTGGGCTCCAGTACGAGGGAGCCGCCCAGTTGTGCGGAAATAAGGTCGCCTTCTTCCGGGTCGCCCTCCAGGTCGACCACGGGAACATCGGTCTTGTAAGAGATCTCTCCCTGGATGTTGGTATTACCCAATACGGTGGTGAAGCTGGCGGCATAGCCCTGAATATCCTCGTAGTACTGGATTTCATAGTTTTCCGGCAGACCTATCGGGCTGCGAAACAACTGGTAGGCAGGTGCCTTGTTGTGGGCATTGACGTAGTACAGTCCGAAATCAGTACCGTTATCTGTCACCCAGTGCAGCGCAACCCCCCACTGGCCATCGTCGGACGCTTTTTCTTCGTTGGTTTTCGGCACTGGAATAACTATAGAATCACCGATCGCTACCAGGAAATTTTCCGCCCCTGGACCCAGAAAATCCCTGTCGCTGAAAAAGCTGCCGACCCCATTCAGTTCAGTCTTGCGCCATTCATACTGGTAGTAAGCTTCAAAGGTCACATCGGGAATAATGTCGACCTGTCCGTAGAGCGAGCCGGTGGGCAGCAGTATTTCTTTTACCTCGACCCCGGGGGTGTTGCGCGCGATCAGGTCCGCGCGGTTCTGCAGTCCGTTGATGCCCGGGGAAAATGTTGCCTCACCCCAGTTGATCACCTGGCTGCCCAGGCGCAAATCGAATAAACGTTCGCCGGGCAGGGAGCCACTGACATAGGCGTAGTAGTCCAGCATTTCAAGCCGGTCTTTGTGGGCGTCCACCGTCTCGCCGGGAAATTCCTGAAAGTCCGCATCACCGCCAAACAGCTTGCCGGAGTTGTAGGTCAGGTAGTCTTCTTCACGTTGCTCGGTATCCGAGTCATACACATTATCGTAGTAGCCGCGCCCGCGCAGGAATACGCCGTAGTTGCGCCAGGCCAGGTTCATCTCGGAAACGAAAGAGGCCTTGTTCTGTACCAGGCTGCGGTTGAAATTGTTGTTGCCATCGTTGGCATTGATCAGCAGGCTGTAGCGACTGCTGTCGGCGATTAAATCGCCGCTGTCCTTATAGGCAAACTTGTCATCATCCTGTTTGGCCACTCGCCACTGGGCGGAGTAGGAGACGTTAGTATCCCAATCGAGTATCCATTCCTTGCTCTCGCCAAATTCGAACGATAACGCGCTTGCAGCAGAGGTTCCTGTTAACAGTACCGCTGCGGCCACGGCAGTGACCAGGGTTTTTTGTGGACTGCTTGCTCTTCTCATGTCCTTCATTCCTCGTGGTAGTTATTTCCCGGGGTTTCCGGCCGACAGGCCCCGGCTGATTCCCCGCCCGGCTTGCCTTTGCTGTTCCCGGGCGACAAATTTTTCCGGTTTGATCAGGTAGTGGGCCAGGGCAGGTAATAGCCACAGAGCGCCGACCATATTCCACAGGAACATGAAAGTCAGCAGCATGCCCATATCAGCCTGGAATTTGATTGGCGACCAGATCCAGGTGGCTACGCCCACCGCCAGCATGGCACCCGTGAGGCTCACAGCCTCCCCTGTTGTGGTGAGTGTGCGGTAATAGGCCTCCTGTATACTGAGACCGCGGCGCAGGAAGTAAGCGAGTTTGCTGTAGATGTAAATCCCGTAATCCACACCCACGCCCACCCCCAGTGCGATAACCGGCAGCGTGGCCACTTTAATGCCAATTTCGAGATAGGCCATCAATGCCTGGCACAGGAAGGAGGTCAGCGCCAGGGGTAAAACGATACACAGCACCGCGCGCCACGAGGCAAAGCTGACGAATACCAGCGCGCACACCACCCCGTAGATCAGCAACATCATGCGTGTCTGGGCAACGGCGATTTCCTGGTTGGTGGCGGCCTCAATGCCGGCATTGCCCGCCGCCAACGCGA
>Ga0316193_10001456_pt1 | contig 15948 bp, 16 predicted proteins | sample MerIslsedime2_MG_FD_207735 | JGI IMG/M metagenome (GOLD analysis project Ga0316193, IMG submission 207735) | Coastal sediment microbial communities from Maine, United States - Merrow Island sediment 2 | ecosystem: Environmental > Aquatic > Marine > Coastal > Sediment | place: USA: Maine...
CTGAACCCCGCCAAGGGTTTTGATCCGGACTACGACAACGACGGTTACGAGCGCGAGCTGACCATCGGTGACCAGACCGCCATCTCCATCTGGCAGGCCCAACTGTCTACGCCGACCCAGGTGATGCCCGAGGGCAAGGCAGCACGCAAGCAGGTCGAAGAAGGTGAAGAGCTCTTCGACGACATCGGTTGTACCTCCTGTCACGTACCCGAAATGGTCCTGAACAGCCGTGACTTTGTCGAGCCCAATCCGTTCAACCCGCCGGGCACCTGTGCCAGCGCAGCCGACGGCTGTCCTGACTACTCCTTCGACATGACCAAAGACGGCGACAAGCCACGCCTGGAGAAAGGCAAGAACGGTACCGCCATTGTCCGCGCCTACACCGACCTGAAGCGTCACAGCCTGTGTGATGCCCCGGGACCGGGCGCGATCCGCTGGTTCTGTAACGAACAACTGGCGCAGGGTCGTGCAGACGCCATTGATGGCACGCCGGGTACCGAGTTCTTCCTGACCCGCAAGCTGTGGGATGTCGGTAATACCGATCCGTACGGTCACCGCGGTGACGTAACCACCATCACCGAGGCTATTCTGCTTCATGGTGGCGAAGGTCGGGCCTCGCGCGATGCGTTCGCAGGCAGTTCTGTAGACGATCAGAAAGCAATCGTGTCTTTCCTGAAGACCCTGCAGATCGTACCTCAGGGTGCTGATGACGACGACAGTGATGACCGAGGCCGCGAATAGGCTTTACAACGCGTGAATCCTGAAGGAGCGACCTGCTGGTCGCTCCTTCAGGCAACCGTTATATTGCCAGGTTAACGCATCATAATAAGGCGCTATACCCTACACTGACCGGCCGTTAAAGGCCGGTTTTTTTATTGCGCCAGTAAATTAGCGTGTTGAACGAAAGTATCCCGCCTTACCACAAGGAAGCGGGCTATGTCACACCGGGAACCGGAACAACAACACCATCATCGTCTTCCAGTTACGATTACGACTGGTCTTTTAGCGGTGTCAGCAATTCTTCAATCTGCCTTTCCTGTACCGGATACTGCAAGACAGCGTACAGCGGGAAGAGCGCTTCCAGCTTGCCAACATATTGATGTTCGGATTTATGCACCATAACAATGGCGCGCGCCTGCGGAGCGTACTTGCGCAAACTGGACAACAATACATCCAGGTTACTGACATTTACTCCGGCGTAATTGTTGCTGTAACCATAGGAAAACTCAGCAACGATATAAGCAGGTTTTTCTTTCTTCAGTTGGGCAATGGCTTTTCTCATTGAGTTGAATTTCAGCTCGTTGATCTTCAAACGCCTGTAGAGCGCACTGAAATTCGGGTGAGTGGGTGAGTCGATCACGGAAAAAAGCGTAATGTCAGACATGCGGGAGGAGTCAGTACTCAAGATTCAGGACCTGACCCCACACCAAAGTTCATGCCTACTGAAAGGCGAGCGCTATCGCTGTTGTTCCTGGTCACTTCGTGCACCACTTTGGGAGAGAAAAAGACAAACATACCTTCCCGCGGTGTAATCCGCTGGCAATCATCGCCCTGCTTCAACAGCAGATCCCCGGAGTCCTCCGGCACCCGAATGTAATATACACCTGATACCTTTTCGTCATCCTCGTCGTGATGGTGCGGTAAAGTTACATGACCGGGCCCCATTTCATTCAACCAGAACCCTGTTGTAAGACCGGCAACCGGTTTCCCGAGATAGCATTCAGCACCCTGCTTCGCAGCCTGCAGCACGGGTGCCAGCGCCGGCATCCGGGTTTCCGGGATATAAATGTTTTCGTAACGCCCGGCAAAGTAGTGTGATCGTTGCAGGGCGGGATCATCGCGCACAGCCAGGTACTGCTCCCAAAGCAATGTGTTGACAGATTCTGCTTCGGGCAGCTCCATCACATGCGTTCTGATCCCGGTACTCATGGATAGGATTGGCGCCACGCTGGTCGAATACCGCATAATACAACCATTCAAAAACGAATGATCATACCTTTAAAATATGAATGATGAATTCGACCACGAACACGAGCCGCCGAGCAAATCCCGGCTTAAACGTGACGCACATGCGCTGCAACAGCTCGGCACCCAGCTGGTCGATCTCCAGGAATCGGTCTGGTCGATGCTCAAGCTCCCGGATTCGCTCATCGCCGCACTGCGGGAGGCCCGGCACCTGCACGCCCGTGCCGGACGCAAGCGGCAGTTACAGTTTATTGGCAAACTGATGCGCGACGTCGATCCTGAACCGATCCGGGACTACTTCGAGCAACAGCGCCTCAAGACCCGGAAACTGGCACAAGCCCATCACGAGCTGGAAGCGTGGCGCGATCGCCTGATCGAAGAGGGTGACCCGGCCGTAGAGACTTTCCTGGAGCGATATGCGCAGGCCGACCGCCAGCACCTGCGTCAGCTGATACGCCAGGCAAAAAAAGAGCTGGCACAAAATAAACCGCCCAAATCCAGCAGGGCTTTATTTCGCTATATCAGGGACCTTGAATAATAACCGTATCCCCTGGATATCAAGGCGTCAGTGCACTTTGCGCTTGCGGGCGATAATGACCAGCGCCAGCACTACAATTCCGACTGGCAATATCGATTCCAGCGTGAGGAAATCTGTCAGAAAGCTGGTACTGTCATCGGCACTTGCCGTCGATACGCTGCTGGCAACATCTGCCACTCCGACAGACATAGACAAGGCACTCAGTGCGGCAACCAGGGACCTAACCGCGCTCAGTAGGCGAAACTTCATAATCCAGCTTCCATATTAAGGTTACAATAACTTCTAATCCAAACCATGTCAGGCAGCAATAGGCGTGCCAGACCAATCCGAATAAAGAAAACAGTAGTAGCATCAGGCAGCAAGCCCCACCTGTGAAGGTTTGCGTCCATCGCGCTGGCAGCGAACTGTCACCATATCCCGACAGATATTCTCCGCAGGCGATTAACTAATTGGATAACAGGGTTCCCGAACGTCGTTCAGACCGGACGGACTAATCCGCTAGAAACATAACCTGCCTGCCCCTTTCTCCAGTCACATCGGCACGCTGCTGCTTCGACCACGCCTCTTGTTGAAAAGCAGGCTGTTGTGTATTGTAGTTATCCATTCCGTTAACCGCGCCAGGTCATAGATAACCAAATACCATGGAGCGCCGTAACCACGCGAGAGTTGCTGTAAATCTCAAAGCGGCATTGCTGGACGATCAGGCAATGCCCGTGGGCTGCCGTGTCCGGGACGTGAGCAAAGGCGGCATGCTGCTGCAGCACGAGCACTGCGACAAAGCCACAACCTTCCATGAAGGTGACACAGTTGAAGTCCGCTTATCGATTAGACAGGCCGACGAGCGCAAGCTTATACCGTTAACCATGACCGTCAGGCGTGTGGAAGAAAACGGCATCGGCGTCGAGTTCCTTCAGCCCCAATCGCAATTAATGCCGCTGGTCGAGCCCTACCGTCTCGACAAAGAGGAAATGCAGGAGATGGCTGCAAACCAGGCCCGGGTAAAAAATGCAGCCGCAAGCACCGTCAGTCCGTTATCGGCAAGTACAAGCGCCCGCGCGAGCCGGCGGAGACATGCTATACAACGCGCGCGGGCCCAGTTTGCAGAAACAATGAAAACAGCTGATCGGCCGGTCGCTGAAAAAGAACAGAAAGCAGTGGAACAACCTCCCGGAGGAAATTTCTTTACCGGTAAAGATGACCGCAGACTGTTCTATATAGGACTGGCATCCCTGGTCATAGCAGTTGGCATCCTGCTCCTCGATATTGGCGTTCGTGCACGCCTTGAAAATCGCATGAGCGCGCTGGAATCGGTCGTCGACCGACAGGTCAACGCACTCACCATACTACGCACCCGGCTCACCCCGGCCGACACTCGCACAACTGAACTTTCAGAGCTGAATGCCCGTGTGGACACGCTGACCACATCTTTTTCCGCGCTGGAGGCCCGGGTCATGCAGGATGCCGATCAGGCCACGGTATCCACTGCAACAGCTACAGCAAGCACTGCTGACACATTATCCAGCGACCCGCAAACGACAACCAGCAAAACAGCTGCCGATACACCTGCAAAACAAACGGCGCAAACACAACCACAAATTTTCGGCGATGAAGGCCCCTGGGTAATAAACCTGCTATCGCTTTACGACCAGGCCGCCGCAGATCGATTTATGGAAAAAGCGCACGCACAAGGCATTCGTGCCGACACCCGCCAGGTCTCCGTGAACGGACAACAGGTGTGGCGTATACAGGTCGGTGGATTCTCAACGCGGGACGAAGCAAGCGCCTACAGCAATGAAAGCAAGGCTAAACTTGGCCTGAACAATGTGTGGATTTTCAAAAAGAGGCAGTGAGTAATCAGTAGTCGAGGGGCTAGTCAATACAGATTTCCTTCACCTTTTCCATTTGCTGTATGGCATCTTCCAGATTAATCTTGTCCGGATTTTCTTCGCTCTGCTCTTTCAGCAGACTCGCAATAACGCCGCCAACCATGCCGTGGTTGAAAGGGAAAGTCCCGAAATGTTTGGCAATCAGGGTAATCGGATAGCCCTGGCTCTCGTCAGAGCAAAACGCGCGGGAAGGCATGATATTCCCCGCCTCGAAGCCCAGCGACTTGCACAGATTGTACAACTGGCTGTATGTCGGGGCTGGTTGCAAACATGCTTATCCCCGATGTTCACACATTGTGTTGCAATTACCTGAAAAACGTTGAACCGGTATCAAACCCTGCAAACAATATTGCGATGTTCCAGGCAGGGGAACGTGCGCCGAATATTTTTCAAGCGTTCCAGGCCCATGCCGGCACACACCAGTCCCGATCCATTGGCCAGTTCATTCATAACCTGCCCCCAGGGATCAACGATCATGCTATGGCCATAGGTCTCGCGTCCATTAACGTGATAGCCACCCTGCCCCGCGGCCAGTACGTAACATAGGTTTTCAATTGCGCGGGCACGTACCAGTATTTCCCAGTGCGCCTTGCCGGTTATGGCGGTGAAAGCTGATGGTATAGCCAGGATCTCCATGCCCTGGTCCAGCATGGTACGGAATAATTCCGGGAAGCGCAGATCGTAGCAGACCGCCAGCCCCAACTTGCCAAACGGCGTGTCCACAACAACAGCCTGGTCACCCGATTCAATGGTCTCCGATTCAGTGTAGCTTTCGTTGCTATCCATCACCGACACATCGAAGAGGTGAATTTTATCGTAACGCGCGACCAGCTTGCCCTGGTCGTTATACAGCAGACAGGCAGCACGAATCTTGTTGGCGGATTTGGACGCCATGGGTACTGTTCCGCCCACCAGCCATATAGCGTGCTTCGCGGCCTGCTGCGAAAGGAATTCCTGGATTGGGCCCTTGCCGTCCGCTTCGCGTACGGCAACCTTGTCGCTTTCCTCTTTACCCATCATGGCAAAGTTTTCAGGCAAGACAATCAGCCTGGCACCCTTGTCAACCGCCATGCTGATGAGGCGCTCGGCTTCCAGCAGGTTGGCACCCACATTGGGACCCGAAGCCATCTGTATACAGGCTGCCGTTGTCACTTTTTTACCTCGTTAATTCCAGTTCAATACGATCCGACTGGTGGCTACCCGCCACCAGCTCCTGGTCTTCCATCGGCACGCCCAGTGCCACCAGCCAGGAACGCAGTTCGTGCGCCCACAACAAGCCCTCCTCGCCACCCGGATAACGAATCAGCAGTCGTTGCCCCTTCTCTGATGACCAGCTTGAAATCAGTTCCGGCAGAGGCGTCATGCGGGCGACCGATTGCCCGTCTCTGGGGCGCGCCCATTCATCAGCGCTCAATACCCACTGTCTGGCTTCAGCCTGTATCGCCAGGGAAAAAATCAGCAACGACAAAAATCCGAGCGCTTTCATAGGCCAAGCATAACACACAGCGGCCCGATTCAGGTTGGGCCGCACTCTGTCGCTGTGATGTCCTGTTCTCAGGTTCACTGCCCCAGCTTTTTGTATTCGGGTTCGTCCCAGCTTCCAGTAACCTGGTACTGGATTCTGGTCATGCGATTGAATTTATCGCCCACCAGTTTGTCAGCGAGAAATACGACAGCACCAACTGCCGGACCACCCGCGATTGCCCCTGCAATCGGCAACGTTGAACTGACCTGTGGAGTCACCGTCACCAGCTGGTCATAGTCCTGTGCGGTCAGGCCGGTGCGACCGGCAACGTCGATAGTGGCAGATGAACCCTTGATGGTGAAGTCGTTGGTGAAGGCATCGCCATCCATTACCACGAAATGACCCTGCATCTTGTCGAAGGTGAACCCCTCCTTGAATACATCGCTGAAATCGAGTGTCAGGCGGCGTTGCAATGTATTCAGGCTGAACAGGCTGAGCAACTTACCCGCGCCACCTTCATCAACACTGACCAGGCGTCCTTTTTTCGCGCGCAGATCAAATTCCGCTTCCACCGTCTTCAGGCTGAAATCTGCCGGGGATCCCGCCCAGTTCAACTGTATGCTGCCGTCCAGCTTGCCGCCTTTTACCGTGCTGCCGGTCCTCAACAAACTGGCCAGTTCGCCCAGTTCACCGCCCTGGATCTCGGCATGGAAACGGCTACTTTGGTGCCCGTTATGCTCCAGCCACGCACCTGTTCCTTTGAAGGAAATAGCCTTTGAATCCATATCCAGAGTTTCAAATTCAATGCCCTGCGGCGAACGCTTTGCGATTACCTTGATACTGCCCAGATCCCGTTCATCCCAGTTCAGGCTCGCAACGCCAATATCCATTTCGGGCAAGGCTTGCGGCCGCATACTGTCAGTCGTTTCGCTTCCCTCCTGCTGTTCCCTGCTGCTTACCACCAGGTGCTGCAGATTAGCCATTAGCCGCGCTGGAACTGCCTTGTCAGCAAACAGCCAGCGCACCCAGCCACTGGTCCCCTCGCCTTCCACCTTGAAGTACCATGGATCGGGCATATCACTTGTCACCTGGATATTTTTTACCCCGGCACCTGCCAGGTAGAAATTTTCCACTGACAGGTCCACAGTTAGCGGTGGAGGTTTCGCCCCACCGGTCGGCGCGGAATTGAAAACCGTAATCCAGCGCGCCAGATCCAGCTCATCCACATACCCGGAAAGATGAATGACATCGTCATCCGGCAACAGCGCCGTTCCACCGCCAAATCGCATATGCATTTTACGCAGGGCCCACGTATTGGCTGCCAGCAGCATCTGCGCATCGGCGATATCAGCGTAACTAATCACAAATGGCAGAACATTTTCCTGGCCGGGTGTCCAGGAGATCCGCAGGTCGCGCATATCGGTGGAGGATTTTTTAAAAGGTTCGGGCAGATCGATAGCCACACCCTTCAGATCCGAGCGTAACTCCAGCTCAACCTGCTGAGTACCGGGTATGGGCTGATTCTGAATATTCAGCAAGGCACGCCAGCGCGCTGCCCCACTGAAATTGGACGCAAGCACAGACTCCTTTTTTTGCATCAGCTCGACCAGCTTCAACTTGCCATCGATATCGACAACGGTTTTTGACTGACCCGCTTTCCCCTTACGGTAAACTGCTACCTGGACCGGCTGGCCGAGCACCCGCGCGCGCGCCTTGTCAACAGTGATGCCATCGCCGGTAAAATGGAGTGTCCCGTGGATGTCCGTTAAACCGATACCAGCGTTCTTCGGCACCAGGTCATTGTCCTCCAGCGTCACGTCACCGCTAACCCTGACCTCGCCCAGATCCGGTTTTAATGGAATATCCAGTTCCAGCTGCAGACGCGCATCACCACTGGAGTCCAATCCGTCGATCAACCGGCCGAACTGTGGCCCAAGCGGACTGCTGCTGGTGTATTCAAGCATTCCGGCGAGTGTGCCGCCGGCAGTTCCGCGGATTTCCAGCAGCGGTTTTTTCAGGTCCTTGATGACTGCCACAACCCGCTCCACGGGTGCCTCCAGGATACGTCCAGTTGTACCTGTTATATTCATGCCGCGCCCGGTAAAAACAGCCGTTCCGGCAAGCTCGTCGAGCTGTCCCCAGGTCGGGTGATAGTCCAGCACGGTATTATCAAAATCAAAACGTGCTTCGAAACGCCCTTCCTGATGATCAAACGGCATCTGGTCCAGCCTGCCCTGCAACAGGACACGTGCATCGTTGGCGGTCCCGGATACAAGGGCCTGTTGCAGCCAGGCGACTGCCATGGGTGGCATGACCTTTTCAGGAAGAAAACGGCTGACGTCCGCTATCGGTAGATCATCCAGTGCAAGTTGCATATCAAGCCAGGGCGATGATTGTGCATAGGGCCAGTCCAGCTGCCAGCGCGTGGCCAGCCCGAGGGAAGAAGATTGCATTGTCAGTTGATCGCTCTCGATGCGAAACATATCGGCATAGCGCTGCCAGTGCACAACACCATCGAGACGTTCAAGCTCAAGCGCAGCAGGAAACAGTTTTGGTATGCTCAGCGAAGCGCGACTTGACTGCAGATACAGGTTGCCGGATTGAAGGTTTCCCTCAATACTTCCGGATAAGCCGCGCACACCTGGCAGTCCTTCGTTAGCGGCAAGTTGGAGGTTCTCGATTTTTGCCCTGGCCGCAAACGCTGGCGCCGCCCCATTTAAGAGACTGAATCTGAACCCAGCATCGTGCAACATACCTTGCGGCTGCAGGCGGTCCACCATCGCCAGCGCATCATCATCGACCCAGGGCAAAAGGGGAAGCAGTGCATTCAACTCTTCAAGCACGACAAGCGTCATACCACCCTCAATAGTCAGGCCGGCATGGGTTCCGATAGTCAGCTGGACATCGCTCGGTGGCCAGGCAGATCTGGCCTCGCGTTGCAATTCCAGTCCGCTCAGCCCGGCCTTCCAGCCTTGCCGGACCGCTCGCCAGTAAAAACGACTGGACAGAGAATCGGCGGTAACCGCCTGTGCATCTGCAGCAGCATTCTCGAATCGGGCTGCGCGCACCGCGAACGAGCCACTACCCCATTGCGCTCGCAGTTTTCGAATGCCTGCCCACAATTCCACATCCAGCGAACCATTGATGACTACGGGGAGATCGGGGACTACATGATGAACGGCTGCCAAAGCCAGACTTTCCGTTTTCAGATACACCTGGCCGTCCCAGGTCTGGAAATCCGTACCTGTACCACTTAGATCAGCAGCAATTTTAAGTGTACTACCCAGAGACTCCGGCAGATCTGTCTGCACGATAAACTGGTGCCGAAGGCCCTGATTTATCAGTTGCAATGAAAGTTCTGTAAAGTTGACAGGAGCTTCAAACAGGCCGGGGTCCGACCAGCTGAGCTGCACGTCTTCGACCGCGATGCTTTCCTGTAGCAACAACCAGGCAAGCGAACCCAGGTCCTGTTGTTTTGCGCCACGATTGAGCACATCTGTCTGCAGGCTCAGACGAATGCCAACAAGGCGGACTCCGGCTGTGATCCACTGTAGCTGCCTGAGCGATTCAAAGATATCCAGGGCCACATCTACTTCACTAATGCTTAGCTTCCCGTCAGGAAATCGCTTGTCCCGGACGACGACCTGGTTGAGTTTCAAGACCGGGGACAGACCGTGCCAGGCAGCGTCGAGTGAGCCAATGCTGACAGGGTGCTTCAGAACCCTCTGTGCTACGGACTGAAGCTGGACCCGGTATTCCGACATGCCGGGCAGCAACAGTCGCGCCGCACTGAGCGTGACGGCCAGCGCCACCACCACAATAGCGATGCTCCACCATGCGAACGCTAAAACGCGCCGTGCGACCATATTTCCCGGCCTGCTCCGCTATACCCGTAAAAACCGGCGTTGATGCAGATCACAGGCTGACGTTGCCTTACAGCAATACGACATCGAATTGTTCCTGGCTGTACAGGGCCTCGACCTGGAACTTGATAGGTTTGCCAATAAATGCCTCCAGCTCCGCCAGACTGGTAGATTCCTCATCCAGCAGCATGTCCACAACATCCTGGGCCGCCAGCACCAGCAGCTGTTGTGCATCGAACTGGCGGGCCTCGCGCAGAATTTCCCGAAATATCTCGTAGCACACGGTTTCCGCAGTTTTAACCGAGGCGCGTCCGTCACACATGGGACAGGTTTCGCACAGTATGTGTTCGAGACTCTCGCGTGTGCGCTTGCGAGTCATCTGTACCAGGCCAAGGTTCGAAATCTCACTGATGTGGCAATTGGCATGATCGCGTTCAATGTGTTTTTCGAGTGCTCGCAGCACCTGCCGTTTATGTTCTTCGGTTTGCATGTCAATAAAATCGATAATGATCATGCCGCCCAGGTTGCGCAACCGCAGCTGCCGCACTATGGCTTGTGCAGCCTCCAGATTTGTTTTGAAGATAGTTTCTTCGAGGTTGCGATGACCAACGTAGGCACCGGTATTTACGTCGATCGTGGTCATGGCTTCGGTCTGATCGAGTACCAGGTGCCCACCCGATTTGAGTTGCACCTTGCGGTCCAGTGCCTTTTGGATTTCGTCATCAATACTGTACAGGTCAAAGATGGGCCGTTCGCCGGGATAGTATTCCAGCTTGCCGGCCAGTTCTGGCGTGAACTGCTGAACAAATTTTTCAGTGCGCTGGAATGTTTCGCATGAATCGATGCGCAATTTCTCCACTTCTGTATCGGAGATATCACGCAATACGCGTAACACCAGCGGCAGGTCCTCGTGCACAGCGTCGCCGGGACCCGCCGTGGCAATGCGTTCCTGAACCGAGGACCACAGGCGCTGCAGGAATTTCAGGTCATAGACAATGGCCTCTTCACCGACGTGTTCCGCTGCGGTGCGCAAAATAAAGCCACCGCCGGCGTCCTTGCCGCGCGCAGCAATGACAATGTCTCGCAGTCGCTGCCGCTCGTCTTCCTGCTCGATACGCTGGGAAACACCCACGTTACCGGCTTCCGGCATGAATACCAGGTATCGTGAGGGGATTGTGATATGCGTTGTCAGGCGCGCACCCTTGGTGCCGAGTGGGTCCTTGATGACCTGCACCAGGACTTCCTGACCTTCCTGCAGCAGCCTGGTAATACTGTCATCGTTCCCGTTCTGCTCGATTTTTTCTTCGTCGCCAGCCACCGCTATGTCCGACGCATGCAGAAAAGCGGCTTTCGCCAGCCCGATATCGACAAATGCCGCCTGCATGCCGGGCAACACGCGTCTCACTACGCCTTTGTAGATATTGCCTACCAGGCCGCGGCAGCGCGCACGCTCGATAAAGACCTCCTGCAACATCCCGTTCTCGACTACCGCGACCCGGGTTTCCTGCGGTGTCACGTTAGCCAGTAGTTCAACTGTCATTAGCGTCGTTCCAATACATGAATACCAAAATCCTGCAGCAGCTGGTACGTTTCATACAGGGGCAGACCCATCACCCCCGTGTAACTGCCTTCCAGCCGCTCTACAAATATCGCGCCGACACCCTGAATTGCATAGGCCCCTGCCTTGTCCTGTGGCTCGCCAGTACGCCAGTATTCGTCGATCTCGTTTTCGCTCAACGGACGAAACCACACACGGCTCGTACTGAGCTGTACGGCTTCCCGGTCCCCGACCAGGGCTACCGCAGTCATTACCTGGTGCTCGCGTCCGGAAAGCAGTTGCAGCATCTCCCGCGCATGCGCCAGGCTTTCCGGTTTACCGAGTAGTCTGCCATCCACGACAACCGCCGTATCAGCGCCCAGTACCGGTAATCCGCCAGTAGCTGAATGTTGCCGAACCGCGCGTGCTTTTTCCAGTGCCAGCCTCATTACGTAATCTTCAGCAGCTTCATTATCCAGCGGAGTTTCGTCAATTTCTGCGACCTGCTTCCGGAAGACGATCCCCGCCTGCTGCAAAAGGACCTGACGACGGGGTGAAGCTGAAGCCAGAACCAGCTGTACACTCATCTTCAGGACCGGTGGTAGGGATGACTGTTGATCACTGTCCAGGCACGATACAACTGCTCGGCCAGCAGGACGCGCACCAGCGGATGCGGGAGGGTTAATGCCGACAGTGACCAGCGTAGTTCCGCACGCTCCAGACAGGCACTTGACAAGCCGTCAGGTCCGCCAACCAGCAAACTGACATCACGACCATCCTGCAACCATGATGCCAGTGCATCTGCCAGCTGATCGGTTGACCAGCAGCGGCCCTGTACGTCCATGGCAATCACACGCTGTGAAGGCGCGGTCGCGGCAAGCATACGTTTCCCCTCTTCATTGACTGCACGCTCTACAGGCGTAGACCTGGCCCTCTGACCGAGGGGGATTTCGGTAAGCTTCAGGCTGCACTCGCGTGGCAGACGACGCGCATACTGCTGGTAGCCTTCGTTTACCCAGGAAGGCATGCGGGTTCCAGCGGCGATTAGATTTATATCCATGGATCCTGGTTAAACCTGGCGGATCAGCTGTCACCCCTGTTCGCTTTTACCACGACTCTCTTCGGTGACGGTCCAAAGTTTTTCCAGCGCATAGAACTCGCGAATACGCGGTTGCATGACATGTACCACCACATCACCGAGATCGACAAGCGCCCACTCGCCCTCGCGTTCGCCTTCGACACCCAGCGGTGGAACACCCGCCTCCTTGCACGCCTGCACCACGGCTTCAGCCAGTGACTTGACGTGACGGGCCGAGGTGCCACTGGCGACAATCATAATATCGGTAACCGAGGTCATGTCACGCACGTCCAGTTCAGCAATATCGATGCCTTTAAGATCATCCAGCGCTCTCAGAGCAACCTTCTTCAATGCTTCAGTTTGCATACCACTTCTCTTGTCTGATCCGGTCCAGTACCGCGTCCGGCAACAGATAACGCGGGCTTTGCCCTGCTGCCAGCAGGTCCCGGATCTGTGTTGATGAAACCGCCATCTGTGTCACCGGAACACCGATTACACAGCCGGCCGCTTGGTTGTTCAGCACACTGACATCAGTCACGCGTGCAGTGTTCACCCAGTCCGCCAGCTCTCCCTGTTGTGGCCACGGGCTACCGGGACGTTGCATTACCACCAGGTGACACAATGCAGGAATATCCTGCCAGCGATGCCAGCGATCAAGACCCAGCAGGGCGTCCATACCCAATGCCAGGCACACGGGCTCGTTCCCCTTCTCCGTGCGCAATGATTCGAGCGTGTCCACCATATAGGATGGTCCTTCGCGACACAGCTCGCGTTCATCTATACCCAGCGCCGGCTCATTCGCTACCGCCAGCTGTAACAGTTCCAGCCGTTGTTCAGCTGTTGCCAGTGGCGCAGCACGGTGTGGCGGCTCCCGGCAAGGCAACAGTTGAACACAGGCAATACCCAGGGCCTGTTGTACATCCAGGGCTGGCCGCAAGTGACCAAAATGGACTGGGTCGAAAGTGCCACCGAGGATGCAGATCACGGAGTCTTGAAAACTACTCTCTGATATGCCCGTCACCGAGCACGATGAACTTCAGTGTCGTCAGGCCTTCCAGGCCGACCGGACCACGCGCATGCAGCTTGTCGGTACTGATCCCGATTTCGGCACCCAGGCCGTACTCAAAACCATCGGCAAAACGGGACGAGGCGTTGACCATTACCGAGCTGGAATCCACTTCGCGCAAAAAGCGGCGCGCACGCGTAAAATTTTCCGTAATGATGGCGTCGGTATGCTGTGAGCCATGTTTATCAATATGGTCCATGGCAGCGTCCAGATCATCGACAATGCGCAGCGACAGAATCGGTGCAAGATACTCCTCATCCCAGTCAGCATCCCGTGCGGCTTTGATACCGCCAAGGATTTTCCGGGAACGCTCACAACCGCGCAGTTCCACACCTTCGTCCTGGTACATCTTGCCGAGTACCGGCAGGACACGTTCGGCGATCCCCTCAGCGATCAGCAGGGTCTCCATGGTATTGCAGGTGCCGTAGCGTTGGGTCTTGGCGTTAAAGGCAACCTTTACCGCCTTGTCGAGATCGGCCTGGTCATCGATATAGGTGTGACAGACACCGTGCAGGTGTTTGATAACCGGAATGCGGGATTCTGCGGTAACGCGCTCGATCAGACCCTTGCCACCGCGCGGCACGATAACATCTACATACTTTTCCAGCCGCAGCAGTTCGCCGACAGCTGCCCGGTCCGTGGTCGCAACCACCTGCACGGCAGCCGCTGGCAGGCCGGCCTGTTCAAGGCCCCGCTCGATACAGCGTGCTACCGCCTGATTGGAATGCAACGCTTCCGAACCGCCGCGCAGGATACAGGCATTACCGGACTTGAGACACAGTGCTGCTGCATCCGCGGTCACGTTGGGACGCGATTCATAAATAATGCCGATGACGCCCAGGGGCACACGCATGCGCCCCACCTGAATACCGGAAGGCCGGTAGTCCAGGTCACTGATGGCGCCAACCGGATCGGCCAGCGCAGCGATCTGGTGGAGACCTTCGACCATAGCATCAACACGTGCGTCAGTCAGTTCCAGACGATCCAGCAACGCAGCATCAAGACCACGCTGTTTTCCGGCTTCCAGGTCCTTCTGATTTTCGGCTTTCAAGTGCGCCTTGTCCGCCAGTATGGCGTCGGCAATCGCGCACAGCGCTGTATTCTTTGCGCAGCTTTCTGCACGCCCGATGAGCCGCGAAGCTGCACGCGCACGCTGTCCCAGCTCAAGCATGTAGCCGGGAACATCAAAATTTATGGATTCTGCTGTTTTGCTCATCACACTGGCCGTCTTATTCAGGCAAAATTCCGCAGCGGTGCCACACCGGCAAGCCGCAGCGCCAATTGTAACAGCTCATCCCAGGCACTGCCCGGTGCGCGCCCCTTGATAACCCTGTCAATGTAAGCGCAGTGCTGCAACAGGGCCCACCACTGACGCCCGCGAATACGTTTTAATGCGCCGTTGATCAGAGGCTTACGCTTGTCCCATACCCGCCACGATGCCAGTACCCGGGCCAGCGCAACACCGCGTTGCAACTCCCGCGCCATACCGGTGAGCGCGCGTATTTCACGCGCCAGTGCCCACAGTACCAGCACCGGCTCTACGCCTTCGCCCCGCAGGCCGGTCAGAATGCGCTGCACGTGCAGCGTATCGCCCGCCAGCGCGGCATCCACCAGCCCAAAAATGTCGTAGCGGGCACAGTCAGTGACCAGCTCCGTGACCGTCTCCAGCTCCAGCGGTCCCGGCCCGTTCAGCAGGTAGAGTTTTTCGATTTCCTGGGCTGCGGCCAACAGATTGCCTTCCACGCGCTCTGCAATCAGGTGCAGTGCGTCACGGCTGGGCTGCATACCACGCGCACGCATGCGAGCATCGATCCACGCCGGCAGCTGCGTGATGTCAACCGGCCAAACCGCAACACTTACGCCCGCCTTGTCCAGCGCCTGCACCCATTTGCTTCTGCGTGCGGCAGGTTCGAGTTTTGCCGAAACGATCAGCAACAAGGTGTCTTCAGGTGGTCTTTCAGCGTACTCGCGCAATACCTTTGCGCCTTCCTTGCCCGGCTTGCCGGTTGGTAAGCGCAACTCGAGGACACGCTGTTCGGAAAAAAGTGACAGGCTGTCGCAAGCGGCTAACAGGCTTTGCCAGTCAAAACCGGGCTCGACAGTGAACACCTGGCGATCGCTGTACCCCTGCTTGCGTGTTGCCGCACGCACAGCATCTGCGCATTCGTCCACCAACAGGGTCTCATCACCGTGGATAAAGTACACCGGCGCCAGTTCAGAACCGAGATGCGAACCCAGCTGATCAATACGCAGTTGCGTCATTTTTGCTGAAGCTCCGCATTAATACGGGTAATAATCTGGCGGGCCAGGCTGCGGCGCATCTGCACATGCAGTTGCTCGGACTCGGAGACCTTGCCCAGCAGTTGGTTTTCGTCAAATACCAGGTCACGAATCATGCGCAGATTCTGCCGCTTTACCAGAATCTTGCCATTCCGGTCAGCAAGTTCGAAGGTGACTTCGTCGAACAATTCGTATTCACTCGCCCTGCCTGTACTCCCGACTGACAGTATGCGATTCTCCGATGTTTCGTTAACGATTCTCAATACCGCC
>Ga0316193_10001457_pt1 | contig 15947 bp, 18 predicted proteins | sample MerIslsedime2_MG_FD_207735 | JGI IMG/M metagenome (GOLD analysis project Ga0316193, IMG submission 207735) | Coastal sediment microbial communities from Maine, United States - Merrow Island sediment 2 | ecosystem: Environmental > Aquatic > Marine > Coastal > Sediment | place: USA: Maine...
CTCGAACTCTGTGGCGCCAAGAATCCGCGCATCGTCGAGGATTCGTGCCGCGCCCGCGGCGACGAAGTCTGCCGCTACCGCGTCAGCTGGCAGTGAGTTGATTGGTGGGTCCCGCCGGGTCGCCAATGCCACCCGCCCACCCATTTGAACCGCAAAGAGCGCCAAGAGCGCAAAGAAATCATCTCAAACCAAAAAGATATTTGCGATGTCTTCGCGATCTTTGCGTTCTTCGCGGTTTATGGGTGATGGGGGACTAGAACCGCAGAAGGGCTGCGGCCCAGTGGAAGCCGGCGCCGAAGGCGGTCAACAGGACGAGGTCGCCCGGATCGATTCGACCCTGATTGCGGGCCTCCCACAGGGCGAGAGGAACCGACGCGGAGCCGGTGTTCCCGTAGTCCTGAACATTGACATGCATTTTGTCGTCGGGCACGGCGAGGGCCTTCTGGACCGCGTTGATGATGCGCAAGTTGGCCTGGTGGGGGATGACCAGCTTGATGTCGTCGACGCCCACTCGTGCTTGGGAGAGGACCTCCTTGGCGGCTGCTCCCATGCGAGTGACCGCCTCGCGGAAGACTTCGCGCCCTTTCATGACGACTTTTTTGTGATCGCGGCGCTGGGCGCTTTCGAGGGTGAACGGCGCACGGGTGCCGCCCGCCTCGAGGCCGAGAATCTCTGCCTGGGTTCCGTCGGTCCCGGCGGTAAAACCGAGGATTTCAACCGCGCCTTCGCCAGTGCCGATAACGGCGGCACCTGCCGCGTCGCCGAAGAGCACGCAGGTCGCGCGGTCCTTCCAGTCCATTAATCGTGTCAAGAGCTCGACCCCGACCAGGAGGACTTTGCGGTCGCCGGTCTGGGCTCGCGAGCGCGCGACATCGAGGCCGAGGATGAATCCTGCGCAGCCGCTGCCGGCGAGATCGAACGCTGGCACCTCACGCGCGCCGAGACGGTTCTGGAGATAGGAGGCGGTGTCGGGGATGTAGACTTCGGGCGTGTCGGTGGCGACGATGATCTCGTCGATTTCCCCGATTGCAACACCGGCATCCGTCAACGCTCGCTCGGCGGCCGCTGCAGCAAGGTCGACTGTGGTCTGGTCCTCGGCCGCGATCCTCCGTGTCTTGATCCCGGTACGGGCGACGATCCACTCGTCGGATGTGTCGACGTGCTCGGCCCACTCGTCGTTGGTCATCACGCGATCCGGCACGTAGGCGCCGAATCCGAGGATCCCGATGGGATTGTTTGGCATGACTGTCGCTTACGCCTTCTCGAGGCTGAACTCGGCGGTGTCGAACCAGAATCCGGTGCCGGAGACCAGATCCATCTCGGCCTGAACGATGGCGACGTGGCCCTCCTCGATTTCGACGAAGCGTTCGAAGAGACGCCGGCCGTCGTCGTCGAGGGTGGCAACCATCTGTTTGTAGAATGCGCTGGTCTCGCGCTCCAGGTCGAGGGCCTTCTTGAGGCTCTCGAACTCGGTTCCCCGCACTTCACGGCCGCCGCTCTCGAGGCGCTGCTGAAGTTTCGCGGCGTAAGCCTCGATCGCCGCTTTCGGTACCAGCACGGTGTCGAGCTTGGCGACTGTGACGGTGCCCGTCTTACGCCATTCCTCGAGCCGCTCGCGCAGGTATTTGATGTGCTCCATCTCCTCGTCACACAGGGTCTTGAAGACCTTCCGCGCAACGTCGTGCTCGGCGCTTTCGACCGCCTCCGAGTATGTCCGATGGACCCGGCCTTCGTACTCGAGGGCGGTGGTGATGGCTTGCTCCAGGTTCATGTTTTCCTCCCCGCTGCCGGTACCTGCATCCTACTACGGACCAAGGGTCAGGGCAGTACTTTGAGGCGGCGGATCGCGGCCTCTTGGATCTTCGGCTCCGAGTGGTAGCCGTAGAGCCCCGATTCCCGCGGTCCCGTCGAATCGCGGGTGCCGATTTCGGGATGAAAATGTGAGAATTCCGTGATGCGTCTGTGAGATTCAGTCTCCATCCTATGAGTGACATCGGTTATGACCGAAAAACTCAGTCGAAGGGAGAAAGAAGATGAAACGGACGATTTTGCCTGGAGTTCTCGCCCTCATAGTGGTGGTGTGGTCGGCGCCGGCAGTGGCGCAGGAGATGGTGACGGTGAGGATCACCAACGTGAGCAAACAGATCATCAGCCCGCCGGTGGTTGCCTCTCACTCGTGGAAAGTGCGGGTCTTCGTTCCCGGGAACCCCGCTTCAACCGAGCTCTCGATGCTGGCCGAGGACGGCGATCCGCCGGCCCTGGCCGCCCTTCTCGGCGGCAGTGACGAGGTGCTCGATTTGAAGGTTGCGGACGGTCCGTTGCTGCCCGGCGCCAAGAGGGCCGTCGAGCTTCACGGCGGCAACATCCACTGCGAAAGCACCGTGGGTGAGGGAACGATGTTTCGATTCGAGCTGCCGGCGGACTCTCCTCTGCTGAGTGCACCGCCTCCGTCAGGCTGAGAGCAGATTCAACGTCTGGCGGGCTCTTCCTCTTCGGCCGTCAGCGACCAGAGTCCATCCTCATGAATGAGGCGGTCGGACGCCGGGTCATGGCCGCAATGAGGACAGGTAGGGGGTAAGACCGCTTCCAGTGTCTGGCGCTCCCAGTGGGCGAAAACCTCGCTGCACCTCGGGCACAACGTCTCGATCAACTCTTCAGTCGAGCTCATGCCGCCTCCCTTCAACCCCAGTTTTTCAGAGCACCGGATTCCTACTCTCAATATAGGTCCTGGATCGGGAATCGTCAGTCCTCGAGGAGGGGCACGGCCGGGGATTCGGCGGCATCGAGGTCGGGCGCTTGACGGAGCTTGGACCGTAGATCGAGGCTGTAGATGATGAGAGCAGTCCAGATGAGGCCGAAGCTGAAAGCGTGGGCGGTCGAAAAGGGTTCGTCGTAAAGCAGAACTGCCAGCAGAAATGTGCAGGTGGGAGCGATGTACTGCAAGAGGCCGGCGGTCGACAACGGGATCCGGCGAACGCCGAGAGTGAAGAGGATCAGGGGAACTGCGGTAACTGCGCCCGCAGCGACCAGCAGGAGATCCATTCGGACCCCCTGGTGTCCCAGTGCCCCGACTCCTCGAAGCTCTTGTCGCAGCAACAAGGCTGCAGCGAATGGAAAGAGGGCGGCGGTCTCGAAGGTCAACCCAACCACGGCGTCGGCGTGCACCGTCTTGCGGAGCAGCGAGTAGAGTCCAAAGGAGACCGGCAGCACGAGCGAGATCCACGGCAGCTCTCCGGCTTGCACGGTGAGCAGAACAACGGCGAGGGTGGCGAGGCCGACGGCAACCCACTGTTTCTGGTTGAGGCGTTCGTGGAGCACGACGAGGCCGAGGAGGACGTTGACGAGTGGGTTGATGTAGTAACCAAGCGAGGTGGCGAGGATCCGGTTGGTGTTGACCGCGTATATAAAGAGTCCCCAGTTGATGGCAATGAAAATGGTCGAAGCGAGGAGCGCCGCCACAGTTCGCGGCCGCCGGAAGACATCCCGGAGCTCCTGCCAGCGTCCGCGGATCGTCATCCACACCGCGACAAAGACGAGACCCCAAACGATACGGTGCGCCAGAATCTCCAGGGCCGGAACATGCCGCAGTGTCTTCCAATACAACGGCACCACGCCCCACAAGAGGAACGCCCCGGTGGCGTACAGCAAACCCAGTCTGGTTTCTCGGCTCAATGCTCCTGTCCCCCGGGAGAGTGAACAACGATCGGTCGATCTCTATTCGTCGGAGTCCGATCGGCTTGTGGGAATCTCGTAGGTCCCATCGAGGCGGGCGACGATCTCCTCGTAGCGTTGATCGAGCTCGAGGAGCTCGGCCTCGAGTTCGGCATCGCCAATCTCACCGCGATCCCGGCAGGCCTCGAGCACCTTTCTGTGAGCATCGAGCCAACGGTCGGGATCGAAGTTATAGGTCATACAGCCTCACGGCGTACCATACCCGATCGGGCTGCAGAGAGGAATTAGATTCGCGATGAAGCGTAGAATCCTTTGGGGAGGCTGCGATGGATTCGGTTGAACGATACCTGGAGGTCTTCGAGGGGCTGAGGCGTCGCAAGCGCTGGAGCACCGGCATCAACATCTTGCGCTTTGCGGCGCTCACACTGGCCGCCAGCGACATGGCGGATCCAGATACTGATCTGGAAGACACTGCCAAGGTGTTGGCTGACGAAGCGGGGGGGTTCTCGCCTCTGAGTTCGGCGATGCGCCACGCGGTGGCGGCGATCCTGATCCGGCGCGGACTCGATCCCGTGGCCACGGTCCACCGAACCAAGGAGACCCTGGCCGCCTTCAAGGAATTCAAGCTCAGTCGGAGCGGGGCCCGCCCGCTCCTGGCGGCGCTGATTCTGGTTCTCGATGCGGATGGCGGTGCTCCATCCCGCGACACTATCGCTCGACTCAAAGCGATCATTGATCGATGGAAAGAGGACCACCGGTTTCTGACCGGGACCGACGACTACCCGATGGCGGCGATGCACGCCACCCGCGATGTCAGCGTCGAGCAGCTCGGGATGGAGGTCGAGCAGATCTACCAACTCCTCCGCAAGGCGAAGTTCTCGACCGGAGAACAGCTCCAGCTCGCATCCCATCTGTTGCTGTTCTCGGATCAAGGTCCGCGAGAAGCCGCGCAGCGCTTCGAGCGCACCGCGAAGGCGCTCAAGAAGGCAAAACAGCGTGTCTGGCAAAGCCATTACGACGAGGTTGCGCTGCTCGTGCTCAGCGGCGGACACGTGGATGAAGTGGTGCCGAGGGTGATCGAATACCGCGACCGGCTGCGCGTGGTGAAACCGAGGCCGGTGGCGGACATCGCCTTTTCCCTCGCCGCGGGGGTTGTCCTCGCCGAAGAGGCGGAGAAGATGGGCAAGCTCGAGGGCGCGGCCACCGCCGCCAACCTGCGCGCGGTGCAGGCGATCATCGAGGCGCAGCAAGCGGCCATGATTGCGTGCATGGCGGCGTGTACGGTGGTGGCTACGTCGTCGTCGTGATCCGTCGAGGTGATTGCAGGAATATTTCGGGCGCGGGCACGGGCGCGGGCGCGGGATAGTACGCTACAACGGTGATCAGGGTCCTGCTTCTCGCCGACACACATCTCGGATTCGATCTGCCGTCGAAGCCGAGGGTTGAGAAGAGAAGACGCGGGCCCGATTTCTTTGCCAACACCCGGCGCGCCTTGGAACCGGCCGTGCGCGGAGAGGTGGATCTCGTAGTGCATGGCGGCGATCTCCTCTACCGCAGCAAGGTGCCGGCCGGATTGGTGCAGCAGGCCGTCGAACCACTGCTCGAGGTGGCGGATTGCGGAGTTCCGGTGGTGTTGGTGCCAGGCAATCACGAGCGCTCGGCGCTGCCTCACCCGTTGCTGGCGAGCCACGAGAATCTGCACGTTCTCGATCGGCCGAAAACGGTTGAACTGGAGATCAACGGGACGCGTTTGGCCATCGGTGGATTCCCGTGCGAGCGTGACGATATCCGGGATCGGTTTTCGAGCCTGATCGAGGAGTGTGGTGTGCTCAGCGCCAGCGTAGATATTCGATTGTTGTGTCTCCATCAGACGGTCGAGGGCTCCCGGGTCAAGGGATACACTTTCAGGTCGGGTGACGATATCGTCCGTGGCCGCGATATCCCGTCCGGCCTGGCCGCCGTGCTCTGTGGTCACATCCACCGCTCACAGGTGCTGACCCGGGATCTCGCGGGAAACGAGCTTGCCGCACCGGTGCTCTACCCGGGCTCAGTCGAGCGAACGAGCCTCGCTGAACAAGAAGAGCCCAAGGGATACCTGATACTCGAGTTCGAGGCCTACTCTGACAGAGGCGGTAACCTCGAGAGGTGCGAGTTCTGCGAGCTGCCCGCCCGGCCGATGTTTGCGCTGACGATCGATGCAACCGACCTCGGGCCCGAAGCTCTCGAGAAACGTATTCGTGACGAGATTGACCGGCTTCCGATCGACGCCGTGGTGCAGCTTCGGGTCGACGGTGAGCTCGTGCCGGGTGCCGAGAGCGTCCTGCGGGCGGCCAACCTCCGCAGGCTCCACCCGGCGACCATGACTGTGGCACTCCGCGTTGTCGTTGCTAGCCCGGCTTCCCGTCGGGCCGGGGAGTGATAAGAGAACGAACGTTGCCGAGGACATAGAGCGCGAAGGCGAGCGACCAGAATGTCGCTGAAGAGATGAGAGCCGTACGCGTGAGGTCCGCGCGAAGCCACGGCCCGAAGACCCTGAGAACGGCGCTCGCCGTGATGGCGGCAAAAGCGAGAGTGAGCATCGGCGTCACCTGAAGAGGTCTGCCGGTGTGGCCGAGGGTGACCCGGACCATCATGCCGAGGGTCAGGGTGCCGATGGCACCGGCGGTGAGGGCGTGGGTGGCGACGCTCGACTGGATGGGCACACCGGCGGCGGAGGCCGCCTTGAGAAGGAGCCCCAGCCAGATCCAGGCGTGGCCGAGGTGCAACACCCAAAGGATCGGGCGACGGAAAGTCTTCTGAAAACCCCAGTGCACGGACCGGCCGAGCACGAGGAGCCCGGCGACGCCGGCGACAACCGCCATGACATACCCGCCGGGTGCGACGATCTCGATCAAGGCGACGACGATGACGCCGATGATGGCGGCAATGCTGAGACCCGGGATCGAGCGGATGCTCTCATCGGCGAGCGCGCTGCGGGTGAAGAGCGGCACGATCCGGCCGGTGATGATGACGAGCACCACCACGATGAGATCGACGGCAACCAGGTCGGTCCGCAGGAACGACTGCGGCAGGAGACCGGAAGTTCGTAGGTGGAGGAGCAGGTCGCAGATCCACAACAGCGGCAAAATCGCGAGGAGGAGATAGTTTCGTTTGCTTCCCGCGAGGAACAACGGGATGGCTATTGCCACCGCGAGCGTTGGCAGGAAAAGGAGATCCGCCAGGCCGGCGATGGCGGCCGCAGCGCCGCCGAGGCCGACAAGCCTGCCGATCATCCACAGACCAACGAGGACGCCGAGAAAGGGACCCCGGGCGGTAGGCCGGCTGGTCCAGTTCTCGACTGCGGTCAGCAGGAATCCGGCGACGATCGCCATCGTGAAGCCGAAGATCATCTCGTGGCTGTGCCAGGAAATGCTCTCGAGACCGGGCTCGCCGGACATCGGTTGTTGATAGGTGTAGGCCCACCAGGGCACCAGACACACGGCCCATATCCCACCGAGAAGAAAGAACGGTCGGAAGCCCTTTTGAAAAACGATGTGTTTGAGCATCGGCAGATGGTATCCCAATCCGAGGTCGATTCCTTGACCGTGGTCAGTTCCAGTGCGTGAGCCCCGGCCACTGCTCGGCAAGCGGCCGGATGAGGTCGCGACACAGCAGAATCGGCCGGTTCTCCTCGGCCATGCCCCATGGATGGTGGTGCTCGCCGACGATCTCCACTGAACCGCAACGCCCCTCGAGCCACTCCGGCTCCCACTGCAACCAGATCAGTTGGTCGCCGTCGAAATCGCCGGGTCCCCACATCGAATGAGTCTGGTGGGCGCAGATGGCGGGCGGGAGCCCGTACCCAGGACCGAAGAGGTTGATCGCACCGGCCTCGCCGTAGTTGCTGGCGTAGATCCCGGTCCGCAAGCGCTCCTCCTCGGGCATCGCGTTGTAGATCGTCGCGATTCCCTCGACCAGCTCGGGCCACCCGAACTGGTCGCCCCAGAGCTGCGGCAGTGGGCCGACGTGCGCAACCTCGGTTTTCGGGGGTGCGAGTCCGAGCTTTTTCTGATAGGCCACATGGTCCGCCGGCGAGAGCAGCGGCAGCGCAATCGGAGCGAAAATGGCACCCGCCAGAACCAGCCACCCCGCGATCGCAGAGCGAGCGGCGAATCTGGCGTGGGTCCCGGAGAAGCGGGTGCTCCACAACTCGATCGCGACCCCGCCCGCCGCAAGCAGCATCGGGTATGCCGGAGCCAGGTAGTAATCCTTGGCGTGCAGCACCATGAAGAATACCAACAGCGACAGGTAGGTCCAGCCGACGGCCCGGAATGACCGGCCGCGGCCGACGAGAAGGAACCACAGACCGGCCAGCCATACCGGGAGGTTGCCCGGGTGCATCATCAACGCCTGCTGCTGGAGAAATGGGATCGGCGCGAGCTCGACGTTTTTGCCGATATCGCGAACGTTTTGTAGGTCCTCGATGGTCGGGAATCCGTTCTGCCACTGCCAGATGATGTTGGGCAGGAAGATCGCCAGCGCCACCGCGGCGCCGAGCCAGATCCAAGGCCGCGCGAGCTCGCGGCGGAGCGGCGTCGCAGCGATAGCGACCGCGACGGCGGCGCCGAAAAAGAGGGTCGAGTGCTTGTTTTCGAGCCCGAGACCGGCGAGGACCCCGAACAAAATCCAGAGACGTGGGTCACCGCCGCGGATGATTCGGATCAGGATGTAGGCGCAGCCCATCCAGAAGAGCGGCTCGAAGGCGTTCATCGACAGGATGCTGTCGATCATCAAGTGGACCGGGGCGATGAGAATGCCGAGACCGGCGAGCGCCTGGGCAAACGCGCCACCACCAAGCTGTCGGGCGATCAGGACCGTCAGCGCCACCATGCCGGCCCCTGCCAGCATCGGCAGGACCCTCAGCGCAGGTAGCGAACCGCCGAGAAGGAGCGCGATCTTCCCGTACACGGCGACCAACGGCGCGCAGTCTACGTACCCCCAGTCCAGGCGGCGGGCGCAATCCAGGAAATAGAGCTCGTCGCGGAAGTAGCCGTAGCGGAAAAGGCCGGGCACATGGAGGAGGAGCTTTACAGCGACGGCGCCGAGAAGGACGGGTCTCGATAGAGGCGGAATCGTGGGTGGCAGATAGGACCCGTCGCCGGATGCATCCTCAAGCATGAGTACTCCCTCGATGTAGTGGCGCTAGAATAACGGCCATCATGGTAACGGATCAATCGGCACCCGGTGACAACAAACTCTGCCCCAACTGCTCGGCCGCTCTGGACGGCCCCTACTGCGCCTCCTGCGGGCAGCGGCAGGTGGATCTCGACCAGCCGTTCCGCGAGCTGGCCGCCGAGGCGATGGAGTCGTTCCTGTCCTTTGACGCCCGCATCCTGCAGACCCTGTGGCCGCTCATCAGGCGACCTGGACTGCTGACCGTCGAGTTCATGGAGGGTCGTCGCGTCCGCTATGTCCACCCATTCAAGCTTTACTTCGCCTTTAGCGTGCTGCTCTTTCTGGGCCTGGCGATGTCCGGGTACTCGGTCATACAGATTGGGGAGTCCGAGGACGTCGTCACCGGGGTTCGAGTCGAGTTGTCGGAAGAGGAGGGTGCTGAAGAAACGGCCGAGCCCTCTGAAGAACCGTCGTTTCTCGGCCGGGTCCTGGGACCGGTCGGCGAGCTGGCCGAGAACGATCCGGACCGTCTCAACAGGATTTTCACCGACAGGCTCGCGAAATCCGTCATTCTTCTGGTGCCGGTCTTCGCGCTGTTATTGCTGGTTCTCTACCACCGCCGGCGATACGTGGCCCACCTCGTCTTTTCGCTCCACCTTCACAGCTTCGCCTTTCTGGCCCTGGTTGTCGGGCTCGTCATCGATCTGGCAGCGCGGGCGCCCGAGCAGTCGAGACCGGGCAACGGACTCGCCGTCCTCGTGATCGCGATATACAGTTTCCTTGCCTTACGCCGCGTCTACGGTCAGGGCCGGTTCGTCACCGTGATCAAGATGGTGGTCCTACTGCTCGGCTACATCGTCGCGTTGATCGTCACCATGATTCTGACCCTGGCATTGACGGTGTTCACCGTTTAGCCTGCAGATTTTCGGCCGCAGCAGAAAGGTTGTGAGATATGCAGGTTAGGCCGGTCCGGAGGTTTGAACGCAGCTGATGCCTTCACCTTTTCGCGCCGGACCAAAGCAGCCGAGACAGGAGATGCAGGCCGCTCTTCGGCGGTCGCCGCTCTGCCAACGCGCCGGAAGTCCCGGTTCACGGATCAATGGACGTGACATGGAGAAGTAGTCAGCGGTACCTGCTGCGAGGATTTTTTCCATGATCTCCGGCGAGCGCATTCCACCGACGAGCATGAGTGGGACCGACGGCGCCGCGCGTCGAATCGCCTCGGCCTGGGGCAGGAAGTAGGCCTCGTCCGTTGGTTTCTTGATGTTTGGACGCGCGGCGCCGAGCTTGCCCGACCCCGGAGTGCCGCCGGAGACCTCGATCGCATCGATTCCCTCGGCCGCCAGCGCCGCCGCCAGATAGCAGGAATCTTCCTCGGTCGTCGATCCATCCAGGAAATCGTTGACATTGAGTTTGATCATGACCGGAAAATCTGGACCAACGGCCGAGCGCACGGCCCGGTAGACCTCGAGACAGAGGCGTGCCCGGTTCTCGAGGCTGCCCCCGTACTGGTCCGTGCGCTGGTTGCGCAACGGCGACAAGAACTGGGCCAACAAATAGCCGTGGGCGCCGTGCAGCTGGACGCCGTCGAAACCGGCCTTCCGCAGGCGCGTGGCCGCGGTGGCGAAATCATCGATGATCTCGTGAATCTCGTCGATCGTCAGCTCCCTCGGCAACAGCGGATAGCCGGGGTCTTCAATGGAGCTCGGCGCGACAGGCTGGAGGCCACCGGTCTGGCGGCGATCGGCCTGGCCGCCGCAATGGACGATCTGCGCGACGATCTTGCCGTCCCGGTCGGAGACCGCCTGCGCGAGCTCGGCGAGGCCGGGATTCATCTGGTCCGAATAAACGCCAATTTGGCCCGCGGATTGTTTGCCAATCTTTTGCACATACATATAGCTCGAGATGATGAGGCCGACGCCGCCCTCCGCCAGGTCCTCGTGGATCCGCACAAGCGCCGGGGTCACCGCGCCGTCTGCGGTGGCCAGGCCCTCCCAAGTCGCCGACCTCACGAGCCGGTTCTTCAGCTCGAGGCCATTCAGGTTGGTGGGTTCAAATATCTCCGCCATCAGATTCGAGATCTTATCCTACTCACGACCTCGGCGAGGCGAACGCGCTCGGGAAGAAGTCACTCGTCGCTCAAAAACACGCCTTCGATCGTAATCGTCAATGGCGGTTCCGGGAGGGCCCCAGGTTCCTCAGGTGACGCGACCACCCATCCGAGTGGCGCTTTCTGGGAGGTGTCGAAGTAGTTGCCGTCGGTGTAGGCGACCTTGACGGCGACCCGCCCGGTTGCTTCGTCGAGAACGAAGGGCATGAGGAGATAGATGCGGGCCCCGTCCTGGTAGCGACAGGCGAGGGTCGCGCCCTCTTTGCCGGTGAGTCGGAAAGGCCCGTAGCCCGGACGTTCGACCCGCAGGCTCACCTGGCGATCGGCGATCTGGAAATCCGGGCGCCGCTGCCGCTCCTCTGGCGGGAGCTCAAGGTAGATTTCTTCAACCAGCCAACGGGCGTAGGTGACGAGGTCTCCCTCGGACGACCAGAACTGCTTGTCGAAACCCACGCACCCGCGACCGCTGGCTGCCAAAAAGGGATAGCGGGCGGCCCACACAGGAACCTGGCCCTGATCCGAACCGATCCGGTCGAGTGGCCATTCGGCGCCTGGCACGGAGATGGTCATCGCCGAACCGCGGGCGTCACCGGCCACGTGACCGCCGGGGAACGGAGCGGCTGACAACAGCAGCATGCCTCGCGCCGGATCGAGCAATGTCACGAAGGCGCCCGCGACCGATGGGCAACCCGATGCCGCGTCGGCAACCACTATCTGTGGTCGCAAGGCGGTGTTCTGGGCATTACCGGTTCGCGGTGAGGCCAGCGAGAGGGCCGCAACCACGCCAAAGACAACTGTTCTCACGAAGACTCTGGTTGATCTCATGACAAACCTCGGCGGCAAGGTACTGCGACCTCTCCGATCAATTGTGTGCGCTGGATCACTCGTGGCGCTTGCTGCCCATCTCCCGCGCTACTCGGGCCACCACTCGTTCGAGGTCGCCGATGTGGCCGATCGCGCTGTCATCCGCTCCGTTATCGCCGTAGAGAACGGCTGCCACCTTGTGGTCGACGATGACCGGGATCACGATGACCTCATTGGGGGTCTCATCGCCGAGGAGTTCTTTGAGCGGACGATTGCCTTCGCCGTCCTTGAGCCGGCCGCGGTAGCTGCGTCCCTCGTCGATGACCCATGAGATCGCTGAGTCCTCGCTATCGAGCCGCTCGATGCGACGACCGGCCATGCCCAGGGAAGCCTCGCGGTGTTCGGAATCGAAGGCACCAACCACGCTGAGGGCGTCCGGGTAAACCAGGAACAGAACCGCGCGGCGGACCAGTCTGTTGGCGTCTTCGAGAATGGAGGCCGCTATTTCGGAGGTGACCACGAGGGACTCCTCCTTGAAATTGGCGAGGACGGCCCGCACCGCCGCGAAGTAATCCGGTGATTCGTCTTCACGATTCGCCTCGTCGTGCACGGCCGCACCGCCAAGGAGGATCTGTTCGGCGCGGAAGCCCGTTTCGAGGATCACCTCCCGCGGATCGACCCGCACCTCGCCGAGATCCGGAATATCCATCGGATCGAAGGTTCCCACCCCCCGCGTCCACCCCAGCGCTTCGCGGATGACGTTTTGAAACTGGAGGTAGACGACCCGTGTCAGGTCCTCGGCTTTCACCGCATTCATCTCGACGAGGATCTGCCCGAGCAGGGCGGTGCCCTTCTGTTCTTTCTGGCGTTGGAGCGCGGCTTCGAGCTGTTCTTGGTTGATGAGTTCACGGCGGACGAGCATCGCGCCCACCGTCTCACGGACACCAGTGGACGCGGCGTAAACGATAGCCCCATCGCGAAAGGCCAGCTTGAGGCGCTCGTCTCCGTTTTCGATGGTGAGCTGGCCCGTCTTCTGATTCTGGGCCAGCACCATCATGAAGTCGGCGGCTCCGAGGTCCTCGATGTCGGCGGTGATCGTCACGGTGGCGTGCTCCGTTTCGGCCCGAAACCGGTCGAGTTGAGTGCTCTTACGATTCTATCCCGTGTTTCTGCGGGGCGACCGCCTTTATCGCTTTTCGATAAGCAGCGGCGGTGGAGGAGGGTGCTTGAAATATCTAATGGTAAGTGTAAACTTACCATTAGTGAATAACTGCGAATACCTTTTGAGGGCCCTGGCAGACCCGACCCGACGCGAGATCTTCGAGAGTCTCCGTTCGGGTCCGCGAGCGGTGGGTGAGCTGGCCGCTGGTCTGCCGGTGAGCCGCCCGGCCGTATCGCAGCACCTCAAGGTCCTCAAAGAGGCGGGCCTGGTGAGGGAACGGCGGCAAGGGACCAGGTGTTTCTACTCGATCGATCCACTCGGCCTCGAACCGTTGCGAACTTACCTGGAGAGCTTCTGGGGCGAAGTTCTGACCGCATTCGAGGCTGCTGCTGGGAAAGAAAACGGGAGGACGAGATGAACGATGAATACACCATCGCACCGGTACGAAAGTCCGTCGACGTCGGGTGTTCCGCAGAGGAGGCCTTTCGCCTGTTCACGGAGGACATCGACAGCTGGTGGCCCCTCGCGACCCACTCGATCGGTGAGGCTGACGCCGAATCCTGTTACTTCGAGGGCCGCGAAGGAGGGAGGATCTACGAGACCCACGGCGACGGCTCGATCCACCTGTGGGGCACAGTGACCGCGTGGCATCCACCGGAAAGGGTGGTCTTCACCTGGCATCCGGGTCGCGAGGCTTCTACGGCGCAAGAGGTGGAGCTGCGGTTTTCGGAAATATCGGGTGGCACGCGGGTCGAGCTCGAGCACCGGGGCTGGGAAACCATGGGTGAAAATGCGCTGCGGACCCGCGCCGGCTACGAGACTGGCTGGCTGCCTGTGCTCGAACGGTACGTGGCCCGCTGCGCCTGAAGTATTCGTCACCGCGCCAACATGAACATTGCGCCCATGAGCGCGGTGCCGCCCACCACCATAATCGCGACGGCGATCACGATGGCAAGGGTGATCACCCGATTGGCGATCTGCCGTTTGGCCTCCTGATAGGCCATCGCCTGTGCGTCGGGGTTGACCGGTGCGGGCGGTGGTTCGGGCAAACGGTCTTTCCATTGTGTTGCCAACCGAGCGAGCTCAGAGTCATTCTCGAGATGCTCTTTGACCAGAAGCCGGGTATCTGGGCTTGCTTCATCCGACAGATACAGGGGCAGGAGATCCAAAATAATTTCTCGTGTCACGGCCATCATTCACCTCCGTTATGGTTCATGGCTTTTGCGAGGAGCCGCCGGCGGGCGCGGTGGATCTTGACCCGCGCCGCGCCCACCGAGGTTTCCAGGACCCTCGCGATTTCTTCGTAGGGGAGCGAGTGCTCCGTTCTGAGTACCAGCGCCAGCCGATCCGACGACGGCATCTGCGACAATGCGTGCGTTACCCGGTCCAGATCCATGCGTGCGGCTGCCGCCCGATGAGGATCGGGCGACCTGTCGGTCAGTTCTTCGGGGAGCTGCTCGTCCTTGTTGGACCGATGTCGGTGTTTGATGAAGATATTGCGAGCGATGGCGAAGAGGTAACCCTTCAGAGTTTCGGTACGCAATCGGTCGCGCTTCGCCCACGCCCTGATGAATGTCTCCGACGCCACGTCCTCGGCCTCGGTCGCATCGCGTGTCAGCCAGACGGAGAATCGATAGACGTCCGGGAAGTAGGTGGTGTAAAGCTGCTCGAAGGTCATTGCTGTGTATTGCTCCCGTGGAGAGTACCCTCGAGAGGCCGAAGTGTTACAGCTGCCTATTGACCAGAGGTCTTTGCCAGCCGCTGGCGGCGAACGCGATCGATCTCCTTCGACGCTTTGACCCCGCGGTGTCTGAGCGAAAACCAGATCAACCGTTTGCGATCCATGACGAAGAAGCGTTTGCCCCAGCGCGCCAGGGCCTTGCGGTCGATCTCGACCCCGAGGCCTGGGGTTGTCGGTGTCTCGAGGGTTCCACGATCGTGGTGGAACGGCTTTTCGAGGATGCCATCACGGGCCTCGACCGTCCATCCGGGTGGCGCCAACGGATACTCGAGTTCACGTTCCTCGGCGAACCCGCTGGCCGCAAAGAGCTGCAGGTTGACCGCAAAGCCGATGCCGTTGGTCCAGGTGTGGGGCGAGTAGGCGAGGTCGTTCTTTCGCAGCAGGCGAATCACCTCCATCGTCTGGGAGATGCCTCCGGTGAAAATGGCGTCCGGTTGGAAAATGTTGTAGCACCGGCGTTCGATCATCATCCGGAGCTCCGGAAGGCCGGCGCTGTGGAGCTCGCCGCCGGCTATCGGCACCCGACTGGCGGCGGTCAGGGCGCTCAGATCGTCGTAGCGGTCCATCGGCAGGGGCTCCTCGATCCAGGCGACACCGGCATCGGCACAGGCTTCAGCGAACCTCTTTGCCCGCTCGAGATCCCACAGCGGTGAGTCGCCGACGATCGTGACCCGCCATCCCTGGTTGGCATCGACCGCGATTTTGACCCGATCACCCACGACCTTGGCCGTCTCGACCACCTGGCGGATGTCGACCGCCTCGTCGTGATCGTGGACCCGGAGCTTGACGGTGTGGAAACCCTCGGTGTGGCGTGCCTCCACCTCCTCGATTCGCGCTTCGGGCTCCTTGACCTCACCGGTCGATGCGTAGAGACGGACGGTGCAGGGCGCACCGCCGAGCATTTCGCAGACAGGGCGGCCGGCGAGCTTGCCCCGGATGTCCCAGAAGGCGGGCTCGATCCACCAGTTGCGCCAACCAAGGTAGGCAATCTCGCGCAGGCGTTGTTGCACGAGGGAAATGTCACAGGCGTCCTCACCGAGGAGATAGGGACCGAGGAGATCCCCGAGGCCGGCCCTCTCTCGCCCGATGGCGGGGCCGGCGCTGTAACCTTCGACGCCATCGTCGGTGGTGATTCTGACCAGGGTGAACCGGTTTTCGTTCGACGGCATGCCGGGGATCCAGGCCGGCCGGAAGGTGGCCGGCAGCGGGATCGCGACGTGGAAGAGCTCGACGCGTGCGACTCGGCTGGTTGTGGGGCTCATAAGCCGAACGATACCACTGCGATCGTTTCGGTGGCGTCTTCT
>Ga0316193_10001458_pt1 | contig 15941 bp, 14 predicted proteins | sample MerIslsedime2_MG_FD_207735 | JGI IMG/M metagenome (GOLD analysis project Ga0316193, IMG submission 207735) | Coastal sediment microbial communities from Maine, United States - Merrow Island sediment 2 | ecosystem: Environmental > Aquatic > Marine > Coastal > Sediment | place: USA: Maine...
TACGAAGAATTTGTCGCGTGGGAGCGAGGTAAACGTATGGCATTCTCTTTTGTCGGTTGCAGTAAAGACGCCACTGAAAAATTTCTGGAAGACTACCGAGTGACGGATCTGGGAGACGGACGCTGCAAAGTGGAATGGTATATGGCCATGGAACCCCGCGGATTCTCCCAACGCCTGATGTGGATGACACGCCCGATTATGCGTATGGCAAATAGACGCATGTTCAAAAAATTCAGGGAATACACCGAAAATTACGCTGCCAGCTCGCAAGTTCCGGCCTCTTCTACCCTCTAGTAGTAGTCAACGCTTTGCCCATTTAACCCGACGGCCAGATCCTGGTCGTCCTCAAACAAGCGGAAACCGTAGTGCCCGTGCCTGAATTGTTGCATCAGGAGCCTGCCAGGTCCGCGCCCAGGCAGCCCGCGACATTGCGTACCTTGCCTGCGTCTACCTGCTGGTATTTCTCCCAGAACAGGCTGTCTATCTTCTTGTGGCCTGCCTCCACTTTAGTACTTCGGTATCGGCTTACCTGGCCAGGGCCGCCGTTGTAGGCTGAGTAGCTCGCCCGTGCCAGATTGCTGGCCCCTCCCTGACGATTATGCTCACCCTGCTTCAGGGCATACTTGACCAGGTAGTTGAGCAGAATTTCGGAGCCCACGCTGCTGTTGTAATTGATGTCCCAGCGCAACTTCTGCAGATCGTAGAATCCTCGCCAGACTTTTTCGTTAACCTGCATCAGCCCAACATCACCGCTGGATGATCGCAATGGTTCGATGCGTTGATTCAGCACCACGTACTGACGCCAGCAGCTTTCCTGCCAGGCCGTGGCCAGCACCAGCTTGTTGTAGAGACTGCGGTGGCTCCGCTCCAGTGTTTGTTGCTGCAGCGCCCTCTCGGCCGCCGTTGCCAGCAGCTTTTCGACTTTGGGGACATACTCGTTCAATTTGTCTTTCGCGGGCAGCCACTGTTTAAGGCTTTCCCACGGCGCGGCCGCATGGGCGTTGGCAAAGAATGAGAAATTCAGCTGCCAGGAAGAGATGTCGGGCTCGAGGGTGTTAATTTCCCCTCGCAGTAACTCCTGCAATTGCGGGTCAACCTCCTCGCTGTACTGCAGCAGCTCGTCGGCCTGCTCCGCGTTGACCATTCGAGCGAGCCGCCGCAAGCCTTCGGGGGACAGCTCCAGCCCGATGGTGGAACCCAATTGGTTCAGTGCATAAAGCGCATCACTGGCGGTCAGTGTGCTCATCCACAGCAGCTGTTCCTGTCCCTGCTGCTGCATCGCTATTTCGCGCACCACCGGGTTTAACTTGTGCCAGCTTTCAATAAACCAGTTGCGTACAGCTTCGTTGGAGCGATCGGCCGGTGCGGTCAGGGCATCCCGCAGGCGATAACGGCTGTCAATCAGAATATCGAACAATGCGCCGCGCAGGGATTGAAGTTCGGTGGCAGCTGCGTAGCGTTTTACCGCTCCCACCAGTAAAGCGTCCATCATTTGCCATTGTGCTTCGGCCAGTGCCAGTTCCTCCGGGGTCAGTGGGGCGGCCGCTTCGGCCTGCTCGATCAGGGATTCAACCTCAAAATCGATGGCAATATTCAGGCTTGTGGCAGTTACCTGGAGATCACTGAGCGCAAGACTGTTTATCGTGGCCTGCAATTGACCAGTGTCGCGATTGGGCATGATTTCCGGCAGAAAGGCCGCCAGCGAATCCGTGTAAGGCGTCATGCTGACCTCGAAGCCCCCGAAGAAGTCAGCAAGACTTGCCACCGCTGTGTCCCAGAGTGGCCCCGAGGCTATTTTGTTGCCTTCGCTGTCCGTTATCCAGGTGTTTTGCGGTTCAAGTTTTACTGATTTTCCTTGCGATTGAATTATGGGCTGGCCCAGGTAAGCGACACTGCCCTGTCGATCTATCAGGCTCTGGCAGCTGCCGAATACCTCCACGCCGAGCTGCGCTTTGTAGCTGGCGATGATTTCAATAGTCTCGTCTTGCGCGCCTATCTGGGGTTCCGATAACACAATCCGGCTGCAAGCTGTGGGGTCGTTGAGGATCTCCCTGCTACCGTCAGGTGTATTGAACAGTTGCGTGACCAGCAGCTGACGCAGCAGGGGATAGTCGAGATAAACTGGTACGCTCACGGAGGTGCTTGCGGCTTGCGCTGTGTTGGTGAGAAGCAGCGTCAGCAGCACTGCCCTGGGTAGCGACAGGTAGCGAATGTGAAAAAAGCGTGGTTTGGACATCAGAACACCGGTTTTGTACAGGGGCCCGTACAATCGCGGTGATTATTTCATGACACGCGAGAATTAGCTTGTCCAATATGCTTGCACAGCAGCGGCTGGAAGGCTTGTCTGCGGTGGACCAGGCTCGTTCGTACGCCGCGTTTAACGGAAAATGTTGTCCGAGTGATTATGGGCTTTCGCATGAGGCATAGGCCTCTTCACAGAAGAACTCACACAGTTCATCTGCAGTTTCTCTCTGGCTGCATTCACAGGAACAAGCCGATTCCAGGCCGGCACCGGAGGCCGTACCCGACGACGGTGAATTCCCCGACATCGCATCACGGATCTGCTGCTGTGCTGCCGGATTCAGGCCGCTCATCATCTGTTCGACGTCATCCTCAACGGACTCCCTTGGATCCTCGGCGGGCTCTACAATGGCACGGTCATCATCTTTCCAGGGCGCAACAATGTGGAAGCGGCCGGAAACTGTTTTATCTATGGGGAGCGAAGGGTCGTCTCCGACCAGGTTGAGACGATCTACATTGACCAGGCTGCCCGAATAGGTCCCGCTCATTTCCCAGGGTGTGAATTTTTCGATACTGACACGGCCCGAAAGCGGATATCGCCGGCCGGGACCGGGCTGGGTGTCCCCTGGTCCAATGGCGCGCAGGGTGTCGCCGCCGCGTGCGCTAACCACTATATTGGCATTGTCGAAATTGCCAGTGAAGCCATAGTCAATCAGGGGGAATCTGATGGAAATCTTGGCCCCGTCCATGCTGTCCTGCGCATCGACAGCCTTTTTCATCTGGTCATTGAAGTCTTGCTGGCCTATTTGCGCCATGCCGGACATCATGCCGGCGAATTGACCGAACGTCCCGCCTCGTCCTGAGCTGGTCCAGCCGCTGCCGAACATGCCACCGGGGAGTAGCTCAAGAGAAATCGATGTCATTGGGCCGCAGGCAATGTCAACGAAAGCGTCGGCACAGGGAGCCGCTTCAGGACTACGGCCTACGCTAGAGCCGCCGATAAGGCCGGAGTTTAGAGTCTCCATCGCGTTGCGTGTCTCGGCTGCAACGCGCTGATTTTGTGTCTGGCCGCTGGGCCGGGCCGCGGCCTGCCCGGATGGTTGGCCGCCGGCTGAGGGCGGCGTGGGCATTGGCCCCTGCCAGAGGTCGCTGTTCCACCACGGCACACTGAATTCCACCACGACGCTGAACTTCCTGGTATCGGTCGGAGTTCTGGCCATGTTGGTAAAGATAAACTCGATTGGCTTGTCTCCCGGCTCTACACTGATCATCCAGACCGCAGACCATTCACCTGTGACTTTTACCAGAGTGGGTTTGACGACGACCGCACCCTCCTTTGTGCCCAGGGTGATATTGCGCAACATCGCCCTGTCATGGTGAAACACACGGACCTGCAGGTCACGTGCCTGGGCACGGTTCCATTGCAGCTGCACACAAGCTGCGGTGTATCTATCCAGGGTTAATCCTTCAAATGCCGGGCTGTCCTGTACATCTGACATCTCCAGCTCGGGGCACCTGTAGCGCAGGAATACGTTATCGAGCCAGCGCCTGCGATTGTCCCGGGCATTCGTTTCGGCATCTGTATTGGTATCACTTCTCGAAGGATTGATCCGGGTCCCGCCGTAGGCGGCGAATGTGGTGACAAAATTGGGGTACAGGCGACTCAGCCGCTGTTTGATCAGCTTGTCCTTGTCGGTTACCTGCTCATTAAGCCAGGTCATTCTTGCTGTGTCGGTCACAGGCTGTGTCATCTCGGAATTAAAAAATTTCTGCAGGTAGGTGTAATCCGGTGTTCGCGCCGCGGTACCTGCGCCGCCGGATGAAGCGGCGTGCTCACCCAGATAGCGCCAGAAGGAGGAGGCACCGTAAATGATCGATCGCGGTTGTGAAACCAAAAGAGAATAATCGTAGGCGCGCAAACCCCAGCGGTGCGCCGCCCAACTGCCCGCGGTGCGGTGTGGGAAGTTAATATTCCTGGTCGACTCAGTCGCCACATCGGCACCCACTGCCTGCGCTGTGCCCTCGGAGATGAACCCTCCAGGGCCATCTTCACAGTTCTGCACAAACAGGGGATAGCGCGCTTGAACGCCGTGGAAGACCTCATGCGCCAAATCCTGGTAACCCTTGGGTGGAATTCGTCCATTCACCAGGAACAGCCTGGCGTTGATGATAAACCTGGGGATTGCCCGTTTGCAGTCGTCGCTCTGCCGTGCTGCGGGAAATTCGTGATCAGAGCTGTAGTAATAGACCTGGAATGCCGGCCGCCCCTCTGAATTGGTGACGATGGGCCGCAGATAAGGTTCCTTCCAGCCCTCCGCTTCGAGAATATCTGCTACCTCCCCAAGGAATTGTTCGATCTCGATACGCACAGGGTCCGGAAGCGGCTCGAATAGTGCCGCGACGCCAGCCTGGAGACTTGCCGCCACACTTCCGGGAGGGGCACCTTCATAAATCACAAAATCTTTCACCTCCCACTGCTCGACGCTTCGGGCGGGCAGGGAAGGTAATGTGAGCAAGACTAGTGAGACTACAACGAAAACCAGACGTCCAACGGAGGGTGTTGTTGATATAATCAGATACATCACTGTCCCGAAAAATGTCAATCTTGTTGAGGGCTCGAGGTAAAGAACGAGCTTACTCTCTGGGGAGTATAGTCCAGTGAGCTTAGGTTGCATTCAAAGGCGTGCTGCCGAAGTACCAGGACGCCCTGTCAGTGTTGCCGGCTAACTCAGCTCCACTCAAAGGCTATAGCAGGCCACCATAGTCCGCCTGCAGTTGGTCAAAGCTCAGGGTGGAGATAAAGCGCGAAAAACTCATCCAGCTGGCAAGGCCCTTCATATCAGCGAATTGTGGCGGCAGAAATTTTGGCGCCACCACCACCCCCTCTTCCATCAGGTGACGGTATGTCTTGATATCCTCCAGTGTCACCTTGCCGCAAAACAGCACCGGCAGGCTCTCCAGCTTGCCTTCACTCATCGCAAGGCGCATGAAATTGTAGGTCTGGACAAAGCCCCGCATATACGCGAGATCCTTTGTGAAGGGTCGCCCGGTCGGTGTACTACCGCGAAATATCCTGACCGCTAGCGAATAGCTGGCGCCGTCCGACAGATTATTCGATCGCAAATAGTCAAACACCTCAACAAAGTTGGCGCCTTCCTCGGCCAGGGTAATGGCACGCACGCGATTAACCAGCCGATACAGCCGGGCGGGGCTTGAACGCAGAGTCAGTATCTCGGTCAGCACCGCCAGGCCCTCCTGGGTGATGGTGGCTGATGGCGGCCCCTTGCTGAGGAAGGTGCACCAGGGCTGGGCCATGCCGTTCAGCGTTGTGCCAAGATGCACCCAACCCTCGTGCACCTCGAGAACGTCGATATCGAGGTCGTTGAACATGGCATCGCTGCGAATTTTCAGGTAGTCCGAGCCGGCAGCCGCGTCGGCCGTCATCTGGTCATTCAGCAGCACCCTGATGCCGGCGTCGGGAAACGCTGATAGCAGCCGCTCATTCAGCATCTCTACCGCTCGGTCAGCGGTGATGGTTTTCTCGGGTTCCACCATGGACTGGTTCTGCAGCAGGTTTGTCAGCGTGCTCTCCATGGAGGTGCCCAGGTCCGCAAGCGTCGGGTCGCCGGCATGAAACACATCTGTCGCTGTGCCGTACAACTCCTCGGAGTATGCGCCAAAGTCCGGGGTCCCCCGGGCTTCGAGCATACGAATAACCGTCTGGTACTCACGGGTGATGCGCCGCATGATCATAGCCAGTGGGTTTAACTGGCCCAGTTTGCGGGCAATATCCCGCTCAATCTGGTGGAACTGATCGCGCGCAGCGGCCGGCTCAAAGTCTAAAGGGTTCTCATATTGGTAGTAGGACGCATCAACCTGGGGGATTTGCTTGCAGCCGCCGGCAAAGAAATCCTGGCGCACTGAACTATCCCATTTGATGGCATCCAACACTCTTATTGGCCGCTGGGCTTCGACGATTCGGTCGGACAGCTCCCGCACCAACTTGAGGTATGCTGCATTATTGACAGACATGCGTACTCACCATCGCTGTTGCTCTTTGTTGAAGTATCGCCATTGCCGACAGCTGCCTCAGTGTTTTTGCAGGATTACTGCGGTGCGCAAGCGACTTCCACCAAACAAGCTCATGGACTCAAAGTCTGCCCGGGCAATGGGGATGTGCTGGCATTCAATTGATTCACGCTTTTCCACGGCGATGCTTACATGCGGGCCGATTTCCAGATCCGGGTCGTGAAAATACAGGCATTTATCATCATACCCGCTCAGTACAACCCAGTGCGGTGCCTTGCGATTGTCCAGCCTGTAAGTGGAAATCAGGACCAGTACGTTGTCACCCCTGGCATGACTGGCGACCAGCTTTTTCTGATCAATATTGGCATATCGCACCGACACCTTCTGCTCACGCGCCTGCGCTATAAAAGACGCGTGAACCAGGCTCATTACGCGTTTTTTATTGGGGTCACGAACACCCTCCACAAACAATGGCCCCTTCTGGTTAATCCAGACCTCGGCGGTAAATCCGCGGGTGCGGGCGGCCAGCGCCAATCCCACAGGGTGGCAGCCGCCGTGGCCCGACGTCATAAAAATGGTGGTTGCCTCGCGCCAGATCTCGACCTCTTCCAGCGGGCTGGGGGAATATGTGGGATCCAGCCCGTTCATGGCCATCATCAATGATGCGGGTCCGCAGGTGAAGGGTGTTGTCTGCGGTATCCAGGGAATTACCCTGTGTTCACTATCGGGTGCCAGCCGGTGAATTCGTTTTTCCAGCCTGAGGGCATCACTGTGATCTTCATAGTAGTCCCGATAAAGACCGAACTGTGAATAGCCCAGTTTCTGGTACAGCGCGATCGCGGCCGTGTTGTTACCCGCGACCTCCAGGCGCAGATACAGGGCGCCCGCCTCCCGGACATCCTCTTCCCCTCGAGCTATCAGTGAGGAAGCGATGCCGTGGCCCCGAGATGCAGGGTCTACTGCAAGCGAGTACAGGCGTGCGAGCCGGGTACCTCGCCGCAGGATGATCAGGATGTAGCCACTCAGCGCATCAGCGTCTTCGCAGACCAGGAACACACAACCGGCATGTTTCAACCAGCGCCTGAAGCTGCGCCGACTTAACCTGTCACTGGAGAAGGCGGCCGACTCCAAGCGGAGCAGCTCGTCAAGATCTGAGAGAACTGCCTTGCGAATGATGCTCATCCGGGCCAGCCGAGTGCTGTCCCGCGGGTATCCCGGGATGATGCGGACCTGTGCTCAGAAGGCTTATAGCCGGTGCAGAAGGGATTCATTATCACTCTATCCTTAACAGTTGAAATATATCCCCACCAGCGATTGACTACCAGCCAATGCTGTCAAATACTTGCCGCCAATCTGTCCTGCGTTGCGGATGGCAGCTTAAGACCAGGGCCTTATCTATGTCACTTCCCCTCATTGTTACCCACAAGTTGAAAGACTGGACAGCCGATTACGCGGGCGGGCAGATCGTCAGCTTCAGCGATTACATGAACGGCCTGCACCCGGGGGCAGCTTCTCGCACCCGCATCATCAACCTGTGCAGGAGTTTTGATTACCTTTCGGAGGGCTATTATTGTTCGCTGTTGGCGGAGGCCCGCGGGCACAATGTTATCCCCTCGGTGCGCACACTCAACGACCTGAGCAAACGCGCGCTATACCGCATTCACATTGATGAATTCGCTGAAGAAATATACCAGTCTTTACAGGAGGCGGATCCGGCCAGGCCGGTTATTCTTTACAGCTATTTCGGGCAGACCGGGGACAGCCGGTATCACAAGCTGTCGGAGAAGCTCTTTGAGGTCTTTCCCTGTCCGATCCTGAAAATCACCCTGCGCTGTCGCAAGCGCTGGGAAATCGCCAGCCTGAAGCCGAGGTCGCCGAAACAGCTCAACCAGGAGCAGACCGGCCAATTCGCGGAGGCCTTGAATTTGTTCAGCAGGAAAGTGTGGCGTAAGCACCGGAAGAAGAAGGCATCCCGCTACGATCTGGCCATCCTTTGTGATCCGGACGAGCAGATGCCTCCCTCCAACAAAGGCGCCCTCAAGCGGTTCATCCGGGCGGGCAAAGAGATTGGCATTAACTGTGACGTTATCCGCCAGCGGGACTATCTGCGCCTGTCGGAATACGATGGCCTGTTCATCCGCACCACCACCAATATCGACCACTATACTTACCGCTTTGCCAAGAAGGCCGAGAGTGAGGGCCTGGTGACAATCGATGACAGCAGCTCAATCCTGCGCTGTACCAACAAGATCTACCTGGCGGATTTATTCAGAACCCACAAGGTGTCTTCACCGCGCACGGTACTGTTATATAAAAATCGGCCCGGGCAGCTGCTGGAACTGGCAAAGGACCTGGGCTTCCCGGTTGTAATTAAAATTCCGGACGGCGCATTTTCAAAAGGGGTGGAGAAAGCCAAAAATGCGGCTGAGCTCGCGGCTATCTGTAAAAAACTTTTCCGTCACTCAACGCTTTTGCTGGCGCAGGAATTCCTTTACACGGACTTCGACTGGCGTATAGGGATTCTGGACAATCAGCCCCTGTATGCCTGCAGGTACTATATGGTCAAGGGCCACTGGCAGATCTATCGACACGGCAACCGCACAGACTCAGGCGGCTTCGACACCCTGCCCATCGCCGATGTACCGGAATCCGTAATTGAGATGACCTTGAGGGCCACCAGGCCTATCGGCGACGGCTTCTACGGCGTGGACCTCAAGGAGCGTGACGGCAAAGGCTGTATTATCGAGGTGAACGACAATCCGAGTGTCGACAAGGGGGTGGAGGACAAATACCTGGGAATGGACCTCTACCGGCGATTTATGAACACCATGCTGAAGCGCATGGAAGCGCGTCGTGGGCACTGATGCGCTCCGGCAGGCCTTTACAGCTGTTGACTGCGCTCGCGAATGGTTTTGTTCAGTTTCTCATCGTTCAGGCTGTAATCCACCGGGACATCAATCAGGTGCACGGCTTCTTCTGCCAGGCAGGCTTCTATCAGCGGTAGCAATTCGTCTGTCGCCTCGACTCGCCAGCCCCTGGCACCATAGCTTTCGGCGTACTTGACGAAATCGGGGTTGCCGTATTCCAGACCGTAGTTCGGGAAGTCCATATGGGCCTGTTTCCATTTGATCATGCCATAGGCATCGTCGCGCAATACAATCACGATGATATGCAGTCCCAGGCGCACCGCCGTCTCCATCTCCTGGCTGTTCATCATAAAACCCCCGTCGCCACACACGGCGATAACCGGTTTGTCCGGATAAACCATTTTTGCCGCCATGGCAGAGGGCAAACCAGCCCCCATGGTGGCGAGGGCATTGTCCAGCAGCAGGGTGTTCGGAAAGTACGCGGGGTAGTTGCGCGCGAACCAGATCTTGTAGACACCGTTGTCCAGAGTCACTATTCCGTCTCGCGGCATCGCGCGTCTTACGTCCCTTACCAGGCGTTCAGGTAGTAGCGGGAAGCGATCATCGTTTTCAGATTCAGCGCGGTGCGCCACGTAGGCGTCGTGAACATCGTGGTAGAAGCCAAGTTTCCAGTGCTGCTGGGACTTGATCGCTTCCTTGATCTGCCAGATGCTGTTGGCAATATCACCCACCACTTCAAGTTGCGGAAAGTAGACAGGGTCAACCTCGGCGGACTTGAAATTAACATGGATAACTTTCGCACCATCGGGAGTCATAAAGAAAGGTGGCTTCTCGACCACATCGTGACCCACATTGATGATGAGATCGGCACGTGCTATCACGCGGTGGACAAAATCTCCGTCCGACAGCGCCGTATTACCCAAAAAGAGCTCACCACCTTCATCCAGAACGCCCTTGCCCATCTGGGTGGTGATGTAGGGGATGCCTGTTTTTTCGACAAAGACGCGCAGCATCTTGGCAGTCAGCTTCCTGTTTGCGGCGGCGCCTATCAGCAGAATGGGTGACGTTGCCCCCTCGATCATATCTACTGCGCCACGGATGCACTTTTCCTCCGCAATGGGGCGACGTACTGCGCTGGCTGCTATAACCTGCGCCTCGGTATTCTCGGCGGCGATGTCTTCCGGTAACTCTATGTGCACCGCGCCAGGTCTTTCTTCGTGGGCGAGTCGAAAGGCTTCGCGTACAGCGGAGGGAATACGGTCGCCGCTGACAATCTGGGTAGTGAACTTGGTGATCGGCCGCATCATGTCGACCACGTCGATCACCTGGAAACGGCCCTGCTTGCTGGTCTTGATGGGCTTCTGCCCTGTTATGATAAGCATGGGCATCGCGCCAAGTTGCGCATAGGCGGCTGGCGTCACCAGGTTAGTCGCACCGGGCCCCAGGGTAGAGAGGCAAACACCTACCTTTCCGGTAAGTCGGCCGTAAGTAGCTGCCATGAATCCAGCACCCTGCTCGTGGCGGGTGAGAATCAATTGGATAGTTGACGTGCGCAGGGACTCGAGCAGATCCAGGTTCTCCTCGCCCGGTATCCCGAAAATGTATTCCACGCCCTCGGCCTCAAGTGCTTTTACAAAGAGATCTGATGCTTTCATTATTACCTCACAAAAGGGCGTTTTCAGTCGTGCGACACGCGTGGCAGGCGCATAGCCATAATGCTGCCGCCCACGCATAGTACAGCAAGCGCCAGCAGGACCGGTAGGATACCCCAGACAGAGAGCCAGGAGGACGCGCCGCCGATTATCAACAGGAAAACGCCGATCAGCGTGTTGCTAACGGCCACCAACTGCGCACGGTTCTCCGGTGTCGCCATGTCAATAAGATATGTCTTGCGGCCCAGTCTCACTGCTGAATGCCCAAGATAGAAAATGAATATAACCAGGCCATACCAAAGTGCACTTTCTGCAACTGTCAGCTGCAGGGCAGCAACCAGGACAACAGCCAGCGACAGCAGCGCGCATAAGGCGCCGCCGATGGCCATGGTTGCGCGACTGGAACGATCGGCCAGCCGGCCCCAAAACCGACCGCTCAATAGGTTTGCCAGGCCGGCCATCAGCACCAGCATGCCCAGGCCACGCAACGCATGTTGTCCGTTTTCACTGGCCAGTGCCACATAGAAGGGCGCAGCGAGACCACTGCTGATAAGCAGTGTTCGTGTGAGCAGAAAGCCACGCAGTTGGTGGTCGGTCCAGGCGAGACGGAGGTTGGCCAGCGCCGCCGCCAGACCATTGGAGCCCCCTCCGGTTGCCCCGGGGAATTCCTGCAGCTTCGCATACACCAGGCAGGCCAGTAGCCAGATTGATGCAGCCGCACATAGCAGTATCACCAGTGGTGCGCGAGTCTCTGGTGCGCCGTAACTTACAAGCAATCCACCCAGCACCAGGGAAACCAGCCCGGCAATGGAGCTCGCAGTACCGGTGATAACACCGCGACGCTGCTTGTCTATGGTCTTGCCCAGCACATCCTTGCTGGCCACCGAGGTGATGCCCCTCCCAAGCGCAAACAAAATCAGTGCACCCAGGATGCCCCATCCCGCCGGCGCGCCTTCCTGCGTGGCGGCCACAAGTGCCATGACAAAGATAGCGCCGGCCTGGGCGAGACTGCCTATGATCCAGAAGCCCTTGCGAACAGGGTGTTCACGGATCCACTGGCCAACTGCCAGTTGTGGTAGCAGGGCGAGAGATTCTCGCAGGGGTACCAGTAAGCCCAGCATGAACGCCGGTGCACCCAGGGTGGCCATTAACCAGGTGAGCGTGAGCTTGGCATCTACCAGGCTGTCACCTACCTTGGTAAGTGTCAGGGCAGTGATGTGGATGACGCGGTTTCTCGGCTGCTCACGGCAAGCCTCTTCCGGTATTTCCGCGCAGGTTCTGGCATCCTCGTCGGGATCCAATAGCTCCGCCACGCGTGAGCTCAGTAGCGCTTTCAGGGGATCGACGATTACCAGATTCCTCTCATTGATGGCATTCGAACACAGGGTCGAATGTACGGTTTGCCCGGCTCGCCGGATCAAATTACGGAGCTGCATTTTACTTCTGGACTATAAATACGGCGGGGCATGATAAAACCGGATTGCCTGTACCTGCGTATGTTAGTGCGACCATGGTAAAGACACGAGAGTGTTACGCCTGATCCACCACTCACACTGCGCCGGAGAATGTCTGTGAACAAAACTAACCTTTCTATCGTCCTTTTTGCCTGCTTTGCTTTTGGCCTCCCCATCTGGGCCATGCAGAACAACGCCTACGAGCGCGACAGCGTCCACCGCTGTGTCGGGGAGTGTTTTGACCAATGGCAGCAAGAAACCGGCGGTATCGTTGCGATGGCCAAAGCACAAGCCGCGGCGAAGGCCGAGGCATCACCTGAGGAACTAGGGAAGATGGGGTATGCGGGTTGCATTGCCTGCCACGGTGCCCAGGGAGAGGGGGGTGTCGGACCACAGCTGGCTGGACAGTCAGCCCAGGATATTGCGATGAAACTAACGCAGTACAAGAACGGGGAGACCCGTGGCACCCAGAGCAACCTGATGTGGAGTCAATCCGCGCAACTCAGTGGGTCGGATATTGACAACCTCGCGGCTTATATCACGACGTTGTAGCGCCAGCGGCAGTGAACCGATTTTGGATTGAGCACGTAATTCAAATAAGAGTAAACAGGAGGGAAACGACATGAAAGAGGCAATTGTAGGTACCTGGGACAGCGTAATGGACAGCAGTCGCAATCCACTTCGTCATCTGGACCTCGCATCACAGCATTATTTCATGCAGGTTTTGGGTTGGATGTGGAGTATGGTTTTCAGCCTTACGTTCCTGTCAATATTCGAATTCGGATTTACCTGGCTTGCCCACATGCTACTCATCGGTGGTGTGGCAATGACGGTAGCGCTGTTCCGGGAAGCGGAATCGCAAAGGAAAGCCAGTGGCCAGGCTGTGGAAAACCTGGGTCGCGGTTCACGTTGTCTGTGGAAGCTTGACAGCGAGGCCTGAAAGCCTCCCTCAAGCAGGGAGTGAGAAGTGAAGATTCCAGTTGTTCTGCTTGCAGTCGCGCTGTGCAGCATGTCCGCCGTGGCTGATGATATAGAGGAACCTGCCTGGCACCTGCTGGATCAGTTCGATTCGGTCGAGGTGCGCTATTACGAACCCAGTATTCAGGCCAGGACAACCCTGGCCGATAGCGGTGAGACCTCGGCCGGGTTCCGGCGTCTTGCGGGGTTTATTTTCGGGGACAACAGTGCGTCGCAGAAGATAGCGATGACGGCCCCTGTGCAGGAAACATTGGTGGAGGGTTCACCCATAATGGCATTTACCATGCCGGGTCAATACAGTCTTAGTGACCTGCCAGAGCCTGAAGACGCGCGCGTATCAATCGAGGAAGTTCCCGCGAAAACGGTGGCAGTAATTCGTTTTTCCGGCTGGGCTTCTGGTTCCAGGGTATCAGGCAAGACCGAGGAACTGCTGGCCAGCCTGAATGCGCGCGGAATAGAGGTGATCGGCGATCCGTCCCTGAACCAGTACAACCCGCCCTGGACTCTGCCGTTCCTGCGACGTAACGAAATTATGGTGGAAATAGTCGAACCAACATTATCCTCTGCAGTTTTGTGAGCATTTCCCTAAGCGAATTGTTCAACGTCGGGGGCGCTGTGAAAGGGGTGGTGCACTCCATCGAGGGATCTATCTACCGGCTGAGCGTAGTTATCGACGGCAGGGAAGAGCGGGTTCTTGACAGTGATGGCAAAGCCTTCAGGCGGCGATCAATTGAGGAAGTGCGAGAAGCGCTGCAGGGAACATGTGTGGAGAAACTGGTGCTCAGGCAACAGTCCGCCTACGACGAAATGATAGGGCAATCTGTAAGGCTGGAGGCCAACACGCTGGAGGTGCAGCTGGCACCGGCGCCGCAAAGTGACGAGTGGACTGGCAGGTAAGGGCCCGTAAAACCTCTCAGCTAAACCATTTTTTCCACCACGGTGATGGCCTCTTGAGGGCGGGCATCAGATGAGTTTCGGGAACACCATGCTCTGCGTACCATTGTTCCCATTCGTATGGAGTGAGTGTCGTTGGAACGGTTCCCCTGGTGGCGCGTTGCAGCGAGTGAGCTTGCAGGGAGGTGTCTGCGGAGCCGTCCTCTTTTTCCAGTAAGCGGTCAATGCGCGAACGGTTGTCAGTCATCCCGTGGTACCTTTCAGTTTGTAAGTACATGGCAAAAATAGCGCGCCTGCTACTTGATACGGACTATTCATATACCCGGTTCACGGGTCGGCACAGCGGGATACACGCGGTCTGCCATAGATTCGCTGTTCCGGCAGTACCGTACCATTTATCTGACAATGTGAGGGAAAACCCATGTCGCCGCAAGCAACCGGGAATGAGGCAGTACTAGTAGTGGGGGCATCAGGTGGCATAGGCGCTGCGGTGGTCCAGCACTACCTGCACGCCGCCCCTGCCGCCGTTGTCATAGCCGTCAGTCGAGGCCCGCAGCCACCCGGTTTTGAAACAGCCCCGGAGCGGTTACTGTGGCGAAGCTCGGACTACTCCGAGGCATCAATAGCTGGCGAACTGGACTGGGTAAGGCGCCTTGGCTTGCCGGTGAACAGGGTCGTAATATGTAACGGCATCCTGCACAACGAGCGTGTCGCGCCGGAAAAGACAGTCACCAGGCTCAATGGCGCTGTTATGCATGAGGTTTTTCAGGCCAATGTTGTTGTGCCTTCACTCTGGATAGGGGCGTTGCCGCGGTTGCTGCCGGCAAGCGCCGATTGCGTTGTCGCGGTGCTGAGTGCTCGAGTGGGCAGCATCAGTGATAACCGGCTGGGCGGTTGGCACAGCTATCGCGCCTCGAAAGCAGCGCTAAATATGGTGCTGAAATCGGCAGCCGTGGAATACGCTCGCAGGTTTCCCGGCGTAAAGTTGCTGGCATTTCACCCGGGGACTACCGACACGGGCTTATCACAGCCATTCCAGCGCGGCGTTCCACCGGATAAGTTATTTACCCCCGATTTTGTCGCCCAACGCCTGGCCGGTTTGATGGATCACCTCAAAGCCGATGGTGAACTCTCCTATCTCGCCTGGGATGGCTCCAGGATTGAGTGGTGAATATCTCTGGTCATGCACACCTCAACACCTCATTCTCTGCACGATGAAAGGCGCGAGATAAAGCGGCAGAATCAATTGATAGGGCTGAAGGTATATACGATCAAGATTTTAACCGTGGTCTGTCCCCTGTTTTAAGTCTGCAGCCAGCCCAATAGCAAAAACAGAACCAGGAACCACGCGAACAGCAAACCGCACCAGCGTTTCCAGTTCCAGAGCGCCTCTGAGGCCAGTACCTGTGCTGCCGATGCCAGTGCTGCTGACGGCGCTGATGTGGCAACTTGAGATCTCACCGCGCCGAGTAAGATGCCTGTAGAAAAAGTGACGATAAACCCGGCCACGTTCCACCACAACCAGGAAACATCGGGGACATAGCGCCACAGAAGGGTATTGCCCGCGATACCCAGCAGCAATCCCGCGCTGGCGCCCACGCCATCACAGCGCCGCCAGAAAAGTCCCAGCGCAAATACTCCGAGAATAGGGCCATTGGCCAGTGAGCCTATTTTGTTAATGGTTTCCAGAATGGTTGGGGCGATATCGCCCACCAAGAAGGACATCCCCAGGGTGGCGCAGCCCCAGGCTGCGGTGAGTAGTCTGCTGGTGAGCAGCTCTGTTCGTGCGGACAGCGGCTTGTCGCGAAAACGCACCACGAAATCTT
>Ga0316193_10001459_pt1 | contig 15935 bp, 11 predicted proteins | sample MerIslsedime2_MG_FD_207735 | JGI IMG/M metagenome (GOLD analysis project Ga0316193, IMG submission 207735) | Coastal sediment microbial communities from Maine, United States - Merrow Island sediment 2 | ecosystem: Environmental > Aquatic > Marine > Coastal > Sediment | place: USA: Maine...
CTTGATCAGCCATGGAATTCTCCGAATTTCTGTGAAGTTTGTTGCCCTAATATCGATATTTTCCGTTGCTACCGTTACAATCCAGGTGTGCCAAGACCGTCTTCACCGCCGCCGGCGCCACCGCCGAATACGCTGCTCGGCGACTACACACTGGTTGACCGTATTGCAGTTGGAGGAATGGCGGAAGTGTTTCGCGCCCTCGAACCGCGGGCGGTCGGTGAACCACGCGTCGTCGTATTGAAGCGAATGCTTCCGCACATCGCGGACGAGTCCCACGCACAGGAGATGTTCGCCGAGGAGGCGCGACTTGCCAGTCAAGTCACCCATCCAAACGTCGTGCACGTGCTCGGTCACGGTGAGATCGAAGGCCAACCCTATCTGACGCTCGAGTACGTTCCGGGTTGCGATCTGTGGCGTCTGAACCGTCGCCTTACACTCGAAAGCAAGAGGCTCGAACACGACCTCGTCGTCTACTTGGTGCGTCAAATCTTGAACGGCCTAGATGCCGTGCACGACGCAACCGATAGCGACGGGGGCGCCCTCGGGATCGTCCATCGGGACATCAGCCCATCGAACGTGCTGATCTCGATTCACGGCGACGTGAAGATCGCCGACTTCGGCATTGCGCGCGCCGACGTCAATGCGTTCGATGCGGACACCGTGGCGCGCGCCAACGGCAAGCTCGGCTACCTTGCGCCGGAGCAAGTCTCGGGCGGCCATGTCGATCGGCGCGCCGACCTGTTCTCGACCGGCGTCATCGCCGCGGAGCTCTTCATGCGGCGCCCGTTGTTTGCCGGCGGCAGTGAGCTCGCTGTGCTGCTCGCGATTCGCGACGCGGAGGTCCATCCATTCGTCGAATTTCTTCCGCAGCTGCCGGAGGGGCTTGGCTCGGTGATCCTCAAGGCGCTTTCGGCGAACGTCGAAGAACGCCCTCCGACAGCGCGCGCGTTCTGGGCGGCGCTCGAGCCATGGCAGAGCCGGCCCGAAGACGTGTTGCGCGCGGAGCTGGCGAAGATCGTGGGGTCGATTGCGACGGAAACCCGCACGCGCAGGACCTCGGCTGACACGGTGCCGAAGGCGACGATGCCGCCGACGCCACTGGTGCTCGCCGACGAGCACCCGAGCACCACCAACGTCACGCCGCTCGAGTACAAGATCCGAAAGCCCAACGGCGCAACCGTGGGGCCGCTGGCGTACGCGAAGATCGTCGAGTCAGTCGCCACAGGACAGATCGACGGCGACGACGACATCAGCATCTCGGGTGGAGAGTTCCAACCGCTGTCATCGGTCAAGGATCTGTATCGGCACGTTCCCGCATCGCGCATGACGCCGACGACGACACGAGTCGAATCCGCAGCAGCCGCCGACCGAAGCATAGACTTCGAGGACGGCGGCTTCGTGACCGCGCTGGCTCGCACTCTGGTCACGCGCCGAACCGGCCTCTGGCTCTGCGAACAGGGAGGCGTCCGCAAAGAGGTCTACACGAAGCACGGTGTCCCGGCTTTCGTCACCAGCAACCTCGCAGGCGAGCTGCTCGGCGAGTACCTGGTCAAAAAGCGAGTCATCAACCGGAGCGAGCTCGACATGGCGTTGGCCGTCATGCCGCGCTTCGAGGGCAAGCTGGGCGATACGCTCGTCGCCCTCGGCCTGGTCGAGCCCTTGGAGCTCTTTCAGCACATTGCCGAGCAGGTCCGCGAGAAGCTTCTGGACTTGTTTACCTGGGCTTCGGGCACGGCGACCTTCTACGAGGGTGTCGACCCGCCGAGCAGCGGCTTCCCGTTGCGCCTCGATGCCTGGGAGATTCTCGACCGAGGGCTGCATCGGCGAATTGCGGCGGGCTTCGAGAGTACGCTCATCCTGGAGCGGGGACAGGACTCGGTCGTTCAGGCGGATCGGATCGATACCGCCGTGGCGACGGCCGCCATTCCCGAGGACCTTCGCTCGGCGCTGCGGCTCTGCAAGACGCCCCACACCATCGAGGAAGTCGCCCAATTCGTGACCCAGCAGCCCGGCAACACCGACCCTCAACGGGGATACCGGGTAGCCGCCTTGCTGCTGAGCCTCGGTGCCGTTCACTGGACCTGAACCTGGCCCCGTCCCTCCTTGACCCCTCCATAGGCTACTGCTAGCTCTGCGCCCGGCTTTTTGGGGCCGAATTCCATAGGAGTAGCCATGTCCAACGTACGTGTTCTCGTGTCTGACAAGCTCGCCGAGGCGGGCCTCAGGGTCCTGCGTGAGGCCCCGGGTGTCGATCTCGAGTTTCGCCCCGGCATGAGTGAAGATGAGCTGTGTAGTGTCATCGGAGAATACGATGGGCTCATCATCCGGTCCGCAACCCAGGTCACCCCGCGGGTCGTCGAAGAAGCCCACAAGCTGAGGGTCGTCGGCCGCGCGGGCATCGGCGTCGACAACGTCGACATCCCGGCCGCAAGCCGCCGTGGCATCGTCGTGATGAACACCCCAACCGGCAACTCGGTGACCACCGCCGAGCACGCGTTGGCGCTCCTTGCGTCGCTGGCGAGAAAGATTCCTCAGGCGGTCGCTTCGATGCGCACCGGCAAGTGGGAAAAGAGCAAATTCCAAGGCCGGGAGATCGCCTACAAGACGCTCGGCATCATCGGCCTCGGCAATATCGGGCGCATCGTCGCGGACCGGGCCCAGGGCCTCAAGATGAAGGTCATCGGCGTGGACCCGGTGATGAGCAGCGACCGTGCCGCCGAGCTCGGCATCGAGCTGGTCGAGCCCGACGAGCTGCTGGCGCGCGCGGACTTTATCACGATTCACGCGCCGCTTACGCCCGAAACCAAGAACATGATCAACGACGCGGCGTTCGAAAAAATGAAAAGCAGCGCCCTGCTCGTCAACGCGGCCCGCGGCGGCATCGTCGACGAGGAGGCCCTGGCACGCGCCATCACCGAAGGCAAGATCGCCGGCGCCGCCCTCGACGTCTTCGGCAAGGAGCCGATCGACCCCGACCACCCGCTGCTCGGGCTCGACAACGTGTTGTGCACGCCGCACCTCGGAGCTTCGACCTCGGAGGCGCAGGAGCGCGTTGCGGTCGAAATCGCAGAGCAGGCGGTGAGTTACCTCCAGCTCGGCATCGTCAAGAACGCGGTCAACGTGCCCACGCTCCCACAGGAGATCGCGGAGCGGCTCACTCCGTACCTCGAGGTCGCCAAGGCGCTCGGCAGCTTGATCGGTCAGCTCGACCCGATCGACGTGCGCGAGCTCAGGGTGACCTGCACCGGCGAGGCCGGAGAGCTGGGCGTTACGCCGATCGCGCGCGCCGCCCTGGCCGGCTTCCTCGAGCATCACCTCGAGGAACCCGTCAATCCGATCAGCGCGCCGTACGAGGCGCAAGAGCGCGGGATTCGGCTCGCCGAGGTCAAAGAGGCGAGCGAGCGGTACGCCACCACGGTGCGCGTGACGGTCACCGGTGAAAAGGGTATCCACACCGCAACCGGTACCCCGGGCCGCAAGGGCGAGCCGCGTCTCGTCGGCTTGGAAGGCTATGAGATCGACGCCGTCATGGAAGGCCCGGTCATCATCATGCGCAACCAGGACCGCCCCGGCGTCATCGGGTCGGTCGGCACCCTGCTCGGCAGCCGGGGGATCAACGTCTCTCGGATGCAGGTGGGGCTCGACGAGAAGAGGGGCCAAGCGTTGGCTCTTTGGAATGTCGATTCGATGCTTGACAGCGATGCTCTCGACGATCTTCGCGGTATCGACCACGTCAGTAGTGTGCATACTCTGAGGCTCTGAGATGCCCCCATCGGCGCGAAAGCGACGGACCCGGAGCGAGGCGCGGCTCGGGAGCTCGACTCCCGGCCTGCCGATGACTCCGCCCGGCGGAATGCGTGACCTGCTGCCCCCTGCGTCCATGACGCGGACTTTGCTGTGGCAGCGGCTGATGGAGACGTTCGACCTCTACGGCTACCAGCGTGTGACGACGCCACCGGTGGAATACGCCGAAGTCATCGAACGCGGGCTCGGCACGGTCGACCGACGTGATCTGGTGCGCTTCGTCGAACCCGATTCCGGCGAGGTGGCGCTCCTGCGTCCGGACATCACGCCCCAGATCGCCCGAATCGTCGCGACGCGACTTCAAGACCGACCCGCGCCGTGGCGTCTCTGCTACGAGGGCACGATCGTCCGGCGCCGACGTGGCCGCGCGCGCAAGCAACGTCAGGTTCTGCAGTGCGGTATCGAATGTGTCGGGTTGAAGGGGCCCGAAGCAGATGCCGAAGTCATCGAAGTCGCCGTTCGCGCATGTGAACGTGTGGGCCTACAGGACTTCCTCGTGGAGCTCGCGCAGGTGAAGATCGGCACCGAGGTGCTCGACCACGTGCCCGAAGATGCGCGCCTCGCCGTCGTCGAAACGCTCGCGGCCAAGGACGCGACCAATCTGGAGAAGCTCCTCAAAGGTGCTGGCGTCGTCGCCGCCGAGCGCAAACGGCTACTCATGCTCTGTGACCTCTACGGCGGCCGCTCGGTGATCGCCGATGCGCGCCGGCGGCTCCGCAATGCAGCCGCGAAGCGCGCGCTCGACGAGCTCGAGAGAGTGGTCGACCGGCTCGAATCGGCGGGCCTGGGCAACCGCGTTGCCATCGACCTCAGTGATCTCCGTCGGCACAGCTATTACACGGGTGTGAGCATGACGCTTCTGGCCGCGGGGCCCGGGGAGCCGCTCGGAATGGGTGGTCGCTATGACGACCTTCTCAGCCGATACGATGCGCCCGCGCCGGCGACGGGCTTCGCCTTCGAAGTCGACAACGTGCTGTGGGCGCTCTCCGACGCAGGCGTCTCCCTCCGAGGCGACCTGCCCTTGCGAGTCGTGGTGGCCGGAGGTAGCTACGCCAGCCGCGGCAAGACGGCAGCGCTCTGGCGCAACCGCGGCGCGCGTACGGCGGTCATTCCAGCCAAGAGCGACAGCGAGGCCAAGCAGTACGCCAAAGCCTGGGACTACGATCTATTGATCTGGCAACAAGGGAACGGCGCGCGTCTCACGCGCGTGCACGACGGACGCGCGCGCGCGCTCAAAGGTGAGCCGGGCGACGAGCTGTTCGACGAGTTGTTTTCTTGGGCACGAGTTGGGAACGAATCATGAGTGCATTGGTGGTTGTGGGAGCGCAGTGGGGGGACGAAGGCAAGGGCAAGGTCGTCGACCTCTACGCCCCGTACGCCGACCTCGTCGTCCGATACGCCGGCGGTGCAAACGCCGGCCACACGCTGGTCGTCAAAGGGGAGAAGCTGATTCTGCACCTGATCCCGTCGGGCATTCTTCACGAGCAGACGGCGTGCGTCGTCGGCCAAGGGACCGTCATCGACCCGGCCGTGTTCCTGAAGGAGATCGACGCGCTGACCGAGCGGGGGGTTGCGACCGAAGGCCGGCTGCTGGTGAGTCAGCGCGCCCACGTCGTCTTGCCGCATCACAAACTGATCGATGAGCTCCGCGAGAAAAAATCAGGCGGTGCGATCGGAACGACCAAACGAGGCATCGGCCCGTGCTACGAAGACAAAGTCGCGCGGCGTGGCATTCGCATGGGCGACCTACTCGACGCCGAGCGGCTGCGCGGCAACCTCGATGCAAACCTCGAATGCTGGCGCCCGGTCGCCGAGGACCTCGGAGGTACGCTTCCGACCACCGACGATGTCGTGAAGCAGTACACCGAGCTCGGTGAAGCGCTTCGAGCATACATCGGCGATGCCGCGGCCATCGTTCGCGCATCGATTCAAGCCGACGAAAAGATTCTCCTCGAAGGCGCGCAGGGCACGATGCTCGACATCGACAACGGCACCTATCCCTTCGTCACTAGCTCGAACGCAGTTGCCGGCGGGGCGTGCGCGGGCGCGGGTATCGGTCCGACGCACATTCGTAGCGCCGTCGGGATCGCCAAGGCCTACACCACCCGTGTCGGCGGCGGCCCCTTCCCGACCGAGCTCGAAAACGAAACCGGACAGCGACTCCGTGACGCAGGCGCCGAGTACGGCTCCACCACGGGACGCCCCCGCCGCTGTGGCTGGCTCGACCTCGTCGCGCTCCGGCACGCCGTAGCGGTCAACGGCCTGAACGAGCTGGCGATTACGAAGCTCGACGTGCTATCGGCCCTGCCTGAGCTCGAGATCTGCGTGGCCTACGAGCTCGACGGCGAGCGCCTCGACTACCCGCCCTACGAGCGCGTCGAAGCGGTCCAACCGATTTATGAGACACTCGAAGGCTGGAACGAAGACCTAACCTCGTGCCGCACGCGGGATGAGCTCCCGCCAGCCGCTCAGCGGTACCTCGCTCGAATCGAACAGGAAGTTGGGTGCCGGGTGGGTGTGGTCAGCGTAGGCCCCGACCGCGAAGACACGGCTGACCTGCGCGACCCCTTCAACGGCTAGCCTTCGACCCTCGCAGTGAAGTCGATTTCGACCTTCGCACCCTTGGGCAGGGCTGCGACCTGCACCGTGGCGCGCGCCGGCGGAACGACCCCCTCGAAGAAGGCGGCGTAAACCTGATTCATCTTCGAGAATTCATCCATATCTGTCAGATAGACAGTGGCTTTCACGACATCACCTCGACTCGCTCCAGCTTTTTCGAGAACGGCGTCGAGGTTCTTCAGTACCTGCTCGGTCTCGGTTGCGATATCCCCCCCGCCCACCATCTGGGCCTCATCGGGGTCGAGCGCGAGCTGGCCTGAACAGTAGACCCAGTCCCCGGCGACGACCGCCTGACAGTACGGGCCGATGGCCGCGGGCGCTCGATTCGTCTCGATTCGCTTCTTCGTCATGATTCCATGCTACCTCATAGCGGCATGAAGGTCGCCACGTGGAACGTGAACTCGATCCGGGCGCGCCGGCAGCACGTAATCGACTGGCTCGACGCGGCGCGGCCCGATGTTCTGTGTCTGCAGGAGCTGAAGGTGACGGACGCCGACTTCCCGTACGACGAAATTCGGGAGTGCGGGTACGTGGCCGAGATCGTCGGGCAGAAGACCTACAACGGAGTCGCCATCCTCAGCCGTCACCCCATCTCGAACGTCGTGCGAGGCCTCGACGACGGCGAGGACGACCCGCAGGCCCGCTTGATCAGCGGTGAGGTCGACGGCGTGACGATCCTCAGCGCGTACTTCCCAAACGGCGGCGAGGTGGGCTCCGATAAGTTCGAGTACAAGCTTCGTTGGATGGAGCGGCTTCGCCAGGCGCTCGCAAAGCGATTCGATCAAAAAAAAGAGGAGGTCGCGCTCTGCGGCGACTTCAACGTGGCGCCCTGGGACGACGACATCGGAAGGCTTGGCGAGTGGCGTTCGTCCGTGCTCGCGTGCGACGCCGTGCGGGATGCCCTGAGCAAGATCGCAGCCTTCGGGCTTCACGACGTCGTGCGCCCTTTTCATCCAACGGGCGGCGTATTCTCCTGGTGGGACTACCGTGGAAGGGGTTTCGAGCGGGGCAACGGACTTCGCATCGACCACATCTACGGCACCTCCAAGGTCGCCAAGCGCACGATCGGCGCCATGGTCGACCGCGAGGAGCGCGGACGGAAGTCACCGTCGGACCACGCCCCGGTCGTTGTGGAGCTCGCATGACCGCATTGATCCTCTTGGCCGCCTGCGCCTTCGTCCCGTGGATGGTCTGTGCGACGTTGCAAGCGTCGTTGACGGTTGGAGCATCGGCACCGCCTGCCACGCAAGAACGAGCGCTGGGTCACTATCGGCGCGCGACGCTTTTCGCGGCCCTCGTCTTGCTGCCAGCCGCGGCAGTTGTTGGCGCGCTGCTCGTCGACCCCTCGCTGTCGACGCGTTGGCCGACCGTCGGCTCGTGGTTCTTCGCCACTCTAGCCGGGACGACGGCCTGGGTGAGCTTCGCGTTGGCCCGACGCACCCCGGAAGAGGCCGCGGCGATGTCGGCTCTCGAAACGGCGGGGCGCGCCGTGCAAATGTCGGCTGTCCCGGTCGTAGCCACGGCGCTCTCGCTACTCCTCCGTGCCGCGGTCGAAGCCTGGCTTCCACTCGGGCCCATCGCCCAAGCGCTGGCTGCTGCGCTCCTTTGCGTTGCCGCGGTGATCGTCGTCAGTCCGTGGCTGGTGATGAGGCTCGGCCTCTGGCCCAGGTTCCCAAAGCGGATCGAGGCCGACGGGGTGTCCTGGCGCCTCGCCCACCTTCCCGCTCCGACGCCCTTCCTCACGCACACGGCCGCGCTGCCCTGGCTCCGGACTGCGTTGGTGAGCGACGGCCTATTCAACCGGGCCCCCGAGCAGCACTGGCAGACGCTGGTCCGGTACGAGGTAGGCGGTGCACTGGAGGCGCGGCTCGAGCGCGCGGCTCGGTGGGGGATCGCGGTTCCACTGTCGGTCGTCGTTTTCATTGCGGCTGGCGCCGTGGGCGCAGACGATCCGCGCAAGCTCGTCGCCGCGATGACCTTGGCCGTCTTCTTCACCGCAGTCGCCAGCTGGTTCGCCAATCGGCAGTCGTCGTCGAAGCTCGCCCTCGGCGCGGAAGGGCCATCGATGCAGGAGCTCGCCCAAACGCTTCGCAGCCTGCAACCCTGCCTGGGGCAAGCGCTACCACGCACGTCACACAAGCCCCTCGGGTCGCCGCTCTACGATCGTCTGTTCGCGCTCGGCCACGACCCTGGTCGAAGGCCGCAGCCGTGAAGTTGAGCGCCACGAGAGCCGCCCTCTCCGTAGCTGCACTTTGCCTGGCCACCTCCGCGTGCGGGGGGGCCAGCGAGCGGGCCGAGACGGCGCCAAGGGTGTCGCAGCCCCCCGGAGGCCGGCTTCCCGAGGGCGTTCGTCCCACGAGCTATCGCCTGAGCCTCACCGTGATCCCCGAAGAGGAAACTTTCTCCGGAACCGCGGTAGTCGGTATCGAGCTCGACGAGCCTTCGACCACGATCTGGATGCACGGTGAAGGATTGAATGTCACCGCGATCGACGCGTCGCACGCGACGACTCGTATCCCGGCGACCTGGGAGCAAAAAACCTCGGACGGAGTGGCGCGCGTCGAGCTTCAAGAAGCCTTGCCAGCGGGCAGAAGCACCCTCCACATCGAGTACACGGCCACCTTCAACACAGCACTGCGCGGACTCTACCGCGTCGAGTCCGGCGGCGACGCCTATGCCTTCACGCAATTCGAATCGATCAGCGCTAGGCTCGCATTTCCGTGCTTTGACGAGCCGCGCTTCAAGACAACGTTCGATGTGACCCTAACGATTCCGGCAGATCAAATGGCCGTCGGGAACACCCCGGTCGACCGTGCGATCAAGCTCCCGGAAGAACTTCAGCGCGTGAGCTTCATGCCAACTCCGCCGCTCCCCACCTATCTCGTGGCATGGGCGGTGGGCCCCCTGGACGTCGTCACCGGGCCCACCATTGCACCGAGCGAAGGGCGCCCCTTCCCGATTCCGCTCCGTGGCGTCGCAGCCAAGGGCCACGGGGGCGAGCTGAGCTACGCGCTCGAGCGCACCGGGAAGTTCGTCGAGGTGCTCGAAGACTACTTCGGCATGCCCTACCCGTACCGAAAGCTCGACCTGGTCGCAGTCCCCGACTTTTCCGCGGGCGCCATGGAGAACGTCGGACTGATCACGTTCCGCGAGTGGCTCCTCCTAATCGACGAAGAGCACGCGACGGAGTACCAACGTCGCGCGTTCGCCTACGTCTTGGCGCACGAGCTCGCCCATCAGTGGTTTGGCAACCTGGTGACGATGCCCTGGTGGGACGACATCTGGCTCAACGAGGCGTTCGCAACCTGGATGGGCAACAAGGTCGTGCAGACGCTGCACCCCGAGTACCACTCGGACCTCGGGAGCCTCGCCTCCGCCCAGCGCGCGATGGGGCTCGATAGCCTCACAAGCGCGCGCAGCATTCGCCAGCCGGTCGAAAGCAATCATGACATCAAGAACGCCTTCAGCCCGATCACCTACGAGAAGGGCGGCGCCGTCCTCACGATGTTCGAGCAGTGGATTGGCGCCGACACGTTCCGCGAAGCGATCGGCCTCTATCTCCGCCGGCATCAAGGCCGCACCGCAACGTCCAGCGATCTCATCGCGGCGCTCGATGAGGTCAGCGATCGCGACGTCGGACCACCCATCCTGACCTTCCTGACCCAACCCGGCGTTCCGCTCGTCTCCAGCTCAGCGGAAGCCTGCGATGGAACCTCCCGCAAGGTACTGCTCTCCCAGGAACGCTACCTTCCGATCGGTTCGACTGGCGACCCGGACCATGTCTGGGAAATCCCCCTTTGCGTTCGGCACGACGCCGGAACCACGTGCGGCGCACTGACTGGCTCAGAGGGTCATATCGATCTCCCGGGTTGCCCGACCTGGTGGATGCCCAACGACGACGGTGCTGGCTACTTTCGGTTCTCGATGTCCCCATCAGACTGGACGAACCTAAGAACGAAAGGCTTCGCCAAGCTCTCAGCGCCAGGGCGGATTGCCGTCGCGGACAGCGTACTGGCTGCGTTCGATCGTGGCGCGATGGACGTGGAGGGCCTGCTCCCCTGGTTCCCAAAGTTCGTCGCCAGTCCGTTGAGGCAGCTGGCGGTCACACCCATGAATCCCCTTCGCTTCATCATGCGCAACGCCGCGCCGGCGGAGCTTCGCGACCAGGTCACAGCGTACGCGGGCCGTCTTTACCGCAAACGCTACAAGCAGCTCGGCTGGCGTGCTCGGCCGGGCGACTCGAGCGACACGAAGCTCCTACGCGGAGCTGTCATCGACTTCGTGGTCATGGATGTCCGCAACGAGGAGGCCCGGGCTCGAGCGGCTCGGCTCGGCAGGGCCTACGCGGGCTATCGGACCAAAGCCAAGCAAGCTGTCGTCGACCCGCAGCTGGCCGGGCTCGTGCTTTCCACTGCGGTGCAAGAGAGCGACGAGGGGTTCTTCGAGCATCTGTTCGGCGTCCTCGACTCGAGTACCGACGCGACAGCGCGCAACCGTATCCTTTCGGCGCTCGGACACGCAGAGGACCCAATTCTCTCCGCACGCGCACTCGACATGGCGCTGGACCCGCGACTTCGCATCAACGAAATCGGCCAGCTGCTGCGACCCCAGTTTCGCAACCCGCGAACCCGCGATCTCGCGTGGGCGTGGTTCACGGAGCACTTCGAGGAGCTCACCGCCCGACACGGCGCCGCCAGAGGCGGAGGGATGCCGTGGCACGCGGCTTCATTCTGCAGTGAGGAAGCCGCCGCGGAGGTGCAGCAGTTCTTCGAGCCGAAAGTCGCGGAGCTGACGGGCGGGCCGCGCAATCTCGCGGGCGCGGTCGAGGTGATTTCGCTGTGCGCCGAAAAGGCGACCGTCCACAGGCCCGGCGTCGAGCAGGCCTTCGGCTCTCGCTAACGCGCGAGCTACGCGCCCTTGAACGCGGGCGCTCTTTTCTCGAGAAACGCGGCCATGCCTTCGCTCTGATCTTCGGTCCCGAAAGCGTCGCCAAATGCGGCCTGCTCCAGCCGATTGGCATCGGGCAGTGGCAGGTCGACGCCATCTCGAATCAATCGCTTTGCCGCCGCCACCGCCAACGGACCCTTGCTTGCGATCTCCTCTGCTGTTTTCGTCGCTACCGCGAGCAGCTCGTCGGGCTCGAACACCGCGTTCGCCAACCCGATCCGAAGCGCTTCCTCCGCGTTGATCATCTTGCCCGTGTAGATGAGCTCGCGGGCAGCCGCAGACCCGACCCGCCGCGGGAGCCGCTGCGTCCCACCGAAACCCGGAATGATGCCGAGGTTGACCTCGGGTTGCCCGAACTTGGCTTTGCTCGACGCGTAGATGAAGTCGCACGCCAACGCGAGCTCGCAGCCACCGCCCAGCGCGAAGCCGTTGACCGCAGCAATGACGGGACACCGCAGGTTCTCGATCGCGGCGAACACCTCATGTCCGAGCGCGCCGAACTCGAGCCCCTCGGCCTCGGTCATGTTCTTCATGGCGGCGATGTCGGCACCGGCGACGAAGGCCTTTCCGGTCCCAGTGATCACCACCGCCCAGACCTGATCGTTCGCCGAGAGAGCTCGTACCGCAGCCCTCAAATCCGAGAGCACTTCCTGACTGAGCGCGTTGAGCTTGTCCGGGCGGTTGATCGTCAAGGTTCCGACGTGGCCGTCGTACGTCACTTCTACAAACGAGGTCATGGCGCGCACTCTACTACGGCTCGGATGCGTCGCCCACCGCGCTGCGGACGAGAGCCTCGGCGCTCGAGTAGGGGTCAGCCCGTCCGTCGACGACTTCTTGAAGCTTCTCGGTGACCTGTTCCGCGAAGCGCACGTCGACTGCGTCGATCAACGCCTGGTAGAGAATCGCTCGGAACTCGGAGACTCGCCGTTGCTCCCCGATACGTCTCCCCGCTTCCGTCGTCGAGAGGAACTCTCGATGCTTGGCGAACGCCTCCACGAGCTCCTCCAACCCCTCGCGGCGGTGCGCTACGGTCTTGTGGATGGGCGGCACCCACTCGCCGGCCTCCGCTTCGGGCCCTTTTCGGAGAGTCGATACCGCAGTGTGTCCCTGCATCTTGCTGAGGCCCTGCGGCACGCGCCGAAGCGAGAGCATCTGCTGAAGGTCTTGCACCGTGGCGTCCGCGCCGACACGGTCCGCCTTGTTGACCGCAAACACGTCGGCCACCTCGAGAATGCCAGCCTTGATCGCCTGTATGTCGTCGCCTAGCCCCGGCGCCATCACAACGAGCGTCGTGTCCGCCAAGCGCGTCACTTCGAGCTCGTCCTGCCCGACCCCAACGGTTTCGAGCAGCACCACATCGAACTCTGCGGCGTGCAACACGTGGAGCACATCGCCGGTCGAACGAGACAGCCCACCGAGATGACCGCGGGTCGCGATTGAGCGGATGAACACTCCCTCATCGGTGAAGTGCTGCTGCATCCGAATCCGGTCACCGAGGATCGCGCCTCCCGAGTAAGGACTCGTCGGGTCGATGGCGAGCACCGCGACGCGTTTCCCCTGTTCGCGGTAGAGCCGAATCAGCCCGTCGACCAAGGTGCTCTTGCCCGCGCCGGGCGTACCCGTCACGCCGACCACATAGGCGTGGCCATCGTGGATGAAAACCCGCTTGAGCAGCTCGAACGCATGCGGGCTTCGTTCGTCGATCAGCCGGCAAGCCCGCGCCAGGGCCCGCATATCCCCGGCTCTGATTCCCTGGACCAACGTCGATAGGTCAGCCAACGGCTTCTCCTCTGGTTGCTCCCGAGCGGCCCCGAAGGACCGTCCGTAAAACGCGATGGGTTATTGGTGGGCGATGCTGGATTTGAACCAGCGACTTATTCCGTGTGAAGAAATCACTCTACCCCTGAGTTAATCGCCCGAAATAGGAGCCGGCGTTATAGCGCGGCGCCAGAGGGTGGCAACTGAGACGGACGGTAAGACTGAGACCGGTTCCCGGCACCGGTCTCGGAAGCGGCCTCTTAGTCAGCCCCGCCGCCGAGCTTCGCCTTCAGCAAGTCCCCGAAGGTCCCGAGCCCCTCCTTGGCAGACTCCTTGCGGTACTCCCGAACGGCCTTTCGCTCGTCGTCGAGCAACCTGGCCCGAATGGAACAGCGCAGCGTTCCGTCGCGCTCCGTCCCGATGACCTTCACCTCGATGACGTCGCCCTGGGACACGCCCTTGCGCTTGTCGTCACGCACGTCTTGAAGCTCACGGCTGGGAATGAAGCCGCGACCACGCTTTCCGAGCATTCCATCGACTTGGATCTGAACGCCAGTGTGATCGACGCGCTTCACGACCACCGACACGAGCGAGCCCTGCTTGAGCGAGCGTGGGGCCTTGCCGACTTCGATCTCGCCTGCCTCGAGCGCCGCGGCGTCTGCGTCGGACAATCTCGAGAGCGAGATACGCCTCTGCTGCCGGTCGACGCGCTCCACGACGACAGTGATCTCGTCGCCCTCCGTCACCGCCTGCTTGGCGTGCGTGAGCTCTCTGCTCCCGCCGAGCTCTGAGATGTGGAGAAGCCCCTCGATGTTCTCTTGGAGCTCAATGAACGCGCCGAAGTCCGTCGTCCGGACGACCTTGCCTTTGATCGGCATCCCCGGACGGATGGCGTCCTTGGCGGCCTCCAACGGATCGGGCTGGCAGGCGCGCATCGACAGCGACACGCGGCCGAAGCGGTCTTTGCGCGAGGCTTGCTGAACCTTTAGGACCTCGACGTCGACCTCATCGCCGACTTTGGCGGCGTCATGTGGCCTCACGCCTCGGCCCCATGAGACCTCGCTCATGTGAACCAGACCATCGAGCCCATCGCCGAGGTCTACGAGCACACCGTAGTCCCGAACCTCGAGAACTTTGCCCTTGAGCCTCGTGCCGACCTCGAGCTCGGCCATCCGTTCGCGGGCCTTCTTCCGGGATTCCTTTTCGAGGATGTTCCGCCGGCTGACGATGATGCTCTTCTTGTTGCCGCCCTTATCCTGCGGAAGCGAGAACTCGCACCGCTGGCCCACCAACGCGTTGGGATCGTCGATGTGCGCGAGTGACATGGCACTCGCCGGACAGAACGCCCGCACGCCGCCGACGAGCACGTCGAACCCGCCACGGTTGTAGCCATACACGACGCCCTGCACGCGGTGGTGAAGGTCGCGCGCCGCACGCAGCGCTTTGCGAACCCCCGCCTTGTCGACCACTCGGTTGACGATCGCGATATGCCCACTCTCGGCAACCGCGCCAATGCGCCCACGAAAGATCGCACCCACCTGCGGCGGCTCGAGCTCTGGGAGGGGATCGAGGAGAGTCAAATCAGCAGGCTCCTCCGGCATCACCGGCTCCCCCTGAGCCTCAGTCCCGCTCTCCGCCCCAGCCTCTGTCGCTGCAGCTGCCTCTGTCGCTGCCTCAATCGAGGGCGGCTCCGTCACTGCCAGCTGCGCCTCAACCGTGCTCGTCGGGTCAAACGCCTGCGCGCCTACCACTGTATCGGCTTCGCCGAGCTCCTCGTCGGGGACGTCGGTGACTTCTGTCGGGGAGAACTCCCAAGCGGAGGCATCGCCCTCCGCGAGCTTGGCCATTTCCACCGCTGAAGCCTGGATCACTGGCGTGTGAATCGGCGCCGCCGACTCCTCGCCCGCTGGAAGGTGCTCGGCATCCTCTTCGCGGGGGGCCTCCTGCTCCTCGGGACTGTCGGCCTCCCCACCCCGTGGAGGGTGCTCAGCATCGTCTTTACGGAGCGGCTCTTCCGCTTCGTGGAAGACGGTCGGAATCTCACGCGGCTCGTCGACGTCGACAATCGCTGTGGCCTTGCCGAACAGGTCGACGATGATCGTGCCGTGCTCGACGCGTTCGACGCGTCCGGCGATTTCCTCGCCGACGGAGAACGCGTGCTTCCGCGTCGCCCCACTGGAGAACAGATGCAGGAACGGCGCGTGATGGTGCGCCGACTTCGCGTCCGGCGGCGCATCGCTCGCGCCCGCCTGCGCGCCCTTCTTCTTACGGCGCCGACGACGCTTCTTCTTACCGGCTCCCTCAGCCTCTACGTCGCCCGTGGAGCTTTCGGTGCTCGCATCGGGAGCGGCGTCTCCGGTCACCGTGTCGGCCTGCCCCTCCGCAGCGACAACCTCCCCAGCAAGGGTATCAGCTTCCGCCGGCACACCCCCAGTCTCAGACTCAGTCACCGGCTCGGCCACTGGCTCTGCCACTGACTCTGCCACTGGCTCTGCCACTGACTCTGCCACTGGCTCTGCCGCTGCCACTGTCACAGTCGCCGCCACCGTCACTCCTGCCGCCGCTGACTCATTCTCAACGGTTTCACTGGACGAAGTCGGGGCTTGCGATTCCACAGGCTCCACCTCCTTCGCTGAGGTCTCACTTGTTTTGGAATCGGTATCAGTCATGCGCAATCCTCGCGCGCGAAAGACGCTCAACGCGGAAGCGGAACGTCCGGGTTAAATGGGTCTCGTAGCGTAGGCAGTGGGCGTTTCGGCGTCAAGCGACCTTGTTGTTGCCGCTGAGTGCGGGGGACTCTACCCTCC
>Ga0316193_10001461_pt1 | contig 15926 bp, 12 predicted proteins | sample MerIslsedime2_MG_FD_207735 | JGI IMG/M metagenome (GOLD analysis project Ga0316193, IMG submission 207735) | Coastal sediment microbial communities from Maine, United States - Merrow Island sediment 2 | ecosystem: Environmental > Aquatic > Marine > Coastal > Sediment | place: USA: Maine...
GCCGTTTCGAAGATGACGATGAAGTCAGGGTGCACGGCACTGTCACCAACTTCGTGAGCATTGCCATGTTTGACGTAAACGGCGTGACTGTGGACGGCAGCGGCGCCCTGGTGCGACCCTCGGACCTCGTTGTGGCGAACGGCGCGGTGGTCCAGGTAGAAGGCGACTGGGTGGCCGAAACGCTTCTGGCCCGCAAAATCGAGGCCCGCAGGGGCCGGGTCGAAATCGAAGCCAGTGTCGAATCGCTCGATGCTGAAGCGGGCACTCTCACCCTGCAACTGGCCGGCGGTACGATCACCGTTGTTGTCGATAATCGCACGATGATCGACGATGACACAGATGAGGACGATAAACTGACCATGGATGATATCGCCGTGGCGGACTTCCTCGAAGTGGAGGCGATCCAGAATGGCAACGCCCTGGTGGCAACGCACATCGATCGCGACGACGCGGACGATGAAGTGTTGCAGGCAACTGTCAGTGCGTTTGTCGCCGGGGAGTCCATCACCCTGCTGGGTATCACCTACAGCATCAACGGCACCGAGTTTGAGAGCCGTGCCGGTAAAACACTTACCGCAGAAGAGTTTTTTAACGCACTGCAGGTGGGAGACCTCGTCAAAGTGAAGGATAAGATCCCGGCAGATGGTATTGCCGACGAGGCGGAATTCGAGCGCAAGAGAGGCCTCGATGGTGACGAATGCGAGTCTGATGACGACTGTGATTCGGACGATGACGATTGCGATTCAGGCAATGACGATTGTGATTCGGATGACGACGACTGCGATTCAGGCAATGACGATTGTGATTCGGATGACGACGACTGCGATTCAGGCAATGACGATTGTGATTCGGGTGATGACGACTGCGATTCAGGCAATGACGATTGTGATTCGGATGACGACGACTCGGATGACGAAGATGACGATTCTGAAGATGACGATTCCGATGAGGATGAAGACGAGGAAGAAGAAGAGAGCGACGACGACTAGGCTGCTGGTGTCGCCCACGAGCCTCGCGGCTCGTGGGCATGATGTAACAGTCGATTATTCAGTTTTCACATAAGTGATTCCAGTATTTCTCCCGCAGGGTGAGTTTGCGAATCTTGCCGGTGGCGGTCATGGGCATTTCATCGATCACAATCACGTCGTCGGGCATCCACCATTTGACGATCTTGTCCTGCAGGTGATCCAGCATCCCCTGTTTGTCCAGGCTGGCACCTTCTTTCAGCGTTACCAATAGCAGGGGCCGTTCATCCCACTTGTCGTGAAAGGCGGCGACTACCGCTGCCATACTGACCGCCGGGTGGCGCGAGGCGATATCCTCCACGTCGATGGAACTGATCCACTCGCCCCCGGACTTGATAACATCCTTGGAGCGGTCGGTGATTTTCATGAAGCCGTATTCATCGATATGGCCCACATCGCCGGTGGGAAAATACCCCTCGTCGTCACGCACCTCGCCGCCGTCGCCGTGCAAATAGCCGCTGGCGATCCACGGGCCCTTGATCCATATATCGCCGGAGGTCTCGCCATCGTGGGGTGCGCGGCTGCCGTCCTCCAGCACAATTTTCATCTGCACCCCGTAGGGCAGGCGGCCCTGCTTTAACAACTGGGCATCGCGTTCTTGTTCAGACAGCTGTGCGACCTTGCGGTTGGGTCGGGAAATGGTGCCCATGGGACTGGTTTCCGTCATACCCCAGATTTGCACGGCGCTGACGCCCTTGGCCCGGAAACGATCGCGCATGGACGTGGGCAGCGCTGTACCGCCAATCAGCAGGCGTTCCAGTTGAGCCAGGTCCAGGTTCTCCTTTTCCGCATGTTCCAGCACCATGGTCCAGATTGTGGGTACTCCGCAGCCGGTGGTTACGCCCTCCTTGCGTATCAGTTCCAGCAGGTGTGGCCCATCCAGTTGCCGGCCCGGCAGTATGAATTTTGCCCCGACCATGCAGGCGCCGTAGGGCAGGCCCCAGCTCTGGGCGTGGTACAGGGGCGCCACCGGCATTACGCAATCGTGGGCAGACAGGGACAGGTTGTCCGGCTGGGCGATGGCCATGGAGTGCAGCACCGTGGAGCGATGGGAGTACAAGACACCCTTCGGGTTGCCGGTGGTGCCGGACGTGTAGCAAAGCCCGGACGCGCTGCGTTCATCGACCTCGGGCCATTCAATGCTGGTGGGCTCCCCGGCGATGAGTTCCTCGTAGTAGAGCACGTCCCCCAGTCTGGTCGGCTCTGCAATGCAACCCCGGTCGCCGAGGATAATGAAACGCTCCACGTTCGGAATCTGGTCGACGATGCTTTCCACCAGTTCGACAAAGTCCTGGTCCACCATCAGTACCTTGTCCCTGGCGTGGTTGATGATGTAGACAATTTGCTCGGCAAACAGGCGCGGGTTGACCGTATGGCACACCGCCCCCAGGCCGGGAACCGCATAAAAACACTCCATATGCCAGTGGTGGTTCCAGGCCAGGGTGCCCACCATGTCGCCGTAGCCAATGCCCAGCCGGTCCAGGGCGTTGGCCGCCTGGCGGGTGCGGTTGGCCAGCTCGCGATAGCTGTATCGAAACAGGCTGCCGTCCAGCATGCGCGCCACCACCTCCGTATCCGGGTGATTGGTGGCGGCGTGTTCCAGCAAGGTGGGAATAGTCAGGGAGAAATCCTGCATCAGGCCCTGGTTTATGTCATTCATGCACTGCTCCGGGTGTGTTTTTATATCCAGTGTCTATAGTAGTCAAATCCTCGTCAACGTGAATGTCATTTCGGGACGTGACCCCAATCAGACACTGCGCAAATACCACTCATAGTCAATGTTGCTCACGCGAGCATTGAACTGGCGACATTCATCCCGCCGAATGACAGCGAAGAGCTTACAGTAATCTTCTCCCAGGTATCCCGGAAGGACACGACCCGCTTCGAAACGATCCAGGGCCCTGGGCCAGTCAGTGGCCAGGGTAATAACCTCGTCCTTCAAGGTTGCTCCTTCGGCGACACAGGGGCCAGGTGTGCACTTATTCGTCAGGCCGTGATGAATGCCGGCGAGCACACAGGCGCAGACCAGGTAGGGATTCGCATCTGCGCCTGCAACACGGTGTTCGATTCGCAGATTTTTGGGGTCGCTGACCGGTATCCGTAAGGAGAGGTTGCGATGGTTATAGCCCCAATTGGGGCTCAGGGGCGCAAAGCAACCGGGCTGGAGTCGACGGAAGCTATTGGCATTGGGCGCGAAGACAGCCTGGCTTTGCGCCATCAGCTCACTCAGGCCGCCGATGGCATGGCGCATTCGATCACCCACAGGCGGCGTGTCTCCACTGCTGTCATCGACAAATATATTGTTGCCATCGGCATCGTACACACTGACGTGAATGTGCAAGCCATTGCCGGGCTCTTCCGGGAAAGGCTTGGCCATGAAAGTGGCGCCCATTCCCTGGGACGCGGCAACCCCCTTGATCAGGCGTTTCAGCAGCACGGCATGATCACACGCTGTTACCACATCATTGACGTGATGCAGATTGATCTCGAACTGTCCCGGCGCGAACTCAAGGTGTGCCGTGGTTGCGGGAATTGATTGGGTCGCACATGCGAGCCGAATGGCCTCCAGAAAATTGTCAAATTCAGCCATGTCTTCAGGGTTGCAATACTGCGTACCTTCCTGAGAAAGGTTAGTACCCAGGATACTTCCCAGTCTTGGGCTGGGTGCAGGCCCTGTCCCATCTGCCAGCAAATAAAACTCAAGCTCGGTTGCCACCACAACTTTCAAGCCCAGGTCAGACAGGGGCTGCAGGGCATTGGCAAGAACGGTTCGTGGGTTCAGGTTAAGCGGCGCGCCGTCCAGCTCAGTCCAATGGGCAAGCACCTGGTGCGTGGCCGAATGCAACCAGGGTATGGGTGCGAGCGTTCCAGGCACAGGGTGCAATGCTTTATCGGGGTCACCACCGAGCATATGCGTTTCCGAGATATGGCAAAGGTCTCCCAGGGTGTTCATGATTGGCGTTGTGCCGGGGCCAGTGAGGCCGCCGCTATAGAATGTCTCAATCTCTGCCCGCGGGATGCGTTTGGCACGGAGAATGCCATTCATATCGGGTGAAAGAATCTCCAGGGTTTCCAGCCCGGGGTGTTGTTCCAGATACTGCTGCGCTTCAACCCACATGTGTTTTACCCGGTTTACTAAAAGTAGTCTTTGGCCTTGAAATAAAGCATCCCGAGGGCCATTCCAGGGCGCCGCAGATAGCGGCCGCCGGGAAAAGAATGATGTTTAATCTGGCTCATCACCGAGAATCGGTTGGTTTCGCCGCAAATATCCTCAGCAATAATTCTAGCCATGATATGGGTGGGAGCCACTCCGTGACCAGAGTAGGCTTGCACGTAGTAGATGTTATCACTCAGCTTGCCAAGCTGGGGCATGCGATTGAGACCGATGCCCATCTGGCCGTCCCAGGCGTAATCGATGCGAACACCTTCCAACTGCGGAAAAATTTTCAGCATTTTTTGCAGCATAACCTGCTCGTAGCTTGAAGGTACCAGCCCCGTATAATTCGACAAGCCGCCGAACAATAAGCGGCGATCCGCGCTGAGGCGAAAGTAGTCCAGCGCTGTTCGCGGATCACAAACCGCCACATTCTTTGGTAATACCGATGAGGCCTGGGTCTCACTCAAGGGTTCGGTCGCAATCATGCAGCTACTGGCGGGCAGGATCTTGCCCTGAAGGCCAGGAACAAGACCCTGCATATAGGCATTACCACACAGCACAACCGTACGCGCTTTCACACTGGCTCGTTCGGTACGCAGAGTAACGCGCTGACCATACTGTATATCGATCACGCGAGATTGTTCGTAGACGGTAGCGCCCTGTTGCTGTGCGGCCGCAGCCTCCCCCAGGCATAAATTTATTGGATGCAGGTGGCCCCCGCCGCTGGGGTTATAAAGTCCGCCGATATAGCTGTCTGAGCCAACATAGTTTTTAACTTCTTCAGCATCCAGCAAGGTAAGCGGATGCGGATACCCTTTGTCGACTTGCTCCCGCTGCATCTCCTCAAACCAGCCCATATGTTTTGGTTTAAGTGCCACGTCGCAATAACCCCATTGCAAGTCACAGGCGATGTTATAGCGCGCCACGCGATCACGGATGATATCGACGCACTCCACACCCATGCGGTAAATCGTGTCCACGCCTTCGTCACCGATGACCGGGCGAAATTTCCTGGCATTGTGGCCGAGGCCGCCGATAATCTGCCCGCCATTTCTGCCGCTCGCACCCCAGGCCAGGCGGTTCGCCTCAAGCAACACCACCTGATGCCCGCGCTCGCTCAACTCCAGTGCCGTATTGACACCGCTGAAGCCACCGCCAACGACTGCGATATCGCACTCAATGTCGGAATCAAGCGCGGGGAAGGCCCCCTGCCTGGCGGCGGTGGCCGCATAAAACGAGTTTGCGTGTTCGCGTGTATCTCGCGGAAAGCGCAATCCAAACATGTGGTCACTCCACCATTAGTCTATCGACATGATAACAATACAGGGCCCTAAATTGCTCTTCGCGTATGGGCCCGGTTGTGGTTGGGCCCCGCGCTGATTACACTTCAGGCTTCACCACTTGCCAGGTCCTGCTCTTCTTTGGAAAATTTCGATTCAATCGTCATCGGCGGTGGGCACAATGGCCTGGTGTGCGCATCGTACCTCGCCAGGGCGGGGCAACGAGTCCTTGTTCTGGAGGCTGCCCCGGAATTTGGTGGTCTTGCGGCCACACGCGAATTTCACCCGGGGTTCAAACTCAGCGTGGCGCACAGCCTGAACCAGTTCTCAGACCGCGTCGCCCGGGAACTAAAACTGGCGACGCATGGCTTTAGCGGTGTTGGTGATGCCATACCTACCATCGGCATGTCGCCAGACGGAAACCATGTCCGAATAGAGCGCAACACCATCACCGGTGCCTCAACCGAGGATACTCGCGCCTATCAGCAATTCCGCCAATTGATGGAGCGCTGCGCCGGGGCCCTGCAGCCCTTCTGGCACAAGACCATGCCCCGGGTGGGCAATAACAGCCTGGCTGAACTGCTCACATTCGCCCAGGTGGGCATCAAACTGCGACTGCTTGGCAAGGACGACATGCGGGAGTTTCTGCGCATCGCCGCGCTCCCGGCCCGGGACCTTATGGATGAATACTTCAGTAATGATGTACTCAAGGCAACGCTGGCGTGGGATGGCCTTATAGGCTCCACTCAGGCGCCGCGATCGCCCAACAACACAGTGCTGACCATGCTCTACCGCATGAGCGGAGAGCACAAAGGCATGCATAGTATTCCCAGGGGAGGGATGCAAGCGCTGATTGATGCCCTGGTAAACGCGGCAACGTCAGCGGGCGCACAACTGCGCTGCGCTGCGCCTGTACGCCGGGTCCTGGTGGAAAGCGATGACAATGGCCAGCGCGCATGCGGTGTTGAGCTTGGTGATGGCACCCGAATTGCCGCAAGCCGCGTAATTTCTTCAGCCGATCCCAAGCGAACGTTTATCGACCTGCTGGGTGCTCGCCACCTTGAGATTGGTTTTGGCAATCGCATCAACCGGCTTCGCAGCCGGGGTTATGTGGCCAAGCTCCACCTCGCACTCAGGAATTTGCCGACCTTTAGCGGGCTGGATAAACCCCTGGGGCGCATGATCATGGCACCCCGGTTGGACACCATCGAATTCGCCTGGGACGACGCGAAATATGGCCGCTGCCCCGAACAGCCGGTAATGGAAGTCACGATACCCAGCTTGCATGTGCCGGACCTGGCCCCCGCCGGGCAGCATGTGCTGTCAGCCCACGTCATGTACATCCCCTATGAGCTGGAGGGTGGGTGGACGCAAGCAAGGCGCACTGCCCTGCAGGCCCAATTGTTGCAAAGCCTGAGTGATTACGCGCCGGGACTGCAGGAGCACGTCTTACACTGCGAGCTGTTGACGCCGGTAGACCTCGAACGCGATTGGCATGTTACCGGTGGCCATTGGCACCATGGCGAGCTGGCAATGGACCAGATGTTGATGATGCGGCCCACCTATGAGGCAGCGCAGTATGGTACGCCAATTCCCGGCCTGTACTTGTGCGGAGCCGGCAGCCATCCGGGCGGTGGCGTGATGGGCGCCGCGGGGCACAATGCGGCCCGCGAGATACTGACATGAAACAGTATGACGCTATTATCATCGGTGCCGGCCATAACGGCCTGACCAACGCCGCCTACCTCGCAAAGGCCGGGCTGGATGTTCTGGTGGTAGAAAAGAATGACTATATCGGTGGCGCCGCGGTGTCACGCCAGATGCATGAGGGGTGGTGGTATTCCAGCTGCTCCTATGTTTGCTCGATGATGCGCCAGTCTATCCACCGCGACCTGAACCTGACCCGGCATGGCCTGCTGCTGGTGCCCTACCTGGGTACAGCAAACTTCGGTGATCGCGTTGGCGATACCTTGATGAGTTACCACGCTGAGGGCCCGGCCTACAACGCGCTGCGAGCCCGCTCCCCGCACGACGCCGATGCGATGTTCCGTTTCCAGGCGGATCTCAACCGGTATGCCCAGCTGATCCGCAAGACGTTGCTGCGCACTCCGCCTGACCCGGCCAGGATGCGACCACGCGACATCGGGGAGCTTCTGTTTCTGGCGCGGGAATTCTGGTCGCTGGGTGAGAAAGAGCTCTATGAATACGTGCGCTTCTTCACCATGAGCGCGGCGGAGTACCTCGAAGACTACTTCGAGGATGAGTTGATCCGCGCGGCCATGGCAACGCCGGGTATTATCGGTACCGCCCTGGGTGTGTGTTCACCGGGTTCTGCCTACGTGTTGTTACACCACGTTATGGGCGATGTTGACGGCAGTATCGGTGCATGGGGCCTTGCCCGGGGTGGCATGGGGGCCATTTCACAGGCTATCGCGGGCGCGCTGCGCGAACACGGTGGCGACATTCGCACCGAAGCGGGTGTGCAGAAAATACAGGTCAAGCACGGCCGGGCCTCAGGCGTGGTGCTGGACAGCGGCGAGGAGATCAACGCCCGTATCGTGGTCTCGAACCTGGATGCGAAGCGCACCTTTACCCAGGTGATGGACAAAGCCGACCTGCCACCGGGCATCTATGAAAAAGCCAAAAATTTCAAAATTCGGGGCTCGTCGGGCAAAGTGAATATCGCCCTGTCGGGCTTGCCTCAATTCATTGGCGTACCTGCGAAAAATCGCTACATCAACCGGGGTGGGCAGGGTTTCTGCGGATCTACAGCAACGCTGGAGAAGGCCTATGACTGCTGGAAACGCGGCCGGTTTTCCCAGGATCCCTTTATCGAGTCGGTCATCCCCTCTGCCTGGGATCCGACAGTGGCGCCCCCGGGACAGCACTGGATGTCGAACTTTATTCAGTATTGCCCGGCAGAACTGGCTGATGGTCCATGGACGCCAGAGAAGCGCGACGCCTTCGGCCAGACGGTGGTGGACAAAATCGAGCGCTATGCGCCCGGCTTCAAGGAGCTCATCGTCCACATGGAAGTGAGGACACCCCATGAAATCGAGAACGAGGTGGGCTTGACCGAGGGGAACATCTTCCAGGGCGAGCTGACCATCGACCAGTTACTGTTCAACCGGCCCTTTCCCGGATACGCACAATATCGTATGCCGGTAAAGAACCTGTACATGTGTGGCTCCTCTACGCATCCCGGGGGCGGTGTTTCCTCGGCCTGCGGAGCCAACGCGGCCAGGGAAATATTGATGGACCTGAAGCGGCCTAACACCGTGCCACTGGACGATTGTTATGACGAGTAGTCTATGAACGACGACACACACTACGCGCCCTCGACCGGACCTGAAGATCCCTATGCGGAAGAGCGACTGAAGCTGTCTCACTTTCACGCCAGGCAAGCGCCACTGAATATTCGTGAAGCCTGGTCCGAATGGAACGGCTACAAGTTCGCGGACTACTATTACGATGCAGAGTATGAATATTTCTGTATTCGCAATAGCTGTGGCACCTACGATATATGCCCCATGCAGAAGTATTTTATCGAGGGCCCGGATGCCGAGGCGATGCTGGATCGCATGGTCACCCGGAGAATCACCGGCCTGGCCGAGAACCGTGTGACCTACGTCTGCTGGTGCACAGATGAAGGCCGCATGATTGACGATGGCACCGTCTTTCGGCTCGGTCCCGAGAAATTCATGTTGACCTGCGGCAGCCCCAGCCTGGCCTGGCTCAAAAAGGCGCGCTTCGGCTTTGACCAGCTGTCTATCGATGACGTGAGTGACAAGGTCGCCGCCTTGTCATTGCAGGGACCCACTTCCTGCGCGGTATTAAAAGCCATGGGGCTCATCGGTATTGAGAATCTTAAACCTTTCAATATCACCCGCTTTCCCTTCGCAGAGGGCGAGCTGATGGTCTCGAGGACCGGTTTCACCGGCGACCTGGGCTATGAAATATGGGTGGACCCCACCCTGGCAATCGCTTTATGGGATGCGCTGTATGAGGCCGGAGAGCCCTATGGTATCCAGCCCTACGGTGAGGCCGCCACCAATATGGCGCGACTGGAGGCCGGTTTTATCATGCCGGACATGGAGTTTAATGAAGCCTTGAAGACGGTGCATTTTCAACACGACCAGACCCCCTTCGAACTGGGCCTGGGTTGGCTGGTTGATTTCAAGAAGCCGCATTTCAATGGCCGTAGCGCGCTGCTGTTAGAAAAAAAGAAGGGCTCCCGCTATACCCTCACCAAGTTGGACATAGAAGGTAACAAGGTAGCGGATGGCGCGTGGATATATCGCGACAAGGCCTGTAAACGTGATGTGGGTTACCTAACGTCGGCCATGTGGTCACCTGCAGTGAAAGCCAATATCGCCCTGGCCATGGTGGAAACCGAGTATCTGGACAGTGAGCTATGGGTGGAGATTCACTACGAAAAAGAGCTGCGTCAGTATGACAAAATTGCCCGCTGCTCAATTCAGGACAAACCCTTCTGGGCGCCGGACCGGGCCCGCGCCACACCCCCGCCGGATACCTGAAGAGATGCCTTTAAGAGATCCCTGTAAACGTCGGGAGCATCCAGGCCATGCAGACAGATACTGATGTCATTGTAATTGGTGCAGGCCACAACGGCCTTACCTGCGCCGGCTATCTGGCGCGCGCCGGGCGCCGGGTTACCGTGCTTGAGGCCAGGCCTGTGGTGGGTGGTGCAGCTGTTACCGAGGAATTTCATCCCGGGTTTCGCAATTCGGTGTATTCCTACTCTGTTAGCCTGTTACATCCAAAAGTTATTCGCGATCTGGCACTGGAACAACACGGTCTCGAAATCATGGAGAGGCCCGCCGGGACACTCAGCCTGCTCGACAATGATCATCTACTACTCACGCGGGATGACGCGCAGGCACATGCCGAGATTGCGCGCTTCTCGCGCCGGGATGCCGACCGCATAGAGGCTTTTGAATCAGAAATCGCCAAGGTTGCGCTTGCCCTGAGAGCCCTCGCAGTGCAGCCGCCCCCCAACCTCGGTGGCGGCTGGGGAGACCTGCTCACCCTGCTCAAGACAGGCAAGTTGTTCGGCAAGCTCAGCGGCCAACACCAGAGCGTGCTGGTGGAACTGATGACCAAATCCCTGGGTGACTACCTCGACATGTGGTTTGAAGGTGAGGCACTCAAGGGTGTGCTGGGACTGGAGGGCGTTATCGGAAACTTCGCCGAGCCCTACCAGGCAGGGACCGCCTATGTGCTGCTTCACCATGCCTTTGGCGAGGTCAAGGGCCGCGCCGGCGCCTGGGGCATCGCGCGCGGAGGTATGGGCGCCATCAGCGAATCGATGGCATCCTTTGCCCGCAGCCAGGGCGCCCGGATAGAGACCAATTGCCCGGTGGAGAAGATTCTCACTGACAAGGGCCGGGTTCGCGGGGTACTGACAGCTGACGGCCGCGAGCTTACCGCGAATTATGTTGCGGCCAATGTGCACCCGCAGACCTTATTGCAAAAACTACTGGATGAATCCCTGCTGGATGACTGCGACCAGCGGCGAATCGCCGCCTATCGCAGCCACTCAGCCACGTTTCGCATGAATGTTGCGCTGTCAGAGCTGCCGCGCTTCAGCAGCATGCAGGGACAAGGCGAGAAACACTTTATGGGTGCGATCGAGGTGAGCCCTTCACTGAATTATATCCAGCAGGCCTACTTTGACGCACGTACTCTGGGTTGGTCAAAAGCACCGGTTATTTCCATGCAGGTGCCCAGCACCCAGGATGACTCCCTGGCGCCCCCCGGGGGGCACGTAGCCAGCCTGTTCTGCCAACACTTCCAGCGACATCTGCCCGATGGGCGCAATTGGGACGAGGTCAAGGATACGGTTGCGGACCAGGTCATTGCCACCGTCGATCAGTATGCCCCCAACTTTCGGGCATCGGTAGTCGGCAGGCAGATCAAGTCACCGCTGGACATTGAGCGCGACCTGGGGATGATTGGCGGGGATATTTTCCATGGCGCCCTGCACCTGGACCAGTTCTATTCGATGCGCCCCCTACCCGGCCACGCCGCCTACAAGATGCCGGTCAAGGGCGTCTACCTGTGTGGCTCCGGCGCTCACCCCGGCGGAGGTGTCAGCGGTCTACCCGGACATAACGCTGCCCGGGCCATACTCAGGGACTGAGCGGCTCAGGCCCGATCCTTGAGTATTCGTTTGGCGGCGTTATGACCTGGCGCACCGGTAACGCCACCACCGGGATGGCTGCCGGAGCCACACAGGTAAAGCCCTTTCATTGGAGTTGCATACTGGGCCGCCTGCGGATGTGGCCGCACGCTGAACAATTGATCGGGCTCCAGTCGGCCATGACAAATATCTCCCCGCGTCATGCCAAACAGGCGCTCTATATCAAGCGGTGTCAGGCACTGATGAGACACCAGGATGTCGGGCAGGTTGGGAATAAACCGGGTCAGGTGCTCCAGAATAGCCTGCACAACCCCTGCCTTCTCCTGGTCCCAGTGCTTGCCGTCGGCGAGGTCATAGGGCATGTACTTGCACAATAAGCTCATGACATGGGTGCCGGGAGCATCGGTGAGACTGTTATCGATAGTGCTGGGAATAATGGCTTCGATAATGGGCGGGTCCGCCGGTATGCCGGCCCGTGAAGAGCGGTAGGCCTGCTCCACATGGTCCTTGCTCTCGATAAACGTGATACTGCTGCGATGATGTGCGCCGATCTGTGAGCCGGGAATACAGGCGAACTCGGGTAGAGCGCTTAACGCGAGATTCATTCGCAGCGAGGCGGATTCCTGGCGAAACGCCTTGATGTCACGGACGAATTCATCAGGCAGGTGCGCTTCCCCCAGCAGTGTGAGAAAGGTGCGCTTGGGATCGGTATTGGCAGCTACCACGGGGGCCGAAAGAATTTCACCATTGAGTAAACGCACACCCGTGACTGCGTCATTGTCCACGACGATCTGCGCCACCCCTGCGCCAGTGCGAATGTCCACTCCCTTGTCGCGCGCCGACGCCGCCATGGCCTGCGTAATACCGCCCATGCCGCCGCGCACCAGCCCCCAGGCGCCTTTACGTCCATCAACCTCCCCTACTGCATGGTGCAACATGGCAAGGCTGGCACCGGGTTGCAGCAGTGATGTGTAGTTAGCCGGCAAAATATGTGCGGCTATCATGGCCTTCACTTTGTCACTGTCGAACCAGCCCTCGATGATGCTCTCAGGAGCGCCAACAAAAAATTGCAACAGGCGCCAACGCTCACTCTCGTTAAGGCGGCGGACGTCCAGGCCAATTTTCAGGGCACTCAACAAGTCACTCAGGCCGCCACCGTGCAACCGTGGCGGTTCTTTTAACCACTGCCGGGAAAGGATATCGCCGACCTTATTCACGGTGTCCTCGAAGGCTTGCAGCGCGGCATAGTCCGTCTGGGAAAAGCGGGCAATTTCTGCCTGATTATGCGCATCGTCGTCCGTGAGCAGCAGGTAGTCGCCACCGGAATCGATATAGATCGAGTTCGTCAACAACAGCGGTTCGTAACCGTACTTTTTCAGCTCCAGATCCCGCACCACTTCCGGGCGCAGCAGGCTGACCACGTAGGATGCCAGGGAGTTACGAAACCCGGGATGGAACTCTTCACTCACCGCGGCACCGCCCACTACATCGCGCTGCTCCAGCACACAGACAGACATGCCACCTGCGGCCAGGTAATTTGCAGTGGTGAGGCCATTGTGGCCGGCGCCTATGACAATGGCGTCGTATGCTGCTTGTGTCATTCAGTGTGCTCTATCATGTATAAGGTCGCGCCGGGTAATGCTACTACCCGAACCCAGCTCATGATCAGCTTTCTTCATAGCTTCCCTACCAGGGACACGAAAGCGTACTCGGAATTATTGAGTGTTACCCATTGAGGCGCAATCCATACCCCCTAACAATGAGCAAGAATGGACCCAATGGATACTCTCATCAGTTTTACTGAAGGATCCTTTTAGTTACGGCAATAGTCAATCTTCGGATACTATTGAAACATCGCTATTTGGCCATGCGCAGCTTCTCCATTATCATCACCCTGACACACGACCCAAGGATTGACGATATGGCGTTGATGGAAGCACTGGCAACTGACGCCTGCCATGTGGGCACGCCTGGATCAATACGAACCACACAGAAGCGCCTCAAAACGCTAGCGCAACTTGCCTTATCACCAACACAGCTCGCACGCTTACCTGCGCCGGTTGGCCTCGATATTGGAAGCAAAACGCCCAATCAGATCGCCATTTCAATACTGGCTCAGTTGACTTTACTCCAGCGAAAGAAAAAGACAACGTGACTGCGGGGATTCTGCTGTTGGCGGCCGGCAGAAGTCGCCGATTTGGCACAGATAAACGTACGGCCAAAATGCCTGATGGTAGAGCATTACTTGATGCAACATTAGAACGAATAGTAGCCACACAATTACCACTACTGGTTTGCCTTGGTCCAAACGATAAAGACCTTTCAATAAGGCTGCGAAAGCAAAACATAGCGTCATACTTGTGCCCACGGTCCGAGGGAGGCATGGGATACAGCCTGGCGGACGGTGCGTCCGCACTCCCTGCATGGAGCGCCGCTCTGGTCGCCTTGGCAGATATGCCCTGGATCAAAAGCGAAACCTACCTGGCGGTCGCGGCTTCCACCTTGGCTGGCCAGGTATGTATCCCTACATACCGGGGGCGCCGCGGCCACCCTGTGGGGTTCGGCTCCCAGTTCTTCGGTAGCCTGGAACGCCTGTCTGGCGATTACGGTGCCAGTCGGCTAATTTTAGATAATCCGGAAAAAGTGAATGAACTGCCAGTGGAGGATCCCGGGATATATCGCGACGTCGACCATCCGCGGGATCTTGCTTGCTGCAAAGAATAGTAAGGCCGGATCAGGGCGTATACCAGATAGGCGAAGGGTATTGGCAAGTTAATGTCTCCAGACCGCAGAAATCTGCGACTTGATCTCAAACCACTGCCCTGCTCCACTCGCTAAACGCACTGATCCTAAGATCACGATAATGCTGTGCTCCCACCAGATGCCTTCCCAGGTTAAACAGATTGCTGACTGCAGCATGAGTACCGATAAATCGCTGAGCCTGCATTATCGACTTGAATCTCCGCATGCCCCGCTCTCTAACTCTAGTCGGCTCGTGACTCTGCTCAGCCCGATTGTTGGCATATTGCGTGGTGTCATGAATGGCACCTGGAATGAGCTCTCGATGCGCGACACCATAGCTTCTCAGTTTGTCCGTCACGATCTTCCTGGGCTCAGCGCCATGGTTTCGTAATAGTCGCCTGAAGAACCGCTTAGCCGCTGCGCCATCTCGCTTGGCCTGCAGAAAGACATCAACCACTTCGCCATCCTGGTCTACGGCCCGCCAGAGAAAGTGCTGCTTGCCATTGATTCTGACGAAAACTTCATCGATGAAGAAGGTATCGCCGTAACCTTGATGCTTTCGTTTCAATCGGCGGGCATAAAGCGATCCAAACTTTATGCACCACAGTCTGACGGCCTCTCTGCTGACGGTGATACCCCGCTCAGCTAGCAGATCTTCAATATCGCGGTGACTCAAATTGAATCGGTAATACAGCCAGACGACATAGCTGATGATATCTGGAGGGAATCGATGACGCTTGTAGGTATTCATCCGCCGATTCTATCAAGATCGGCTAGTTTATTTGGCAGTACCTTATGCATGAGTGAATTCGGGCTACGCGGCCAAATTGACAATATTTGCCATACATTGCCATACTGTAAACATGACAGTTGTCGAGAGAATGCCATGGCTACTATGAATATTTCTGTACCTGATCCTATGAAGGATTGGGTTCAGGCCCAGATTGATGATGGCAAATACGCCAGTTCCAGCGATTATGTGCGTGATCTTATCCGCAAGGATCAACAGCAACGGGATAAGCTTGCTGCACTCCAGGCCGCGATCACCTTGGGTATTGAGAGCGGCCAAGCCGGAGAACTCGACATCAAATCCATCAAACGCAAGGCAAAACGGCTGGCGGGGCTTGAATCGCTATAATGCCCCGAATCACCAAGCAGACGCAGGTTGACCAGGATTTAATCGAGATTTGGCTGTATACCTTCAAAGCGTGGGGAGAGCAGCAAGCCGATAAATACCTGGATGATCTGGATGCTGCGATTCAGCTGCTAGCTGAACAACCGCTTATTTGTCGTGAGCGTATTGAATTGGTACCACCGATTCGAATACATCATCACGAACATCACCTGATCGTCTACTTGGCAATAGGTGATGGGATCAACATCGTACGCGTTCTTCATGAGAATATGGATGTTGATAGTCATCTCGATAAACTTGAATCCGGTGAGTGAGCAAGTAGAAACTCCCGCTGAATCTTCTTCAGTTCAAGAACTTCAATAGCGGTGCTCTGACTTGTGCCTGGCGAATTACAAATTCATATGGTAAATCTGAAACTTGCCCA
>Ga0316193_10001463_pt1 | contig 15916 bp, 18 predicted proteins | sample MerIslsedime2_MG_FD_207735 | JGI IMG/M metagenome (GOLD analysis project Ga0316193, IMG submission 207735) | Coastal sediment microbial communities from Maine, United States - Merrow Island sediment 2 | ecosystem: Environmental > Aquatic > Marine > Coastal > Sediment | place: USA: Maine...
TTCGACCTGGACAACATGGCGGAAGGCACCACGACCCGGATATTGACGGCCACCGAGCGCACGAAACTTGCCGGCATCGAAACCGCGGCAACAGCAGACCAGACCGGCGCTGAAATCAAGGCGCTGTATGAGGCTGAAGGCGACACCAACGCGTACACAGATGCCGAAAAAACCAGGCTCGGGCATGTTTCGGTTACCCAGGCGGTTGATCTGGACCAGATGGAAACCGACATGGCGCTGTTCATAAATGGCGGCATGATCTTCAAGGATGACTGGGACGCATCGTCAGGCTCGTTTCCCGGCGGTGGTGCAGCCCAGGCCGGCTGGCAATACTATGTCAGCGTCGGCGGTACCGTTGACGGTGTGGCGTTTTCTGCAGGCGATACCATTGTCGCGCGCGTCGACAATGCATCCTCCACGACCTACTCGCCCAACTGGCGCAAGCATGACCAGACAGATGCCGTGCAGGCCGTTGCCGGGTTGACCGGCTCGGTCTCTCAGGCGGCGTTGCTGGCAGCACTTGGCCTGGCGACAACCGACAGTCCGCAGTTCGCCGGGGTCAACATCGGCCATGCCGCAGATACAACCCTGACGCGCATCGCGGCAGGACGAGCCGCCATAGAAGGCGATGAAATCGCCAGGCTGGTGGCAACGCAGACCCTGACCAACAAGACGTTTCAATCAGGCAGCATTGACGGCGCAACCGTAACCGGCGTCAGGGAAGTCCTGTCGGCGGACAGAACATATTATGTCAGGACGGATGGCAACGATGGCAATGACGGCTTGTCAAACAGCCCAGGCGGCGCGTTTCTGACTCTGCAGAAAGCGTTCGATGCACTTGGTATTCTTGATATGGGAGCACACTCTGCGGCAATTCAAATTGGTGATGGGACATATACGTCAGCGATATTTGTTTCGGCATCTTGGACGGGGGGAAGTGGTCTAACCATACAAGGCAATAGCGGAGCACCATCAAATGTTCTTTTGTCGGTAGCAGGCCACGCATTCGTATTTAATGTTCCACTACCATGTCCTGTGATCATAAAGGACCTTGAGCTGCGGACATCGTCTGGAGACGCTTTGAGGATTCCGTCACAGGGCATTAAACTACAATATTCAAATCTTATTTTTGGAGCCATCGCGGGCTCGGGGATCGTTTGTTTTGCGCCGGGGTCATATGTGCAATGCATTGGAAATTACACAATCAATGGGAATTGCCAGAGACACTGGAACTTCCAATACAATAGTTTTCTGCGGGCAGATGGTAAAACCATCACGCTTGCTGGGACGCCCGCTTTCAGTATTGAGTTTGCAAATGCGGACACAGGCGCCGGCATGATTGTAAACGGTAACACGTTCAGTGGATCTGCTACCGGCAAAAGATACAGTTCAAAACTGACTGGTTTCATAAAGGTGGACGGTGCTGGATCGACTTATTTGCCTGGCAACGTATCCGGAACAACTGCAACTGGCGGTCAATACGGATGATGCGATTTACAATCAACCATGTGGCAAAGGCCGGATCAGACTGGCAAATCTGCATGACCACCTGCGTCAGGTCGCCTTTGATGTATTTGCGGATAGCCACACGGGTTTTGTAAACCTGTGACCAGTTCAACTTTCGCCTGAACCTGCTGCCCGCCTGAGTGTGCGACCGCATCAGACGAGCCAGACTTCCTGTGACAAAAACCCTTTCGAAAAAGACGGCATGGCCATGGATTGGCCGTGACCGTGGACGTCGACAATTGCCTTACATTGACGGTGAAACAGTACGGGTGCGGCATGAAGCTTGATCCTTCGATTTTCCATGACTGGTCCATCTGGGTTGCAACCGGGCTGGCGGCATTCGCGACATGGATCGGGCGCGTGGTCTTCACCAACAACCGGCGCATAGACGCACTGGAAGCCGACCACAAGCACGCGCGCGAACTGCGCGAGCGCCAGGACGCCGTGATCCAGGAAATCCGCGCCGATCAGAAGACGCTGCTCAGCCACCTTCTGAAGTCCAGGTAACTCATACAACCATACCGGAGATATGCCATGCCACGTCCGAAAGGAATGGATACGGGAAGCCGTGCCGACTTGTTCTATCTGTGGGCCATTGTTGCCGCCTTTGCCATTTGCGCGCTGGTGGGTCTGAACATGGCGTTTGCCTCTTTTGTCGGAGCACAAACCGTCAATCGTGCCGTCAAGGTGGATGCCGGGTGTACCGCCATTGACGTGCTCGCACGGGATGTGTCGAAGCGGTTTCCCGGCCAGGAGACGAGACGCCTTGAAGGCAATGAGGCCGCCGCCTTCATGGCGGCGTACAACGCACTCCCGCCGGTTTCAAACTTCGTCGCAACCCAATTGCTCATTGTGTTTCACGAGCGGCACAAGGCGACCAGGATTGCGTTCTTCTCAAACGGGTGCGCGGTTGCACTGGCGACGGTGCCGATTGATGTGGTGCGCGCCTTGCTCAGTAAAACCCAGGGCGCGAGCATATGAGCAGCCGCGTGTACTGGCTCAGCTTCGCCATCGCATCTGGTGCGCTGGTCATGATCTCCGGCGTCGGGCCCGCACCGGCAAAGACAGTCAATGTCTGCGCGTCCGTCACGCTGCCCGCACCCGGCAAATGCACCTATCTGAGAGTTCGCGGCTTCAAGGTCAGGGTGTGTAGATGAGAACCGGGACAGCAGGTCTGGATCTGATCAAATCCTTCGAGGGCTGGCGAGCCGAAGCCTATCGCGATGCAGTTGGCGTCTGGACCATCGGCTACGGACATACGGCTATGGCCGGCGCACCTCGTCCGGTTGCCGGCATGGTCATCACAAGGGCGCAGGGTGAACAATTGCTGCGCACTGACCTGTTGGTATACGAGGCTGCAGTCAATCAAGCGCTGACGGTTGTTGTGTCGCAAAACCAGTTCGATGCGCTGGTCTCGTTTTGCTACAATGTCGGGCCAGGAAACTTCCGCACATCATCGGTGCTGCGCTACACGAACCAGGGCCGTTTTGCCGAAGTGCCGGGCAGGTTACTGCTCTGGAACAAGGCAAAGGGCAAGGTCCTCAGGGGTCTGACGCGGCGGCGCATGGCAGAAGGTGCGCTGTACATCACACCCGGCCTGCCTGATGTGCCGAAACCGGTGCCAGGGCCCACTGCTCCGGAACCCACCACAGCCGGAACTATCACCCCCGAACCCGAGCAACACTGGCTGCTGCGCCTGGCGCTGGCCATATGGAAGGTATTCAGGAAATGAGCATCGTATCCATCATCGCAAATGCAGCCCTCGGCCCTGTCCTCGACGTGTTCAGGGACCTGGGCGGCAAGTGGATCAACAAGCAGATCAGCGACGGGCAGTTCAGAACCGAGGTTCACAAGGCCCTGTTGCTGGCCATGACCAACCTGTGGTCCGAGCAAGGCAAGGTCATCATTGCGGAAATCAACAGTGACGACCGGTTGACCCGCGTATGGCGTCCTGCCGTGGCGGTCGGGTTTGCGTTCGTGCTGTTCTGGTATGCGTTTTTTGTGCCGATCGCCGTGGGCTGGCTCGGCGCACCGCCTCTGGCGGTGGGAGACAAGCTGCTGGAATGGATCATGACGCTGCTCACCATCTCGATCACCGGCTATATCGGCGGGCGGTCGATTGAAAAGATCGTTGATAAATTCACCAGCAGAAAGGTCTGAAGCATGGACACTATCACGGACATTATTTCAACCGGACACGGCTATCTGGACACCGGCATAGTGGCAGCGTCAGCAGCAATGGCATGGCTGGCGGCAAAGTTTGACTGGTGGAAGCGCCAGTCAAAGCCGGTCAGGGTCGTCGTTGCCGTTGGCACGTTTCTCGTGGTTGCGTTCGCGCTGTCACTGGTCACCGCACCGTTTGCCTGAAGCCGTCGTCCTGCACGCGCGTGCTGCCGGATAATTCAACACGCCCTGCACCATCTATAGTCTTGGCATTGCCGCTCAATTCGGACTAGGCTTCCGATATCGAGAGTATAAGGTCCGGGCCGATTGGCCCAGGACCGGTGAGGGAGTGGGTGGTTTGCACGGAAACCTGGACGCTATGCCGGCGATTTCGGCTTATCAGGTCACCAAGATATTCGGGTCAGGCCCTGGCAGTGTCACTGCACTGGACAGTGTTTCCATTGATATCCAGCGCAACGAGTTTTTTACACTGCTGGGCCCGTCAGGGTGTGGCAAGACAACGCTTCTGCGCCTGATTGCAGGTTTCGATCACCCGACCAGCGGTCGCATTGATCTCGAAGGCAGCGATATCTCCTACCTGCCACCGTTCAAGCGCCCGGTGAACACTGTGTTCCAGTCCTATGCGCTGTTTCCCCATATGAGTGTTGCGGAAAACATCGGCTTCGGCCTGAAAATGCAGGGCAAACCGGTCGCTGAAATCGACACGGTGGTCGATGCCATGTTGAAACTGGTCAAGATGGAGGCCATGCGCGACCGCTCCACGGCACAGATATCAGGTGGCCAGCAACAACGCGTCGCGCTGGCCCGCGCGCTGGCACCAAAGCCAAAAGTGCTGTTGCTCGATGAACCGCTGTCCGCACTTGATCTGAAACTGCGCAAGGAAATGCAGATCGAGCTTAAACGCCTGCAGCATGAAACCGGCATTACCTTCGTGTTCGTCACACATGACCAGGAAGAAGCCCTGACCATGTCGGACCGGCTTGCCGTGATGAGTGCCGGCAAAGTCCTGCAGGTCGGCAGCCCAAGGGAAATCTATGACCGCCCGTCGAGGCGTTTCGTGGCCGACTTCATCGGTGAAACCAACTTCATGGATGCCGAACTGGTATCGGCAGGTGGAGGAGACGCCGTGCTCAAGCTGGCCTCGGGCAAGCAGATTTCAGCCAGCTTGCCGGAAGGTGAAGATATAACCGGAACGGTAACCGCCGTGGTCCGGCCCGAGCATGCCTCGCTGACAAAGCCGAAGCCAGCATCGATACTGACCGGCACCCTGGAAAACGTGGTCTATTTCGGTACCGACACCCACTATCATGTGGCACTGGACACCGGTGGTACGTTTACCGTGCGCATGCAGAATGCCCGCGGCAGGACCGGTGACTTCACCCAGGGCGACAAGGTCGGCATCGACATTGATGACGGTGCCACCCAGGTGGTGAGGGACTGAGCCGCCATGAGTGACGCCCCGGCTACCGGAACACAATCAATTACCAGCGGTGCACAGGCCGGCGTGGCGGCGCGCCGCAATGACGTGCGCAATCGCTGGCTGCTGGCAAGTCCCGCCTTGACCATCATCGTGTTTGCAGCGCTTGGCCCCTTGCTGATCATGCTGGTTTATTCGTTTCTGCAGAAAGGCCTGTATGGCGGCGTCATCTGGAAGTTTTCGACGCAAGGCTGGTTCGATGTGTTTTTTCACAAGGACATTTTCGACGATACTGTCGGATTTGCCGATGCTCACCTTTCCATTTTCTGGCGCTCGATCAGGCTGTCATTTGCCACGACAATACTGACCCTGCTGATCGGCTTTCCGACTGCCTATTTCATCGCGACCAAATCAGAAAAGTGGCGGCCGGTATTCCTGTTCCTGGTGACCATCCCGTTCTGGACCAATCTTCTGATCCGCACTTTTGCCATCATGGAGCTGATCAAGAACGAGGGCGTTGTCAATTCCGTGTTGCAATGGGCGGGCTTGATCACGTCGCCCATCCAGATCATGTTCACCGACTTCGCCATCATGCTGGGGATGGCCTACGTCTATCTGCCATTGATGGTGTTGCCGCTATACGCCTCGATGGAACGGCTAGACTTCCGGCTCGTCGAAGCCGGCTATGATCTGTATGCAACCCGCTGGCAGGTCTTGCGCAAGATCATCATACCGCTGGTGAAACCCGGCATGATTGCCGGTTCCATCCTGGTGTTCGTGCCGTCGCTGGGAGCCTATGTGACGCCCAGAATACTTGGTGGTGGAAAGAACCTGATGCTGGGCAACCTGATTGAATTGCAGTTCGGCCAGGGCCGCAACTGGCCGCTGGGCGCAGCACTTTCCATCACGCTACTGGTGATTGTCATGGTCGCGCTGCTGTTTTACGTGCGCAATGCGTCCAGGTCGGGAGTGAAGTCGCATGGCTGATGATGTCGCCGGCAAACGCCCGTTCTCGATCAAGCGCCAGCCCGGCTTCGGGTTCATCGCCGCATGTTGTTTTGTCATGCTGTATGCGCCCATCCTTATCCTGGTGGCGTACTCGTTCAATGCGGGCAGCTCGATAGCGATCTGGGAAGGCTTCTCCTGGCGCTGGTACGAGGCCGCCTGGCAGAACAGACAGGTCATCGACGCGTCAGTCACATCATTGAAGATAGCTGTATCGGCAGCCGCCATTGCCAGTTGTGTTGCCACCATGGCGGCATTGGCCACCACGCGCACCGAACCATACCGTGGCATGACGGCAATCTATGCCGCCATCAATCAACCGCTGATGGTCCCGGAAATCGTCACCGCAGTTGCCTTGTTGATTTTCTTCGCCATCATCAAGGTAAATACCGGTTACCAGGGGCTGGCATATCTGATTGCCGCTCACTCGGCGTTCTGTATCCCGTTTGCCTATCTGCCGATCCGGGCACGGCTGGAAAACATGGACCTGTCGCTGGAACGTGCTGCGGCCGACCTTTACGCCAGTCCCTGGCAGGCATTCAGATATGTCACCTTGCCGCTTATGCTGCCCGGCATCATGGCCGGCGCCATGCTGGCTTTCGTGATTTCGCTGGATGATGTGGTGATAACCGAGTTTGTCAAATCCGGTGGACAGGATACGCTGCCAACCTACATGCTGGGTCAGTTGCGCCGCATCATATCGCCGGAGATCAATGCCATATCGACTGTTCTGCTGGCAATATCCGTAGCAGTTGTATCAGTATTTTTCGTGTTGAGCCGCAAGGGAGGCAAGGCCTGAAAAATGTATGTCGTGTTCAAAAAGGAGAACGAAAAATGAAATGCAAACTAATTGCGAGCGTGGCCATGTCAGCCATGATGATCGGCCTTTCTGCTTCGGCCGCACTGGCCGAGGGCCAACTGAATATTTTCAACTGGGGTAACTATACCAACCCGGAGCTGATCAAGAAATTTGAAGAACAGTTCAAGGTGAAGGTCACCCTTACCGACTATGATTCAAACGATACTGCACTGGCCAAGGTGCGAGCCGGCGGCCACGGTTATGACATCGTGGTGCCGTCTGCCAGTTTCATTCCGATCTGGATCGGCGAAGGCCTGTTGCTGGAAACCAATCCCGGCGGCATGGAGAACGCCAAGAATCTCCAGGACAACTGGAAAAGTCCCGAGTTTGACCCCGGGCGCAAGTACACTGCACCATGGCAATGGGGCACCACCGGAGTGGCCGTCAATACCGGCGCTTACTCGGGCGACGTAAATACGTCAGCCATTTTCATGGATCCGCCGAAGGAACTCGAAGGCAAGGTTAACGTAGTGCCCGAGATGGCCGACATCATGGGCCTGGCGATTGCCTATGTGGGCGGTGAACCCTGCACGGCCGACAAGACGGTGCTGAAAAAGGTTCGCGATGCACTGGTAGCCGCCAAGCCCAAATGGCTTTCGATGGACTATGGCACGACCGAGAAGCTGTCATCCGGCGATTGGGTGGCAAGTGTAAACTGGAACGGCTCAACATTCCGGGCACGCCTGAAAAACGACAAGGTGGTATACGGGTATCCCAAGGAAGGTTTTCCAGTCTGGGCCGACCAGGTTGTCGTTCTGAAGGATGCCAAGAATGTCGACAATGCCAAGGCATTCCAGAACTTCATCATGGAACCTGAAAACGCCGCCCTGATTTCCGCGTTTGCGCGTTATGCAAACGCCATCAAGGGGTCGGCCGAATTCATGCCGGCAGACATGAAGGATGCACCGGAACTGAATATACCTGCAGAACTGGTGTCCGCCGGGTATGTCTCGAAGACATGTTCACCGGAGGCAACCGAACTCTATACGGCCATCTGGACCGAACTGACCAAGTAGGTCAGCGTTTTCCCTGCGATCAGGTGGCAGCACCTGATCGCAGGTCTTTGATTTCTGGACCTCAACAGGACACCGGGTCAGGGCAGTTCACAAAACCGCACATGCGTCTTGCTGCTGGAAATCAGCACGGACTGCTGATCGAACTGGCGGCGATAGCTTTCAGCGATCTGATTGATCGCTGCTTCGTTGGCTGGCGTTGCTTCATGCAGAATGACAACCTGTTTGCCATTCTCGTAAACGGTGGCTTTGGTGTATTTATCCTGCCAGTAACCTGTTGTTTCAATAATGGTGAAGCCGTGCGGGAACCTGACGACCAGATTGTCGGCTACAAACCTGTCCCACTCGCGCCTTGAAACCGCCATCCCTCCACTCCTGCTCAACCCCATGAACAGCTTGCTCTCCAACCAGTCCTGTTTCGAGTAAGTGCAATTTGTCGGGGCTCCGGATTGCGCTTGTGCAATCTGTGCCAGGCTTGCGACCATCAACAGTACCGTGAGCCTGCAGGTAATTGTCAGCGTTTTTGTTTGCATCAAGGGGTTGCCCTTGCTGCTCATGAAGCGATCAGTTTATCACCTGGATGATCGAGCCGGTCGAGCGAATGTCAATGCCACCGAGGAAACAATCAAGCCGAGGGCGATGACCTTCTCCAGTGTCAGAACGTCGCCCAGAAGCAGGCTGGATGACAACACGCCGACCACCGGGATGAGCAGGGTGCCGATGGCGGCGGTTGAAGCGGGCAGTCGCGACACCAGGCTGACCCAGGCCGCATAGCACAGGGCAACCGGGCCGACGACATGAAATGCGAACACGGCCAGGACCGGGGCATCCGGGACATTGAGCGTCCACGGGTGTTCGAACGCCACAGCACCAGCCCATGCCGGCACGGCAGACACACCAACCAGCCAGGCCGAGCGCGCCAGGGGCGCGATCGTCCAGTCTCGCGCCTTGAGCAGCACAGTGCCGGCGGCCCACGACACCGCAGCACCCAGCATGAACAGAAACCCGGCCGGATGGTCGATGAAGTTTCGCGCATCACCGGCCAACAGTGTTGCCAGTCCGGCCATGCCCAGCAGCAATGAAGCAATACGGTTCAGGCCAAATCTCTCGCCCAGAAAAATTGCAGCCAGCAATGCTGCCCACATCGGCATGGTGAACGCGATGATGGCCGCCTTTGAAGTCTCGGTCAGCAACTGGCCGAACGCGGTGAGCACATTGAAGCCGAACACGGTCAAAAGGCTGGCGATTACCATGGGGTGACGCTCGTGTGCTTCAATCGCAAGGCTTTCACCGGCTCGGCGTGCAATGACCGCCAGCAACACGGCCCCCAGGGTGAACGCCAGTGCGCGGAACGTCCACGGCGGAATTGATCCGAGTATGAATTTGACGGCCGGCCAGTTAAGGCCCCACAAAATTCCGATGGTGATGACCAGCGCAACGGCCCCGGCTTGCGATCTGGTCATGTGGTCAACCTGAATGATCTCCGCTGCTGTGCCCGGCAGGAGAAGGTGAAGTGCACTGGCTTTCAGGGAAGCTCAAAACCAGCGTGTCGGCAACCCTTGTCCATGCACGGCTTGGCTGCAGAAAACACAGTGCTGGTTTACTTCACGCTCACAAGGCAGGCACCATCGACGTGGCCAGACTCCACTGTGTCATGGGCCTCGATCATCTGGTCAAACTCAAACCGAGCACCGACATGATGGCGCAGTTCGCCGGACCCGAGCAGGTGTGCGACGCCTGTCAGCGCAGCTTCTCGCTGGGCATTGCTCAGCGCGAAGATTGAAAATGGCGTGAGTGCAATATTCTTGTACAGCAACTTGCCGAACGGCAAGGTCGGCGTCGGATCCATGTCGGAGGCATAGGCCGCGATAATTGCCCTCGGGTTTAGCGCGGGCAGGGCGTGTTCCAGTGTAAGGGCCAGGGTTGCGTCACATACCCTGTCGATGCCGCCGGGTGCAGCGGCACTGAGGAGATCGCTCAGATCAGGTCCGGCATAGTCAACTGTCGCGGCAGCCCCCAACCCTTCCAACGCCTCCAGCTTCGCTGTCCTTGCGAGCGCAATCACCTTTGCCCCGGCATGGTGTGCAATCTGTACGGCGTAACGCCCGACACGCCCGCTCGCACCGGTGACCAGAACGGTCTTGCCGGCCACGGGTCCGTTGCCCAACACGCCGTGCCATGCGGTAACTGCCGGAACGCCGAGGCAGGCCCCGTCTGCAAAACTTGCGGATTTTGGCAGCTCGATGGCCTGATGCGAGGCGATTGCCAGCATGTTGCTGGCGGTGCCGTGCGACCTGCCGGCCTGCGCTCCGAACAACCAGACATGTTCGCCGAGCCTCCCGGCAGACACGCCCTCTCCAATCCCGACGACAATGCCGGCACCGTCATTGTTTGGAATGATGCGGTCAAACCGGTCAAGTTCCCGGCCCGTGGTTCGCCGTTTGATGTCGGTGGGATTGACGGCGGAGACTTTCACTTCGACCAGAACTTCGTCTGCCGCAGGCTCTGGTGCCGCCATGCGCTCAACCTGCATTACGTCTCCAGCCGGTCCCGCCCGGCTATAACTCCAGGCGCGTATGGAAGAGCCCGGGCTCACTTCTCCATGTACTCGCCGCATTTCGGAGCCGGTGAGTTTCCCCATGGCATGATCGGTACGGTCGAGGTTGAGTTTTGCGGGCTGCCTTCGATAATGCGGTCGGAATAAACCAGATAGACCAGCGTGTTTCGGGCCGCGTCGCAGCCGCGAACGATTTGCAGTTTCTTGAAAAACAGCGACCGGCGCTGCTTGTACATTTCGTCTCCCTGTTCAAACTTTCCCTTGAAGCTCACCGGGCCGACCTGGCGACAGGCGAGCGACACTTCCGAACGCTCTTCCGCAAATCCCGCCCAGCCTTTCCAGCCGCCGATTTCCGGCAGGGTAAAGTGGCATGCAACACCTTCGACAAGCGGGTCATCCAGTGCATAGACAGCCAGTTTCGCATTGGGCGACAGCAGCCGGAATACTGTAGACTTCTTGAAGATCAGTTCCGGATCATCATCGGCCGCCGTTGCGATGCCCACTGCGGCGGTCATGGTCAACATCGCCGAGAGGCTGGCAGCCATGATGGATTTGAAAACAGTCATCGAAAACTCCGTTATATGACGTGCGGCTCAAGCCTGGGCTGCCATTGCCCTGAAACCATTCTCCAGGTCCGCCTTCAGATCCTGAACATCTTCCAGTCCAATATGCAGGCGCAACAGGTGGCCTTTACGATCCCATGTCGTTGCTGTCCTATAACTGGTGACATCACAGGGGATTACAAGGCTTTCAAAGCCGCCCCACGAATACCCCATGCCATAAAGCGTCAGCGTGTTGAGAAAAGCGTCCACGGCCTGCTGACTGGTGGTTTTCAGGACTACGCCAAACAACCCCGATGAGCCTTTGAAGTCACGCTTCCAGATGTCGTGGCCAGGAGCGCCGGGAAGGCCGGGATGCAGAACCTCCGCCACTTCGTCGCGCCCGCTGAGCCATTCAGCAATATGCAGCGCCGATTTCATATGACGCTCCAGGCGCACGTCCAGTGTGCGAATGCCGCGCAGCGTCAGATAGATGTCGTCCGGCCCGGCGCACAGTCCCATTTCCTCATATGCAGCCCTGAACCGGTCCCAGTGGGGTTCGGTGACCGTAACACATCCCATCATGCAGTCTGAATGACCCACAAGATATTTGGTTGCGGCCTGGAAAGAAATGTCACAACCATGTTCAAATGCCTTGAAATAGTGTCCACCTGACCATGTGTTGTCGATGGCGACGAGGACACCATGGGCATGTGCGGCCTGAACAATTGCCGGAATGTCCTGCACCTCAAAAGTCTGCGAGCCTGGGCATTCGGTCATCACCAGCTTTGTATTGGGCCTTATCAGTTCGGAAATGCCGGCGCCGACCAGCGGGTCGTAAAAACTTGCTTCTATACCCATGCGCTTGAGCAGGCCGTTGCACAGATTACGGGTTGGCCGATAGGCACTGTCGCTCACCAGCACATGATCGCCAGTGTTCAGAAATGCCATCATGACGCTTGAAACCGCTGCCAGCCCGGATGGGGTCAGCCTGCAGGCATGTCCGCCTTCCAGCTGGGCGACGGTTTCTTCCAGTGCGCGCGTTGTAGGGGTTCCCTTGCGTCCATACACATAGGGCTGGTTTTGCGCACGAAGGGCGTCGGTGTTCGGGTACAGGATTGTCGAGGCATGATAAACGCCTGGGTTTACAATGCCGTGTTCGGAATACTGGCGACCCGCAGTGACGAGTTCAGTTGCAGGTTGGTGCGAAGTGCCCTTGAGGCTTTTCATGGGATGGACTTTCACAGGCTGAAAAGGATTAGCCTTGTTTAGCGTTTCTGTCAGGTTTGAGAAGTTTTTTTTGCCCTGCAGCTTGACGGTGGTTGGAAATTGGGCAGGATACGGATGGTGCGTGCTTAACAGGCGCGTACTCAGGGAGTAAAGTTTGAAATACTCATGGACGGTGGCCATTGCCAAACCGCAGCCGAAAGACCCGGCAAGTGGAGTATATTACCGGATTGTCTTTCCGCTTTAGTTGCAAACGCAATCGCCTAATTTCTACTGTTTAAAGGAAATACACATGAAACGTACGTTGCTTTCGCTCGCTCTCGGTACAGCTGTATCGCTTGCTGGCATTTCTGCCGCTTCTGCTGGCACCCTCGATGACGTCAAGTCCAAGGGGTTTATCCAGTGTGGCGTGAGTCAGGGCCTGATTGGCTTCTCTAACCCCGATGACAAGAACAACTGGAACGGTCTTGACGTTGATTTCTGCCGCGCAGTTGCCGGTGCGGTGTTTGGTGACGGACAGAAGGTAAAGTTCACCCCGTTGTCTGCCAAGGAGCGTTTTACGGCTCTGCAGTCGGGTGAAATCGACATTCTGTCTCGCAACACGACCTGGACCATGAGCCGTGACACTTCACTGGGTCTCGTGTTTGCCGGTGTGACCTATTATGATGGCCAGGGCTTCATGGTTAAGAAGTCTCTTGGTGTCGACAGCGCACTGAAGCTCGATGGCGCATCGGTTTGCACACAGACCGGTACAACCACCGAGCTGAACCTGGCTGACTATTTCCGTGCCAACAACATGAAGTACGAAGTTGTTGCATTCGAAAAGGCCGATGAGGTTATCCAGGCATACGATTCCGGCCGTTGTGACGTGTTCACAACTGACCAGTCCGGCCTGTATGCCGAACGTCTCAAGCTGAAGAATCCTGATGAAAACGTCGTTCTGCCCGAGATCATTTCCAAAGAGCCTCTCGGCCCGGTTGTCCGTCAGGGCGATGACGCCTGGTTCAACGTTGTCAAATGGACCTACTATGCACTGTTGAACGCTGAAGAAGCTGGCGTGACCTCTGCCAATGTAGCTGACATGATGGCCAATTCGACTGACCCGGGCGTGCGCCGTCTGCTGGGTGTTGAAGGCGACTACGGCAAGGCGATCGGTCTTGAAAACGGCTGGGCTGCCAATGCAATCAAGGCTGTTGGCAACTATGGCGAAATCTTCGATCGCAATGTTGGTCCTGACACCAACCTGAAGATCGGTCGCGGCATTAACGCACTGTGGAACAAGGGCGGCATTCAGTACGCACCGCCTGTCCGCTAACAACTGCATCCTAAAACTGTCCGGCACAAAGCGCTTCAAGGCGCTACGTGCCGGGCAGCATTTAATACTTTTGTATTGAGATATTTTGATTGATTATTCCTGTGGTGGAACGACCCGGCATCAGATCGGGCGACAGGAAATTTCGAGGGTGAGCGTTCGCGCGCGGCGACGGGATTGCGAACGGAACATGGGGTGATGATCACGGGCGGTGCCATTTTTGCATGCCCGAGATCCGCTGAAGCAGGGTAGAGGCAGCAGCATGAGTGTAACCACGGGGATAGACGGTCCACCAAAAGTCGCATTTTTCAATGACCCAAGGGTTCGATCGATCGGTGTGCAGGCGATATTGATCGCCGTCATCGTTTTCTTCGGCTGGCAGATGGTGCAAAACACCCTGACCAACCTGGAAAAAGCAAATATCGCCTCCGGTTGGAGTTTCCTCGATACGACAGCCGGCTTCGATCTTTCATTCACCCTGATCCCCTATTCAGAATCTTCGACCTATGGCAGGGCCATAATGGTCGGTATTCTCAACACGCTTCTGATTGCCTTTTGCGGCATCATAACGGCAACAATCGTCGGCTTCCTTGTCGGCGTCATGCGCCTGTCCAAGAACTGGCTGGTTGCCAAGGTTGCAGAAATTTACATTGAGGTGGTGCGCAACGTCCCCCTGCTGGTGCAGATGTTCATCTGGTACAAGGTGGTGCTGGCCGCGTTGCCCAGCCCCCGAAACGCGTGGTCCATTGCTGATACGGTTTTCCTGTCCAATCGCGGTATCACAATTCCCAAGTTCATCTGGGGTGACGGGGCATGGATGATCTCGGTTGCCGTGATCGCGAGCATCGTCGGCATTGTGGTGTTGAGAAAGTGGGCTCACAAGCGTCAGGAGGCAACCGGTGAACAATTCCCGGTGTTTTTAACCTCTCTCGGCATCCTGTTTGGCGTGCCATTGCTGACTTATTTTCTGCTGGGCTCACCTGTCGAGTTTGAAATTCCCGAACAGGGCAAGTTCAATCTGCGCGGTGGCGTCGGTCTCGTGCCGGAATTTGCGGCGCTGTATTTTGCCTTGTCCATTTATACGGCATCGTTCATCGCCGAGATCGTTCGCTCCGGCATTCTGGCTGTCAACAAGGGCCAGACCGAAGCATCCTATGCATTGGGCCTGAGACCCAACCCGGCACTGCGGCTGGTGGTTATTCCGCAGGCCATGCGGGTTATTATCCCACCGCTGGCCAGCCAGTATCTCAACCTGACCAAGAATTCATCGCTGGCAGTGGCAATCGGCTTTCCCGAACTGGTCGCAGCCGGCGGTACGGTGATGAACCAGTCTGGCCAGGCGGTTGAGATCATTGTCATCTGGATGGTGGTTTATCTCACCATATCACTGCTCACATCGGCCTTTATGAACTGGTTCAATTCCCGAATGAAGCTGGTGGAGAGATAAGCACATGTCTGAGATTCACTCGCAAAGAGACCTAGCTTACGTGCGCACCGAAGAGGCACCTGCCATGCCGGCACCGCTTACGATCAGCGGACCGATTGGCTGGATGCGGCAAAACCTGTTTCCGACTCCCATAAATGCCATGATGTCCGTCATATTCGGGGCGCTGTTGCTCTATGTGATCTGGATTACCCTGGACTGGGCAGTCTTCAAGGCGGTGTGGACCGGCGAAGACCGATCAGCCTGTATCGGCGACGGTGCCCATGGCGCCTGCTGGGCGATGGCAAGAGCCAAGTTCGGCCAGTGGATGTACGGGTTTTATCCGTTCACCGAGCGCTGGCGCGTCGACGTCGTCGCCATAGTGGGTGTTCTTGCGCTGGTGCCCATGATGATGCCGTCGCTGCCCTACAAGCGGGCGAACGGCATCTTCCTGCTGGGGATCTACCCGGTTATGACGCTGGTACTGTTGACCGGTGGTCATTTCGACATCGACCTGTCAACATGGCTGACCATAGGCGCATTCGTGGCAGCCATTGTCATTCCGATCCTGCTGTTGGGGTTCGTCGCCAAGATCATACAACCAAGTCATGCGCTGATAGCGTCTGCCGCAATCGCCGGTGTTGTGGCTTTGCTGCTGATCGTCATGTCGATTGATTTCGGGTTACCGTTTGTCGAGACCTCCAAGTGGGGCGGCCTGCTGCTGACCCTGGTTGTCGCTGTGACCGGTATCGTGGCCTCACTTCCGATCGGCGTCCTGCTGGCGCTCGGCAGGCGGTCGAACATGCCGGTGGTGAAACTGTTCTCGGTGGCCTTCATCGAGCTTTGGCGCGGGGTTCCGCTGATCACGGTGTTG
>Ga0316193_10001464_pt1 | contig 15914 bp, 6 predicted proteins | sample MerIslsedime2_MG_FD_207735 | JGI IMG/M metagenome (GOLD analysis project Ga0316193, IMG submission 207735) | Coastal sediment microbial communities from Maine, United States - Merrow Island sediment 2 | ecosystem: Environmental > Aquatic > Marine > Coastal > Sediment | place: USA: Maine...
CGCACTGACCGCACTTGGCGACTGGTACCAGCTGAGTCAACTTAAGGCTTTCAAGGACGGCAATCGTGGCGCGCATCCTGGCGATACTTATGGTCAGCAAATGCGTCCGATGGCCAGCGTACTCGTCAACGAACAGGCCATGCGCGATGTTGTTTCATTCATCGCCACCTTGAAATAATACCCCGCCCCAGAGGGACGTCCGCACGTTTGGCCGTGCTTTGCTCGCTAACGACCTCCAGTCGGGTTGCTTCTGCAGTCCTGTCCTGGGCAGGAAAGAGAATACGGGGAGCTCACACGAACTCCCCGTCAACAAAGACCCTTACCAGTCAGTCCCGACGATTCTGGGCGATCGGCGTAGCACCCTGATCTGAATCAATCCTGACGAATTCGTCGACCTCCTCTTGCTCCGGAAGTTGTACGCCTTCGTTGTTGATCTCGTAGAGAGTGATATCTTCGGAGTAAGCGGCCCAGTCGACCTCTTTTTCGTCTTCCTGGGTAGCGGCCTGATCCGCGGTAACCTGACCCGCAACCGCAAGGACGGACAAGTTCAACCCTGCCAGGTTCGAGATCTCGCTGACCGCGACGCCTATGTTGATTTCACTGTCAACGTTGGCCGTCCCGGAGAATTCCAGGAATATCGGTTTACCCGAATCCGACGCGTCTCCTTGCGGATTCATTTTGCGGAGTTTGATCAGAATCTCACTTGTACCGATATTTCCCCCCGCAATCAGCGAAGCCGATGCGGCCGTGATATGGGCATCATCCTGGTTCGGTTTTTGGTAACCGAGGATATCGCCATCCGACGTTCTGACAACCACATCGCCTGTCGAACCGGGGGCCGAGCAATCGTCACAGGTCCGGAGCGTCGCCAGCGTAATGTCAGCATCGGTGCCGGTCGTCTCGTAGGTAATATCTCCGCCATTCGAATGGGTGACTGCGCCCTCGTCCATGACGATGCTGCCGCCTGTCGTTGTCACACTAACGTCGCCAACACCCGTTATCGTTATGTCGTCCGACTGAGTCACCTCGCCTGTTGCTGACAGGCTGATGCCAGCAGTCGCGGTTACGGCTCCCGTCTGGTTCAAGGCTCCGGTCGTGTTTATCGATACCGAGCCCCCCGTCTGGCTGATCCCGGCTATGACGAGGTCGCCCGTGTTCGTGAGGCTGATATCGCCGCTGCCGGAATTCAAGGCAGTGAACGTACCGGTCACGCTGTCCAGCGTCTGCCCACCAACCGAACTGGTCGTCACGCTTTGTGCAGTCAGCACGCCACCCGCACCGGATTGTGTGATTGCGCCATCGACCGCGAGATCAATATTGTTCGCACCGACATCGAGGTCTGCGCCGATCGATACCGCATCAACATCGGACACATTCAGATCTCCGGTGATCTGACTGCTGCTGATTATCGCGACGGTGTCGATTCCTCCTCCGCCGGCTATGGTGATTGAACTTCCCTCATCGCCGTTGATATTGAACGTGTCATCGAGAGCGGAACCGGTCAGGCTTTCGACCGCATTTATATTCGCCATGTCAACCGTCACGCCGGACGTTCTACCCGCAAACGACACGGCATCCGTGCCGGCACCACCGTCAACAAACCCGGCGCTTCCGTCACTGCCGCCGAAGTCGAATACATCGTTATCGCCCTGGCCCGCTACCGTACCGCTGACGACAGCATCGATCTGGAAGTTGTCCACATTCTCGTTGCCCGTCAGATTCTCGATGTCACTAAATGCCTGCCCATTCAGCGTACCCGTATCGTCCGAGGTCACCGTCCATGTATTGGGCCCGACTCCGCCGATCGCCACGAGTTCGTCATCGTCCGTACCGCCAGCACCACCGATGATCGAACCACCAATGGATACACCAGCGGCCAGGTTGAACGAATCGGCAGCGTCACCACCGTTGACCGAACCGGTAACGTCGTGGTTCAGATTGAAAGTGTCAGCGCCGGTTCCGCCAGTGATATTGGCGAAGTCCGTGTACGTAACGCCGGCGACTGTGCCGTCATTGGTACCCGAGGTATCAAACGTCGCACCGCCGTTCGGGCCGATCAGCGTGTCACTTGCATTATCACCTGTGAAACTGTCGATATTGCTGAAGCCGCCAGCAGCACCACCGTTTAACGGCGTTGCCGAATTATTTGCCAGGCTAACCGTGATCGCGCCATTCGCTGCTGAGACGTCCAAAGAGCTAGCGCCACCTGCGCCGTCCACAGAGCCGTCCAGCACGCCCGCACCGACGAACGTAAACGAATCGCCCGCCGCACCACCATCAAGATTCTCGACGTTAGCAAAGGTCGTCCCATTCGCTGTTCCACCATTGGCCGCGTTGACGACGAATACGTTGCCACCGTCGTTACCAACGATCGTGTCGTTGTCGGCGCCACCGCTGATCGAAGCGACGCTGCCACCGGCAGCCAGCGTGAATGTGTCGTTGCCAGCCAGGCCGTCAAGATTCTCGAAGCCGGAGAAGTTGATCGTGCCGGCAACACCGCTGTTCGCACCGCTGACCGTAAAGGCATCCGCATTGCCCGTGCCCTGCAGCGTATCGCCGGCGTTGCCCGAACCAGTCAGTGTCTCGACGTTGGTGAAACCATCGATCGCCACCGTCACCGGACCGGTCGCGCCAACGTACGTGACCACGTCACCAGTCGCAGTCGCCTGCGTGCCACCATCGATCGTGCCGGCGCTGCCACCGTCGTTGATCGCGAACGTGTCATCCTCGGCACCACCGGAGGCCGTGCCCGACAACGCCGCTGTAAATGTGAATACATCATTCTCGCCGTTACCGGTCAGGTTCTCCATCTCACTGAATGCCTGCCCTTCGACCGTTCCACCATCAACGGAATCTATTACCCAGTCGTTTGTCTGGTTTGCTGGACTGACGTCGATCAGGGCCAGCGTGTCACGGTCACTACCACCGGCACCACCTGTCAACGTATCTATGCTCACGCCATTGTTCAGATTGAACGTATCATCATCGTCACCACCATCGACCGTCCCGGCTACGTCCGCTCTGAGGTTGATAGTGTCGTTACCGGCTCCGCCCGCAACATTGCCGGACAGCGCCTCATCGACATTGATGGTATCGCCACCCCCTCCACCGTTGACCGTACCGGTCACGTCGTGATTGAGGTTGAAAGTATCAGCGCCGGTTCCGCCAGTGATATTGGCGAAATCGGTATAAGTGACTCCCGCGACCGTGCCGTCATTGATGCCCGATGTCGCAAACGTTGCGCCACCGTTCGGGCCGATCAGCGTGTCATTGGCGTTGTCACCCGTGAATTCGTTGATATTGCTGAAGCCGCCGCCAGCATTTCCGTTCAACAATGTTGCCGCGCCTGTCGCGAGATTGACGGTGACGCCACCACCTGCTCCCGAGACGTCCAGACTGTTACTGCCACCAGCGCCATCGATGGTGCCCGCCAACGTACCGGCAGCGCCAAACGTGAACGAATCGCCCGCCGCACCACCAGTGAGATTTTCTACACCGCTGAATGCATGCCCGTTTACCGTTCCCGAGTTGGCCGCGCCCGTCACAACAAATGTGTTGGCCGTTGCATTACCCACAATCGTGTCCGATCCTGCTCCGCCTGTAGCGATAACAGTTCCGACTCCAAGTGCCGAAGACCCGAAGTCCAATGTGCTGCCAGCGCCACCGCCGCCAAAATTCAGATTTAGCGTTCCTGAAGCGGCTGTAACGGTCCCGTCCAGGCTGATGTTTCCACCAGCAGTCAAAGTAAGAGCATTTGCATTTGCCCAGGCAATAGAGAGAGCCGGATCAACGAAATTAATATCCTCCGGTCCATTATCAGTTGCTGCCGAGGTCAGAATCGTCAGGTTCGCGCCGCCACCAACGCCATCATCGAGAAAATTGCTGATATACGCATCAGTGAAGGTATCGGGATCCCCTTGGGTACATCCCGCATCGGCATCGTCACAGATCGTGACAGTACCCGGATCAATCAGTAACTCGCCTGCATTACCTGCCATGGCAGACAAGTTGGCGGAACCGGTCATGATGATGTGTTCGGCACCCGACACCTCGGCGAAGCCGCCATCTCCATACTCGCTACCACCGGTAGCACTAATGTGTCCGTGGAACTCTGTCGTACCATCGGACCATACGGCAACAGATCCTCCGTTACCGTCAGTCCCGGCATTGGCAGCAACAACTGCCCCCTGCTCTACAACGGTTCCCTGAGAATTCGCCAACTCGGGATTAGCGCCATTGAAACCGCCACCGATATGAACAACGCCACCGGACATATCTCCGGATACATCAACACTGGCACCACTGGCCAGTCGCACGTTGGCACCTGTCACATCTATAGAGCCGCCGTCGCCGCCCTGGCCCGTGGCATCTATGCTGCCGCTGCTTACAACGTTGCCGGAATTGCCCGTCAGGCGCACCACGCCGCCCCGATTCTCGATGCGGCGGGCCTGAATCAGGCCCTCATTATTTATTGCCCGCGTGTAGACGTCCTGTGCTGCTGCTGCAGTCAGAAGTACCTGGCCGCCGTCTGCGAAGATTGACCCGGAGTTTCTCACCGCATCATCCACGCCCAGGGCGTTGTTCAACACGTCGCTTTCAACCTCGAAATAAATGAGGCCCGAACCATCGAAATCCAGTGCAACCTTCGTTCCCGCCCCCATGGCGATCGTACCTGCATCGGCAATCATAAGTCCTTCGTTAGCGACTGCCTCACCGAGCAGCGCAATAAAGCCTCCGGGCGCAGCCTGCAGGCTGCCCTGATTGAGAACCATGCCGCCCGAACCATCGGCTTCAAAAGTGTAATTGCCGGCCATGAAGTCGGCCGTCGAGATGTTTAGTGAACTGGCCACCAGGCCAGCAACATTGACTTGTGCAGTCGGACTGAAAATCAGGCCGTTAGGATTGATCAACAACACACGACCATTGGCTTCGATCGTGCCGAATATCTGGCTCGGGTTCTGGTCGAAGATCGTGTTTAGCGCTACGGAAGTGCTGCCCGGCTGAACAAATCTGACTGTCTCGTTTGCGGCGACGTCAAATGTATCCCAGTTAATGGATATCCGATTGGTGTACTGATCGATCTGGGTCAGGTCGCCTCGGGCCGTAATCGAACCATCACCGCCGACAACCTCTCCACCCGTCGGTCCCGCAACCGCCGGACCAGCTGAAACGATTGCCAACATGAGGCCAAGTGCCAAACTGCCCAATTGCCTGCTCAATACACGCGAATCGCTGGCGGGAGTCTCGTTTTTCACTTCGTCGTTTAGAACCATTATTTTCATTGTTGTTCCTAACTTGTATTTATTGCGCACTAGTGTCGGGGTTTCTAATCACTCCTGGCCACTAGCGGAACACGTAACTGATCTGGCCGTAGAACTGTGGATCGTCGCCATCGGAAGGGTCGGTATTCGTCGTAGGCGTCGCCACGTGCAACCGAATCGCAAACTGGTTTCCACCATCGCTGATGTTGCTGAACGAGAAGCCGATGCCATAGCCACCCAGACTCGTATCCTCGATTTCGTTGGGGAATGCGTCGTTGAGCTTTGCGTAGGCATAGTCGCCGAATGCGGAAATCGAGAACGAACGATTACCGCTGTTGCTGAGTTCGACCGACCACTCCAGCGACGCAAATGCACCTTCGTCACCCAGGTACTGAGCGATCGGGTACGCGCGCACGCTGTTCGGGCCGCCGAGGACGAATTGTTCGAGCGACGTCAGTATGTCATCGGTCGTTTGCCCTTCGGCCCGAATTAACAGGGTGTTGCGTCTCGAGATTCTTTGCAGGCGCTGGTAGCGCACAACGATCTTGTCGAAGTCACCGCCGGCGTTCTGGCCGGAAAATCCGACGCGGGTCGACTTCCCGTCATCGCCGTCCTTGGACATTGCACCCAGAATATCGGGGATGCCCTTGTCGTATCGCAACTCGAACTGGTTGATACCCCCGGCGCCTATGCTGTCGACCGCCTCGGCGTTAAAGAATACGGAAGCCACGGTCAGGTTGTCCTCGGTCTCACGACCGAGGTTCTCGAGAACAGCGTTCTTCACGGCCAAATCGACACCGATATCCATACGCGACAAGCGTGTCAGACGCAGGTTCTTGCTCAGACCTATCCAGCCGATATTGGTATCGCCGGCAATATTCTTGTTGTCCACGCCCGCACCGGCCGCGATTCCCTTGGCCACTTCGAAAGCATTGTGCGTGTACCCTAGATTCAGATGCAGGTCGTCCCGGAAAAACGGCGTGTCATACATGATGCCGCCGTACAGGTTTTCCGCTGGATTGAACGTCTGCAGTGCATTAATCGTAATTATGTCGCCGATGCCGAACGGGTTGTACCACAACAGCTCCGCGCGCAATCGATTCTCGCCCGTCGACTCCGTGCCGTAATTATCGGCAACCACGGACATATCGAACGGGTCCTCGGAAACACGCAGAGTCAGCTGACTGGTGCCGATTTCTTCACCTGGACTGAATACGGCCGAAGTCGACAACCCCGGGAAATTTCGTACCTGCATGATCGAGTTTTCGATTTCCGATCTCTGCACCGGAGCGCCGAGGAGATTCGTAAACGGTCCGATAAGCTGGTCAGCCGAGTACCGATCGTTGCCGTCCGTCCTTACAGCGTTCAGCCGACCCGGCAACACCGAAATCCTGACGGTGCTGTTTTGCACATCCTGTTCCGGCAGATACGCCCAGGCGAGAATCAAACCCGATTCCCTTAGTGCCGCGGTAATCTCACCCGCAATATTCTCCAGACGCCCAATCGTGACTCCCTCTGCGCTGTACGCGGTAAGCCTGGATGACAGGATCAAATCCAGCTGGGCACGAAGTTCGGCATCAATGTGACTATCGAGCGGCGGATCGATTTGGAGGTCGATTGCCGTCACCTGAATCCTGGGGCCCGCGTCCTCTCCCAGCGGGCGATCGGCGGTCGGCGGAATATAGAGCTCTTCGTTTTCCTGAGCCCGAAGATTCCATTGATCGATTCTGGGTTGGGATATTCCGGGCAGTGCGCCGGCAGCATTCGGCGAAACTTGCTGGGCAACGACAAGACCTGGATTCACCAGAACACATACCGCCAGCAAGTAGAACGAAACACTGTTTCGCAAGGTTTTTCTGAAAATCACGGTCTGGATACCCCTGTTGTTGTTTTTTTTCTGGCTAGAGTGGGCGCAACGTCCACATTCAGTTTAACCCCGCTCTTCCGCACAGTCACCTTGGACGAAAAGCGCTAAATTTTCAACGAGTTGACCAGCTCGCCCATGCTGTGGCACTAGAGCACCACAGTACTAGAGTTCCCTGAGTAAACGGAACCCGGTCTGATCGTCCCTCGCCACCGGCAGCATGCTGGTGCGTGCCGCAGAACGCAATTCGAGGGCACTGCTGGCGTACGAGCCACCACGAACCACCTTCGATTCTGCAGTCCCCGGACTCGCCGACCAGTCCGCATCGGCCCATTCACGAACATTGCCGACGACATGCCATAAGCCGAACTCATTGCGCTGCGTCGTTCTGTCACTCGTTGGCAATGGCGAGGTATAAGTCGCTATGGACGAGAATCGCGCCTGCGCCGGCAGCAAGTTGTCCCCGGATGGATACTCGGTTGTCGTTCCGCCCCGTTCTGCGTATTCCCACTCCTCTTCGGTCGGCAGGCGGTAAATCTGCCCTGTCTGTGTCGACAACCAGTCAGCATACGCTACCGCGTCATACCAACTGACGTTGACGACAGGCAAGTCGTCTTCCGACCACGGTTGTGCCGGGCACTGCACGCCCGCACCGCGGCAAAATAATTTGAAGTCGGCCCACGTAATTTCGAAGACGGACATTGCGAACGGCTCGGCAATCGAGACGGTCCGCACCGGCTCTTCCTCCGGATTGACCTGACTGCCCATGACGAACTCACCGGCAGGCAGCACTCGCATCGGCGGCCCATCCAAGCCGTCCTGCAACACGTCGGAACAGGTCCGACGGCGAGTTTGCAGCTGGGCTGCAGAGCAGCCGCCACTCTGCATCGCCTGCGCAGCCGTTACTTCATTCGAACCGGAGGCCGCAGGTGCGTCCGCAGCGGAGCCCTCGCCCGCGTTTGCGCCCGGCGCCTCCGCCCCGGCCATTTCGCCAACCCGGGAATCAGAATCCGCTCGCGCGGTAGGGCGGGTTCTACTTTCCGGGTCCGGCGTCCAGCCGGGTGGCAACAATTCGACAAGTCCGAGGTACAACGACAACTCATACAATCGGTTCAGCTGCTCGTCATCCGCTGGATTCGTGGAGAACTCCATCGCCTCATCAATCTTGTAGGCGAGGTTTTCCGCCAGTGGTGTAAACCAGACAGCGCCCTTGGCGACGATTCTGTCGGACTCCGGCAGGCGCTTCCAGGAATCCTCGAATTCCACAATGCTTATTGCGCGCCAATCCTGACGTGCGAGGAATTCCTCGACCAATTCCTGGCCAACATCCGGTGGATGAATAACGGCTGGTCTTGTGTTTTCGGGCTCCCGGGTTGCTGAAGCGTGCCGCTCGGCGTCTTGTTGCAGTGCTGCGGGTTCCGCGGGTCCCTCGTCAAGCTGCCTCGTGACACTGAATACGACGACGACGATGAGTACCAGGCATGCGAGCAATACGTAGTACCAGCGAAACGCCGAACTTCGTTGCCGCGCGGGCGGTGCGGTGATTGCTTCAGCCTTCGCCAGCACCTCGCGTGGCTTCGTGATGTCGTTTTCGTCGGGGCGCTCGTACGCTTCCTGCAGTGAATCCAGAAGCAGCCCGCGACGATGACGATAGTCGCCGAAGCTCAGGCGCTGCGCATAGTAGTCGCAATAGAGGCGATGCAACTGAATGGCCAGTTCTTCGCTCATCCGGACGAATCACTTACTTTGCGAACCAGGCGGAAACTTGTCACAGCATCCGGCTGACCGTCATGCGGCACCTGTAGTGAAATCTCACAACTCTCAAAGCTATCTTCGAACGACCCTCCCCGAGCCTTGACGTTACCGCTGTCAACGACCCACTCGCGTGCATTGCCGACGACGTTTTGCAGTCCCCAGCCGTTGACTTCCCCGGTACGAACATCTTCCAGGCTGATGCCCTTGACGATTTGCCCCGCAGAACGAATCCTGCAATTGACATTCTTCGGCGGTGGCGTGGTTCCTGGTGCCTGTGCGGCATACTCCCACTCCGCAGCCGTTGGCAGCCGGTACTCAAATCCGGTCGTTTTGGTAAGCCATTGCGCAAACGCCCGGGCCTCGTTCAGGGAAATACTTGTCGCCGGGAGCGCGGCGCTGACACCGGAAATGGGCGAGCATGCGCCGCTCAGATCACAATAGGCGTTGTAGTCGGATACCGTAATCTCATACTTGGTGATGGCAAACCGGCTCGACGCAGGCCCACCGGCGGGCACCACGACGAGACGCGGACCTTGCCGATCCGCGTTCAGGAAATCCCGGCAAACCGCGCGATTGCTGGATCCCATGCCTGCAAACGCAGGATTGGCGCAGGCATCTTCAGTCGGTCGAACGGGGACCGGACTGGCGGGTGTCGGCAAGACGATCGAAGCAATGATTTGCTGGCCCGGGAATATCGAATTCAGCGAGTCAAGCCGCGCACGCGCGCTTTCCAGGTCATTCGACTTGAGGTTCTCGAAGTATGCCGCTGCGTCCCTCGCCAGTTTGGTTTCGCGCCGGGCGAAGTCATCTCTTGCCAGGCCGCGCAAGTCGTTGAGATCCCGCTGAATGGCGTTGACATCGAGTTGTCCGGGCCGAGTCAGGACGCTGGCGACCGTGCCCTGCAGATTATCGGCACGCTCCCGCTGTAATCGGGCAGCCCGTTCGTCCGCCGCCCGTTGCTGTTGTGCCTGTGAGTCCTGTGCCTGTGCCTCGGACATGGCCTGCTGAGCATTACGTATGCGATCGAGAACCTCCTGCAGGCGCACATAGCTAGGAGCCAGCCTGCGGCCCGACTCGATTTCCGCGAAGGCCTGGTCGAATTGGCCGGCGCGTTCGGCCGCTTCCGCCCGACGAATATAAGCATCGGCAAACAGTTCCGGCGCCTGGCTGAAAATCGGGTGGTTGGCCGGAAGCTCACTACGCAGCGCTTCCAAAGACGCCTGGGCTTCGGCGATCTTGTCGGCGTTGGCCTGATCCCTGACAGTTTGAATTCTGGCCTGCAATTGTGCGTCCTGCTCACGCTGCGCCGTTTGCGCCGCGAATGCAGCTTCAGCCTGTTGCAGGTTTACATTTGCTTCTGCCAGCAACTGATTGTCCGGCACCAGGCTTGCACCGCGCTGGAACAACTCGCGCGCTGCAGCAAACCGGTCGGCTGCAGCAAGCCTTTCTATATTACGCGCTACTTTTGCAGCAATTTCTCTGGACGACTGGTCCATAAATGCGGCATCGGCGGCCAAGGCGCCGCGGACTCTCCAAACCTTGTTGAGCCAGGCGCTATCGACCGTTGTCTGAGCCATCAAGCTATCGTATTCAGCACGAGCTGAAGCCCAGCCTTGCTCGGCCTGCGCGTCCCGAAACTGTCGATATTGCGCCTCGACATTCGCGGCGAAAGTACTTGTGGCCGCGACATCCGGCAGCAGATTCCGGGCATCGACGGCCATTTCTCGCGCGCCGTCCCAGTCGCCCGCATCACGCTTTCTCTCGGCCTGTCGCTGCAGCGCTGCGGCGATTTGGGCCCGGCCGGTCTCGACCACATTGCCGCCGGCACCTAGTCCCTGTAAGCGAGAAACTTCGTTTGCCAAGCGACGTGCGTCTTCGACACCGAATTCGGTCGCCGCGATGGCCGTATTGAAGGCATTTTCTATTGACGCGATTTCGCGTTCCTGCTCTTCGCGCAAACGCTGCTGTTCTGCCGCATTCTGAGCTAACCGGGCGTTTGCCTCGGCGGCTTCAATATCGGACAGCTCCTGTTGCAGAAATCCTTGCATCGTGACATCGGGCTGATGGCCCAGACCGAGATTTGCCAACACACGCGCGGTCTCAAAGTCGCCTTGACCGCGCGCTAGCCGTGCCGATTGCAGAAAGCCCTGCAACACGGACTGACGGGCTAGTGTAATCGTTGCCGGGTCGGCGCCCAGATCGGCAAGGGCCTGCAGCTTTTGTTCAGCCGCCGCATCGTTCGGAGGATTGAAGCCACCCGCCTGGGCCATTGCCTGAATTTCATCGAGAGCATTTCGTACACTTGTCAGGAACCGCTCCTCGGCCTGCCCGATCAGGGAACGCTGTCCGTCCGTGAACTGGCTGCCCAGAATATCGGCAAATGACACCAGTTCGACTTCAGCCGCACCGAAGTCCCGACGCGCGTTCAAGTCGGCGACTCGCGCGGATAACGCGGTTTGGAGTGCCGCGCTGACACGCCCCGTCATTTCGCCGTTTGGCTTGAGTTCGGCCAGTTCTCTGATCTGCAATTTCGACTGACGGAAGTCGTCTATGGTCGAAGCAGCGCTGAGCATCGACAAGCTGGTTTCAAGTTCCAGCACACGTTGCTCGGCCTGGAGGGCCGCAACTGCGCTGGTGACGGCGTCGCCGATGTTAACGAGCGTCGGATCATTCGGCGCAATCGACAACCCGGCCTCGAGCATTTCCTGCGCGACCGGCAGATTGTCGTTGTTCAATGCCACCTGCGCCTGCCGGGCGTAGGCCGACGGCAATCTGGCATCCGACAGGCGCGAATCTGCTGGGTCGACTGCCGCAATGACTGTCAATACCTCTTCTACGCTGCCCGCACCTTGCGACGCCAGTAGCAAATCGTTCGCCAACGCCTGCTCGAAACGTGCCGCCTGCTGTTCGATCACGAGGCTGCGCTGCGCATCGAAATTCGCCTGGATCTGCGCCGCGCTCAGAGAATCCGGAAACAGCGCATTGGCCCGATCGACAAGCGCCTGGGCCGTGGCGAAATCGTAAAGACCGCGCTGCGGATTCACAGCATTATCAATGCCACTCTCTAAATAACTGAACAATGCGTCGCGAGACACGTCGTTGTCCCGGTAGACCCTGGACTGGTCTTCAGGAGACAGCTCGTTTTGCAGTTCGTCCAGTATCAGAACGATTTCGCTTTCCTCTCCCGACGCAATTATCGCGATCAGCTGGTCGAGGTGGCGGTTATGCAAATACGACGGCACCCACGTCGCGAGGATGACAATCAGCAAAATACTGACCACTACGCCGGCGACGATCTGTGTCTTGTTGACCTTCCGCGGCTCGATGCCATCCATGAATTCGTTCACGGACGCAGGCTGCTCGTCCCGCTCGAAAGCCAGCGCTTTCCGGATCATTCGCGATTGCCGACGATTGAAACCCGGGACCGGCCCGACCTCCATCCCTGCGCCCCTGGCCTTGATCGCGGAACGCTTGTTATAGGGATGCCGCCCGGTCAGTACTTCGTAAGTAACACAGCCCAGTGCGTAGATATCGTCTCGAATATCCGGGTCACCGCCTTCCACCATCGAGACCGTGGCGTACGCGGGCGTTAACGCGCCAAGCGTACCGGCGTCGAAGAGTGTCATTTCGCCACCGGCCTGGTCGGAGCGTTTCGCGGCGCGCGCGATACCAAAGTCAAAAACTTTGACGGTGCCCTGTTTGGTCAGGAAAGCATTCGCCGGCTTGAAGTCGGAGTGCACGATACCGTGGCGGTGAGCGTAATCAAGCCCGTTGGCCATGTCACGAATCAGCGGCAGTCCCTTGTCGATCGGCATGCCCCTGTCTCTGTAGCGTTTCAGGAACTGGTCGAAGGGTTCGCCCTCGAGGAACTCCATGGTCATGAAAACGTTACTGCCGTCACGGTCGAAGTCGAATACCGTGACAATATTGGGATGTGCCAGGTCCTGCGCCTTGCGCGACTCGCGCTGCAGGGCCTTCAAAGATTCCGGGTGCTGTTTGAAGCTGTCATTCAGCACTTTGACAGCGATGTATGGATTACGGTCCTGCGCCTCTTCCTTGCGGAGATCCTTGGCCTTGAAGACGATGCCCATGCCACCGTGCCCGATCACCGCTTCCATTACGAAGCGCCCCTTGAGGATCGAGCCGACATTCACCGGACCGCTGTCGCCTCCTTGCCACTGCTCCGGGTGACTCCAGCTGGCGCCCGTCGTTCCTGTAGGACCGATTTGGCCGGTTGCTCCGGTCTGTCCGGTCGCTCCGGTCTGTCCGGTCTGCCCGGTTACCTGAGACTGTCCGGTCTGCCCGGTTTCCTGAGACTGGCCGGTGGGCTGGGTATCGAGCGACTGGCCCGGCGTTTGTGGCCGAGCCGATGAACGCAACCGCGTTTTGCCGTCGTCCGCGCCGGATGAAGCCGGCTGGCGGAACCGGGTCTTCTCACCATTGTCAGGCGGCGCGGGCGGCGGTGGCGGTTCCGACGCGGGCTCCGATGGCACGCCACCTTGCGCCGTAATCTGTCGTTCCAGCATTTCAAACAGCTGCTGGGGCAGCCGGCCAGCCGCGTACAAATTTCGGATAACCTCGAGGTACTTAGGTGCGTCTTCGGGACTGCTTGCCAGTTCAATATCGAGCGCGGCCTGAAGCTGCGCGAAATCCGATTCACCGGTGAGGAAGCTGCGTAATGATCGTTTGAATTCGTTCATCGCTGTTCGAATTCCACGCCGATTACCGAGGTGTTATCCGAACAGCGCCGCGACTTGGCCAGATCAACCAGTCGTTGTACGGCTGTGGCGATGCTGCCATCGGAAAGTACTTCCCGAATCTCGTCAAATGAGACTTCCTTGTAAAGCCCGTCACTGCACAGCAACAAGCGATCCTTATGGGCGAGCTCGAAAAGGCGAACTTCCAGATATAAGTCGTCCTCACCACCGACCGCACGAGTAATGATGTTTTCTCCGGGATAGCCTGCCGCATCCTCTCGTGCAAGGCTGCCTTCGGCAATCAACTCCTCCACTTCACTGTGATCGGTAGTCAGTTCCGTTAATTCGAAGTTGCGCAGTCGGTACACGCGGCTGTCGCCGGCCCACATGCACAGGCAGTGCCGGGGCAAGGCCAGCAGGGCCACTACCGTACTTCCGATTACCTTGCCATCAGTGGAAGACATCGCGAAGAGACGGCGATTAACCTCTGTCAGCGTGTCTTCTACGGCATCGACGAATTCGCTCGGTTTGTCGTAACTGCCTAGCGACGCGAGCGCCGACACGATACTGGAGCTGGCAACATCGCCGGCCTCGTGCCCGCCCATACCGTCGGCGACGACCCAGAGGCCCTGTTGTGGCCGATCCAGAATTGCATCTTCATTGACCTGCCGGACATTGCCAACATCGGTAACGGCGCTCGAGACCCATTGCCACGTCGTCTCCACTCAGTGCACCAGGTCGTCGACGAGTTGCGCCAGGGGATCGGCGGTGGCGCCATCGCTCCAGCCGAAGTTGCTCCAGGCACCACGAAGCATCGCGGTGTAGCAACTGGGGGCAGGCAGGCCCGTACTGCACAGAAGGCTGGGTTCGACGATATCGGACCCGTTACCCCACCAAAAAGCGAGGCCGGCCGATGCCTCATGAATCGCAGCATCGTTGATGCCGAGCAAGCGCAGCGCGATGTCCGATTCGGTGCCTCCTTGCAGGCGAATGGCAACGCCGCCATCGAAACGGGTCGGTGGCAATTCATCGCGAAAATCGATCGACTGGATCGACTGGTCAAAAGCGTCGATGTCCAGGCTCTCTTCGTCGAGCGCCGCGAGCAAACGTGTTTCAACTTGTTCGAACCAGGCCGCGTTGCGCAATGCCGCGGTGATCGGCACTGCCTGTGCTGCTAGTGGCCGCAATACAGCCATCGGAAAATACCTGCCGACTCGGTCCATACTCGGCATGAAAACGCCGGCGTACGCCACATCACCGCAGGTGCCGGCAGGCAGCACGAAACGCCACAGAGGGCTGGTCAGATACGATTCCAGCCACTGTTCTCCCAGCGCCTCACGACTGGCATGCATCGCGGCTTGCAGCCACTCGTCCCAGGTGGCGACGAACTCCCGTGGCAGATTCCGCGACAGGAAATCGCCTTTGGCTGGAAGCTTGCCGTAGAAAGCGCTCATCGACTGCCCTTCACAACGACGACGGACACTCGAACGTATGCAGATCGCGTTGCGCCAGCGGATTTCTGACGCTGCGTGTTTGCACGATCACCTCGGCTACGCGGCCTCCTGCCGTTAGCTCGACCGCGTATTGAATGTCCGACATCTTGGTTACGCGCGAATCGTCAAGTAAACGGAACAGCGCCCAGGGCCCTTCCTCGACCACCGTCGGCCGGCCACCGCTGGCTTCCTCGAACATGATGCGCGCATTGCCGAGACCCTCTCCGGGCCACTGCAGGCTCCACTCGCGAATCGGACCATGCTGATAAGCAAAACTCTGTCCGTCCACTTCCAGCACGAATCGTGCAACATCCCCATCAAGACGATTGGGCACGACGGCGAACCGCACCTCCGGCTGTTGTGAACCGGGTCGGAAGAATGATTCGCGAATACGCTCGGCGTGCTCGAACTGCCGCAACGCGTTCGACGATATGCGAACATTGGCACCCGACTTGAGGCGCCACTGGCCGCCTGTTCGATCAACGAAAGCGGCGAGATTCTCGTTGAAAAACGAGTCGAAGATGCCGCCATAACCGAAAACACGGCTGAAATCGTCGATAGCGACGTCGCTCGTACTATTGCGCTCAAACGGGTAGCGCCCGTCAATCAGGCGCCGACACTCTGCCAGCACTGAATCGTTGTAACGGCCGGCCAGTTCGCTGCGCGCACTGCTCGCGGCCAGCGCCTGGCTGCCACCACTGAGACTCGTCAGCCACGCACGTAACGGCTCGGGCTGGCGTCGCGCTTCGGCGCGAACACGCCGTGCCGCCGGCCCGCCGCCCTTGGCCAAGGCCGCAACGGCGTCCCCGCCGCTGGCATCGATCTCTTGCTGCATGTCGGACAC